>OLOM01000423.1_pt1 | contig 33148 bp, 31 predicted proteins | sample 1672531 | NCBI WGS metagenome assembly OLOM01 (sample SAMEA3136696, study PRJEB25190) | human gut metagenome | reverse complement strand
AATCGGTGCTTATGAAATTTAATTTTCACTAACCTGTGGTTTGTGGGTATTCAAAACAAAAAACCGAATATTGTTTAAAAAATTGTATTTACCTGATAACAAACAACGAATAATCTATCATTGAGTAAATAGTTAATGAGGACTATAATCTTAGTTAAGATTATAAGAATAAAGGTATTAAGGGGAAATAAAATGGGAATTAAAGATTTATCACAAGAAGACGTTATGGGATTACTAGATACTTGTTATACGAAATGCTTGGACGGTATACCAAAGGTCAGTCCTAGTATAGAGGATATGGCTAATGACTATTTAACTAAATATGACAGTACAGAAGATGCTTGTAAAGCAATGCTGAAAAATCAAATTACTAAATGTACAACATCTGGATTTGTGACAGGATTTGGTGGCGTTATCACAATGCCGTTTACTTTGCCTGCTAATGTAGGTAATGTCATGTATGTACAAATGAGAATGATTGCCTGCACAGCTTATATGGCGGGTTATGATTTGAATAGTGATCAAACACAAACTTTCGTTTATGCCTGTCTAGCTGGAGTGGCAGTGAATGGCTTCTTGAAAAAGGCAGGCATTGGTTTTGGGCTGAAGCTCGCAACAGGCGTTATCAAGAAGATACCAGGTAAAGTATTAACTAAAATTAATCAGAAAGTCGGTTTTAGATTCATTACAAAATTTGGTACAAAGGGCATTGTAAATCTTGGAAAGATGGTACCTGGAGTAGGTGCTGTTGTTGGCGGTGGACTGGATTTTGTGGAAACAAAGGTGATTGCGGATCGTGCTTATAGATGGTTCATGCTAGGAGACTATTCTATTAAAGGTGAAGAAAACGAAAAGTTCGAAGACTAATTAGCATAAGATAACATAAGTATCTCATTGCTTATACAGGTCACATATAGGTACCGATAACACATAAAGTATGACAAAGATGTTTTTGCATCTAATTATCATACTTTTTTATTTTTTTCTATTTAGTATTTACGTAAAATATTTACATGAAAGATATTGACAAAGAAAACCTTTACATAATATAATGAAGTCGGAAAAAATATTTTTACAGAAAAAGGAGACCATGTAAATGATTTACACAATTACATTTAATCCAGCATTAGATTATGTTATCACAGTTGATCATTTCCAGAAGGGAATTGTCAACAGAGTATGTGAAGAACATATCTTCTGTGGAGGTAAGGGTATTAATGTTTCAGCCATCCTTAAGGAACTTGGTTATGAATCTCAGGCTCTAGGGTTTGTAGCAGGTTTTACTGGTGATGAAATTGTACGTCGTGCGAAGAGTGAGTATGATATCAATACTGATTTCATCAAGGTTGAAAAAGGTATGTCACGTATTAATGTAAAGATGCGTAGTGATGAAGAAACAGAAATCAATGGTATGGGACCCATGATCACTGATGAAGATGTAGCAAAGCTTTTTGAAAAGCTTGATACATTAAAAGAAGGAGATGTCCTTGTTCTTTCTGGTTCTATTCCTAAGTGCATCAGTCCTAGAATCTATGAAGAAATTCTAGAAAGATTACAGAACAAAGGTATCTTATTTGCCGTTGATGCAACTGGACAGTTACTAGTGAATGTATTGGCTTATCATCCATTCTTAATTAAGCCAAACAATCATGAGATTGAAGAGATCTTTGATGTAAAACTAAAAACTGAAGAAGATCTAGTCGTGTATGCGAATAAGCTACAGGAAATGGGTGCACGTAATGTCTTGATTTCACTTGCAGGTGATGGTTCTTTACTTGTAGATGAAAATGGTGGAACACACCGTTTAGGTGTCTGCAAAGGTACAGTAAAGAATTCAGTTGGTGCAGGTGATTCTATGGTAGCTGGTTTTGTGGCTGGTTATCTCAATAATGGGGATTATGATGAAGCATTGGCTTTAGGTACAGCATGTGGTGGAGCAACTGCTTTCTCATATTCATTAGCAAAAAGAGACTTCATTGATGAATGTCTCGCACAATTGAAGGGAGAATAACATGAAAATTACTGAGTTATTGGACTTAAAGGGCATTGAACTTGGTGTCTCTGTAGGTTCAAAAGAAGAAGCAATTAACAAGCTTGTTGACTTAATGTGTGCAACTGGTAAGATTTCAGACAAAGATGCATACAAAGAAGGTATCTTAGCACGTGAAGCATTAACTTCTACTGGTATTGGTGAAGGAATTGCTATTCCTCACGCACAGGTAGCAGCCGTTAAAGCTCCAGGGTTAGCAGCAATGACTGTGCCTGATGGTGTAGACTATGAATCATTAGATGGTCAGCCTGCTCACTTATTCTTTATGATTGCGGCACCTGCAGATGGTGGAAGCACTCATTTACAGGCATTAGCTAAACTATCAGCATTATTAATGGATGAAGGTTTCCGTCAGGATTTATTAAATGCGAAGACTCCAGAAGAATTCTTAAGCAAGATCGATAAGAAGGAAGCCGAAAAAGATGCTGAAGAAGCTGCAGAAGCAGCTGCACCAGTAGTGACTGGTTATAAAGTATTAGCGGTTACTGCATGTCCTACAGGTATTGCTCATACTTTCATGGCTGCAGAAAACTTAACTAAAGCAGGTGAAAAGCTTGGTGTACCACTAAAAGCTGAAACAAACGGTTCTGAAGGTGTCGGAAATGCGTTAACTGCAGAAGAAATCGCATCATGTGATGGTATTATCGTTGCTGCAGATAAGAATGTAGAAATGGCTCGTTTTGATGGTAAGCCAGTTCTTACAGTACCTGTTACTGAAGGTATCCGTCATCCTGAAGAATTAATTAATAAGATTGAAAACGGTGAAGCACCAATCTATCATGCAAGTGCAGATGCTAAAGAAGCAGCTGCTTCAGGTGAAAGTGCTGGTAGAAGCTTCTATAAGCACTTAATGAATGGTGTATCTCATATGTTACCATTCGTTGTAGCTGGTGGTATCATGATTGCCATCTCATTCTTAGTAGATGATAAGAGTGCAGGAGCTAAGTTTGGTTCATCAACTCCTCTTGCTGCTTGGTTCAATAATATGGGTAACGTATCATTTGGTATGATGTTACCAATCCTTTCTGGATTTATCGCAATGTCAATTGCAGACCGTCCAGGTTTAGCTGTAGGTTTCGCAGGTGGTTTACTTGCAAAATCTGGTGCTACTTTCTTAGATCCTAGTGCTGCAAAAGTTGCTGCAACTCCAGGTTTCTTAGGAGCATTATTATATGGTTTCGTAGCTGGTTATATCATTCTATTCTTAAAGAAGTTATTTAAAGGCTTACCAAAATCATTAGATGGTGTTAAACCTATTCTTTTATACCCATTACTTGGTGTATTCTGTATGGCTGTATTTGCAAGTGCCATCAACCCATTAATGTCTATCATTAACCAGGCTTTAACTAACTTCCTTAGTGGTTTAGGTAACTATGGTATTATTCTTGGTGTTGTAGCTGGTGGTATGATGTCTATCGATATGGGTGGACCATTCAATAAGGCAGCTTATGTAACAGCAACTGGTTTACTTGCAAGTGGTAACTATATCTTAATGGCAGCTGTCATGGCTGGTGGTATGGTACCTCCTCTAGCAATCGCTTTATCTACTACATTCTTCAAGAATAAGTGGACTGAAGACGAAAGAAATGCTGGTTTAGTAAACTATATCATGGGATTATCTTTCATTTCTGAAGGTGCTATTCCATTTGCAGCAAATGACCCAATCCATGTTATTCCATCATGCGTTATTGGTTCAGCTGTCGCTGGTGGTTTATCAGTCGCATTCAATTGTCAGTTAAGAGCACCTCATGGTGGTGTATTCGTTATTGCAACTGTAAGCAACTGGCCATTATACTTACTTGCTATTGCAGCAGGTGCAGTAGTAGGATGCTTAATTCTTTCTGCATTAAAGAAAGCTAAATAGTGATTATGAAGTGTCGGGTAAAACTGGCACTTTTTATTATACAATAATGGGTAAAATGTAAAAAATGTTACAGAAAAGTGTAATGAATAATGAAAAGATGTTATAAAAAGATGGGGGTATGGTAGAATTTCATTTGTCTTTCTAAAAAAAGACATAATATCGAAGAAAGGGGGAAAACAAATATGAAAAAATGGACAAGACCTGTAGTTGTAGAAGAACAGTTTACAGCTAACTCTAATGTCAGCGTATGCTACAGCTTAGTTTGTACATTACCTGGCAAGGATCCTTATACTGAAGATGGTTCATCTAATTCATTTATTACAGAATCTAAAGTTAAAGATAGAGGTTCAATCCACTCAATTTGGGGAGAACAATCTTTCCGTTGGGAAGAAAAGCATAATTCTAACTGTTCTTTACCTGCGCGTTATAACGAAGATACTGGCGTATTTAAAGAATCAGGTGGTAATGCGGCTCAGGTTTCAAATATCAGAATTGATAAAGCACATCCAGCTGCAGATGGTAGATATCCTGCAATTTGGACAAGTAATTATATAGGATTAGATTATCATCATATGGGATATGCAGTAGATGATTCTGTTGGTCATCCACTTAGATCTTAATACATGAAGTATAGAAGGTAGTGAAGGCTACCTTTTTTTGTTTGATGGATGAAGATAATAGTATTACATATGATTATAAGAATTTTCCTTAATCTATAACACTGATGATGGAATACTTCTTCTTATTAAAAGTGTTTCAAAAAAAGTAACATTTAACAATGAAAAAATATTGTAAAAACTATGTGGTATGTTAAAATAATGCTTGTCTGTCTTTAGAGCGGCAGATTATTTCAAAAGTGAAAGGGGGAAAATGAATATGAAGAAATGGACAACTCCAATGGCAATGGAAGAATGTTTCACTGCAAATGTTGATGTTGCAGTAACAACTTGTTATCAAGTAGCATGTGACGCTTCGGCGGCAAATGAATATGAGAAAGGACATCGTCAGGGAATTTTTGTTGGATGGTATGCTCCTGATCATACAAATGCTAATTGTACTTTTCCTGAGAAAAATGTAATTCAAATTGATTCAAGAACACATAAAATTACAGGTATGATAGGAGACTACGAAGTTGGTAAGGTTAAGTGTCAATTTACCACTTCTGATTATCAAGCTATTAATCCAGGTGATTTGGAAGTAGGCAAAAGAGTCTATTGGATAAGCCCTGGCCCTTGGGGCTCAAAATATCATCATCAGGGTAATCTTGAGTTAGCTAATCCAGATAAGAAGTTAATGTCTTAAAATATAAAAAGTTGAAAAAGCTTATGAAATATATTAATATTTCAGTAAGCTTTTTTATTTTGAAATGAAGGGGAGAATTATATGGAACCAATGGAAGATGCCAATACCGTCGAAAGGATGCTTATTCATAAGGCTGCAAGTGTTAAATCACCTGCTAACGGTAGTATAGAACTATTACCTCTATGCAATATGAACTGTGATATGTGTTATGTTCATTTAACTCATAAACAATTAGAAGAAGCAGGAGGAAGAATTCATACAGGTAAAGAATGGTTAGAAATAGGGAAACAGATGGTAGAGAATGGAACACTATTCTTATTACTTACTGGTGGAGAACCATTACTACATCCTGATTTTAAAGAAATCTATTTAGGTCTTAAAAAGATGGGAATCGTTATCACAATCAATACGAATGCAACATTAATAGATGAATCATGGGTAGAATTCTTTAAACAACATATGCCTAGACGTATTAATATTACTTTATATGGCTCTAGTAATGAGACATATGAGAGATTATGTCATTATAAGAATGGTTATGATAAGGTTATGAATTCTATTAAGATGTTACAGGAAGCAGATATTCCTGTAAGAGTAGGTTTCTCTCTTGCGAAGAATAACCAGAAGGATGCAGGAGATGTATTAAAGATGGTCACTGATATGGATATTCCAATCTCATTTGATACATATATGCTTCCTGCAACACGTGAAAGAAAGTTGCCTTATAATCAACAGGCAAGACTTGCACCAGAAGATGCAGCTCTAACCTTCGCTCATAATCTAGATAAGATTGATTCTATTGATCATGTAGAAGAGTATGTGAATAAACAGCTTAAGTTAGTAGAAGATAGAGTGATTGGTGAAGAACAGGAAGGACAAATGGAATGTCTGGCTGGAAGATGTTCTTATACAGTAAACTGGCAGGGTGAAATGCATCCATGTGTTATTTTAACTGCACCTACCGCAAATGTCTTTGAGGTGGGCTTTAAACAGGCCTGGGAGACTGTTTCTGATGGATGTTCAAAAATCAGATTATATTCTGGATGTTCTGTATGTAAGTTAAAGCCTATTTGTCGTACATGTGCTGCAAGTCATTTATTAGAATCTGGCAGCTATATGGGCAAACCTGAATATATGTGTACCTATACAGAAACACTCTATGAAGAATATAAGAGAATGAAGAAGGATTTCGAGAAGTAAGAATGACTCTTACTTCTTTTTGTCCTTATACATAAGTTCTCTACAAATATATAAAATATTATGGTAGAATGGCAATAACTATCGGAAAGGAGTAATTATGGAACGTATATATACGATTGGAACTTTCACATTTAAGTTGATCTATGATGAGAAGTTAATAAAGATTCCTCCTAACTTTCAGATATTTGAAAGTCAGGAAGAACCTGAATATACATATGAGTTTATAGTAAGTGAGACACTACCACAAATAGAAGGGAGAGTAGTCTCTCAAAGGGATGAGTTATTAATCCTTGATTGTGATGGGTTAGAAACTAGATATCTAGGTATTAAGGGGAGTGATTGGTATTATGGGGTTTATCAAGAATTAACACCTCATAGTGCAAGATCTATTATTCTAAAAGATACTTTAGGAGAATTGTATGTAGATCCATTCTTCTGTTCTTTCTTCTCTTTAGAGAAGAAGTTATTAGAGAAAGATGCATTAGTGCTTCATTGCAGTTATATGCAGTATAAGGATTATGCGATTCTCTTCTCAGCACCTAGTGGTACAGGTAAGACAACACAGGCGACATTATGGGAAGAATATAAAGGATCCCATGTAGTGAATGGTGATAAGGGATTACTTATGAAGGATGATGGTGTATGGACAGCCCATGGATGGCCTGTATGTGGGTCTAGTGGTGTATGTCATAATAAGAATGTCCCTATTAAGTGTGTTGTGATGTTATCTCAGGAAAAAGAAAATAAGATAGAGAAATTAAGTCCTATAGCTGCTTTTAAGGAAGCCTATAGTCAGCTCACGGTGAATAGATGGGATAAGAGAAGTGTACTTAAGTCTATGGATTTATTACAGGATTTAATAGACAATGTGCCTTTCTATCATCTAGGATGTACTATTTCTAAGGAAGCTGTAGAAACTCTAGAGAAGGTCTTGTAATGAAGAAGAAGGTTATAAGCTGTATTGTAATGTTATGTATGTGTATTGTATTAGGAAGTGGTTATTTAGTGTATGAGTCTTATTATACGATTGATGTCACACAATACACAATGAAATCAGATAAGATTCATAGCCCTGTTAATATTGTCATGATAGCGGATGTTCATGATAATCATACAAAGATTAAGAAACAGGTTATAAATAAGATTAAGAAGTTAAAGCCTGATTTGATTATGTGTGTAGGGGATATTATTGATAATGAATCTAAGAGTGATCAAAGTACACTTGATTTCTTACATTCATTAGTGGGTATAGCACCTGTCTATATGAGTTATGGAAACCATGAGTTGGAGTATTATAGTCATCATGCTTTCCAGATAGAGAATATTAAAAATACTGGTGTACACTTCTTAGATGAAAGTTATGAAGACATAACAGTGAAAGGTAATAGCATAAGAGTAGGTGGTCTATATGATTATGCCTTCAGTAATGAAGATGGGGGTATAAGTAAAAAGTCCATGCATAATAATCATGTCTATCGTTACTTAAGTACATTTAATAAAACATACAGTTATCGTATTATGTTATGTCATAGACCAGATACCTTTATTTATGCAGATGCCTATATGTGGAATGTAGGACTAATACTTAGTGGTCATGTCCATGGAGGACAGATTATTCTTCCTAATGGCAAGGGGCTGTATGCCCCTGAGCAGGGATGGTTTCCTAAGTATGATTATGGTTTATATAGGTTAGGTATTAATAATATGATTATTACAAGAGGGGTGAGTAGTTCTGGAGAAGCACTGCCTAGGATGAATAATCCAGCAGAAATCGTTCAGATCACATTAAGATGAAGATAGTAGATATAAATGAATATATGCCTGTATTAATAGATTTAATAAATCAGGGCAAAGATGTACGTTTTACTGTCACAGGTAGCTCTATGAATCCTTTCTTGATTCATATGCGTGATAGTGTCATAATATCTAAGCCTGTTGAACCTTTTAAGAAGGGAGATATCGTTTTCTTCCAAAGAGAGAATGGACAGTATGTGATGCATAGAATACATCATATAAAGAAGGGCATGTTATATATTATTGGTGATAATCAGACAGATATGGAAGGTCCTGTGGACCCTAAACAAGTGTTTGGAATCATACATACAGTATATAGAAAAGATAAAAAGATTACTGAAGGAGACTTCTGGTGGGTATTTTTTGAGAAGATCTGGTTACATTTGATACCTTTCAGGCATCTGATTATGAGATTATACAAGTAAAAATAAGAATTTAGTGTAATTTTTACTCTATTCGTGCATTAAGTGTTGTCAAAACTCCCAAAATGTGTGAAAAGATGTTATACTATTCACTAAATGTAAAAAGGGGTGAACTTATGATTGATATACATAGTCATATTCTTCCTCTCGTAGACGATGGCTCTAAGAGTGTAGACATGAGTCTAGAGATGTTAGATCAGGCTTATAAAGATGGTACAGAAGAAATCATCTTAACGCCACATCTTGCCTATGCATATGGTTTTGATAATCCTAGAGAAAAGATTGAAAATCTTTTTGAAGAGTTTAGAAATATAGTATGGGATGTCGGTATTCCTATTAAACTACATCTAGGATGTGAGTTCTTATATAGTTCTAAGGAATCTTTTGAAAAACATTTCAAGGATATTACAACTCTTGCAGATACAAAATACTTATTAGTAGAATTCTATTTTGATGTCAATGAGGATGTTATTCTTGAAGCAGTAGAGAGTGTGCTTGAAAAGGGATGTATACCTATTATTGCCCATCCGGAACGTTTTGAAGCATTCCAGACAAATACAGAACTTGCACCACGCATTATAGAGATGGGTGGCTATTTACAGATGAATAAAGGGTCAATACTTGGAGACTATGGTTCTATAGTCAAAGATACAGTATATGACTTGTTGGATAGAAGATTGATACATTTAGTAGGAAGTGATGCACATAACCTGCGTAACAGATATCCTGCCATGTATGAATCATTTGAGAAGGTAAAGACTTATTTTGGTAGTTCTTATGCGAAGAGAATCTTCAATGAGAATCCAGAGAAATTATTAAACGGGGGAAAGGTATGAACAATAAGGTCAGAAACGGAATCATATTCCTAGTGATTGCGGCTTTATATTTTGGTTTCATTTATTATGATAACCATAAGCCTCAAAAAGGGGAATCACCTGTCATTAAAGTACCTACAGGTACTTTAAAGATTAAGGCAAATGCTGATGAGAAGAAGACAACCAAAGCACTTTTAAAGGGTATTAAGGCCACTGATAAGGAAGATGGGGATATTACTAAGAAAGTGTTTGTACAGAGTATGAGTTCTTTTGGTGAAGGTAATACAAGAATCGTTACTTTAGGTGTCTTTGATAAGGATGATAACTATACAACAGTAACGAGACAAATCCAGTATAAAGACTATATTGCACCACAGATCAACTTAAATAGTGCACTCGTGTATTCATGGATTAGTTCTAAAGCACAGTTTGGTGATTATGTGAGTGCTTATAGCTGTGTAGATGGTGATATTAGTTCTCGTGTTAAGGTATTAAGAGAATATACAGAGAATGATGATCATTATGTTGCATTTGCGGTAAGTGATAGTACAGGAACTGAAACAAAGCTTACATTAAAGGCGTACCAGACGAATAAGGAACAGACAGTGACAATTAATCTGGATACTTATTTAATGAGAGTTAAAGTAGGTACAAATGTGAATGCAAAGAGTCATATCCAGTCTATTATGATGGATAAGATGGATTATTCTAGCTTAAAGAATCAGGTGACTATTAATACGGATTATGATCCTAATACACCGGGTATGTATGAATTTATTTATAGAGTGAAGACAGCCAATGACGACTATGGTTTAACTAAACTTGTTGTCATTGTGGAACAGTAAGGGGGATATATATGGAAAACAATAAACAGAATGAAGATCTCCTTACCGTTATAAGTTGTATTATTGATGATGTATTTCATAGATGGGTACTTATTCTTGCAGTGATGTTTATTTGTGGGAGTATGTTTGATGTTGTAAAGACTGTCAACTATGTACCTCAATATGGTTCTAATATGACTGCTACATTAGGTAGTGGGGGAGATACATTTAAGAACCTAGATAAGATTCAGAGTTATATAAGTACTTTGAACTACTTGATGAATAGTAAAAATGCGCGTGCCTATGTAAAGAAGAAGATGGATATCTCTTCTACTACATATACAGCAACTATTAGTACACAGCAGGCAAATATTATTAACTTTAATGTGACTGCAGATACGAAGAAGGAAGCTTATTATGCGATTGGGTATTTAACTGAATGGTATGCAGGAAGTACACAGCGTTATAATTTCCCATATGCAATCAATATATTAGATGAAAGCAGCTTCTCTACTGCACCAGTCAACTACAACAGTCATAAAGGTAACTTTATGAAGGGTGCATTAGCAAGTGGTGCTGTACTCGTATTTATTCTCGCTTTATATTACTTCTTTAGAGATACAGTAAAGAGTGATAAGGAAGCTAAACAGAAGTTAAATGCAAGACTTTATGCAAGAATTCCTTTTGAAAAAAAGAAGAAAAGAAATCCTTTCAAGAAAAACAGAAAAGCGATTCTTATTACTTCACTTAAGACAAGTTTCTTCTATAGAGAATCTATTAATAAGTTAAGAAGTAAAGTAGAAGCATCAAGTCAGAAACATGGTTATACTTCTTTCATGATTACGAGTGCTCATGAAAATGAAGGTAAATCAAGTGTAGGTGCTAACTTAGCCTTAGCACTTGCAAAGAATGGTCATAAGACTATTTTAGTTGATATGGACTTTAGAAAACCTTCATTAAATAAGATTTTTGAATTAAAAACAAATACAAGCTTAAATAATGCGATTGAAGGAAAATCCCATTGGAAGTCTCAGGTTGTTACTTTAGATCATCCAGGTTTAGACTTATTACCTTGTCAGCAGGACTTAAAGAATTCTGAAAAATTAACTGGAAGCAATCGTTTAAAAGCTATCGTAGAAGAATTAAAAGAAGAATATGATTATGTCATTGTCGATGTCAGCCCTGCTTACTTATTAAATGAACCAATGACTATCAATGAAATGATGGATGCAACATTATTCATTGTAAGACAGGATTATGCTGAAAAAGACATGATTAATGAAACTATTTCACGTTTAACTTATGTTAAGAATAACGTAGTAGGTATTGTATTCAACAGTAGAGTTTATGAACCAAGTACAATGCGTGGTACTTATGGTTATAGATATGGATATAACAGATATAGAACTAAGGGGGGAGAATAATGGATCAAACAAGTTCAGATGTACAGAAAATAGATTTAATGAAGTATTTTGACCGTTTCTTCCGTGCTTTCCGCCGTTTATGGAAATATGTTGTATTATTCCTATTGATTGGAATACTCGCATTTGAAATGAAAGAAGTACTTTTCTTTAATACAACTTATACAAGTGAAGCCGTATTTGTTCCTTCTACGAGCCAGGAGGATGTCTATTACTATGCAGATTCTAAAAATGGAGAATCTTCAAACTCATTGATTCCTACATTCAATTCATTACTGACTAGTAATGAGATGCAGAATGTTATTAAGGAAGTATTACATGTGCAGTCAGTACCTGCCACTATTACTACAACTCAGACTGAAGGAACAAACCTCGTTACTTTAAAAGTGACTGCAAGTAATCCTAAGGATGCTTATAATGTAGCTACTTGTGTTGTTAATAACTATGACAACGTAACAGCGAATGTCATGGATGATGTAACAATCACATTATTAGATAATCCTAATATGCCTAAGAGTCCTGATGCAAATCCAGACTATATCAAAGCAGCTATGAATGGTGGTATGCTAGGTCTTGTGGCAGGTATTCTATTCTTAATTATTGCCTCTATCTTTAGAAATACTATTCTAGATAAGAATGATGTTAGAAATATCCTTGGTATGGATTATATTGCGAAGATTCCTTTTGTAGAAGGTTATGATAGACGTAAAAAGACGGGTGCAAGTCTATTACTTAATTCTCCAGGTATGAAATCTGGATTCAGACATGCATTCCATAACATTAGAATTAAGATGGAACAGGCCCATAAAGCGAAAGATCAGTCAGTCTTTATGTTTACGAGTACTGTACCTAATGAAGGTAAAACATTAGTGTCTGTCAATAGTGCTATTTCATTAGGACAGAAGGGTTATAAAGTATGTCTTGTAGACTTAGACTTAAGAAATCCTTCAGTAGAAAAGACTCTGAAGTATGCGAATATTAAACATACTTCATTAGATTTCTTAAATGATTCACTTATTTCATTAGAAGATTGTATTGTCCATATGGATGATATTGATGTTATATTTGGTAGTGATATTTCAATGGATGGTGCAACAGAATTATCAAGACCTAGACTTTCTATCTTAATTGAAGAACTTAGAAAGCATTATGATTATATTATTCTAGATGTACCACCTCTATTCATGATGCAGGATGCTTTATTAGTTGCAAAACAGGCTGATAGTGCCATTGTAGTAGTGAAACAGGATCATGCGACTGCAGCTGATATTTTAGATTCTGTAGATGAATTACATGATACTTTACCAAATGTTCTAGGTGCTGTATTGAATGGTTATAAGAACACATTCTTTACAACTGAATCATCGAGTGGTTATGGCTATGGTTATGGATACGGCTATGGCTATGGTTATGGGAAAAGATAGTATTTAGATTTAGAAGGGAAGAGGTTTTATGTCTATTAAGAAATTTGATACAACCCTTTGGCTTAGTTCTCCTACAATGCATGGGGATGAACTTAAATATATGTCAGAAGCATATGAGACCAACTGGATGTCTACACTTGGTGAAAATATCAATGTGGTAGAAGAAGAAATCAGTCGTATTGTAGGAGTAAAGTATGCAGTTGCACTCTCAGCAGGTACTGCATCTTTACATATGGCTGTAAAGTTAGCGGGTGTTAAGCCAGGGGATAAAGTATTCTGTTCTGATATGACTTTCTGTGCAACAGTGAATCCTGTTGTTTATGAAGGTGGTATTCCAGTTTTTATTGATACAGAATATGATACTTGGAATATGGATCCAAAGGCTTTAGAGAAAGCTTTTGAATTATATCCAGATGTAAAGGTTGTAGTGGCTGCTCATTTATATGGGACACCAGGCAAGATTGATGAAATTAAAGCAATTTGTGAAAAGCATCATGCTATTTTAATTGAGGATGCAGCAGAATCTTTAGGAGCAACTTATAAAGGTGTAGAAACAGGTACTTTTGGAGATTATAATGCGATTTCTTTTAATGGTAATAAGATTATTACTGGTAGTTCAGGTGGAATGCTTTTAACTGATGATAAAGAAGCTGCAGAAAAGGTACGTAAATGGTCTACTCAGGCTAGAGAAAATGCTCCATGGTATCAGCATGAAGAAATTGGTTATAATTACCGTATGAGTAATGTGATTGCAGGGGTTGTAAGAGGACAGATTCCTTATTTAAGGGAACATATTGCACAAAAGAAAGCAATCTATGAACGTTATAAAGAAGGCTTTAAGGATCTGCCTGTAAAGATGAATCCATTTGATGAAGAGAACAGTGTACCTAACTTCTGGTTATCTTGTATGATCATTGATGAAGAAGCTATGTGCAAGCAGGTAAGAGATGATGAAAAAGCGCTTTATATTTCTGAAGAAGGTAAGAGTTGTCCTAGTGAAATACTAGATGCATTATCATCTTATAATGCTCAGGGACGTCCTATCTGGAAACCTATGCATATGCAGCCTATTTATAGAAATAATGGGTTTGTAACTCGTTATGGTAATGGTAGAGCACAAACAAATGCTTATATTGCAGGTGGTAAGATTGGAAAAGATGGTTTACCACTTGATATTGGTATGGATATCTTCGAAAGAGGTTTATGTTTACCTTCTGATAACAAGATGACTCCTGAACAACAGGATATTGTAATAGAAATTATTAAAGGATGTTTTAATCATGAATGAGTTTAAAACACCCCATTATGGGATTTATGCGAGATATATTAAAAGATTATTAGATTTTATTCTTTCTCTAATCGCATTAGTGATCTTATCACCAATTCTACTTGTATTTATTGTGATAGGAGCTATTAAGATGGGAGGAAACCCATTTTTTACACAGGATAGACCTGGTAAAGATGGAAAAGTATTTAAACTCATCAAATTCCGTACTATGACTAATAAGAAGGATGCAGATGGAAATTTACTTCCAGATGATCAGAGATTGACTTCTTATGGTAAGTTTCTTAGAAGTACAAGTGTGGATGAATTATTAGAACTTATTAATATACTAAAGGGAGATATGAGCATTATTGGTCCTAGACCACTATTAGTAAAATATCTACCTTTGTATAGTGATTTCCAAAAACATAGACATGATGTTAGACCAGGACTTACAGGATATGCTCAGGTGAATGGTAGAAATAGTATTTCTTGGGAAGAACGCTTTAAGTTAGATGTTGATTATGTACAAAACATTACTTTTATGGGTGATGTAAAGATCATTTTTGATACTGTGTATAAAGTATTTAAGAGAGATGGTATTTCTTCGGGTACATCAGTCACAATGGAAGAATTCAAAGGATCATAAGAATATGAATAAACAAGTCATTATCATTGGAGCAAGTGGTCATGGTAAAGTGATTGCGGATATTGTATTGAAATCAGGAGATACAATCAAAGGCTTTTTAGATGATTTTTATGAGAATGATACATTTATTGGGTTTCCAGTGTTAGGTAAAAGTGATAACTATATGAAATATAATGATTGTTACTTTGTAGTTGCTATTGGAAATCCAATAATTAGAGAAAGAATTGTGAATCAATTAAAGCATGTTAAGTTCTATACCGCAATTCATCCTCAAGCTATTATTTCTTCTATTGGTGTTCATATTGGAGAAGGTACAGTTATTATGGCTAATGCAGTTATTAATTCTTATGCAGATATAGGAAAACATTGTATTATTAATACTTCTTCAGTTGTGGAACATGACAATGTGATTGAAGATTATGTTCATGTATCAGTAGGAACTAAGCTGGCAGGTACTGTTCATGTAGGTAAGAGTACATGGGTTGGTGTTGGTGCTACAGTAAAAAACAATGTGTCTATCTGTGCTAATTGTATGATTGGTGCGGGTGCAGTTGTAGTAAAAGATATAAAAGAAAAAGGAACATATATAGGTGTTCCTGCAAGAATAAGGGATAAATAATGAAAATTTTGATTATATGTAACTTTACTTCTGGTTTGTATAAATTTCGTGGAATGTTGATAGATCAGTTAGTAAAAAGAGGGCATGAATTACATGTTATCATACCTCAAACAGAAGATGAAAATGAAATAGAATTTGAAAAGAAGGTTCAAGATTTTCATTGTAATCTTATTAGAATTCCGATGGAAAGAAGAGGAATGAATCCTATTAAGGATTTAACACTTATGAAACAATATCATCAGGTTATTAAAGAATTAAAACCTGATCATGTTATTACATATACAATTAAGCCTAATATATATGCTGGAGTTGTATGTAAACATATGCATATTCCTTACTCGGCAAATATAACTGGTTTAGGTACAGCTTTCCAGAATGATGGAATGTTGAAGACATTAGTTACAACACTTTATAAACATGCTTTTAAGAAGTGCCATGTTGTACTATTTGAGAATACCGCCAATAGAGATATCATGGTAGATCTTGGAATAGTAAAGAAAGAACAAACATATGTTTTACATGGTGCAGGTGTTGATTTAGATCGATTCAAGTATGCAGCATATCCCAATAATGAGATATTTAGATTCTTATTTATTGGGCGTGTCATGAGAGAAAAGGGTATAGATGAACTGTTTTCTGTCATGAAACGATTAAATGATGAAGGATTCACTTGTCAACTAGATGTTGTAGGTGGCTATGAAGAAGATTATAGTGATACGATTAAGGAATATGAAGCAGATGGATGGTTAAAATATCATGGGTATCAGAAAGATGTCACACCATTCATCCAGCAATGTGATTGTTTTGTCTTACCTTCATGGCATGAAGGTATGGCTAACACAAACCTTGAATGTGCTTCTACTGGTAGACCTTTAATTACAAGTCATATACCAGGCTGTCAGGAAGCGGTGGAAGATAAAGTGACAGGATACTTAACAGTGGTTAAGAATCCTGATGATTTATATGAAAAGATGAAAGATATGTTACATCTCACTTCTAGTCAAAGAGAAGAAATGGGAAAACAGGGTAGAAGTAAGATGGAACGTGAGTTTGATAAGAAACAAGTAGTAAAAGAAACAATAGATGCATTAAAACTTTAAGAAGGGGGAAAATGAATGGTACTAACAAACTATTGGATGTTACTTATATGGATATTAACTATAGGACTATTTTTAAATGTAGTAATACCTAAAACACTAGTAACAGTAGAAGGTAAGAGTGAATATAGATGGGGTAAGTTTAGTGCCTTTCTTTTAGTGGTACCTTATATTGTTTGGGCTGGATTTAGAACAGACTGGTTTGGTGATACACCTGTTTATAGAACGGCTTTTTATACTGCACCTGATTCATTATCTGCATTACCTGCTTATGCAGCATCTCAGACTAAAGATACAGCATTCTATGTTTTTAACTCTATTTTTAAAATTTTTATAAGTAATTCTAGTGTTGTTTTCTTCTTGGCAATTGCGGCTTTTCAGATGTTTTGTATTATGAGAACATATAGAAAATATTCATCTGATTATTGGATGAGTATTTTCTTGTTTATTGTATCTACCGATTATTTATCTTATATGCATAATGGTATGAGACAGTTTATTGCGGTATGTGGTATTTTTGCATGTTTTGGTTGGATTATTAAGAAAGAGTACTTCAAAACAATAATAGTGATATTATTACTATCTACAATACACCAGACCGCTTTAATTATGATACCAATTATATTTATTGTTCAAGGTAAAGCATTTAACAAGAGAACAATGGTCTTAACAATTCTTACTATAATTGTGATTATAGGAATTAACCAATTCACTTCATTGTTGGAAGTAGCTTTAAAGGATACACAGTATAGTGACACATTGACTAATGATGTTTGGAAACAAAGTGGGGGCACGAATGCATTAAGGGTAATAGTATACTCTGTCCCAATGATCTTTTCGCTGATTGGGAAAAAATATATTGACGAAGCGAATAATCCAATTATAAATATTTGTGTCAACTGTTCAGTTGTGACATCATTATTATATCTTGTGTCAATGGTTACATCTGGTATTTTTATTGGAAGACTACCTATTTATACATCACTAACTTCATATATTTTATTACCTTGGCTGATTGAGCATATGTTCGAAAAGAAATCAGCATTTCTTGTAAAAATGATGATGTATGGATTTTATTTCTTATTCTTCTATTATCAGATGCATTTTGCATGGGGGGCATTATAAATGAAGTATCCTATAAGAATTTTACAAGTTGTGACCACAATGAATCGTGGTGGGTTAGAAACAATGTTGATGAATTATTATCGTCATATTGATCACTCTAAGGTGCAATTCGATTTTTTAGTGCATCGAGATTTTGAAGCAGATTATGATAAAGAAATATTATCATTAGGTGGTCGAATTTATCATATGGATAGATTGATTCCTTGGAGTAGAAATTATAAAAAGAAATTAATAGATTTTTTTAAAAATCACCAGGAGTATAAAATTGTTCATGTACACCAAGATTGTCTGAGTTCAGTTGCACTTGAATGTGCAAGAAAGAGTAATATTCCTGTCAGAATTGCGCATAGTCATAATTCAAGTCAAGATAAGAATTTGAAATATTTGATTAAATTATTCTATATGAAAAAAATTCCTGGCTTAGCTACAGATTTATTTGCATGTAGTGAAGTTGCTGGTGATTGGATGTTTAGAGGACATGGTTTTAAAATATTAAAGAATGCAATAGATATAACATCTTATTTATATAATCCAATTATATCTTCTAAATTAAAAAAAGATTTAAATATAGAAGATAATTTTGTGATTGGTCATGTAGGTAGATTTAATCCTCAAAAAAATCATTCTTTTTTAATTGATGTATTTGAGGAATGTAAAAAATTAGATGAATCATCGAAACTTGTTTTGGTTGGCGATGGAGATGGTCGAAAAGAAATAGAAGCAAGAGTACATTCTAAAGGATTAGATAAAGATGTCATTTTTTTAGGAGTCCAAGATAATGTGAATGAACTGTTACAGGCAATGGATGTTTTTGTATTTCCATCTTTATATGAAGGATTGGGAATATCTATTGTAGAAGCAGAAACTGCTAGTTTGCCATGTTTTATTTCTGATTCTATACCCGATGATTGTATAGTTACTAAAGGGTTGGTAAAAAAATTATCTTTAAATGCTTCACCTAAAATGTGGGCGGAAGAGATAATTAAAAAGAAAAGTTATAATAAACATGATACTAGTGAAGAAATAAAAATATCAGGCTATGATATTTTTGATTCTTCTAGACAATTAGAACAATTCTATATTAATTCATATATGAAAACATTAGGGGAGGAATAGAATATATGTCACTATTAACTGTATTTACTCCTGCGTATAACAGAGCACATACTCTAGGTAGAACATATGAATCTTTATTAAAACAGAGTAATAAAGACTTTATATGGCTCATAGTAGATGATGGTTCTAGTGATAATACACAGGAATTAGTTAAAGAATGGATGTCTAAAGATAATGGTTTTGAGATTCGATATATTCATAAAGAGAATGGTGGTATGCATACTGCACATAATGTGGCTTATGAACATATTGATACATTACTTAATGTATGTATAGATTCTGATGATTGTTTAGCTGAAGATGGTATTAATAAGATTCTTAATAAGTGGGAAGAAGTTAAAGATTTAGGTTATGCAGGTATTATAGGCTTAGATGCAGATCTAGAAGGAAATATTATTGGGAAAGGTTTTCCAGAAGGTTTAAAAGAAACTACTTTATCAGGGTATTATGCCAATGGCGGTGCTGGTGATAAGAAACTAGTATATAGAACTGATATTATTAATAAGTATCCTCCTTATCCTGTATTTGAAGGGGAAAAGTATGTTGCATTAGGGTATAAATATAGATTGATTGATCAGGAGTATAAGCTTTCAATATTAGATGATATATTATGTAATGTAGAATACCAGCCTGATGGTTCTAGTGCCACTATGTGGAAACAGTATGTAAAAAATCCAAGGGGTTTTGCATTTTGGAGAACAGTATGCATGAAATATCCTGAATCTAAGAAGAGATTAATAATAGATGTAATACATTATTGTGCTGAATGTCAATTAGCTAGAGAAAAGGGTTATGTTAGAAAATCGCCTAAAAAGTTGATGACATTATTATGTGTGATACCAGGTTTTTTACTAAAAAGAAAAATATTAAAGAATGTAAATATTTAAGGAAGGCAAAGAAATGAGTGAAACTTATGATATTGCAGTAGTTGTACCAATGTATAATCCTGGTAAAAAAATAAAGAAATGTATAAAATCCATACTAAAACAAACATTCACTAATTTTGTTCTGATTATTGTGGATGACGGATTTACCGATTGTTCTAAAGATGTTTGTGATTATTATGCAAAAAAGGATAATAGAATTCAAGTTATTCATCAAGTTAATAAAGGCAGCGTGGAAGCAAGAAAAAATGGAGTTTTATCTGAAATAGCACAAAAATCCAAATACATAATGTTTTGTGATTCGGATGATACAATACCATATGATGCTTTGGAAACATTATATAATGTTGCTGAAAAATATAATGTTGATTGTGTTTGTGGAGATATGACGAGAATTATTCATAGTATTAAAGTACCAAAAAAATATTCTGCCCCGTGTTTCAAACATGATGAAATTAAAATTTATGATCATGATTTAATAATGAGAGATTTATATGTAAGTTGTTTTGGCATTAGTAACTATCCTGTGAGCTTATGGGCTAAACTGTATGATAGAGAATTAATAACAAGTATTATAGATTTTAAACCTATTGTTAAATTTATAGGTGATGATTTGAGTGTTACTTTAAAAGTATTGCCTAAAATACAAAATTTAGCTATTATATCAAAAAGTGTATACTATTATCGTGTAGGTGGCGGAACATCGAAATATATGCCTTATATGCTAGATGATTTTTTAGCACTATACAATTATAAAAAAGTATTGATGAAAAGATATGATATGGATTCGAAAACTGAACTATATTTAAATGTTGAGTTAATAAATATAGTATATTCATATTTGCAAATGTGTAAATATCCGGGATTATTTAATGATTCAGAATTAAATAATGTTATTCTAAAGTGTATTAATTTAGAAGAAGTAAAAGATGCAGTGAACTATTTAGATGAAAATAACAGTTTTAACAAATTAAGTAATATGCTAAAAAACAAAGACATTTCTGCTATAAATAGATATATAAATCAGGATTACAATAATAATAAGATTAAAAGACTAATTAAAAAAATTTTTTGAATACCCATAATCTACAGGTAACGATTTAAGAGAAGTGTGGAGCAGAAATATTCAGGATATAGACTATTTGTCTATGACTGATAGGAAATGATCTCTGTAGGTATTTCTTGATTTTATCCATGATAGTCTTTCCCATCTTTCTATGGTTAAATCTATACTCCTGTTCATTCAGGAATAAAGGCATCTCTCTTTTAGTTATTCCATGATATATCCCAGTAATATTATTTTTAATATTACCGATTATTATGTTTAACCTGTGGTTTGTGGGTATTCAAAAAAAAATTTTGTTTTATTAATATACTATTTGATGATAATTCTTAAAAATTAAATAAGATGAAGGGAAAGTAGAAGATATGATTCCAAAAAAAATCCATTATTGCTGGTTTGGTAGAGGAGAACTTACAGTAAAAGCAAAGAAATGTATTCAGTCCTGGAAAAAGTATTGTCCAGATTATGAAATAATTGAATGGAATGAAGACAATTTTGACGTTCATCAAAATGAATATACTAAAAAGGTATATACTGAAAAGAAATATGCATTTTTAAGTGATTATGCGAGATTGAAAGTCGTATATGAACATGGTGGGGTTTACCTAGATGTAGATGTTGAGTTAGTTAAATCTTTAGATGACTTACTTGAAAATGATGCATTTTTTGGTTTTGAAACAAAAGAATTTATTAATACAGGTGTTGGTTTTGGTGCTAAACAGGGAAGCACTGCTGTTAAAACTTTATTAGAAGAATACAATCAGTTGTTAGATGGCACTAAAGATGTAATTGGATGTCCTAAATTGAATACTGAAGGGTTAATCAAGCTAGGCCTAGAGAGAAATGGTCAATTACAGAAACTAGATGAATGTACAGTATATCCTGCTGAATATTTTAATCCATATGATAATCCTACAGGTAGATTAAATAAAACTAAGAATACACATTCTATACATTGGTATGCTAAAAGTTGGATGGATAAGAAGTCTATTATCAGAAGTAAATTGACTCAGCCATTGCATAGAATATTTGGAACTGATTTTTTTAGAAAGAAACGATAGGAGGATGAAACTATGAAAAAGAAAATCATAATTGTATCTCATGCTATGTTTCTTGGTGGTGTAGAAAAGAGTTTATTAGGTTTATTAGAAGCTTTTGATTATACTCAATATGATGTAGATTTATTTCTTTTAAGACATGAAGGAGAACTACTAGAATATATACCAAAAGAAGTAAATCTATTACCTGAAGTGAAACAATATACAGTACTTGCTAGACCTATGGTTGATACATTAAAAGAAGGTCATATATTACTTACTTTAGGTCGTTTATATGGAAAAATTAAAGCTAATAAATATATTAAACAACATCACCAGACAGATAGTGAAGTACCAATAGATTATAGTCATAAGTATACTTATAAACTTATGCCATTTATTAATAAAGATACTAATTATGATTTAGCTATTAGTTTCTTAACACCTCATTATATTGTTTCTCATAAAGTAAATGCGAAAAAGAAGATTGCTTGGATACATACTGATTATGGTCATGTAGAAACAGATATAGATTCTCAATTAAATATGTGGAGATCTTATGATTATATTGCATCTATATCTCAAGCAGTAACTACTAACTTTTTAAAAAACTTTCCACAATTAGAAGATAAGATTATTGAAATACCTAATATATTACCTGTTAAGCTTATTAGTAAGCAGGCTGATGAGTTTGATGTAAGTGGTGAGATGATTGACGATAGTTCTATTAAGTTATTATCAATAGGTAGATATTGCGAAGCAAAGAACTTTGATAATGTACCATTTATTTGTAAAAAGATATTAGAATTAGGATTAAATGTAAAATGGTACATTATAGGTTTTGGGGGAGACGAAGAAAGAATTAAAAAGAGTGTTACAGAAAGTCATATGGAAGATCATGTAATACTCTTAGGTAAGAAGTCTAATCCATATCCATATATCAAAGCATGTGATGTATATGTTCAGCCTTCTAGATATGAAGGTAAGTGTGTTAGTGTTATAGAAGCACAATCACTTCATAAACCAGTTATTATTACGAATTATCCTACTGCAATGAGTCAATTAAAGGATGGATATGATGGAGTGATAGTTTCTTTAGAGAATAATCAGTGCGCCGAAAATATAGTTTTATGTTTGACTAATCAGAATAAACTTAGAGAAATGACTATAAATATGTTATCAAACGATTATTCAAATCAAAAAAATATAGATATATTATACACATTAATATGAAAGGATTTTTTGATATGAAGAAAGTACTTTTTGTGATTGAAAGTTTAGGTGGTGGTGGGGCAGAAAAAGTTTTAACTACCATCGTTAAATATTTGGATAAAAGTAAATATGATATTACAGTACTTTTAGTTACTGAAGTTGGAATTTATCTTAAGGAGGTAAAAAAGCACTGTCGTGTAGTCGCAATGCTTCCTAGTTATGATTCTTTGGAAAGTTTTGTTGATAAATTAAAATATAAACTAGATTATAAATATATTTATAGTTCAAGTCCTAGAAAAGTGTATAAGAAATATATTAAGGAAGAGTATGATATTGAAATAGCTTTTGTGGAAGGCTATGCAACGCGTTTGATTGCGAATTCACCAAATAAAAATTCTAAAAAAATTGCATGGGTTCATATTGATATGAAAGAAAATCCTTATGCAGATCAATATTATAAATCATTAGAAGAACATATTGAATGCTATAAAAATTTTAATGATGTGATATGTGTTTCATCTTCAGTTAAGAAAGTTATGGAAGAGAAATTTAAATTAGAGAATAACTTAAAAGTTATTTACAATCCCATTGACGCACACCAAATTCTAGAAAAAGCAAAAGAGTTCACTGTTAAAAAGGATCTCACAAAAACTAACATTATTACTGTAGGTCGCTTAGAAAACCAGAAGGGGTTTGATAGACTTATCAATGCAATTGGTAGAATTAATTCGGATAAGTTAAATATTCATTTAAATGTATTGGGCGAAGGCTCAAAATATAATGAATTAAAAGATTTGATACATTTAAACAAATTAGAAAATACCGTGTCTTTACTAGGATTTAAAAAGAATCCTTTTCCTTGGGTATTATCAAGTGATATATTTATTTGTACTTCTAGAGCAGAGGGTTATAGTTTAGTTATAGCAGAGGCAATGGTTTTAGGTATTCCAATCATTAGCGTTAATTGTTCAGGACCAAATGAACTACTTGATTTTGGAAAATATGGACTTTTAATTGAGAATTCTGATAGTGCCATTAGAGATGTCTTATGTTCGATTGTTGATAAGAAGATTAATTTAGAAAATTTGAAATTATTATCTAATCATCGAGGAAAGGATTTCAAACTAGCTAATATTTTAGAGCAGATTGAAGAAGTATTTGACAAATGATATGCAAAAATAAAGTAAGTGTAATTATCCCAGTATACAATGCTGAACTGAGTTTAGAAAAATGTATCAATTCAATACAAAATCAAAATTATTGTAATCTTGAAATAATTTTAATAAATGATGGTTCAACTGATAAGAGCTTAGATATTTGTAATAAAAAGAAGAAAGAAGATTCAAGAATCGTTGTTATAGATATTGATAATAATGGAGTTTCTACTGCAAGAAATCAAGGAATTGATGTTGCTACAGGAGAATATTGTTGCTTTGTTGATTCAGATGATTGGATTGAAGAAGATCATATATATAAAATGGTTTGTAATATAGATAATTATGATGCAATTGTAGTAGGTTATTATAGAGATTGGTCATCGCATAGTGAAAAGGCATATTTATCACCTTTAATTATAGATTTTAACAAAATAACAGTAGATTGTTCTGAATTTTTTATTAATGGGTTCATACATCCATGTTGGAATAAAATGTTTAGAACACATATTTTAAAGAAATATAAAATTTACTTTAACAAAGAAATTCATATTAGTGAAGATACTTTATTTTGCATTGAATATTTCTCACATTGTCACCAAATTGTTGTATTACCTGAAACAACTTATCATTATTGGAACAATGATGGAAGTTTATCTAAAAAAGTATATTCAGATATATTTGAAATCTATATGAAAGTTTATCATGAATTAGACGATTTATTGATATATGGTAACTGTGATGAAAATTTAAAAAAAATAATTTTAAATAATACGATTTGGCCACAGTTATATAATACTATTTTAAAAACTCTCTTAAATGATAATCTGACTAAAACACAAAAAAAATTGATATTGAATGAAACAAATTACTTTTCTGACTATAAAGAAATATTTGAATTTGCAAGAAGTTCATCCAATAATTTTAATGAAAAAATAATACTTTATTTAATGAAAAATAAGTATTTCAAATTATTAAATGTAATCTTACGATTGAAAAATTTATCTTAAATGAATTGCTATATATCTATTATCAGAAATAGTATTAACCAATTAAAGGAGAAAAAATGTCTAAATTAATATTATTGTTAAAAAGTGATTTAAAAAATTGGTATTTTAGAAAAATCAAAAAAATGTCACCAATGCAAATTAAAATTAATCATTTCAGAAAGATTGGTATGTCAATTGGTGAAGAATGTTATATTTTTTCTGACAAAATCGAAACAGCAGAGCCTTATCTTATTACTTTGGGAAATCATGTGACAATTGCTACGGATGTAGCTTTTACAACTCATGATGCTTCTGCAAACTTTTATTTAGAAAATACAAGTGATATTTATGGAAGAATAACTATTGGTGACAATGTTTTTATTGGTATGAGAACCATCATTTTGCCTGGGGTAACTATAGCAAATAATGTAATAATAGGTGCTGGCTCCGTTGTTACAAAAAGTATTGTTGAAGAAGGGATTGTTTTAGCAGGTAATCCTGCAAGAAAGATTTGTTCAATAAATGATTTGAAATCAAAAAATTCAGATAAAAATTTAATGACATGGGGAATGGATTTTAATGTAAAGAGAGAGTATTTATTGAAAAATGAAGGTCTATTTAAAAGAACATAGTAAGTTTCTAATGCATTTATTTATCTATACTTACAAAAAAAGGAGGAATTAAATGGATAACAACGACAACAAACAAAGATCCACTTCCTTTGAATCATTAGACATATTGATTCAAAAATGGAGAGATGGTACCTTTTCAGAAATCTTAGATGACTGGAAGTGGATCTTCTCATATAGTAAAAGATATAAAGGAGCTATTATCTTTTATACTGTATTAGGTATATTAAGTACTACTCTAGGACTAGTAAGTTCTGTAGTAGGTAAATACATGATAGATATCATCACTGGTTACAAGATATCAAAACTACCAATCCTGATATGTATCATGATAGGTTCTACAGTATTTAATTTAGTTTTTGGTAGTATCTTAAATCGTATTACAGCTAAATTAAGTATATATATTAATAACGATATCCAGGCAGATATCTTTGATAAGATCATTGATGCAGACTGGTTAGCTATTAACCAATACAGTAATGGGGATGTATTAAACAGATTCAATAGTGATGTTGGTACAGTATCAGGTAACGCTATTAGCTGGTTACCAACTATCATTATTGCACTCTATAACTTCATCGCTACTTTCTTTGTCATCTGGCATTATGATAAGATCATGGCTGCATTAGCTTTTGCAAGTGCACCATTCATGCTTATTGCCTCTCGTTTCTTAATCACTAAACAGAGACAATACAACATGAAAGTAAGAAAGATGTCTTCTGATATGATGACATTTGAAGTAGAAACATTCTATAACTTTGATACAATCAAATCATTTGGTATATCAAAATTATACAGTAAGAAAATGAGAGACTGGCAAAAGAAGTTTAAAGATGTTTCATTAGACTATAACATGTTTACTATCTGGACGAATGTATTCATGTCTATACTAGGTACAGCTGTATCTCTTACAGCCTTTGGTTACTGTCTATTTAGACTTTGGACTAAAGATATTACTTATGGTACTATGACACTCTTTTTACAACAAAGATCAAGCCTAGAAGGAGCATTCAGTAACGTAGTATCTATTATCCCTTCCTTTCTAACAAGTTCAGTATCTGCACACCGTATCAGAGAATTAGTAGAACTTCCTAAAGAAGTTCATATTCCTGAAAGCAGTGAGTTAGATGCATATAAGGATGATGGATTTAGTGTTAAGATGAATGATGTTAACTTTGCATATATTGAGAACAACAAAGTTATTACTGATTCTGATTTTGAAGCAAATCCAGGTGAAATCGTTGCATTAGTAGGTCCTTCAGGAGAAGGTAAGACTACTATGATCAGATTGATCTTAGGTTTAATTAGACCATCTGATGGTGGAGTAAGTATTAATGCATCTAATGGCGATGCAGTAGAAGCTAATGCGAACACAAGACACTTGTTCGCTTATGTACCTCAAGGTAATACTATTCTATCTGGTACTGTTGCAGAGAATATGAGAATGGTTAAACAGGATGCAACAGATGAAGAAATTATACATGCGTTACAAGTCTCTTGTGCATGGGATTTTATTTCTAAACTACCTGATACTATTAATACTAAGATTGGTGAAAGGGGTAGAGGATTCTCAGAAGGACAGGCTCAGAGAATCGCTATCGCAAGAGCAATCCTCAGAGATGCACCAATCTTACTATTAGATGAAGCAACAAGTGCTTTAGATGTTACTACAGAAAGAAGAGTATTAAGAAATATTATACAGAACCATCCTAATAAGACTTGTATAGTTACTACACATAGACCTAGTGTATTAAATATGTGTCAGAGAGTATATAGAGTTATGGAGACTCATGTTACTGAATTAAGTGAGGAAGAGTCTAGTAAGATGGCTATGGATTTCTAAATTTTAAAATATTAAATACTATATAAATATAGAATGTAATTAGTTATTAATAGCTACTATTAAATGGAATGTTGTTGGTTGAAAAGGGAAACAGATTATGAAGAAAATTATTATTGCTACTAATCAATTAGTTATTGGTGGTATTGAAAAAGGACTTATTGATTTATTAAATATTTTGAGTGAGAAATATGATATTACTTTGATGGTGCAATATGCTGGTGGAGAACTATATGATGATATTCCCAAGAGTGTTACAGTTGAATTAATAGATAATTGTAATTCAATGAGAGAAAGACTATCTCAAAATAAGACATTATTAAATAAATTCAAATGTATACATAATTATTTAAAATTAAGGATTTCTAAACGATATTCTGATCAATGTGAAATTTTAACTAATTTATATAAAAAAAGAAATGAGTATTATGATTTAGCTATAGCATATTCTACACCTGTATCTATTTCAAACTATTATATTATTAATAATGTAAATGCACATAAAAAAATTATGTTTTTACATAATGATGTTAAAGAAATTAATGTTTCCGCTTTTGAATCTGAGAATTTATATAAAAAATTTGATGCAATATTAGCAGTTTCTGAAATTGCTAAACAACATTTTTTGGAGTATTTTCCATATTTAAAATTAAAAACTAGTGTATTCCATAATTTAATAAATGAAAAACTTATAAAAGAAAATTCAGACGAGTTTATTCCTGATAGTTTTTTAACAGATTATGTACATATAACTACAGTAGGAAGATTAGAATTTGAAAAAGGTCAAGATATAATTCCAGAAGTAATTTATGAGTTGAAACAAAAAAAAATAAATATAATGTGGCATTTGATTGGTGATGGTGCTTTAAAACCAAAAATAATTGAAAAAGCTAAACGACTGGGAGTTATGGAAAATATTATTTTTGAAGGTTTTCAGAAAAATCCATATGTCTATATTAAAGAATGTGATTTATATGTGCAGACTTCTAGACAAGAAGGTTTTGGAATAACTATAGCTGAAGCAATGATTCTTAATAAAGTAATTGTTTCAACCTCTTTTCCTAGTATATATGAGCAGATAACAAATGGAGAGAATGGTTTTATAGTTGATTATAATCCAGTCAAAATATCTAATATTATTTTCAAAATATTAAGTAATGATGAATTAAGAAGTAAAGTTAATAATAATTTACTATCATTTAAATATGCTAATGATATTGATTTAATAATTAATTTATTGGAGGATTAAGATGAAAACGATTAATTTTTATTCAAATGGAAATAGTAATAATCATGGATGTGAAGCTATTTATTTATCTTTGATGGAAATCTTAGGGAATAATAAATATGTAGCATATAGTGAAAATTATGATGAAGATAAGAAAGTATTAAATGACAAGCTTAATCTCGTAAATATCAGCCAAGAATATAACTATAGTATCTTAGAAAATTTAATTTATAAAGTCTCTTATAAATTAAAAAAAGATGATATGTTATTTTATAAATACAAGTATAAGGGATTTAAAAAGAATTTTAATACAAGAAATGAAATATTTTTATCTGTAGGAGGGGATAACTATTGTTATGGATGCTCTGAGTGGTTAAAAGTATTAAATGATATAGTAAAGAAAAACAATAAAATCATTTTAACAGGATGTTCATTAGAGCCCAACAGTTTTGATGAAAATATGAAAAATAATTTATCTATTTTTGATCATATTATAGCAAGAGAAAGCATTACATATGAAGCTTTAGAAAATAACGGTTTTTCTAATATTTCATTAATTCCTGATCCAGCTTTTGTTTTACCCAAGTGTGAATTTGATGATGCAAATGATTTATCTTTTTTTCAAAAAGAAACAATTGGTATCAATATTAGTCCTTTAATATTAAAAGATGACAGCAACGGAATAATCAAAAAAAATATAGATATGCTTCTTGAATACATTATTAAAGAAACAGATTATAACATTGCTTTAATTCCTCATGTTATGATTGAAGGAAATAATGATTTAGAAGCAATGAAAATTTATTTTGATAAGTATCAAAATACAGGAAGAATTAGAATTATTAAAAAAGATTCTGCATGTGCAATTAAAGGATATATTTCCAAATGTAAGATTTTTGTAGCTGCTAGAACTCATGCTTCTATTGCAGCATATTCAACTTGCGTTCCAACATTGGTTTTAGGATATTCTGTTAAATCTAGAGGAATTGCAAAAGATATTTTTGGTTCATATGAAAATTATGTTCTTCCAATTAATAACATTAAAGAAGAAGCAGATGTACAGAAATCATTTATATACATATTAAATAACTATAGCAAAATTAAGTTATTTTTAGAAAATAAAATTCCAAGTTATAAAGAAAAATGTTATCAAATTAAGCAAATTATTGAGGAGTTTGAATAGCATGGGTAGAATTCAAAACGTCAAAATAAATGCAATTTATAATTTGTTAAGTAATGTAGTTACAATGCTTTTAAGTTTTGTGACTAGAACTCTATTTATCTATACACTTGGCGTAAAATATCTTGGTTTAAATGGGTTGTTCACTAGTATTTTAGGAGTATTATCTTTAGCGGATTTAGGAATCTCAACAGCTATCACCTATAGTCTTTACCAGCCACTTTCCGATGATAATCAAAATAAAATTGGGCAGATAATAGCCTTATTTGGAAAGATGTATAAAATAATTGGAACAATTATTTTTGTATTAGGATTATGCTTGGTTCCTTTTTTGAAATATTTAGTTAATTTCCCAGAAGGTATTAATATTAATTATTACGTTATTTATTTATTATTCTTAATTAATTCAGTATCAACATATTTGTTTTTTTCATATAAAAACACTGTATTATACGCTAATCAACAGTCATATTTAACAGTGAAGTACGAAATTTTTTATTCAATCATCACAATGATTAGCCAAATTATAGTTTTGTTAATATTTGAAAATTACTATATATACTTACTTTTACCTATATTTATTACTGTGTTTAAAAATTATAGAGTATCAAAGATTGCTGAGAAGTTGTTTCCTATTATAAAAATCAAAAAATTTGAACCATTAGATTCTAAAGATAAAAAAGAAATTATTAAAAATGTTTATTCTATTTCTATGATCAAAATTAGTGGTATAATTTATAGTTCTTCAGATAATTTAGTGATTAGTACATTTATTAATACAGCTATAGTCGGGTATTATTCTAACTATATAATGATATTAAATATTATTAAATCATTAGTAGGATCTATATTTAATTCAATGGTAGCAAGTGTAGGTAATTTAAATGCTTCTGAATCGATAGAATATAAATACTTAACTTTTAAAAGATTAAATTTTATAAATTTTGTTATTTATGCTTTTTGTTTTATATGTCTTAATCAATTATTAAATCCTTTTATCACAGTATGGATAGGGGAAAAGTATATATTTGAGAACATTACTGTTTTACTTATATGCTTAACTTTTTTGATTCCAGGAATGAATAATATAATAAATATTTATAAAGATGGATGCGGTTTATTTTGGGAGACAAGATTTAGAACTTTATTAACCGCAATTGTGAATATTACTATATCTATTATATTAGTGAAAAAACTTGGTATAAATGGAGTGTTACTGGGGACTATTCTTGCATATTGTTTAACTATTTATATTGTTGATCCTATTATTGTATATAAGAAAGTTTTTGTGAAACCTGTCATAAAGTATTATAGCAAATTAGCACAATATTTTTTATGTGTAGTTGCTCTCAATGGTTTTATAGGATTATTACTTTCTAAAACAGTCATGAATAACATAATTGATTTGTTAATTAGGCTGTTAATAATTATTGTTACTTACTTTTTGCTCATCAGTATTATATTTTATAAAAGTGAAGAATATAAATATTTTTTAGTTATATTAAAAAAAATATTTAGAAAAGAGAAGTGATAACTATGAAAAAAATTGCAATTATATCAAGAGCTTTATATATGAATGGTGCAACTAAAGCTTTAATAGAAATGTTAAGAAGAATTGATTATTCAGATATTGAAATTGATTTATGGGTATTAGATTTTGGTAATCCAGCTACCGAGTGGATTAATCAAATCCCGAGTCAAGTATGTATTAAGAAAATACCACAATATAAACCAAATACATATAATCTCAAATTAATAAGCTTTAATCCCATAAAATTGATTAAAGCAATTCAAGCTGGAAAAAAATTAAATATAGAAGATAAAATGATTAATCAAATGGAATTAACAGCTGAACGCCTTCCAATGATTAGAAAAAAATATGATGTAGCAATTTCTTTTCGTCATTTAGATATAGATGTTTTTTATACTATTGACAATATAAAAGCAGATAAAAAATTTTTCTGGGTTCATGGTATTCAGCCTATACAAGAAGAAGAGGTAGAAGTATTATCACCTTATTATAAAAAATATGATGGAGTGTTACCAGTATCTAAATCTGCAGAGAATAATATTATCAAATATTTCCCTTTTTTAAGAGATAAAAGCAAGGTGGCTTATTGTATTGTAGATTCTGAAGAGATTATTGAAAAGTCAAATAAAGGGGCTAGTTTTCCTGAGGATGCGAATAATAGAATCAAAATATTTACAATAGCTAGGTTGGGATATGAAAAAGGAATAGACATTGCTATAAAAACAGCGTTCTTGTTAAAAGAAAAAAATATAGAATTTATTTGGTATGTAGCAGGAGAAGGAAATCAACGTGCTATTTTAGAAAGAATGATCGAAAATTATTCATTACAGAATGATTTTATTTTATTAGGAAATTGTAATAATCCTTACACAATGTTAAGGGACTGTGATTTATATGTACAACCATCTAGACTTGAATCTTATGGGCTGGCAATAAATGAAGCAAAAATTATGAATAAAGTTATTGTTTGCAGTGATATTCCAGCAGGACGAGAACAATTAGAAAATGGAGTTACTGGTATATTGTCTTCTTTAAATGAGAATGATTTTGCAGATGCAATTATTAATATAATAGATAATAATTTAAAAGAATCAATTATAAAGAATTTATCATCACATAATTGGAGTCATTTTGAAGTAATCGATATATTTAAATATCTTGTTAATCTCTAAATATATATTATACTTTTGTTTTGAATCGCTCAATTTAAGAAAATTGTTGCTTTAGGTTATCTTATTCAGCAAAAATACCATAACGATATTCGTAATATGCTTCCTTAAGTGAAATAGGCATAGGCGTAGCTCTTACCATTTCATTACTGAAAGCCTCAGTATCCATCATCATTCTTAGAATCTCAGATGCCATTTCCTTTCTCTTGAATGTATACTTAGCCTGCTTCTTAAGAAGCAGGAAAT
>OLOM01000411.1_pt1 | contig 33746 bp, 27 predicted proteins | sample 1672531 | NCBI WGS metagenome assembly OLOM01 (sample SAMEA3136696, study PRJEB25190) | human gut metagenome | reverse complement strand
TACGGAATGCTATCAGCAGGTCAATATGAGTTTCTGCCATGCTTTCTGCATGTCCTTGAGGACGCTCAGATCGGGCTTGAGGTAATACCGTGCGGTGGTTTGGATGTCGGAGTGTCCGAGCTGTCGTGCGACCACGCTGATGTCGGTTCCGGCCTTGATCGCCAACGTGCCGAACGTGTGGCGTAGGTTGCGTGGAGGCACGCAGGGCAGGTTCATGCGCCTGCACCAACTGCGGTAGTGGTTCGCCACTTGGTTCGCGTTCAGACTGCCGACCAGTCGGCCGGTCTTTGTGCCGTGGCGTAGTTCCGCCAATCGTTTGACCGCGAACCGTGGCAATGCGACGGTTCGTCGGCTCAGATCGGTCTTCGGTTCGGTGACGGTCTCATGGCCTGCCACCCATTGCACCGACCTTTTCACCGTGACGGTGCCGCGTCGCAAGTCCAAGTCGGCCCATTCGACGCCCACGCTTTCGCAGCGTCGCAATCCGGCGCACACGGACACCAATAGCCATGCTTCGAGCGGATGCCCGTAGAAGCCTTTCAACAGTCTGCGTACTTCCGACGCGGACAGTACTTGCGGCTCGTAGTGCCGTAGTCGTGGCAGGCGTATCTCGCGTCTGGTCACGTCGTTGTCGGTCAAACCGCGTTTGAACGCGAGTCGCAGTATCGAGCGGAACACCGCGTAGGCCTTGCGTGCCGCTCCCGGCTTATCGAAGGAGTCCAACCATGATTCGATGTCCGCCATGCTGATCGAGTCCATGTCCCCTCCGCTCCATTGCGGGAGGATATGGCAGTTCAGGGCGCTTTCGTAGCCTACTTTGGTGCATTCGCGGAGTTTCGAACATGAGGGTTTCCAAACGGTGGTTACGAATGTGTCGAAAAGCATTGGTCCCTTTCCAATTCCGTTGGATAATCCCACACATCGTCATGTTGCCGTTGGGTGGGCGTGTGTGTGGGTTTTCTCATTGTTCCATATCCCTGTTTTCTAGGAGGATGTTTTGACTCAGATTAATTTCGATTTCGGCCATCCAAGCGCCGATGGCGTCGCGGTTTTGGCCGGCGAACTGGTGCATGTGGTGCCGACAGGCCGGTTCAAGGTCGGCAAGCGCATCGTCGTGCGCGACTTTTTCGACGTGCGACTGTCGGAAACCGGCACTGCCACCGTTGATGTTACGCCGACCGACAACACGTTCGCCTACGAGGTGACGGTAGGCGAATCGCCGGACGCCTGGCGTTTCGTCCGATGCGTGCAGGTACCGAATTCGAGCACGCCCGTGGCGTTCGCCGATCTGGTCGATGTGGACGCGAGTACTCTGGCCCCGGCACCCAATTCCGGTACGGCGCTGACGTATCTGCTTCCCTGTCCGAGGCGCAGGCCATGTCAGCGGCGAATCCGGGTCAGATGGTGTTTTATCCGGAGGGTCAGGCCAAGACGGTGGCTTCCCAGATTCTGGAGGATTTGACTGATACTCGCGCCGTGGTGGAGTCGCAGTCGGCTGCGGCTGCTCAGGCGGCTAATGCGGCGCAGGCTTCGGCTGCCGGTGCGCAGGCGGCGAGCGTGCAGGCGGCGGCGGTGGCCGACAGCATCACCGAATCGAAGACGGTCGTGGAATCACATGCGAATGACGCTTTGACGGCGATTGACGAGGCGGTGAAGAGCGTGAAAGATAAGGTGTCCGACGTGTCTGGCGAGGACAGGACGGATACCATGCCGACCGATTCCGCCGATTCCGCCTCCTCTCAGGAGGCGTGACAAATGGTTGTACTGCTCAACGGCGTGAAAGTCGGCCTCCCGTATATGGCCAATAATGGCCAGCCGGTCTTCTGGAACGCGCTTTACGACGGCGTGCAAGTATGGCCGCCAGCCGCCGAAACACTCGTGGACGTGTGGCTCAAACCGGTCGATTTCACCTCTCAGGCGCTCTATGCCGACCATCCGGAAGTCAAGGTGGCCGCTCAGAAGGTTTTCGCCGACGGTCACATCGAAGACGCATCCTTGACGCTTTCCACGGCTGATTCCACCGTGGCGAGCATCAATGCCGGCACGGTGAGCTTCGTTTCCGATTCGTCGAATTTCCTCACCGTCCTCAAACAGGACGCTTTCAACGCCTGCCACGTGTCGATTGCCGAAGGCGGCAAGACGTTGGGTGCCAAGCAGATCCTCGTCCAGCCCGACCAGCCTTCGACGGTTCCGGTCGGCAGCCTGTGGTGCCGCACCGAGAAACTGCACAATGGCCTCAAGTATTACACCGGCGCAGTCGGCGATGATGCGAACGTGATGTGCTTCCTTATCGACCGTATCCGCGAAATATGGCGCAAGGAATGGAATGGTTGGAAGCTTTTGACGGGAAAGGAATTGGAGAATCATGCAGAGGATTAACTTGTATCCGTCACCATTGACGCCATTGGTCAATGATGGGACAGGCGACATCACGCACGGCGATTATGATGTCGCAATCGACAATCTTGAGGCTGGCACTTATGTTTTCGCGGCTGACATTCAAAACAGTGGGACTCAAACCGGCATTAATGTAATGTTGTTCGATTCTGGCTGGAACCCCCTTTTCTCTTCCGACAAGATTGGTCACGTCCAGACGACTTTCACATTCAAAAAGCCAGACCGTGTTCGCATTCGGGCATTCCAGAACGGTGTGACAATCAGCAATGTCATCGTGGAGCGCGCCGACACGTACGCTCTCACTTCGGGGGGCTTCCGAGCTTCTTCACCGCAGGCACCGCGCCGTACTGAGCTTGAGGGTGGAGGCGGACATCAACTCCGGGTATCTGTACCTCGGCGGGTTCCTCGGCCGGCTTGGCGCGGGGCGCGGAACGTTCCAGACGGTCTATTTTCGTAAAGGAGCATGAGCGTGCAGAGGATTAATCTTTTCCCCAATCCTGTTTTTGCCGGACCGCTTACCAACACCTCCCATTGGGGTAACGCGAATGGGACGGTCCGTGATAATGCGTTGCACATCACGGGACCCAATGGCGGATATGGCTTCAACGTTGCGGTTCCATTCAACGTTCCGCTCGTCTTGTCGATGAGAGCGGACGCCAGCGATGATAACGTCGCGGGCGTGATGCTCGTTCAGACAACTGACAAGGTCGCCGTTAATAATATATTGTCTTACCAAAAATTAAAGCAGGGGATATCAGACGTCTTGTACAGATTCACGGTCACCTCCCATGGGTTTCGATTCGAGGTAAATCCAAGCGGAATCCGTGACGTGGCGATATCGAATGTGCTCATCGAACGCGCCGACACTTACGACGCCGCCGTCGGGGGGGCTTCCGAGCTTCTTCACCGCGCAGAACGCGCCGTACTAGCCCCGTCAAGGCGGGTGGGCGATGATCGTTCGGAATATGGCGAAGACCACCAAGACCATCGTATCGAACGGCAATTCATTCCCCGGCACCGTGGAAGGGCGGACCTACACGGCGACCGAGGACAATCAGCTCTTGCGGTTGTGGGGCAACATCGTCATTCCATCGCTGACGGGCGGATACATATGTTCGGCTGTCATCGAGGATGTGCAGGGGCGTGTGGAGCCGACGAGCGACGATGTCACGTTCAGCGGCGGTTCGGCAATCACGAAGAACCTGCACCTGTGGAGCAAGGGATTGCTCATGGGCGCCGGTGCGAAGGTCCTGCTCGCATGCCGAGGAATCTTCTCGGACGACGATTGGACTGTCCTTCAGACGGTCGGCGTCAACTGCTTCGACAAGGATACGGCAATCTACTAGCCCTCATCAGTTTGGGGGTGGCCGCGTGAGAATCAGGAATCTTTATGATCCGCCGACCCTGAAGGACCGTGATCCGGTGGTGCCGTGGGCTCCGAATTATAAGAACGCCTCGTCGAAGATCACCGACGAGGGCTGTGAGATAACCGTCACCGGCGAAGATACTGGCTGGTTGTATCCGCCAGAACCAAGGCCTGATGGACTGGCTAACGTTGCGTGGCAGAAAAAGGACGGCTCGTATCTCATCGGCACTAGGAACAACTTGACTGTGCCGACACCTGTTGGCGTGACGGTGCTGACCCGCCTGTGTGGTTTCAATGACGGTTCGCTCATAACCCTGCTGCAGAACGCCGGATTGCCGCTCGTGTTCGCCGCCGTTGACCACCCGTATTAAACCAACCACAGCCCCGCCACGTGCGGGGCTTTCCCATAAGGAGATGTAATGTGCTGCAAAATTTCCTAGCCGGTTTCGGTGGGGTGGGTGGCGCGTGCGCCATCATCACGCTCGGACTTAGAGTCTGGCCGGGCGCTTTGGACGCGTTGGCGACCGGCCTGTACGCGCACGTGCAACCGGAACGCCTGCCTTACGATTCGCCGCTCTCCCAGCATTTCGCCAAGACGCGACAACTCGGCGAACGCACCGCGAAATTCGACGACCGTATGGACGAGCTCTGCCGGGACACGATCAAAAACACGATCATCAGTCTGATTTACGGCGACAAGGACACCGACCACAGCGAGGCCGTCAGCTACGAGTTGTCGAAGCTTGAGAAATTGGACGCGCAATGCTGGATCGTCGCCGCCGCCGAAAAATATTTGGAGGACCGGCAATGACGCATCTCATGATCGCAGGCGGCATATACCTGCTGCTGCTCGCGCTCATCATCATATTCAATCATGGCGCGCACAGGCATTGATTTTCACACAGGTTTTCAAAGCCATCCCATTCCGGGATGGCTTTTCTATTGCCCCTTGACTCGGGGCGGGAAGGAGAGGATGTGGGAATCCTCAACAAAGGCAAGCCGAAACACGGACACCTGCACCGGCGCGTGGGCATGACGCTGACCGCGCTTGCCGTCGCGGTCTCCATGGCGTTCGCCCCGGCGGCGATGGCCGACATGCAGGGCGTGGACATGAGCAACTGGCAGTGCGGCGCGGACGTGTACAACATGCAGGCCGATTTCATCGTGGTCGGCACCACATGGGGCACCGGGCAAGTCAACAACAACTGCTTGGTGTCCGGCGTCAACACGGACGCCAACCGCATGATCGCCCAGGCACAAGCATCCGGCAAGAAATTCGGTTTGTATCACTACGCGATGGGAGGCAACCCGGAGGCGGAAGCCCAATTCTTCTATCGCAACACGTCGAACTATTGGCGTCACGGCATCGTGGCGTTGGATTGGGAGATGGACGACAACCCCGCATGGGGCGATTGGGATTGGGTACGCCGATTCATGGCGGAGTGTGAACGGTTGAGCGGCGATGTGCGCCCATTGCTGTACACCGGCCCGGTGGCCGGCACCATCCCGCAGGACATCCGCGACCGGTACGGCCTGTGGATCGCACAATACGCGAACATGAGCCCGACCGGCTATCAGGCATCCCCGTGGATGCTGGGCGCATACGGCGAGGCCATGCGCCAGTACTCCGGCACCGGCGTGGTCAACACGTGGAGTCCAATCGACCTCAACCTGTTCCGCGGCGAGGCATGGCAGTGGGATTTGTACGCCAACCCCACCGGCGGCTCCACAGCCCCGGCCCCGGCAACGCCCGCGCCCGTGCAGCCGAGCACTCCCCCGGCCAACACCAACACGGGTGGCATCAGCCACGTCATGCAGTGGGGCGAGACCATCTGGGGACTCGCCGTAGCCTACAACGCATGGCCCCTGTCCGCATGGCATACGCCCAGCGGTGACATCAACCGCTACTACGTGGGCGACGTCGTAACCTACGGCGGCGGCACCGCCCCCGCATCGTCCGGCGGGGTCTCCAAGGTCCTCCAATGGGGCGACACCGTGTGGGATTTCGCCACCGCGCACGGTTACAGCGTCAGCCAATGCACGGTACCCTCCGGCAACATCAACGTCTACTATGTGGGCGACGTGGTGACCTGCCGCTGAGACTCAACAGATGCCGCCACCCGCTTGACCGGGTGACGGCATCACCCCATCATCATCCCTTATTGATCGGAGCAAACATGACCGACAGCAAAAACACGACCGACACCGGCGAAACGCTTCCCGGCGTCGATGTGAGCGACTGGCCCGAGACGGCCGACGTCACCCATGACGTGCCCGACTGGCTCATCCCCAGCCGCGTCTACGACATCCTCAAATGGCTGGGCCTCATCGTCCTGCCCGCACTCGCCCTGTTCGTCAACACGGTCGGCCCCGCATGGGGCTGGCCCCACGTGGACGCCATCGTGACCACGCTCAACGCGCTCGGCATCCTCGCCGGCGCGCTCATCGGCGTCAGCGCCATCAAACAACGCCTCGACCGCGCCGCATAACCACACATAGTTCGGCCCCGTCCGGCATCGCAGACAGCTCGCACAGAGCTTGACTGCTGCTGGACGGGGCCGGTTTCGCGTTGTGGCAGAGGGCTTCGCGGGCTCGATTTCTGCCCACATTTTGCCCACATTTTCCGTAAAAACAGGTTAAAAACCGTTAAAACTGGTTAAAACGAAAAAAGCCGCTCAGCCCTACTCCCGTAAGGCAAAGCGGCTATTTTCCAACCCACTCTCAGCTCAGCGCGTCCTTCAACTTGCTGAAGAAGCCTTTCTTTTGGCCAGCCTGTGGACGGGATGCCTGGGAGACGTGCGTGGCGCCTGAATCGTGCGAGGCGGCGAACTGTTCGATGAGGCCGCGCTCGGTTTCGTTGAGCTTGGTGGGAATCAGCACATTGACGTGGGCGATGAGGTTGCCGCGCTCGTCCTTGTTGCGGATGTTCGTGACGCCCAGTCCCTTAAGCGTCACAGTGTCCTCAGTCTGGCAGCCGGCCGGGATGGACACGGTCTTCTCACCATCGAACGTATCAATGGACAGATCGTGGCCAAGCACGGCCCAGCTCATCGGCACCTGAATCCAGCAGTGCAGGTCGTCGCCATCGCGGGTGAACTGCTTATCCGCCTTGATGCGGATGTCGATGTACAGGTCGCCGGCAGCGCCGCCGCCCTCACCCACTTCGCCCTGGTTGGCCAACCGCAGACGCGCGTTGTCGTTGATGCCGGCGGGCACGGTAACGCCCACGGTACGCGTGGTGCGCACACGGCCGTGGCCCATGCAGCTGGGGCACGGGTTCTGGATGATGGTACCGTGGCCCTCGCAACGTTCACAGGGGGCGGAGGTCATCATCTGGCCGAGCATGGTGCGCACGACCTTCTGCATGAATCCCTGTCCGTGGCAGTCGGGGCAGGTGACCGGCTGTGCGCCGCCCTGGGCACCGGAGCCACCGCACTCCTGGCACAGGGAGAACGTATTGATCTTGACATGCGCGGTGCCGCCGAACACCGCCGTCTTCAAATCGATGGACGCCGAGGCCAAGGCATCGCGGCCGGGCTGGGTACGCGGCACCGGGCCCTGTGAGCCACCGCCGAACGCGGAACCGAAGAACGTGGAGAACACGTCGCTCATATCGCCGAAGCCCGCCCCGGAGAAGCCGCCGGCACCGGCGTTCGGGTTGTTCGGGTCGACGCCCGAATCATACATACGGCGCTTGTCCGGATTGGACAGCACATCGTAGGCGTTGTTCACTTCCTTGAACTTGTCCTCGAATTCAGGGCCCGCGATGTCGGGGTGGTACTTACGGCTGAGCTTGCGGTATGCCTTCTTGATCTCGTCGTCACTGGCGCCGCGTTCCACACCCAGCGTCTCGTAATAATCTGCCACTTGATTGATCCTTTGTGTTCGTTTGGTCTGCGGGTCATTGTGCCACAGACGGCGGTCAGTCTTGGGTCCGGCCCTCGGAGAGGAAGGCGGTCAAATATCTGGCTACGGCCCTGACGGCGGCCATAGTGGCCGCATAGTCCATGTGGGTCGGCCCTATGGAGCCGACGAAGGCGATGGGTTCCGTGTCGTTCGTCTGGCTCTCCGTCTCGGATTCGGTTTCGGGTTCGCCTACGGGATCGTTCCCCGCCGGTTCGCCCGCCGCACCGCTGCGCCCATAGCCACTGCTGACCACGGAGGCATGCAGTAGGCCGGGAGTGTGCATTTCGGAGCCGATGGCCACGCCCACGCCGGATGCATTCGTCTCCTCGCTCAGGTTGCTCATGAGCTTCATCAGCACGACCTGTTCTTCCAGCGCGTCGAAGAGCGGGGCCAGATCGGCCAGGGACCGGGAGTGGGCCAGGTGCGAGGTGCCGGACATGTACAGTTCGTCCGCGCGTTCGTCCAATGCCATCGATTCGAAGGCGTCGGCCAGCGCGTCGGCCACGCCGCGCACCGACTCGTAGCCGGCGCTGGCGGCGATGGATCGCACGGTCTCCGCGGATTTCGATAGGGACAGTCCGACACATTGTTCGTTGACGGTGTTGGAGAGCCGGTTGATCTCGTCCACGGCGGGCATGGATGCGATGGTCAGGCCGTGCTGGGCCACGCGGCCGGTGTCGGTAATCACCACCGCGAGCAACGTGGTCATGGCAACGGGCACCATCTCCACGTGCCGCAATGTGGCCTTGGCCAGCGATGGCGAGGCGACTACGGCCACTTGACCGGTGATTTCGGACAACAGTCGTGCCGAACGCTGCAGCGCGTCCTTGAGACTCACCGATCCGGACAGGAAGCTGTTGATGCCGCGGCGCTGCGCCTCGCTGAGCGGCACCACGGTAGCAAGTCGGTCCACAAAGTATCGATAGCCCTTTTCGGTGGGCACACGACCGGCCGAAGTGTGCGGCTGAATCAGATATCCTTCATCCTCCAGAGCGGACATGTCGTTACGGATGGTGGCCGAACTGACGCCGAGATCATGGTCGCGCGTCAGCGAAGTGGAGCCCACGGGCTCCTGAGAACGGATGTAATCCTCCACCACGGCGCGCAGCACCAGCATGCGTCTTGATTGCGTCATGCGCGCCTCCTTATATATGCATACATATTCATATCAGTCACGGTTCACTCAGGGCGTACCCCGACGGTCGGTTCGCCACGCCGCGACACGCGGGAACCCAGAAATATTGCCTCTTTCTTGGCTCCGCCACGTGCAGGTGGCGCACTTCACCTTAGAACATTGTATTAGCACTCCTTAGGCTTGAGTGCTAATGCGTTCGTTTGCAGCGTAGCAATGTTCACTGTGAACGCTAACAGAACACAAACTACCAAAACACGCCAAAATTGCACCGCAACGTCGCAAACCGACGCTAGCATGGTAATCGCAATGTGAGGGCGTCAAGCGCCCGGCACAAGCCGGATACGCGGCCCGACCAATTGGAAGGAAAGTAATCCATGACCGAATTCAAGGAGACCGAGCTCGACGAGCGCGCCATCAAGATGGCGAAGGTCCTTTCGGCTGACGCGGTTGAGAAGGCAGGCTCCGGCCACCCCGGCTCCCCCGTCTCCCTGGCGCCCGTCGCCTACACGCTGTACCAGCACTTCATCAAGCACGATCCGAATGATCCCAACTGGGAAGGCCGCGATCGCTTCATCCTTTCCGGTGGCCATGCCTCCCTCACCCAGTACGTCCAGCTGTACTTCTCCGGCTACGGCGTGACCCTGGACGACCTTAAGAACTTCCGTGGCGGCGCTGCCACCCGCACCCCGGGCCACCCGGAGTACGGCCTGACCCCGGGCATCGAAATGACCACCGGCCCTCTGGGCCAGGGCTTCGCCTCCGCCATCGGCTTTGCCTACGGCGAGCGTTTCCAGCGCGGTCTGCTTGACCCGGAGACCCCGAAGGAAGATTCCCCGTTCTACCACAAGATTTGGGCCATCTGTGGTGAAGGCGACATCGAGGAGGGCATCTCCGGCGAGGCCGCTTCCCTGGCCGCCAACCAGAAGCTCGGCAACCTGACCGTGATCTTCGACGCCAACCGTATCCAGATCGAAGGCGACACCAACCTGGTGCTGGCCGAGGACGTGCTCAAGCGCTTCCAGGCCTACGGCTGGTACACCGACGAGTTCAGCTTCATCCAGCCCGACGGCTCCTACAAGGAGGACATCGAGGGTCTGGCCGACGTCATCGCCAAGGCCGAAGCCGCCGCCCCGGACCAGCCGAAGCTCATCAAGGTCCACTCCCTGATCGCCTGGCCGACCCCGGGCAAGACCAACGACCCGTCCTCCCACGGCTCCAAGCTGGGCGCCGAGGCCGTCGCCGGCCTCAAGAAACTCCTCGGCTACGATCCGGAGGAGTCCTTCCACGTCGACGAAGAAGCCCTGGCCCACGCCCGCAAGGTCGCCGATCGCGGCCTGGAGGCCCACAAGGCCTGGGACGAGAAGTTCGACGCCTGGCGCAAGGCCAACCCGGACAAGGCCGCCCTGTACGACCGTCTGAAGGCCGGTGAACTGCCGGAAGGCTTCGACAAGGCCCTTGACGACCTTGAGGCCACCTTCGAAGTCGGCAAGGGTGTCGCCACTCGTGGCGCCTCCGGCTCCGTGCTCAACGCCATCGCCGCTGTCATGCCGGAACTCTGGGGCGGCTCCGCCGACCTCGGTGGCTCCAACAAGACCGATCTCAAGGGCGCTGCCACCTTCGCCCCGGCCGAGTGCGCCACCAAGCAGTGGCCGAACTGCAACGAGTTCGGTCGCCAGCTGCACTTCGGCGTGCGCGAGTTCACCATGGGCTGCATCACCAACGGCATCCTGCTGGGCTCCCACACCCGTCCGTTCGGCGGCACCTTCTTCATGTTCTCCGACTACGAGCGTTCCGCCGTTCGTCTGGCCGCCCTCATGGAGATTCCGAACCTGTACATCTGGTCCCACGACTCCGTCGCCGTCGGCGAGGATGGTCCGACCCACCAGCCGGTTGAGCACCTTGCTTCCTTCCGCGCGATTCCTCAGCTTGAGGTCATTCGCCCGGCCGACGCCTTCGAGACCGCCGAGGCTTACCGTTACTTCTTCGAGAAGAAGAACACCCTGCCTGGTGCCATGGTTCTGACCCGTCAGGGTGTCCCGGTTCTTGCCGAGACCGCCGCCAAGGCCAAGGACGGTGTCAAGAAGGGCGCTTACGTTCTGGTCGACACCGAGGGCACTCCGGACGTCATCCTCATGGCTTCCGGTTCCGAGGTCCAGTGGGCTGTGGCTGCCGCCAAGACCCTGGCCGGCGAGGGCGTCAAGGCTCGCGTCGTGTCCGTGCCGTCCATGGAATGGTTCGAGGAGCAGGACGCCGAGTACAAGGAGGCCGTGCTTCCGGCCGCTGTCAAGGCTCGTGTCTCCGTCGAGGCCGGCGTTGCCATGCCGTGGTACAAGTACCTCGGCTCCTACGGCAAGCCCGTCTCCATCGAGCAGTTCGGCCTGCAGGGCGACGGCGCTCAGAACATGATCGACCTCGGCATTACCGCCGAGCACGTGGTGGAAGCCGCCAAGGCCTCCATCGCCGAAGTCGAAGCCGCCAAGTGAGTCTCCTAGCCTCCCTCTGACGAGGGAGGCTTGTACCCAAGACTCCACCTGATCGGCCCTCTCGTTAGAGGGGGTCACTTAAAGATTTGTTCCAATACGGAATATAAGGAGAAAAATAAATGACTGAAGCAACTCAGCGTACGTCTGACAACGGCGTTTCCATCTGGCTGGACGACCTGTCCCGCTCCCGCATCGAGTCCGGCTCCCTGCAGGACCTCATCGCCAACAAGAACGTCGTCGGTGTGACCACCAACCCGTCCATCTTCCAGAAGGCCCTGAGCCAGGTCGGCCCGTACGACGCTCAGCTCAAGGAGCTCGGCAAGGTTGACGTTGAGACCGCTGTCCGCGAGCTCACCACCACCGACGTGCGCAACGCCACCGACATCTTCCGCGAGATCGCTGAGGCTACCGACTTCGTCGACGGCCGCGTCTCCATCGAGGTCGACCCGCGTCTGGCCCACGACACCGAGAACACCGCCAAGCAGGCTGTGGAACTCTGGGAGAAGGTCAACCGTCCGAACGCCATGATCAAGATTCCGGCAACCCTCGAAGGCCTGCCGGCCATCACCGCCACCCTGGCCAAGGGTATCTCCGTCAACGTCACCCTGATCTTCTCGCTCGAGCGCTACGAGCAGGTCATCGACGCTTACATCGAGGGCATCGCTCAGGCTGCCGCCAACGGCCACGACCTGAAGCACATCGGCTCCGTCGCTTCCTTCTTCGTGTCCCGCGTGGACAGCGCTGTCGACAAGCTGCTGGAAGCCAACGGCTCCGACGAGGCCAAGGCTCTGGAGGGCAAGGCCGCTGTGGCCAACGCTCGCCTGGCTTACGAGCTCTTCGAGAAGAAGTTCGCCGAGGATCCGCGTTGGGCCGACCTGGCTGCCAAGGGCGCCAAGGTTCAGCGTCCGCTGTGGGCTTCCACCGGCACCAAGAACGCCGCCTACTCCGACTGCAAGTACGTTGACGAGCTCGTTGCCAAGCACATCGTCAACACCATGCCGGAGAAGACCCTGAACGCTCTGGCCGACCACGGCAACGGCGCTCCGTCCATCGAGGGCACCTACGAAGAGTCCCACGCCATCATCAACAAGCTGGCTGAGCTCGGCATCAACCTCAAGGACGTCACCGACAAGCTGGAGGCCGACGGTGTCGCTGCCTTCATCAAGTCCTGGGATTCCGTGCTGGCTGACGTCCAGTCCGGCATCGACCGCGTGAACGCCTGAGATTTGACGACTGATGCGTGTTTAGCGCACTAGTTGATTAGATCACAGAAGCCCCGACCCCAACCGGTCGGGGCTTCTTTCGTTTGTTGCTACAGTGGTACGAGCATATGAGAGAAAGGCCGAACCGTAATGAACAAACTTGTCGCACGCCAGCGGTTGGTGATGACCTTCACCTTCTTTTCGATGTTCTTCGGAGCGGGCAATCTGATTTTTCCGCCGTTCGTCGGCGCTCAGGCCGGTTCCGCAACCATACCGGCAGCCATCGGTTTCATCGTCTCCGCAGTTGGCCTGCCGATTCTCGGCGTGCTGGCGGTCACCTTCGCCGGCGGTTTCGACAAACTCGCCAGCCGGGTCTCCCCCAAATTCGCCTTGTTCCTCGGCGTGGCGATCATGCTCACCATCGGCCCGTGCTTTGCGATTCCGCGTACGGCGACCACCTCATTCGAAATGATGGTGGCTCCTTTCGTACCGTCCTCCTATGGCTGGCTGGCCCAACTCATCTACTCGCTCGTGTTCTTCACACTGGCGTTCCTGTTCGCCCAGCATCCCGAGAAACTCTCCAAAGTGCTCGGCCGATTCATGGGACCGTTGCTGCTGGTGCTCATTGCTGTCCTGTTCATCGCCTGCCTGATCCACGGCATCGGCATCCCGGCCAACCCGATGGGCGACTACTCCACAAACCAGATCGCACGCGGCTTCCTCGACGGCTACCAGACCATGGACCTGCTCGCCGCGCTCTACTTCGGCATCGTGATCTCCGCGAATATCCGCGCCCAACAAGTCGATGACGAATCGCAAGTGCAGAAGGAGACCGCGTATGCCGGGCTCGGCACCGGCGTACTGCTGATCGTGATCTACGGCGCGCTGAGCTACGTGGGCGTGGTGTCCGGAGCCATCGTCACCATCGACCCCACCAAAGACACGGGCGCGACCGTGCTCACCAACCTCACCTCATCCCTGTTCGGCACGTTCGGTACCGCGTTCCTTGGCGTCGTGTTCGTCATCGCCTGCCTCAACGTATGCACCGGACTGATCGGCACCTGCGCCACCTACTTCCATACTCGGTTCCGGACCGTCGCCGGCCGAACGTTGAGCTACCGCACTTGGCAGGTCATCTTCACCGTGTTCAGTTTCATCGTGTCCAATGCCGGGCTGAGCGCGATCATCAAGGTTTCCGTGCCGGTGTTGTCCGCACTGTATCCGATCGCCATCGTGCTGGTACTGCTGACGCTGACCCACAAGTCGCTCGGCGCGCGATTCCCGCGCGTCTATTTCTGGACTGTGCTGCTGGTGGGCATCGCATCCTTCGCCACCTGCATCTCCAGTTTGGTCGCCGTCTTCGGCGGTTCCATCGGCTGGCTGGACGCGGCGCTGGCTATGCTGCCTTTGCAGCAATACCAGCTCGGCTGGGTGGTCCCGGCTATCCTCGGTGTTGCCATTGGTATCGCCGATGCTCCGCGACGGTAGTTTTCCCGGTCTGTGCCGGAGTCTGGCGGTCGGTCGGTGATGGCGGCTGCCGCAGTATCCCTCCTATAAAGCGGCATACAGAATTCCTGTATGCCGCTGGTCTCCGCCCATCTGCCATAGTTATACTGGCATCATCGACGACGGCGATAACAGCATAAGGTGGGGCGAGTCATGGACACCAGTGATAGACAGGTAGCGGAAACCGGCCGGAATCGCGAGCTTGGGCTGATTCCGGCCATGGTGATGGCGGTTGTTGCGACGCTCAGTGGTGCCGGTGTATCGTTCGCGCCATTATATGAGCGCATTTGGGGCGGCATGATGTTGCATCCGAATTGTCCGGCGATTGGCAGAATGACCTACTATCTCTCGGGCCAAGCAACTGACGATTATGGAGCCTGCGTCACCTCACCACTGTGGTTTATGACGGTGACTGCGCTGAGTGTTGTCGCGATTCTCTGTCTGACTGTTGCGGGAGTACAGGGCTTTTCGCGCCATCGGCTCTGTTCGGTGTTTAGTGTTCTTATTGCGGCAGTGGCTGTTGCGATCATATTGGTGTTGAGTGCGAATACCAAGATTGTAACGTTGTGGGCGATGTATGCGGTGACGTGGCTGGTGCACGCCATAGTCACCTCATATCTGAGCAACGGTTGGATACGAATCGCGCGACTGTTGTTCGTATGGCAGATTGGCGTGATGCCGGTATTCGTCACCGAATATTCAGTATCCGACGAGGTCAACTTCAGCGGCGGCGCAACCATCGCTTGCGGACTTGGACTTGCGGCATATGCGCTGGTGCAATACGCCTCTCTTACCATCGACTCGCAAAACAACAGTAATCGAATCACGCCAGAACGCAGTGGTATACGGGCTACCTCCTTGCACGACCTGTTCCACACCATCAGCATCAACGCATCCGCCATACGCAATTGCTCTGTTCCCGTTGCCCTGTTCTGGTCAGGTATCACGTTCTTTACCTACAGCTACAACACTGGTAGACACACCGATTTCTGCCCAGCGCTATCGGCAACTGACAATGCAGGTCTTGTCGCTTATTGCATCGGCCATGAAGCTTTGGGACTGCTGACCGTCGTGTTGTGCGTGCTGCCATTGTTCTCCCTGCTTTCGGCGATTACGGCCATCACGTTGGCTGCACGCAACGCAAATAACGGCGGTAACGCTGCCAATGCCGATGGCTCTCGAAATTCAGCCGCCGTGTGCTATCTGCTCCTGGCAACCGCACTGTCCGCCACGGCCTTCGTCATCGCCTTCACCTTGGCATAGCGCGGACCACCATGCCGCAGTTCGCGCGATCGCTGGGATACAGCGCTTCCTGCGCACGACGCGACACCACCGGCATAAGATCTCCTTTATATCACGAAACAATCGAGCGTGTTCGTTTGCGCCAAGGATCAGCTCTGCCAGTAGTAGCTGAAGAAGTCGGAGATCTCCCCCATGGTTTCGCGCAGCATGCCCATGCGCGGCAGGTACACCACGCGGAAGTGGTCGGGGCGATGCCAGTTGAACGCGCCGCCGTGGCTGATGAGGATGTGCTTGTCATGCAGCAGGTCGAGCGCGAACTGCTCGTCCGAGTGGATGTTGAAGCGTTTGACGTCGATCTTCGGGAAGATGTAGAACGCGGCCTTCGGCTTGACGGCGGTGATGCCGGGGATCTGGTTGAGCATGTCGTAGACGAGGTCGCGCTGGTCGTGCACGCGGCCGCCCGGCACGATGTAGTCGTTGACGCTCTGGTGGCCGCCGAGCGCGGTCTGCACCACGGACTGGGCGGGCACGTTCGAACACATGCGCATGTTGGCGAGCATGTTGAGGCCCTCGATGTAGTCCTTGGCAATGCGCTTGTTGCCGGACAGGATCATCCAGCCGATGCGGTAGCCGGCGATCATGTGCGATTTCGACAGGCCGGAGAAGGTCACGCAGAACAGGTCCGGGGCCATCGAGGCGATGGAGATGTGCTGCAGGCCGTCCATGACGAGGCGATCGTAGATTTCGTCGGAGAAGATGATGAGCTGGTGTTCGCGCGCGATGTCGACGATCTGCTGGAGCACTTCCTTTGGGTAAAGTGCGCCGGTGGGGTTGTTCGGGTTGATGATGACAATCGCCTTGGTGTTGCTGGTGATCTTGGAGCGGATGTCGTCGATGTCCGGATACCATTCGGACTGTTCGTCGCACAGGTAGTGCACGGCGGTGCCGCCGGCCAGGTTCACGCAGGCGGTCCACAGCGGGTAGTCCGGGGATGGCACGAGCACTTCGTCGCCGGTGTCGAGTAGCGCGGACATGGACAGGTTGATGAGCTCGCTGACGCCGTTGCCGGTGTAGATGTCGTCGATGGTGACGTTCGGGATGTTCTTCAGCTGCGCGTACTGCATGATGGCCTTGCGCGCGGAGAACAGGCCCTTGGACGGCGAGTAGCCTTCGGTGTCGGTGAGCTGGTGGGCCATGTCGTAGACGACTTCGTCCGGCGTGCGGAAGCCGAAGGGTGCCGGGTTGCCGATGTTCAATTTCAGGATGTGGGTGCCGTTGGCCTCCATGCGCATCGCCTCGTCGGCGACCGGGCCGCGCACGTCGTAGAGCACGTTGTCGAGCTTGTGCGATTTGCCGAAGGTGCGGCGGCGGCCCACGGGAATCTCGCTGTCCGTCTGGGGCTTGGAGGCACCCGTGGCAAGCGGTGTGGCGGCGTGTTCGCCGTCCGTGACGCTGTTGGAGGCGTCCGAGTTCAATTGCGTGGTGGATTCCTCGCCGCGCAGCCAGTTCATGTCGACGTCCAGTTCGCTGGCCAGGAATTCGAGCACGTCCTCGCGGGGCATGGTCTTGCCGGCCACGTATTGGCTGATGTGGCTCTTGCCCATCTTTACACCACGATGTTCGGCGGCGTGCACCAAATCGACCTGCTTCAGTCCCCTGCTGTTCATCGCATTGCGCAGACGTTCCGCAAACACCGATACGCTCATATCCTTATGCCTCCAACCGGGAGTTCAATTTATCTTTTGAACAACGGTTCAAAGCATACCCCCGGTTCAACACAAGTTCAATTTTGGCGTGTTCTCGAGTCTCGACCGGTTCAGCCCAACTGCGCTTCAATCCATTGGGCGACGCCGTCCTCGTTGTTGGACGGGCAGATCTCGTCGGCGATGGACAACACCTTGGGGTTCGCGTTGGCCACGGCCACGCCCCGGCCGGATTCGCTCATCATGTTGATATCGATGAGGTCGTCGCCGAAGGCGGCTGTCTGTTCAAGCGGCACGTCCAGTCGCTCGCACAGCAGGTGCAGCGCGTGCTCCTTGTTGGCCTGCGGGTTCATGAGCATCCACATCACGCCTTCGCTGATGGAGATGTCGAAGTCCGGCGGAATCAGCGCACGCAGCTCGTTCCACTGTTCAGGCTCGGGGAAGATGGTGATCTTGTCCGCCGCGCCTTCGGGCACGTCGTGGAAGTTCGTGTATTGGAAGGCCTGAGTTTTCCAATACACGCGCACATCGAAGTTGGTGTAGCGCACGTCGTTCATCACAATGCCGAGCTTCAGGCCGGGCATGCGATCGAGCAGGAACAGACAGACTTCGCAGGCACGCCGTGAGGAGAAGCCAATCTTGATCAAATGGTTCTCATCGGCCGGCGTGGCACCTGAGGTGAGCAGGTCGAAGTCGGAGTGGGCCGGGTCGAAATCGATGAGGGCGCCGTTCAGATAGATTACGGCGTCCACCGGCAGTTTTTCGGCGAACTGGAGACCGGTACTCACCGGCCGCGCGGTGGCGATGGCGAATTGCATTCCGGCATCGTGCGCGCGGTTGATGGTGTCGATGCTGCGCTGGGTGATGAACCGGTCCTCGAATACCTCGGCGTCGTGCAGCAACGTGCCGTCGAGGTCGGCGACCAGCAGTCGGGGTTGTTTCGGCGTGATGGCGTCGAGAATCACAGCAGCCCCTCGCAGTGTTCACGCACGAGTTCGGCGGAATGGTGCAGTTTGGCCCGCTCGTCCTCGCTCAGATCGAGTTCGACGATCTCGTTGGCACCATTGGCGCGCAGTTCAGTGGGGACGCCGAGGAACACGTCATGTTCGCCGTATTCGCCGTCCAACAGGGTGGAGACGGGCACGATGCGGCGTTCGTCCCACAGGATGGTCTGTACGATGCCGGCCACGGTGGAGGCGATGCCGAAGTTGGTGCCGCCCTTGGCCGCGACGATCTCATTGCCACGGGTGCGGGTCTTCTCTTCGATTTCGGTGGTGGACACAGAGGCGAAACGGTCTTGGTTGTCGGCCAGGAAGCGGGCGAATGGCTTGCCGCCGAGCGAGACGGTGGACCATGCGGTGAACTGGGAGTCGCCGTGCTCGCCCATCACGAAGCCGCCCACGTTGCGCGGGTCGAGGCCGGTCTCTTCGCCGATGATGGTCTTGAGACGCGAGGTGTCGAGCGCGGTGCCGGTACCGAGCACCTGGGTGCGAGGCAGACCGGAACGTTTCCAGGCATACCAAGCCATCACGTCGACCGGGTTGGAGACCATGACGATCACGCCGTCAAAACCGGAGGCCATGACGTTGTCGACCACTTCGCCCACAAGACCCACGGTGAAGCCGAGTTCGGCCATGCGGTTGGAGTTGGCCGGCGGCTTGCGGCCCACGGTGATGACGACGATGTCCGCATCCTTGCAGTCGGCGTAGTCGCCGGCGCGCACCTTGACGTGGCGGTCCTGGAATTCGCTGCCATCATCGAGGTCGCGGGCCTCCCCCAGGGCCTTGGCGGCGGAACAGTCGATGAGCACAAGCTCATTGCACAGGCCGTGCGTGACGATGCCGAAGGCGGCGGTGGCACCGACCTGGCCGGTGCCGACGATAACGACTTTGTTGCGGTTCATAGTGACCATGGTGATGTCCTTTCGTAATACTCGATAGAACGCATACGACCCATGACCGACGGTAACGGTCATGGGTCGCGAGCGACAAGTCTATATGGCGTGCAAGCCGATCAGCCGAGGTTGAACTTGGTCATCATGTCGAGGCCGATAATCAAGGCCACCCACACCAGAGCGATGATAACGGTCCAACGGTTCAGGTTCTTTTCGGCGACACCGGAAGTACCGGCGTTCTGGGTCAGACCGCCGCCGAACATGTCGGACAAACCGCCGCCCTTGCCCTTGTGCATAAGGATGAGCAGGGTCAGCACGAAGCTGAGCAGCACGACGATGACTTGCAGCGTGATCTTAAGAGCGGTCACAGGGTACCTCCGGATTGATTGGACTGTTGACCAGCATAGCGCACACACGGGAAAACCGTGGTATTAGTTCCGTGATTTCGTGGATTTCAGTGCCAGTCGAGCGATTTTGGCGAGTTCCTCAACGTCCAGGGCCGCCCCTCCGATCAGGAAGCCGTCAACGTCGGGCTGGGAAATGAGTTCCGCCGCATTTTTCGAGGTGACCGATCCGCCGTACAGGATACGTACGCTATCGGATACCTTCGTGCCAAAAGTGGTCTTCAAATCGTTGCGGATGGCGTTTGCGGCATCCTGGGCGGATTGCGGAGTGGCCACCATGCCGGTGCCAATGGCCCAGACAGGTTCGTAGGCCACGATGAGTTTGGCGGCTTGTTCTTCGTTGAGATCGCGGGTGACGTCACGTACCTGGCCCACGGCGAAATCGAGTTCAATGCCTTGACGTCGTTCCTCGAAGCTTTCGCCGACGCACAAAATCGGCTGCATGCCGGCGGCGAGCACGGCACGTACCTGATCGACGATATTGGCGTCATCTTCAGGATGGTATTTGCGGCGTTCGGAGTGGCCGACGATGACGTATGAGCAGCCGAGATGGGCGATCATGTCCGCGGACACATCGCCGGTGAAGGCACCTTGGGTGGTCACGGAAACGGATTGTGCGCCGTAGGCGACATGGAGCTTGTCGGCTTCGACCAGCACCTGCACGCTGCGCAATGATGTGAACGAGGGGAAAAGCGCGACTTCGCAGCGTTTAAAGTCGAAGTGAGCGTCACGCAACAGCCATACCAGCTTCTGCACGAAGTAAGTGGCTTCAAGATGGTCGAAATTCATCTTCCAGTTGCCGGCCACCAACGGAATGCGTTTGGACGCCATATGTTTCCCCTCTAAAAAATACGTAGCTCCCCTCAAGGAGGGGAGCTAGAAAATGGATTACTCAAGCACCTTCAGGCCAGGGAGCTCCTTGCCTTCGAGGAACTCGAGGGAAGCGCCACCACCGGTGGAGATGTGGGAGAAGCCGTCCTCCGGGAAGCCGAGGTTGCGCACGGCGGAGGCGGAGTCGCCGCCACCGACGATGGTGAACGCACCGGCTGCGGTGGCGTCGACCAGACCCTGGGCCACGGCCTTGGTGCCGGCGGCGAACTCAGGAACCTCGAACACGCCCATCGGGCCGTTCCACACGACGGTCTTGGAGTCGACGATCTTGTCGTGGAAGAGCTTCTGGGACTCCGGGCCGATGTCCAGACCCATCTTGTCGGCCGGGATGGCGTCGGCGGCAACGACTTCCGGAGCAACCGGGGTGTCACCGGCCGGGAAGCCGGCGTTCACGACGACGTCGGTCGGCAGCACGAGCTCAACGCCGTTCTTCTCGGCGGTCTCGATGTAGCCCTTGACCTTCTCAAGCTGGTCCTCTTCAAGCAGGGAGGTGCCGACCTCGTAGCCCTTGGCCTTGAGGAAGGTGAACACCATGCCGCCGCCGATGACCAGACGGTTGGCCTTGTCGAGCAGGTTCTCGATGACGCCGAGCTTGTCGGAGACCTTGGAACCGCCGAGCACCACGGTGAACGGACGCTCCGGGTTCTCGGTGGCCTTGGACAGGGCCTTGACTTCCTTCTCGACCAGCAGGCCTGCGGCGGCCGACAGATCGGCGGCAACGTCGTAGTTGGAGCCCTGAGCGCGGTGGACCACGCCGAAGCCATCGGAAACGAAGGCCTCGCCGAGGGCGGCGATCTTCTTGGCGTAAGCGGCGCGTTCGTCGGCGTCCTTAGAGGTCTCCTCCGGGTTGAAACGAACGTTCTCAAGCAGCACAACGTCGCCATCGTTCATGGCGGCGACCTTGGCCTGAGCGTCCTCGCCGTAGGTGTCCTTGGCCAGCGGCACGTTGGTGCCGAGCAGCTCGCCGAGGCGGGCGGCAACCGGGGCCAGGCTCAGCTCAGGAACGACCTTGCCTTTCGGGCGGCCAAGGTGGGCCATGAGGATGACCTTGGCGCCTTCTTCGCGCAGGGTCTTGATGGTCGGCAGAGCAGCCTTGATTCGACCGTCATCGGTGATGGTGGTGCCGTCCAGCGGAACATTGAAATCAGCGCGAACCAGAACGCGCTTGCCCTTGAGATCTCCAAGGTCCTTGAGTGTCTTCATGAATATCCTTTCCTTGACGAATCGCACGTCAAAGTGGCCAATTTTGCCACTTTGCATATTACAGGCATTCCGGAACAAAACACCGCATTCGTCTACTGACTGAATGCGGTGTTTTGTCACATCGTTGTCGCGTTTTGCCGAATAGGCACGGCAAATCGGATTGTCGGGTTACTTGCCTTCGGCTGCGCGAGCCTTCTCCGTCTTCTCGGCAAGTTGAAGCAGTCGGCGAATTCGGCCGGCAATCGCATCCTTGGTGATTTGCGGTTCGGCGATCTTGCCGAGCTCCTCGAGGCTCTTGTCCACGTGATCGATGCGCAGCTGGCCGGCCTGACGGAGGTTGTCCGGAATGTTATCGCCGAGTACTTCGAAAGCATGCTGCACTTTTTCGCTGGCTTCGGCGGCGGCCTTGGCGGAACGGCGCATATTGGCGTCATCGAAGTTGGCCAGACGGTTGGCCTTGCCGCGGGCCTCGCCGTCGGAGCGCTTGCCGGTCCATTCGCGGGCCGAACGGGTGGCGCCCATGAGCTTGAGCATGCGTTCGATGGCGTCGGGATCCTTGAGTGTCACGCGCTCGGAGCTACGCAGCGTGCGATGCTTGGCCTGGATGCCTAGACGACGGGCCACGCCACACAGGGCCATGGCGGCCTCTTCCGTGGGGCAAGCGATTTCCAGGAAGCTGGCCTTACCGGGATCGGACAGGAAGCCACGGGCCATGAAGGCGCCGCGCCATGCCGCTTTGATTTGGGCGATGGATCCGTTGACCACTTCAGACGGCAGTCCACGGACCTGCTGCTTGCGGCGGTCGACCAGTCCGGTCTGCAAAGCCAAGGCCACTACGTTGCGGGTGACGAGCACCACATAGGTCTCGACAGGGCCGTTCGGGGTCTGACGTGTGAGGTGATTGACCTCGGCTTCGTGCCCGAACGTGTTCCTCAACGTGTTCTTCAGCCATTCTGCAACGTCAAGCGAGGTGAATACGGCTTGGATAACGTATGTATTCTGTACCGGTCGAAGACCGCCGCCAAAACGGATCATGGCCGCAGCTTGGGCCTTGATCGCGGCTGGCGAATCGCCTTCAAAGGCTGCCAACTCGCTTTTGACATCGTCCAGAAGAGCCAAGATCTACCTCCTACAGTCCCGTTCTTCTCAATGCTTCAGGCGCTTCGTGCCGTTATCTGCTGTCACACGGTCGGAAGCCATCGGCTTTCTGTGATACCTAATCTGGTGGACAAGCGAACCCGTTTGATACGTATTATGGGCTCTGCTTTCTCGCAGTGTGGTCACCGAACGCTTGCCCGATGACCGCTCGACGCCTGCTTACGATGAGTGACGCTTGTGCTGTTCTCTCGCGGAAACGGTTACGTTGAGCCCATGTGCGCGTAAGCGGCGAGCCAGCTCTTCGCTCATCGCCACCGACCGGTGCTGACCACCGGTGCAGCCGACGGCGATGGTTACGTAGTGCTTGTCTTCCTGGGCGTATCCTTCCAACGCAATCTCGATAGCTTTCTCATAAGCGTCGAGAAATTCCTTGGCTCCCTTGCTGGAAAGCACGTAGTCGGCGACCGGCTTGTCGTGCCCGGTAAGCTCGCGCAGGTTGGGCACCCAGAACGGGTTGGGCAGAAAACGCACGTCGGCCACGAAATCGGCGTCGATGGGCATACCGTATTTGAAGCCGAAGCTGAAGATGTGTACTGCCACGGTGGTGGGGCCGGAGCCGAGCATCGCCTCGTAGAGTTTGGTGGACAGCTGGTGGATGCTCAGGGAGCTGGTGTCGATGACCCAGTCGGCTCGTTCCTTGAGGTCTTCCAGCAGGTGACGTTCCTCAAGGATGCCGTCGATCAGTCGGTTGCCGTGCTGCAGCGGGTGCGGGCGGCGCACGGATTCATAGCGCTTGATGAGCACTTCGTTGCTGGCGTCGAGGAACAGAATACGGGTTTTGACGCCGAGATCATCCAGATGGCCGAGCACGGCGGCCAGCTCGTCGAAATAACTGGAGCGCACGTCGATGACGGCGGCAAGCTTGTGGACGCCTGACTCCGATCCGGAACCGGAGGTGGTCATCATGTCGACAAGCGGGATAAGCAGTTTGGGAGGCAGGTTGTCGACCACATACCATCCCATGTCTTCCACGCAGTCAGCGGCATGAGAGCGGCCTGCGCCGGACATACCGGTGATGAGCAGCACTTCGAAGGCATCAAGCGGGGTCGGCTGGTTGTCCGGAGTCGATGTGGATGTCGCGGAATTCGCCGGCGCATTCGTGGCGGCCGCCTCGCCGGTATCGCGGTTCGTTGTCTGTTGATTCATTACAGCGCCTCCTCAAGAGCTTTGCGCATCGCGATCTCCAGCTGGTCGTCTTCGGTGGTGGTGTCCTGCAGACGCTGGTCGGCATCGCTGGGCGGGTCGTCATCCCAGATACCGGTCATCAGCAATACCTGTACGAGAGCTTGGTACAGCAGCATTTCTTCGCCGCCGATGGCGTGACCGCCATGAGCGCGCCAGGCTTCCATGAGCTTGGTGGGGCGTGGATCGTAGATCACGTCCAACAGCAGTCCGGAGAATGGCTCGGTTCCGGCATTGGCGAGGGCATCCGCGACGTTGTCGGCCGCGTGTCCGGGAATCGTGTTGATGACATAGGTGGCGTTGCGGGCTGCCTCAAGCAGGGCCTGATCGTCGCCTAATTCGATTTCGTTGTACGGGTTATGCACGTTGACGAACTTTTCGGCCACTGGTTTAAGCCCGGTGTTTTTTCCGGGGTGACGGGCGGCGACGACGATATGGCCGATTTCGGGCATCATGCAGCATGCGGCCAACGCCGAAGTGGCGGTGTTACCATTGCCGATGATCAGCGCGGTGCCGCTTCTCGACGCGGTGTGGTGTTCGCCGAGTTCGCGATTGGCATGGTCGAAGGCGAGTTGGATGCCGATGACATCGGTGTTGTATAGCTTGATGCCCGGCTTGCCGTTCGGCCAAGCGGGATCATCGGCAGCCACGCTCCAGTCGAATACCGCGGTATTCGCCACCTTCAGTTCCTTGGCCCACAAATTTTCCGGAACACCGTACGGTTGGATGGTCTTCTTCAACGGCATGGTCAGGCTCAGGCCAGCCCACGTCGAGTCAAGGCCTTTGAGGAAAGCGTCGAGGTCGTCTTCCCCCACCTCGTGCTTGTCGTACAGCCAATCGTCGAGTTTCAGCGAACGGTAGGCCGCGTTGTGAAGCACGGGTGACAATGAGTGTGCGACGGGTTTGCCGAGTACAGCGCAACGATGATTGGCCATATCCCCTCCTTGATGTCTGTTCCCATGCTAGCCGACACTTTGCTTCGAATATGTCAACCACAGGCCCCGCAACCGAAAATTTACTCTGGGCTGCTGGACCGGGCCGGCTCACTGCTCGTGCAGCGCGTTGTACAGCGCTTCGGCTTTGGCGTGGCCGATGCCTTTGACCTTCTCGAAGTCCTCGACACTGGCTTCGCGCATGGCTTTGACCGAGCCGAAGTGGTTGAGCAGCCGCTTCTGGTAGCTTTCGCCGATGCCGGGAATCTCGTCGAGCGCGCTGCGCAGGGCGCCTTTGCGCCGCTGCTGGCGGTGGTAGGTGATGGCGAAGCGGTGGGATTCGTCGCGTACACGCTGCAGCAGATACATGCCTTCGGACTGGCGTTTGAGGATGATCGGATAGTCGTCGTCCGGCACCCACACCTCTTCCAAGCGTTTGGCCAGTCCGCAGACGGCCACGTCGTTCACGCCACAGTCCTCAAGCGCCTTGGCGGCGGCCATGACCTGCGGCTTGCCGCCATCGACCACCACCAGGTTCGGCTTGTAGGCAAAGTGATGCCGGTTTGTGTTCTGCTGGACGATGTCGGGCGGGGACTCCCGCGCATCGTTCTGCACTCCGACCGGCACCGCGTGCCCCTTGCCACTGATGTCGGAACCGCCCTCACCATTGTCGTTACCGTTCGCAGCGATTGTCTCCGCCGCCACGGCAGTGGTCATCTTGCCGGCGGCCGAGGCCACACGCTGTTCCGCGTCGATGCTTTCGCCGGAGTCGCCGGCGATGTTGCCGTGCTTGAAGCGGCGGGTGAGCGTCTCGTAAAGCGCGGACAGATCATCCACCGCGCCTTTGCCGTCCTTGCCTCGGATGGCGAAGCGTCGGTATTCGGATTTCTTGGCGATCGCGTCTTCGAACACCACCATGGAGGCCACCTGGAAGGCACCGCCCACAGTGTTCGAAATGTCGTAGCATTCGATGCGCAGCGGGGCTTCCGCGAGTCCCAATGCCTTGGCCACATCGTTCATGGCCTGGGTGCGTGCGCCCATGTCGGAGATGCGGCTCATCTTGCTGCGTTGCAGTGCTTGGCTGGCGTTCTCGTTGGCGCGGTCCATAAGCTGCTTCTTGTCGCCTCGCGAGGCCACACGGATGGTCACCGCTCCCCCGCGCAGATTGGTCAGCCAGCCTTCGAGTTCCTCACGGCGGGCCGGTTCGACGGGCACGATGATTTCGCGCGGTACCGGTGCGATGGGTGCCAGCAGGTCCGCGCGCCCGGTGGTCTCCTGACGGGTGTTGCGTTCTCGGGTGGCCTGGGCGCGTGCCACAGCGTCCGTGGCCGTGATGGTTTGCGTGGAGCCGATGGCCTCGCGATTAGTGGAGATGGTCGCGGCCGACTGGGGGTGATTGTCCCCGGCGGCGTCCGAATACACCTGCACCAGAAGGTCGGCCATCAAGTCGGCGTCATCGATGTCCTCAACTCGTTCGACGCTCCAGTTGCGTTCGCCGCGAATCGAGCCGGCGCGCACATAAAAAGCGTGCACGGAGGCTTCGAGCTCGTCGCTGGCGAAGCCGAACACGTCCGCGTCCACATCCTGGTCGAAGACGACGGCGTTCTGTTGCACCACGGTTTCCAGCATTTGGATCTGGTCGCGCAGTCGGGCGGCTTTCTCGAATTCGAGTTCGGCGCTGGCCTCTTTCATGTCGCGGGTCAACTGGGCGATGTATGGCCGTCCGAGTCGTCCGGTCATCACGCCGACCAGCTGTTCGCACAGCCTCCGGTGTTCGTCCGCTTCAATGCGGTTCACGCAGGGTGCGGAGCATTTGCCGATGGAAGCGAACAGGCATGGCCGTCCGGTCAGTTGCGCCTTATGGAACACGTTGGTGGTGCAGGTGCGTACCGGGAACGTGCGCAGCAACCGGTCAAGACTGTGCCGCAATTCCCACACTTTGGCATAGGGGCCGAAATACCGGGTATCCCGCCGTTTGCGCGACCGCGTGACCCACACGCGCGGAATTCGCTCCCCCGTGCTGACCGCGAGATACGGATAGGTCTTGTCGTCGCGGAACTGCACGTTGAACCGTGGGTCGAATTCCTTAATCCACGTGTATTCCAACGTCAGTGATTCCAGTTCGGTGGCGACGACCGTCCACTCCAGGCTGCGTGCGGTCAGCACCATGGTCTGCGTGCGCGGATGCAGCAGATACAGCGGCTGGAAATAATTGGTGAGCCTGTTGCGCAGGTTCTTTGCCTTGCCCACATAAATGACGCGCCCTTCCCCGTCGCGCCATTTGTACACACCGGGTTTGGCGGGAATATCCGAGGTCTTGGGTCGGAACAGGTCGCGAGAATCCCCCAGCAAAGGTGCCCCATTCGCATTCACCTTCGCCGTCGTTTCCCCGGCACCCACAGCTATGCTTTCCGACATTAACGCCGCCGCAGTCTTCCGCCACTCATCCGGACTATGCCGCTCAATATCGTTCGTCATAATCCTCCTCGCTATTAAGCAAAACCAATCATCAGGGATTGGGTGGGTTGGGGTGTGTGTTGCTGGACCGTAAAGACTTGACCTGAGCGGCCCGGAGCATGTCCAGCAACAAACACCCCAACCCACCCGAGGTCAGCTGCAATGGAAGGCTAAAGCATGGGTTTCAGGAACTTGCCGGTCCATGAGGCTTCGCATTCGGCAACCTGTTCGGGCGTGCCCTGCGTGACGATGGTGCCGCCTCCGTCGCCGCCCTCCGGACCGAGATCGATCAGCCAGTCGGCCTCCTTGATCACATCCAGATTATGTTCGATGACGATGACCGTATTGCCCTTGTCCACCAAGGACTGCAGCACCTTGAGCAGCTTGTTCACGTCTTCGAAGTGCAGGCCGGTGGTCGGCTCGTCGAGGATGTACACGGTTTTGCCGTCGGATCGGCGCTGCAGCTCGGTGGCAAGCTTGACGCGCTGCGATTCACCGCCGGACAGGGTGGGTGCGGGCTGGCCGAGTCGGATGTAGCCGAGGCCGACGTCCACGAGGGTCTTCAGGTATCGGGAGATGCCGGTGTACGCCTTGAAGAAGTCGGCGGCCTCCTCGATGGGCATGTTGAGGATGTCGGCCACGGTCTTGCCGTTGTACGTGACTTCGAGGGTCTCGCGGTTGTATCGTTTGCCGTGGCAGACCTCGCAGTCCACGTAGACGTCGGGCAGGAAGTTCATTTCGATCTTCAGCGTGCCGTCACCGTGGCAGGCCTCACATCGGCCGCCTTTGACGTTGAAACTGAAGCGGCCGGGGCCGTAGCCGCGCACCTGGGCTTCGGGAGTCTTGGCGAACAGGGTGCGGATCTTGTCCCACACACCGGTGTAGGTGGCGGGGTTGGATCGCGGCGTGCGGCCGATCGGGTTCTGGTCGACGTGGATCACCTTGCGCACCTGGTCCACGCCTTCCACGCGCGTGTGGCGACCGGGTACGATGCGTGCACCGTTGAGCTTGTCGGCGAGCACCGGGTAGAGGATCGTGTTGACCAGCGAGGATTTGCCGGAGCCGGAGACGCCGGTGACCACGGTGAGCACGCCGAGCGGGAAGCTCACGTCGATGTTCTTGAGGTTGTTCTCGCGGGCACCCACGACTTTGAGCACCTGGGTCTTGTGGATCTTGCGGCGCTTGGCGGGCACGGCGATCTCTCGCCGGTGGGCGATGTAGTCGCCGGTGATGGAGCGCTTGGCTTCTATGAGGTGCTTGGCGGGGCCGGAGTAGATGACTTCGCCGCCGTGTTCGCCGGCGCCGGGGCCGATGTCGACCACCCAGTCGGCGCGGCGTATCGTGTCCTCGTCGTGTTCGACGACAATCAGCGTGTTGCCGAGATCGCGCAGGTGGTGCAGGGTTTCGATGAGGCGTTCGTTGTCACGCTGGTGCAGGCCGATGGACGGCTCGTCGAGCACGTACATGACGCCGACCAGACCGGAGCCGATCTGCGTGGCGAGTCGGATGCGCTGCGCTTCTCCGCCGGACAGGGTGGCGGCCGCGCGCGAGAGGGTCAGGTAGTCGAGGCCGACGTCGTTCAGGAAGCCGAGTCGGGCCTTGATCTCCTTGAGCACTTCGCCGGCGATCAGCTGTGCCGAGCCTTCGAGTTTCAGGCCGTTGATCCAGGCGAGTTCGCGTACGACGGGCATGTCGCACACGTCGAAGATGGATTTTCCGTCCACAGTGACAGCGAGCACTTCGGGCTTCAGACGGCGTCCGTGGCAGACCTGGCAGGGCACTTCGCGCATGTACGACTCGTAGTATTCGCGCATGGACTGCGAATCGGTTTCGTCGTGGCGTCGCATGAGCGTGCGGATCACGCCTTCGAAGCCGGTGGAGTATTCGCGCAGGCGTCCCCAGCGATTGCGGTAGGAGACGTTGACCTTGAAGTCGTGGCCGTAGAGGATGTCGTGCTTGACGTCGTCCGGCAGGCCCTTCCAAGGGGTCTTCATGGAGAAGCCCATTTCCTTGGCCAGACCTTCGAGGATGTGGCCGTAGTACTGGGAGGTCATCTTGGTGCCGCTCCACGGTTCGATGACGCCGTCGGCCAGTGACTTGTCCGGGTCGGAGATGATGAGATCCGGGTCGATTTCCAGTTTGAAGCCGAGACCGGTGCAGGCGGGGCAGGCACCGTAGGGGGCGTTGAAGGAGAAGGTGCGCGGCTCGACCTCGTCGAGTTCGAGCGTGTGCCCGTTCGGGCAGCTGCGGTGTTCGGAGAACGGCTGGCGGCGGGCCGGGCTGCCTTCCTCCTCGTCCACGAAGTCGATGACGATGCTGCCGTTGGCGAGCTTGAGGGCGGTTTCCACCGAGTCGGTCAGGCGTTGGCGGATGCCGTCCTTGACCACGAGTCGGTCGACCACGACCTCGATGGTGTGCTTCTTCTGCTTGGTGAGTTTGATGTCGTCGGACAGCTGCGTCATCTCGCCGTCGATGAGCGCGCGGGCGTAGCCGTCGGAGCGCAGCAGCTCGATCATATCCACGAACTCGCCCTTGCGGCCCTTGACCACGGGCGCGAGAATCTGGAATCGCGTGCGCTCCGGGTAGCCGAGCAGTGTGTCGACGATCTGCTGCGGGGTCTGGGAGGCGACGGGCTCGCCGCATTCAGGGCAGTGAGGGATGCCGGTGCGGGCGAAGAGCAGTCGCAGGTAATCGTAGATTTCGGTGATGGTGCCGACGGTAGAACGCGGGTTGCGGTTGGTGGTCTTCTGGTCGATGGAGACGGCCGGGCTCAGGCCCTCGATGAAGTCAACGTCGGGCTTGTCCATCTGACCCAGGAACTGGCGGGCGTAGGCGGATAGGGATTCGACGTAGCGTCGCTGGCCTTCGGCGAACAGGGTGTCAAACGCGAGCGAGGATTTGCCCGAACCGGACAGGCCTGTGAACACGACCATGCGATTGCGCGGAATCGCCAGGTCGACGTTCTTGAGGTTGTGTTCGCGCGCACCCTGAATCGTGATCTTGAGATCGTTCGGGATGTGCGAGATATCAGCTACCAGCGAACCATCGTGTTCAATCAGCGGCGCCTTTTTGATCTCCCGGCTCAGGAAGGAGTCGCTGGTCATCACCTTTTCGACGATGACCTCACCGTTCTTGCCCTTGCCGGTTTTCGCGCCCGTTGCGCTTGTTGCGCGCCTTGCGCCAGTCTGCATTGCCGCCACAGCCACACCCCACCTTCCATCTCACCGTTCCCGCGCGCACGGTCATGCGCGCGCCAAATCTGTCCCAAGGATACCCGAACACACGACCAAATTCGAACGCTTGTTCGATGGCGTGTCAGGCCGGAAAACTGAACCAGAGTATGCAAAATTCCGGACCATCAGTGGACCGAAACGCAAGAGCCGGCCCCCAAGATACTCGGGGCGTCCGGCTCTCACTTCCATTTCCCCAGCGGGGTTGGCTTACCATGAAGTATACACGGTTTTAGGACATCAATCACTGTCGATGAACACTGTTCGAACATGGCCGAGGAATTCATCGTATCTTCCAGTACCGGCCTGGGCATCACCGTACGCTCCTAGCAGCTGATCAGGGAGCCATAGCCTTGCATCAGTCTCCCCTGCACAGAGTTCGACACGAATTGGCCCGATAAATCTGCGGCTTCTCAATCCATCGATGAAACGGATATCGTTCCTGTCCTGTGAAATCTCGCGCCGTTCAAGCACAAGCGTGTCCACGTTGTATTCTGTTTCCAGCAGAGGCAGAAGACGTTCCAAACATTTACGGCGAGCGCGTTCGGCGGTATTCCACTGGCTCATTGGTACCGCAGCCACAATGACATGATCAATGTCCATTGCAGCCATGGCATCAACGACTTTGCCACGCAATGATGGCCGCATGTCTCGCCAGTGCAATTTCCTTGCTCCTTTGGGCTTAAGCAACGCCAATCTTTGCCTTGTTTCGGTTTCCGTATCATCACATACGCATGCGCCCATCAAGTACATAGGCGAGGGAACTCCGGTTTTCCGCACACTCTCGTCACCCCAAGCGGTTGCCATGTTTGTCCCTTCTCGCGCAACGCAAAACAACAGTTCGATAGTATCGGATAGCAGTGCCGGACCTTGCAGCTATGCAATGCCGTTGCATTATTAATCGGAAGGCATAATGTGAGACGAGAAAAAGCTAAGCCGTTCTAGCTCTTGGCAACATCCCCAATCACTCAGCCTAAATCGGCAAATCCTGATTTTCAATGGACTCCACGGGGATGCCAAGCTTGCGTAATTCGTCAACTGCATCACGCATGGGAATGCGTTCCTGTTCGATACGCCGATAAGCGATTGTTTTGTCAGCACACAGTCGTTCATAAAGACGTCGCTCCGCCGATTGAAGGCCGGGCGTCGGCTTAGGCTCCCGCATAGCAATCTTCGCGCTGCGTTCAGTACGATCGGTACCAAATCTGTGGTACCGATCGTATGCATCGCAATCCATCAGGATGGAGTCGCATTCGATACCTGATTCACGTAATGTCGAAAGTATTTCCAGTCCATCCGCATCCATATCACCCCAATACACGATACGCATGTCACGCAGTGCAGGAACCGCAGGTACAGCATCGCTTACAGCGCGACCAGAACCCCATATGCAGATGCCCTGCGCAATCGGCGGCATAGTCTGATACGTGTCTTTGTTCTCAACGATGACAGCATATTTAATGCCGGATAACGCTTCGCCTTCCCACGGACACCATATGATGCGTTCGAGCTCAGCATCGTCGCGGACCGGATCGAGATAACGGAACCGCAGTTCGGTCGGCCGTTTTGACAGACCCAACGTTTCGACACCGAGCAGTCGGCAAATGGCCTTACGACGATTGGTTTTTGACTCATTCAGCCATTTGCCGCTGAATCCTGTCAATGGAATCTGTCGCGGCGTCATACCGGTCACGTCATGATGCCTGAAATATCGAACTGCGCTGACAAGCAGATCGAAGTCGTCAGGCTGTTCATGGCCTGTCATGCGAGCGGCCGATTCGATTGTTTCCGGAGCAACGTCACAAGCAGCAACCAGACATGCTATGCGGCGGCGCGCTTCGCGACATTCCGCCGCCAGCGTACGACCAACCACACGCATGGCTATTGATTCGTCAGGAACGACGACTTTGGAGATCAGCTCGACAGAGGTGCCTATGGTGCGATGCTTGGTTATGATTTCGCAACCATTCTTGCTTGCCCATTGCCGTATCTCATTGTTGTTGTCATGCACCGCAATCGCATTGGTTTCCAAAAATGCTTGGTCCGGCAATCCCACCGGCACGGGGAATGGCCATGCCGGTTCGATGTCGTACATATGTGAACGCATATGTTTCTTCACGCATGTGGTGATCGCAGCGATGTCTTTCATGCCGGCCACAGTTCCCATCACCTGCTTTCGAACATCGTCGAGTCGAACCGAATCGTCTTAATACCGGCGACGCCAGGACTGCTCATTCGGCAACCCCGTCATCCTTCAATATATCCGACGATGATTCATCGTCCATGTCATTCTGATGCAGCACGGCCTCGCGCAGGGAGGTGAGGCCGGTGTCGGGGTCCTTGTAGGTCACGTAGGCCTTGGTGGAGACCTCGAGGATTTCGCCGGTCTTGCTTTCCGGAGCGGAGACGATGACCTGGAATCCGAGGCGCGGCAGCACCGTGAGGGCGCGCTGCGTGTAACGGCCGTCGGCCTTGATGAGCGCCTCGTCGAGGAACAGCGTGGTGTACGAGGGCTCGCTGGTCAGGCCGCCGCCGAGCAGGTAGATGAGCGCCGCGCCGTATACGAATGAGGTGAGCTCCTGCAAGGCGCCGCCCGAACGGCCGCCGGTGGAGGTGATGCGTTCATCCGGGCCGTCGGCATGATGCACGATGGCGTAGAAGGACGAGCGGCAGCGCGGGTCGAGGTTGCGGGCGCCGTAGCTTTTCACGCCGTTCGCGTCCTTGACCTGCGCGAGTTCGGCGCGCAGCAGCCCGACCATCGGCGCGCAGGCCGCGAAAGCCTTGCGCGAGGCGTCGGAATCGTTGACGTCGGCGGATTTCCAATCGTTCAGGGTGCCGATGACGCGGATGAGCTGCGCCCAGAAGGTGCGCTCGGGACGGCGCACGTCCGCGTGCAGGGACAGGCTGCCGTGCTTGGGACCGAACTGCTGGCCTTTGAGCATGGCGTTGATGCGGTCAAGCTGGTCGTGGATGTCGCTGGCATCCGTGTCGATGGCGCGTTTGATGGTCAGGAAGCTCCTGAGCAGCTGTTCGAGGCAGCGCCGGTATTCGGCGTCGGTGGCGGCAACCGCGGCCAGCTGGGTGAGGCTGGCGAGTTCGTCGAGATAGTACCGGTAGTCCTCCACGCTGGCGGTCAGCGAATCATCGTCGGCCGCGTAGAGCGCGATGTAGGTGCTCATCTTCGATTCGACGCCGGTGCGTGCGGCATCGGCCTGGCCGTTCAGCAGGTTGATGCGGGAGGCCATGTCCTTGCCGATGCCGGCGATGGTGCGTTCGGGGAAGCTCTCCCCCGGTGCCTGCGTTCCTGCCGCGCCCGCGCCGATGATCATGTGCGCGCGCATGGCGGCGTCCGCCAGTCCGGCGAATCGGTTGTCGTAGGATTCGGCGAGCGCCGCCGTGACTTCGTCCGGCAGCGGGCCGGACGCGGCGTCATCGTCATTGTCGGCGGTGGCACC
>OLOM01000410.1_pt1 | contig 33756 bp, 38 predicted proteins | sample 1672531 | NCBI WGS metagenome assembly OLOM01 (sample SAMEA3136696, study PRJEB25190) | human gut metagenome | reverse complement strand
CGAACCAAGACAAAGGGTTCCAAAGACCCGTGTGCTGCCATTACACCATGGGGGAACGGCGATAAAACCCGAGGTTTTCCGCCAAGTGTCTATTATGCCATATGCGGCCATCACCTGATACCGCGTGTCGGACGCTTTCGCAGGTGATGGCCGCTTCCTCCGGATTCAGTTCAATGCCTTGACCAGCCAACCATGCGTACCGTTGTCGAAAAGCTCGCTGGTGATGCGGTAGCCAAGATGTTCATACATCGCGAAATTCTTATCTTCGGAGTGTACGGCGGCAACATGTCCACCGGCCTTCCGGATGAGACGTTCCGCCTCGGCCAGCACCGTCTTGCCGATACCATGGCCACGTTCGTCGGCGACCACGGCCAAACGACCAATCACCCAACGTCCGGGTTGATCGGCATGGTCGAGATCAGGGTAGAGACGGCATGTCGCCACGGCGCGGCCGTTTCCAAAAGCCAGCAGATGCGTGGCTCGGCCCGGCTCATCCCATTCGTCGAATTCCGGACGATAATCCTTCTCCACGACGAATACCGCCGTGCGGATGCCGCGCGCCTCGTCCGTCATCATGTCGTATTCGCGGATCTCCATATGATCCGACACTACAGTCGGGCGGGGAAGAGAGACGAATGGAAGTTATGTGGCGTCGTGTTCGACGATGGCACTGTTGTCGAACACACACCGAACAACGCACGCCAAACGCACGTAGGCGGATGTATGACAGCCAGCGCACGTGATAGGGTACACCCGTGAACGAAAAAGAGAAGGACTCCGACACACGCATATACGCTTTGGACGGGCTCAGAGGACTCGCGGCCCTGGCAGTGGTCGCATACCATTACACGGGAGGCACCCTCCGCCAACTATTGCCAGGCGCCCAATTCGTCACCCTATTCTTCATTCTCAGCGGACTTGTACTTTCCATCGTTCCGCTACGCGTCGGAATCGACACATACAACTGGTCTCGCTACCAGCTGCGTCGCATCGCCAGACTCGCCATCCCCACCTGCACGGTAATCGGGATCTGCTGTATCGTCTCCACAATCGCCATGCACATGGGGTGGAAAGCGGAAGAATATGCAAACGCGTTCAGCACATCCTCGCCATCAGTCTGGCTCCACAATCTGCTCACCCAACTCGACATGCTTTCAATGACCACCGCCGGCACCAGAGTGGACGGTTCCACATTGGCAATGGTCGACCTGCCATCATGGAGCATGTGCTGGGAATTGCTTTTCAGCCTCGCCCTGCCTGTATACGTCATCATCGCCACCGACATGCGATTCGTGGCACCCATTGCGCTCGCATGCGTGCTGTTGTCGGAGTGGACGCAGTGGCCGCCGTTGCGTCACATGGCCATGTTCGCGCTTGGCGTCGCGTTGGCGAAACGGCTTACGGACAACGGGCGCGAGACGATGCGCGACGTCGTTGCCGTACCGCTCGCCCTGTGTGGCATCGTCTTGGTTTGCCAAAGCGGTTTCGGTTTGCTGCCTGGTATTGTCGCCCAACCTTTAGCCGTGTGCGGATGCCTGATATTGGTGGTGGTCGCACTTACCTGCAACGTGGTATCCGACCTGCTTTCCACGCCACCTGTCCGTTGGCTGGGGCGCATTTCATTCAGCCTGTATCTGACCCATCTTCCCGTCCGCGACTGGATTGTGCCGTACATTCCCGTGCAGGGTCTATTGCGCCCGGTGGTTTTGTTTGCATTGTGCCTTCTGGTGGCGGAGGCGTTCTATCTTGCCGTGGAACGGCCTGCTACCAGACTGTCAAGGAGGCTGGGAAAGGCGAAAAGGGAAACCTGATGTATTCCGCTTGCGCATGGTGCTTTAGGCGGAATCGCCGGTTTGCATGAATGTCGATTGAGCGACCGGTATACGCTTCCTGCGAGGACATGTTCGGCATGTTCCGCGGCAAGGCGTACATTCGGAAACTGATCCGCGGAAACATGTCCGGCCACGGCAAGTCAGTCGCCATCACTTTGGAACATGGCATCCACGGAAGCGCGTACCTGCCCGGTGTCCTGTCGTGGCCCGTCAAATACCATCAGGGAGATGGAGTTGGTACGTAGTTCACTCAGCGAGCTCAGCAACGGATACACCGCCGCGGTGCTGCCCAAAGCGACCGTGCGCCCGTCATCATCAAACGGAACAGGACATCCTACATGTTTATGAGTATCAACAGCTATCAGAATCTCTTCGACCGTCTTGAGGATAAGTTCGATGCTTGCCTCGCCGACGCCCGCATAGCCGAGAACGATGGACGCCGCAACAGGCATGGACTCTGATCCGACGCAGACGGTATTCGTGGCATGTCAATTGAATTATGATTCCCTTAGTTTCAGATTCGAAGGAATCGTCTGGAGCGATTTCCACGACGGTTCGGTCGGCATTCCCGCCTTCGTGCGCGAAGGACAGAACGTCCACATCAAAGCAACAGTGGACAAATACAATCCCGACAGCGGCTTTCCCGCATATCGATGGGTTCCGTGTTTTTCCGAAGGCTCAGGACTTTCGGAAAAACACGGAACCCATTTTTCCATTTCACGAGACTTTTGGCCGACATGTGGAATACCAGCCTGGAAATGCGCCGAACCATGTAATATCGCTTGCGGACACGGGGGCCATTATGGCTGAGAGGAAGCGACCGCTTCAACCGTATGAACGTATACCGGATAATGCCGGCGCACGGACGTCTCTCTACTTCCCGTGCCTTTGCATAAGAGAAAGGCACATACCTATATGACTGAAGAAAACCAGTCTTCCGCAGTTCGCAAACCCAACGTCAAATGGCGTGTGGTCGACATCGTCGTGGCCGCGATCGTTGCCGTCGCATCCGGCGTGATCTTCTGGGCCTGGGACTTCATCTACGCCGTCCCGACCGCCCTGTTCGACAGCCTCACCCCGGGACTGGGCGGACTCTTCCATTTCATGTGGCTGTTCGCCGGCCCGCTCGTGGCCATCATCATCCGCAAGCCCGGCGCGGCCTTCTTCGGCGAAACCATCGCCGCGGTCATCGAAACGCTGCTGGGCAATCCATTCGGCGTGGCGCACGCACTGCTGATCGGCATGGCCCAAGGACTCGGCGCCGAAATCGGCTTCGCGGTCTTCGCATACCGCAAGTGGAACCTGCTCACCGTGACCCTGGCCGGCGCGTTGACCGGCCTATCCAATGGCCTGTACGAATGGGTCGTCACCGCCGGCTGGTCGACACTGCAAGGCGTCGTGTTCACCGTCTGCTGCGTCATCTCCGGAGCCGTATTCGGCGGAGCGCTCATGTGGTTCATACAAAAGGCGCTCGCCAAAACCGGTGTGCTCGACCGCTTCGAATCAGGCAAGGCCGACGTCGTGGCCTGAACCACGCAACTCACAATCCAACAACAAACACAGAAAACATGCCGGCCGTCCGCCGGCATATCCAAGAAAAGAGAAAATCATGACCAACCACGTTCCAGAAGCAACGAAACCCGCCAGTGGAGACTACGCCTGGCTGGGCGCGGAAGCCGGCTCCGTCGCCGACCTCATGTACATGCTCAACACCGAGGACTGGTACGACGCCATCAACTCGCGTTTCGTCAGCGAGCTGCTTGACGACACCTTGCCGGAATCCATCCTCAAGGCGTACCTGATCCAGGATTTCAAGTTCTATAACAACGGCATGATGGCGCGTCTCATCAAACTCGCCCCACGTCAGGAGACCAAGGACATGCTCGCGGCGCAATCGCAGTGGTTCGCCGACAACGAGGCCACCTACTTCGAGCACTTCCTCGAGGCCTATCACGTCAGCCAGGAGGAATACGACGCGACCGAACCGACCCCGGCCAACAAGGAGTACGGCGCATACCTCGACAGCCTGTCCGACAAGAGCTGGCCGGAACTGATCACCGCGATCTGCTGCATGGAATGGCTGTACCTCGCATGGGCCAAGCGCACCGTCGACGCCGACGTCATCCAGCAGGTGCCGGCGCACAAGGGCTGGGTCGACCTGCATGAAGGCGCGCACTTCCGCAAGTGGGTCGGCGACCTCATCTCCCTGGTCAACGAATACTGCTCCATCGATGGTCCGGAAGCCGAAGTGTTCCGCACCATCGTGCATCTGGAGCGCCGCTTCTTCGACGACTCCTACCCGCAGGAGTGAGCCTGCGATCCACGACCGCATAAGCCATGAGCCGGGCGCGTACGATCGATGTCGTACGCGCCCGGCTCATTTGTTGCGGTTCCGTCCGGAGCCCGATTTCCTCGTGCGCGGCTGCCGCGCGAGGGCGGCCCGTCTACAGCGAGATCCCGTCGATGCGGCGGAGCTCCTCGTCGCTGAACGAAGTGTTTCTAAGCGCACCGATGTTGTCGATCAGCTGCTGTGGACGGGACGCTCCGACCAGCACCGAAGCCACCATGCCGTCGTGCAGCAGCCAAGCCAGCGACATTTCGGCGAGCGTCTGTCCACGCTCGGCGGCCAGATCGTTCAGGTCGCGAATCTGCTGAAGCCGTTCCGGCGTCAACGCGCTCTGCTGCAGGAATCGTCCGTCATGTGCGATTCTGCTGTCCGCCGGCACACCGTTCAGATACCGGTTGGTCAACAGTCCCTGGGCGAGCGGGGAGAAAGTGATGAGTCCCTTGCCAAGACGGTGCGCGGTCTCCTTGAGCCCATTGCGTTCCACGGTGCGGTCGAAGATGTTGTAACGGTTCTGGTTGATGATGAACGGCACATGCATCTCATCCAAAATGGCGGTGGCCTTCTCGAGTGTGGGGCCATCATAATTGGACAGGCCCACATACAGCGCCTTGCCGCTGCTCACGGCCGTGGCGAGCGCGCCCATGGTCTCTTCGAGTGGTGTGGATGGGTCCATGTGGTGGTGGTAGAAGATGTCCACGTAGTCGAGGTTGAGGCGTTTGAGGCTTTGGTCGAGTGAGGCGAGCAGGTATTTGCGGCTGCCGAGGTCGCCGTAGGGGCCGGTCCACATTTCGTAGCCGGCTTTGGTGCTGATGATGAGTTCGTCGCGGTGGTGGTGGAAGTATTCGTGCAGGAGTCGTCCGCAGTTTTTTTCGGCCGATCCGGGTTCGGGGCCGTAGTTGTTGGCCAGGTCGAAGTGGGTGATGCCGTTGTCGAATGCGGTGAACACGATGCGGCGCATGGTGTCGTATGGGGTGGTGTCGCCGAAGTTGTGCCAGAAGCCGAGGGATATGGCCGGCAGTTTGAGGCCGCTTTCGCCGGCATGGTTGTAGGTCATGCTGTCGTATCGGTTTGGCGATGGCGTATAGACGGTGGTCGGTTCGAGCATGTTTTCTCCTTTGAATATGCTGCTCATGTCGTATCCGCAATCAACATACACGTCCGTTTGTCGTGCCGCAACATTGCGCAATACAATAAGGCGCATCGCGGTATTCGATGCGGTGGTAGGAGAGTGGCCCATGCGTGTGGAACATGGATTCGGTCCGGTTTGGGATGCCGGATCGCGCGTGTTGGTGTTGGGTTCCGTGCCAAGTCCGAAGTCGCGTGAGATGCGGTTTTATTATGGTCATCCGCGCAATCGTTTCTGGCCGGTCATGGCGGCTGTTTTCCATGATGATGGTTGTCTGCGCGAGTGCCGGGACCCGGACCAGATTGTGGGGTTGCGTAGGGATTTCGCTTTGCGTCACCATATGGCGTTATGGGATGTGATTGAGTCGTGCGACATCGATGGAGCGAGCGATGCCAGTATCCGTAATGCGGTGCCCAATGATCTTTCCCCGATAATCATGCGATCGAAAATCGCCCATGTCTTCACCACTGGCGCGAAAGCCGCGCAACTGTACCGTAAGCTCTGCGTTCCGCTGCTTCGGGCGCATGGATTGGACGGCATGCCGATGACGCAGCTGCCATCCACCAGTCCGGCGAACGCCAAAGCCGACCTGCCCGGACTCGTCGAAGCGTACGGATGCGTCGCACGCTCCGTTTCGCAGGCGTCGTAAGGCGTTTCCGACGGCTGCGGCATTGTCCGAACCCTATTTATACAATCGCGGTTGCGTTGAAATCCGAAGCGTCCTCCACTAATCCGTCTGGAATGGACGTTTCCCGCGAAAACCAGCAAAACGGAAGGCGAAAGATGGCACTGAGCGCCGCAATCATCCTTGCCGCGGGCGAAGGCACCCGCATGCGTTCCAACAAACCGAAGGTGCTGCACACCTTGGCCGGCAAAACGTTCCTGAACCGTGTCATGGACTCCGTGGCGGCCCTTGACCCCGATACGCTCGCCGTGGTGGTCCACTACCAGGCCGAACGCGTCGCCGAAGCCGCACGCTCCTACAACGAGCACGTCACCATCGTCGACCAGGACGACATCCCCGGAACCGGCCGCGCCGTGCAATGCGCGATGGCGCAGCTCACGCAGAAGGACGATCTGGACGGCGCCGTGCTGATCGCCGCATCCGACATGCCGCTGCTCGACACCGACACGCTCGACCAGCTGCTCGCCTTCCACGAGAAAAGCGGCAACGGCGCGACCGTGCTCACCACCATCCTCGACGATCCGACCGGCTACGGCCGCATCATCCGCGACAGCGAAGGCAACGTGCTGCGCATCGTCGAACAAAAGGACGCCAACAGCAGCGAACTCGCCGTACGCGAAGTGAACACCTCCGTATACGTGTTCGACGCCAAACTGCTCGCCGAAGCCATCGCCAACCTCAAATCCAACAACGCGCAGGGCGAATTCTACCTGACCGACGCGCTCGAAGCCGCCAAAGCCAATGGAGCCGTCGCCGCTTTCGCCGCCCCCGACCCGCTAAGCGTGGAAGGCGTCAACGACCGCGTGCAGCTCGCCGCGCTCGCCAAGGCGCACAACAAGCGCGTGTGCGAGCATTGGATGCGCGAAGGCGTCACCATCCTCGACCCGGACACCACGTGGATCGAGGACGACGTGCAGATCGCACGCGACGCGGTGATCCTGCCCGGCTGCTTCCTCCAAGGCCATACGGTGATCGGCGAAGCCGCCGAAGTCGGCCCGTACACCACGCTGATCGGCGCCACCATCGACGCCGAAGCGCATGTGGAACGCTCCCGCGTGCAGGAGACGCACATCGGCCGCGCCGCCAACATCGGCCCGTGGACGTATCTGCGTCCGGGCAACGAGCTCGGCGAGGGAAGCAAGGCCGGCGCGTTCGTGGAAATGAAGAAGGCGCACATCGGCAACGGCACGAAGGTGCCGCACCTGAGCTATGTCGGCGACGCCGACCTGGGCGAGCACACCAACATCGGCGGCGGCACCATCACCGCCAACTATGACGGCGTGCACAAGCACCACACCACCATCGGATCGAACGTGCATGTCGGCGCGGGCAACCTGTTCGTCGCCCCCGTCACCGTCGGCGACGGCGTCACCACCGGAGCCGGCTCCGTGGTCCGCCACGACGTCCCGTCCGACTCCATGGTCTATTCCGAAAACACGCAACACGTAGTAGAGGGCTGGAAGCCCGAATGGGAGCGCTGAACATGCCTGCATTGCAAGATTCCATCGACGCCATCCGCATCGCCGCATCCGCGGCCGACCGCATGAAGGCCACCGACATCGTGGCGTTCGACGTTACCGAACCATTGGCCATCACCGACGCGATGCTCATCGCCAGCGCCTCGAACGAACGCCAGGTGCTCGCCGTCGCCGAGGAAATCGAGAAGGACCTGTACCTCAAGGCCGGCAAACGCCAGCCACGTTCCCGCGAAGGCCTGACCGAAGGCCAGTGGGTGCTGCTCGACTACGGTGATTTCGTCATCCACGTCATGCACCAGGAATCCCGCGAATACTACCGTCTCGAACGGTTGTGGAAGGACTGCCCGAGCATTGACCTGCAGCTCGAACACGCCGAGGGCGAGCAGGAGCCGACGGCTTCCAGCGAAGCGTGATTTTTCATCCATCATCGAAACGTGCCTTCCCGAAAATCATGCGGAAGGCACGTTTTGGTATGCGCCGTCCCAGCAATCCGAATACGACGGCAGACAGGCAATAGATTGGAAAGACAACCGGCAGATAGGGGAGAGGCATGCCCAGAAACGTCGAACTCGACCATGATGAGACCATGACGCCACACGTGCGTTCCATCACACTGGTGCGCCACGGACGCACCGCATACAACGCGCAGCACAGGCTGCAGGGACAGATCGACATTCCGCTCGACGAAGTGGGCATGTGGCAGGTACGCCAGACCGCGTCCGCATTGCGTGAACTGTACGTGGACCGTCATCCCGAAGCGGCATGCCAGCTGGTCGTCTGCTCCGATCTCAAACGCGCGGCCGCCACCGCCCACGCGTTCGCCGACCCGCTCGGACTCGACGTGCATCCCGACGTCCGCGTGCGCGAACGCAGCTTCGGCGATTGGGAAGGCATCGCCGTCGAAGAGCTCGCCAAACGGTTCCCCGAGGATTATCTGTCATGGGCCCAGTTCCGCGGCGGCGAGCTCAAGTATGGCGCAGAACCGAAGCAGAACGTCGGCAGGCGTGGCGTCGAGGCGTTGAACGATTGGGCGTCGAAGGCCGGCTCCGATACCGACCTGTACGTGTTCTCGCATGGCGCCTGGATCTCGCAGACGTTGCAGACGCTGCTGGGATTGAGCGAAGTGCATGGCGATTTCGCCGACATTCTGTCGATGCGCAACGCGCATTGGGTGCGGCTGGCGCCGTTGGAACTGCAGGGCGCGCTGCGGTGGCGTCTGGTCGACTACAACCATGGTCCGGCGATCGCCGACACCGAGCAGTGGGAGCATCCGCAGCTATAGCCGCCGACGAAAACGGGGGGATGACGCGCGTCCCGTTCCCAAGTTTTTTCCAAGCTTTTCACAGAATCGCAAGTTTTTTCAAAGCGTAATCGGCTACCGTCATGCTCTGTGAAGAATTTTTTCAAGGGCATATCGTTTTCATCGATTTTCGCGGGCGCGCTTGCCGCGGTGACCTCGTTCCTGCTGTCCGCAAAAATCGGCATCGCGGGATCGGTGATTGGCGTCGCCGCCGGTTCCATCGTCTCGGCCGTTGCGACGCAGGTGTACAAGAACGTGCTCAAGGCGTCGGGGGAGAAGCTGCAAAACGCCGTACCGTTCGTGACCAACGACAAGGACGGTACGGACGGTGCCGGCAAGAGCGGCGATGACGCCACCACGGTGATCGCTCCCGCCGAATCCGAGGGCGAGCAGACCAAGACGCTGTCCGCGGAGAAATCCGATGAGACCACGGTCATGACGTCCGTGGACGGGGATACGACCGCGGCGATGCCCGCAACGTCAGGCCGTGTCATCTCCTCCGCGCAGGCCGGAGGACGCGAATCGAACATGCTTCCGGACAATGCCGGCGGAAGTATCCAGCATGCTGGACGCCGGGCGTCGTTTGACGCTTGGCTGCATGGCAAGCGTGCGCCGATCGTCATCGCGATCGTCAGCGCGCTTATCGGCGTGGCCGTGAGCGCCGGACTGATCCTGGCATTCACGGGCGGACATGGAACCGATACCGTGGTGCGTGACATGGTCAACAGCAAGCAGACGCCGTCGGATGACAATGCCGGCGATTCCACCTACGGCAGCGGAAACAACGGCACGCAGGACAATATGCAGAACCAGTCCGGCACGACGGACACCGATAAGGATTCCACCACGAACTCCGACAGGAACAACGGCAAGGACACCGGGAAGAAGACGGATTCCACAACCGGCGGCACCGGAACGTCCACTGACGGCTCGGACTCGTCCACCAACACCGGAGACGATTCGAACAAGACGGATTCGTCCACGGACTCCACTACGCCATCCGACGGATCGACGTCAGGCACCAACAATTCGGGACAGTCGGGCGCGGGGACGACCACCACGCCGAATAGTTCGGCATCCACGAACCAGAATCCGACGCCGAACGGTTCGAATTCCAATGGCACGTCATCCGGCACGTCAGGCAATGGGACGGACACTTCGAAATAGCCTATGAGGCATGTGTCCGGGGCTTTCCTTGACCACGTGCCCGACACGCCGCGAATTGCATGATTCTGCTCTGTGTTGTATCTTATACAAGGTTTGCAGAGCAGACATTGGGGCTATGGCGCAGCTGGTAGCGCATCTCCATGGCATGGAGAGGGTCAGGGGTTCGAATCCCCTTAGCTCCACGATTGGAAGGCTTCCGGAGAGATTCGGAAGCCTTTTTCTTTACCGTTTCCCGTCGGCTTCCGGGCAATCCGCTGATCGGATGCGAAAACCAAGAAAGCGAGAACCATGATCGACGAAGTACTGTTCCTGCGCCACGGACGCACCGCATACAATCTCGCCAGACGGCTGCAAGGACAAATCGACATTCCCCTCGACATCGTCGGACGGTGGCAGGCGGACCAAAGCGCGTACGAACTCGCCAAAACCTACTATTGGGCGAAAGTCGCGCATCTCGCCGAACATAACGACCAGCTCGCGCAACCCGCATACGGCAACGCCCATCTGGCCGACGTCGACGAAATCAACAACGCGCCCGCCGCGGCCCGCCGCATGCTCGTCGTCTCGTCGGATCTGTTCCGCGCGCAGCAGACCGCGCACGCCTTCGCCGACCTCATGGGGCTGGACGTGGAACTCGACCCGCGTCTGCGCGAACGCAGCTTCGGCGAATGGGAGGGCATGACCCGCGAGGAGATCTGCGAGCATTACGCCGACGACTACCATTCCTGGCGCGCCCACACGGGAGGCGAAACCAAGCATGGCGTGGAAAGCCGCATCCATACGGGCCGACGCGGCGCGGAAGCCGTGCGCGACATCGTCGCCAAACACCATGACGAGACAATGCCTACCACATTGCTTCTCGTCGGCCACGGCTCATGGATCGTGGCCACCGTGGCGGTGCTGCTCGACATGGACCCCGACGATCTCAACAACGTCGGCGCGATGCGCAACGCCTTCTGGACGCGCATGACCCCGCACACCGACCCCAGGAACGCGGACCGTCTCACTTGGAAGCTTGAGGAATTCAACCAAGGCCCCGCCATCGCATCATTCGCCGACTGGGAGAACGGTCCCGAATCGTTGCGCGCGCCCGGCATGCCGCTGTGGAAGCCGATCATCCAATAAGCATCCAATACACGGCGCCGAAAACATCATCCAAAGTGAACTCTTGATGAAATCACCGCCGTCCGTACGGCAAATTCTCACGGTGGGACTATCCTTAATGAGGTTGTTTGCCCGACCATGCGGCGAGCCGGGAATCCGGCGATCGTTCCGCATGCGGATCGGGCTTCCGTACAGCGATAGAACGTTGGAAAGCGCGAAAGGCGGGTGAGAGACATGTTGAGAATGTTCAGAACGATTAACGGCCAGGTGGAGCAAATCCAAAAACCGGAGAACGGCTCCTGGTTATGTCTCTCGGCGCCCACCGACGTGGAGCTCGCCAACGTGTCCATGGAAACCGGCATCGACCTGGCCGACCTGCGCGCCCCTCTGGATGACGAGGAACGCTCGCGCGTCGACGTCGAGGACGACTACACGATGATCATCGTGGACATTCCTACCGTGGAGGAACGCGGCGGCCGCGACTGGTACGAGACCATCCCGTTGTCGATCATCATCACCCAGTCCGCCATCATCACCGTCTGCATGCAGGACACGCCCGTGCTGCACCCGTTCATGGAAGGCACCATCCGCGGCTTCAACACATACATGAAGACCCGGTTCATCCTGCAGATCCTGTACCGCAACGCCACCATGTACCTGCGTTACCTGCGCATCATCGACCGCGAAAGCGACAAGCTCGAACTGAAGCTGCGCCACTCCATGCAAAACCGAGAGATCCTCATGCTGCTGGAACTGAGCAAGACATTGGTCTACTTCACCACATCCCTCAAATCGAACGAAATCGTCATGGAGAAGCTGACCACGCTGCCGCGGCTCAAGCAGTATCCGGAGGACGAGGACCTGCTCGACGACGTCATCACGGAAAACAAGCAGGCAATCGAGATGGCCAACATCTACAGCGGCGTTCTCGCCAACATGACCGACGCGTTCGCATCGATCGTGTCGAACAACCTGAACAACGTGATGCGCATCTTCACCATCATCTCCATCACCCTGTCGATTCCGACCCTGATCTTCTCCATGTACGGCATGAACTTCCAGGAAGGCATGCTCGGCATGCCCCTCACGGACAAGCCATGGGGCTTCGCGGTGATCATCGGCATCTCACTGGTCCTTTCGGCGATCGTCACCTGGTTCCTCACCCGGTCGCGCATGTTCAAGTGACGTCCATGATGGGGAAAGCGCGATACGTGGCCGCGGCGGCATGCGCGGCATTACTTGCGGCCGGCGCCGGCGCGTGCGGCACATCGGTTTCCGTGGTGACCGAAGGCGCGGCGCAGGGGCCGACGATCGCGATAGGAGTGGCCGCTGACCAGCCGGGGCTTGGATACCTGCATGGAGGCGAATACTCCGGTTTCGACATCGACGTGGCCAAATACGTGGCGAAAACCCTCGGATACGCGGAAAAGCAGATCGTGTTCAAACAGCTGTCCCCGGCCATGCGAGCCTCCGCGCTCACCGACGGCACGGTGGACATGGTCGTGGATTCCTTCTCCATGGACGGGACCCACGATGGTGAGGCCGACGTCGCCGGACCATATCTGACGGTCCGGGAGGCGCTGCTCATCCGCTCCGACAGCGCATCCGAAATCACCGGGACCGACAGCCTGTCCGATAAAACCGTATGCGCGGTCGCTGGAAGCGCGGCGGACGACAACATCCGCAACCGCACGAAAAACACCCGCACGACGGTGGCGGAACGCGACACGTATCCGCAATGCATGACGGCGCTGATGATCGGCGAGGCCGACGCCGTCGCCGCCGACGACGCGATCTCGGCCGGACTGGCGTCGAACAACACAGGCGACCATCTGAAGATCGTCGACGTTCCCGACACCACCTGGTCCTACGGCATCGCCGTCAAATCAGGACAGGACGAGCTGGTCGGGCAAATCGACGCCGCATTGCGCGCCATGGTCAAGGACGGCTCGTGGCAGAAGGCCGCGGCCGACATGGGCAAGTCGATCGGATACACGCCCGACGCGTCCATGAATCCGCCGAAGGCAACGGCCAAGGCCCCGTCCTCCGGCGCGTCCGCGGCATCGGAAAAATAACGGCGGCGCACGTGCCTGAATAGTGGTTGATTCCTTGCGAAGTGTCCAGTTGCGCGGCTAATTTCATGCATTATGAGTGACACTGAGAAAAGCGCGCAGACGCAACCGAACGAATCCGCCGAACCGTCGTTCCGCTACAACGCGAAGCTGGCGCAGGGCATCGAAGAGAAATGGCAGAAGATCTGGGATGACGAAGGCACCTTCTGGGCCGCCAACGTCAACGGCGACCTGAAGGACGGCAAGGGCCATAACGCCGAAGGCCGCCCGTCCTATTTCGCGATGGACATGTTCCCGTACCCGTCCGGCAAAGGCCTGCACGTCGGCCACCCGCTGGGCTACCTCGCCACCGACGTGGTCAGCCGCTACCACCGCATGAAGGGCGAGAACGTGCTGCACGCCATGGGCTACGACGCCTTCGGCCTGCCGGCCGAGCAGTATGCCGTGCAGACCGGCCAGCATCCGCGCATCACCACCGAACAGAACATTGCCAACATGCGCCGCCAGCTGCACCGCATGGGCCTGAGCTTCGACAACCGTCGTTCCTTCGCCACCATCGACCCCGGCTACGTGCGTTGGACCCAGTGGATCTTCTCCCGCATCTACGACGCCTGGTACGACGAGGACGCCACCAACCCGTCCGGCTCCAGGGGCTGCGCCCGCCCGATCAGCACGCTCGTCGAACAGTTCGAATCCGGCAAGCGCGCCATCCCGGGCTTCGAAGGCAAGGCCTGGGCCGACCTGAGCGAAGCCGAGCAGGCCGACGTGCTCAACGACTTCCGTCTGGCCTACATCTCCAAGTCCCCGGTCAACTGGTGCCCGGGCCTGGGCACCGTGCTCGCCAACGAGGAGGTCACCGCCGAAGGCAAGTCCGAACGCGGCAACTTCCCGGTGTTCCAGCGCGAACTGCGCCAGTGGTCCATGCGCATCACCGCATACGGCCACCGTCTGATCGAAGACCTCGACACCATCGACTGGCCTGAGAAGGTCAAGCTCATGCAGCGCAACTGGATCGGCGAATCCCACGGCGCTTCCGTGCATTTCGACGTCGAGACCCCGAACGGCGTCAAGGACATGGAAATCTACACCACCCGTCCCGACACCCTCTTCGGCACCACCTTCGCAGTCGTCTCCCCGGAACACCACCTGCTTGAGAACGTTCCGGAAGAATGGCCGGCGGAAACCCCCGAGGATTGGAAGGGCGGCTACGCCACCCCGGTCGAGGCCGTGAAGGCGTACCGTCTGGCCGCCGAAGCCAAGACCGCCAAGGACCGCGTGGACGAGGCGGGCGAGAAGACCGGCCTGTTCACCGGCCTGTACGCCATCAACCCGATCACCGGCGCTAAGCTGCCGCTGTTCACCGCCGACTACGTGCTCATGGACTACGGCACCGGCGCGATCATGGCAGTGCCGGGCGGCGATCAGCGCGATTACGATTTCGCCGTCAAGTTCGGCCTGCCGGTCATCTACACCGTCAAGCCGCTGCCGGAATCCGGCGACGACCTCGCCAACTATGAGGGCAAGGCGCCGTTCGTCTCCCATGACGGCATCGTCATCAACTCCTCCATCGACGCGACCAAGGCCAAGGGCGATTCCCTAAGCCTCGACGGCCTGCGCGTGGACGAGGCCATCGACAAGGTCAACGCCTGGCTCGAATCCGCCGGCGTCGGCAAGGGCACCGTCAGCTACCGTCTGCGCGACTGGCTGTTCAGCCGCCAGCGCTACTGGGGCGAGCCGTTCCCGATCGTCTACGGCGAGGACGGCACCCCGCACCTGCTTCCCGACGAGCAGCTGCCGATCAACCTGCCGGACGTGCCGGACTACAGTCCGAAGACCTTCGACCCGGAGGACGCCGAATCCAACCCAGAGGCTCCGCTGAGCCGCAACGAGGACTGGGTCAAGGTCGAGCTCGACCTGGGCGACGGCAAGAAGACCTACTACCGCGACACCAACACCATGCCGAACTGGGCCGGCTCCTGCTGGTACTACATGCGTTACCTCGACCCGACCGACACCAAGCACATGGTGGAGAAGGACGAGTTCGACTACTGGATGGGTCCGGACCACAACAAGACCGCCGGCAAGTCCGGCGGCGTGGACCTGTACATCGGCGGCGTCGAACACGCCGTGCTGCACCTGCTGTACTCCCGCTTCTGGCACAAGGTGCTGTTCGACCTCGGCTACGTCGACTCCATGGAACCGTTCCACAAGCTGTTCAACCAGGGCATGATCCAGGCATACGCCTACACCGACGACCGCGGCCAGTACGTGCCGGCCGCCGAAGTGGTGGAAGGTCCCGCCGACGCCAACGGCGAGCCGACGTTCACATGGAACGGCCAGCATGCCAACCGCGAGTTCGGCAAGATGGGCAAGAGCCTGAAGAACATCATCACGCCTGACGACATGTATGAGAACTACGGCGCGGACACCTTCCGCCTGTACGAGATGGGCATGGGCCCGCTGGCCGAATCCCGTCCATGGAACACCCGCAACGTGGTCGGCTCCATGCGTTTCCTGCAGCGCCTGTGGCGTAACGTCATCGACGAGACCACCGGCGAGGTGCGCGTCACCGACGGCGAGCTTGACACGAAGACGCTGAAGCTGCTTAACAACACGATCGCCGACGTGACCGTCGAGATGGAGGCCATGCGTCCGAACACGGCCATCGCCAAGCTCATCGTGCTCAACAACCATCTGACCAGCCTCGACGCCGTGCCGCGCGCCGCCGTCGAACCGCTGATCCTGATGCTCTCTCCGATCGCCCCGCACATCTGCGAGGAACTGTGGAGCAAGCTCGGCCACACCGAATCCCTGGCGCACGCCGACTGGCCGAAGGCCGACGAACGTTACGTCGGACAGGATTCCGTCACCGCGGTCGTGCAGATCAAGGGCAAGGTGCGCGCCAAGCTCGAGGTCTCCCCGGACATCGATCCGAAGGAGCTAGAGAAGATGGCGCTCGAAGCCGTCGCCGACCGACTGGGCGGCAAGGAGCCACGCAAGGTCATCGTCAAGGCTCCGAAGATCGTCTCCATCGTTCCCGCGGAATGATCTTCTGACGAGACGGCCCGCATAAGAGGACGCGGGTTCTTCCGCACCATGGCGACACGCCAGGAATGTGGATAACCCGCGTTCTCCGACCACAGGAGCCGTTTCGGCTGGACAGTATGCCCATGCATCCTCCAATGTTGGATGCATGGGCATATTTGCATTTCGCGGCACTCACCCCATCCGTGCCATCCACACGGCGGACTGCGGCACTGGCATGCCGGCCGCCACGAAGCGGCTGCGGGGATTGGGCATGCCCGAAAAACCGTCCCGCCCCAACAGCCTTACGGCCATGGAGGCGCAATCGGACGAACCGTCCGCATCACACGAACCCGCACGACCGATGCCGCAGCGGAAGACGCATGACGCGAAACCGACATTGGCGGAGCTCGCCGGCGTCCGGCCGACGGACAAACCCGACGAGGGGGAGCGGCCGAAACGCGACAGGCCACGATTGGCGTTCCGCCCGTTCCACGCGCTCATGGCGATCCTCACTTTGTCGTGCGCGCTGTGCGCGAGCCTGACCATGCTCGTCCAACAGACGATCCACTACAGCGAACTGCAGCATTCACGGTCGCAGATACGCTCACAGGCCCAACAGCAGCCGCAACAGGCCCCGCAAACGGAACAAACGCCGGCACCGCAAGAAAACGGGCCGACGCAGGACGCGTCCACACCGGACAGCCATGACGGGCAAGACGGAGCGCAGCAATCGAACCAGCTTGACCTCAACACCGCAGACCTAGGCGAATTGCAGACCCTCAAAGGCGTCGGACCGGTCACCGCGCAGCGCATCCTCGACTATCGAACGCAGATAGGACGGTTCGACAACGTCGACCAGCTTCTGGAAGTCAAGGGCATCGGTTCGAAGACTCTGGCGAAGTTCCGTGACCAAGTGTGCGTGAGATGACGGGCACACGCGATTGGCTGACCAGGGAGCGCGGGAGCCGAGACTGGAGACTGCTGCCGGCCGCAATATGCGGTTGGGCGGCCAGTCTGGCCGCGCACGCCGGCTTCGCATATTGCATGTCGCATGACGGCATGCTCGGCGCTTTGCCGGCCGTTCTCACCTGCATGATACCGCTGGCGGTCCTGGCGGGACTGCCCTTCCCACGATTGCCGGCGTCCGTTCGACGACGGATAACGCTCTGGCATGCGAGCGTCACGGTCTGCGCGATCGCTGCGATGGTTTGCGCGGCAAGCGCGTTGACCTATGATTTGCTGCAATGGCGCGACCCGGCTTCTCGGGCGGCCGCGGAAGGCGACGCTTCCGTCGTCGTCACGGCGCGCGCCACCTCGCCGACCGTCATCTCCGACAGACGGTCGAACGACTGCCGTGCCGACGCGCGCATCACATCGGTCACCATCGACGGCGTACGGCAAACCAGTTCGGCACGAGCGCGTATATACGCGGACCGGCCTGAATGCGGCAAACTCAAACAGGACGGCACCTACAAGATCGCGGGCCGCATCTCCGAAGCGCGATACGGTGCCATGCCGTTGTGGCTGACCGACGTCACGACAGTCGAACACGTCAGGCCGCCAAACCTGCCGATGCGCGCCATCGGCATGATGCAGGAGGCGTTCTTCGTCCAAACCGCACGTCTTTCCGACCAAGGGAAAGTGCTCGTCCCCGGACTGACATTGGGTGTTCTCGGACAGGACTACGTGCCGGCCGAAGGCGATGGCACCGACATCGATTCCACATACGCCGCACAGGTGGAGGACGCGTTCCAAAGGTCCGGAATCGTGCATCTCATGGCGGTCAGCGGCGGCCATCTGGCCGTGACCGCCGCATTGGTGCGTTCCGTCTGCTCGTTCTTCCTTCTGCCGCGACGATTCACCGCACTGCTGGTCGCCATGTCGTACATCATGCTGTCGGCATGCGTGTTTCCGTCGGATTCGGTATCCCGCGCGCTTTTGATGGGATTGTCCGGCGCGGCATGCCTGTTCATCGGCAGACGAGGCCAGGCGATGGCGTCGTTGAGCTGGACCACATTGGCTATGCTGATGGCATGCCCGCACATGTCGCAAAGCTTCGGATTCGCCCTGTCCTGCGCCGCGGTGCTCGGCATCGTGCTGTTCGCCGACACCCTCAACGCATGGATGGAACCGGTCCTGCCACGGTTCGTGGCCGAGGCTCTGTCCATGACCATAGCGGCGCAAGTGTTCACCCTGCCGATCCAGGTGCTCATCGAACCGGAACTGCCGGTGTTCTCCATACCGGCGAATCTGATGGTGGCGCCGTTCGTGGGTTTCGCCACATTGGCCGGCCTGGCCAGTCTTGCCGTCTCATGGCTGATTCCGTGGCTCGGCCTGCAACTGGCCCGTGCGGCCTCCTGGGGCACCGCGGTCATGGAACTGACCGCCCTTGAACTGGGTTCCGGCAGCCAGGCCACGATACCGTGGGCCGGAGGCGTCGGGGGAGCGGTCCTCGTCTGCGTGGTGGAAGCCGCCTGCGCGGCCGCCGCGATCATGACGCACCGGCTGTTCGGACGCATGATGGTCCAGGAACCCGATCTGCCCGGAAAACGTCTGATAGCCAACCCTGTGGAACGGCTGCGCATGTGGATGGAACGTACTCGGAAGGCATTGCGCGAACTGCAATGGGAGGAATAGGACATGCCGGTTTTGTCCACCGATACAGCGAGATTGAATGGTATGCCGAAACCATCCGCAGCCACCACGCCCTTCCACCTCGTGTACGGAGGCGACTCGTACCTGAACGACCAGACGGTGCGCGACCTCAAACACGAGGCGCAACGCCGGTATCCCGACGCGGAAACCATCGAACTCGACGCGGCAAACGCCGACCATTACGCCTTCGACGAGGCGGTAAGCCCATCATTGCTTGCGGATCGCGCCATCGTCATCGTCACCAACCTGCAGAACGCGGACGAAAAACTGGGCGACGCCATGGTCTCTTACTGCAGACAGGCGTGCAAGGAGCCGGCGGACGCGTGCATCGTCATCTGCCAGCATGAGGGCGGTGTGAAGGGCAAACGTCTGGTGGAGCAGCTCACCAAGGCCGGAGCGTACAAGGACGCTGTCGCCGACCTGAAGAAGCCCGAGGCCAAACTCAACTTCGTCATGCAATGCTTCGAACGGCGCAAACGCCGCGTCGAGCCGATGGCCGCGCAGCAACTCGTGGCCGTGTTGGGGGATAGGACCGGCGAGCTTGCGGCCATGGTCGGCCAGTTATGCTTCGATTTCGACGACAATCCCATGACGCTCGACCGCGTCAACCAATATCTCACCTCCAATCCGCAGGTGGATGGCTTCCGTGTCGCCGACCTCGCGTTGTCGGGACGTACGGCGGACGCGATCATCGCCATGCGATCGTCCGTGGAACAGGGCACCGCTCCGATCGCGCTTATCGGCGCGCTGGCCATGAAGCTGCGGACGATGGCGAAGGCGTCGGCGGTGCGTGCGGGCACCATTTCCACGGCCGAGGCGAAAACGAACCCCTGGGTGTTGAAGAACGCGACCCGGCAACTGTCCGGATGGACGTCAAGCGGCATGAGCGCATGCATCCAGATGCTCGCATGGGCCGACGAGCAAAGCAAAACCAATGGCTCGGACCCGGTCTATGCTTTGGAACGGTCCATCGAACTGATCAGCCGCAAAGGACGTGCCGCATGAGCAACACCATTACCATCACAGCCGCCACCGGCGAGGACATGCAGGCGTTGGGGGAGCGTTTGGCGAAGCTTGCCCGTGGAGGCGACGTGCTGTTGCTGTCCGGTCCGCTTGGCGCCGGCAAGACCACGTTCGCGCAAGGGTTCGGCGCGGGACTTGGCATCGGAGAGCCCATCGTCTCGCCGACCTTCACCATCGCACGCGAGCTTGAGGGACGGTTCGCGGACGGTTCGCCGGCGCATCTGGTGCACGTCGACGCCTACAGGCTCGGCGGCAACGCCTACGCGCCCGGACAGGACACGGTCGGACGGCTATTGGACGAATTGGAATCGCTCGGCTTGGACGAGGAATTGGAGGATCCGGGCGAGCATACCGTCATCCTGATGGAATGGGGCGAGCAGATGGCCGCCGCATTGGCTCCGGAACGGCTTGAAATCCACATCGACCGTCCGCTTGACGCGCCCGCCGTGGACGCGGACGGCGAGCTGACCAGCGCGGGCGCACGCACGGTGACGTTGGTGCCGGTGGGCGCTGCCTGGGATTCGTTCGATTTCGCCGCGGGAAAACGCTGACCCTGTCAAGACGCATCCGACGTGGCCGACCGCACCGCATGCTGTGGCTTCCAGCGCCGGTTGTACAGTGGTTGGCAGTTTGGCACAAGGAGTTTTCAAGCATATGCAGACACTGGTGATTGACACCTCATATGGTTCGACCGTAGGCGTGGTCGGACATGAACCCATCGTCGAAACGGATTCGCGCACCCATGTCGAGAAACTGCAGGTGAACATCGCGCAAGCCGTCGAACAGGCCGGACTGCAGGCGTCGGACATCACCCGCATCGTCGTCGGCGTCGGACCGGCGCCATTCACCGGCCTGCGCGCCGGCATCGTCGCGGCCAAGGCATTGGCCTTCGCCACAGGCGCGCAACTGGTCGGACAGGACGTGCTCGCGCCGCAATGCCTGGCACATACTCAAGCTACGGACGATCGCCGCCATCTGACGCTTGCCGTCAACGACGCGCGTCGCCGGCAACTGTATTTCGCGCTGTATGACGGCGGCACCGTTGCGGACGGCGTCGGACAATCACCCATAACGTTGATCGACATGGACATCGACTATCCGGATTCCATCACGATGCGCGTCAATGACGTTCTTACGAAGCTCGCCGACACGGGCAAGCCGTACGTCGTGGACGTCATCGGCCATGGTGCGGTCAAATACGCGCAGTCGTGGAATGCGATTGCCTCCCTCGGCGAAGTCGACGACCATGCTCTGCTCGACGAAGGCGCGGAAGGATTGGCGCGATTCGCGGCCTTCACCACCAGCGAACAGGCGTTGGCAGAACCGACCCCCGTCGAACCGTTATATCTGCGTCGTCCGGACGTGTCAGTGCCCAACCCGCTCAAGCATGTGCTCAACCATGCCGGCGCCGAACGAACGGAGTGACGGCACGCCCATGATTGTCGACCATTCCCAGATTCCGGAAGACACCGCCGTCGGACAGATCGCCGCATTGGAAAAGGACCTGTTCGGCCGCGGCGCGTGGAGCGAACAGTCCGTACGGCAGGAATTCCACGCTCCGGCACGCACGTATCTGCTCGACATTGAAGGCGATGCCGTACAGACGGCGGATCCCGTCGTCCGAGGCTACGCAGGCTACTGGTACGACGGCGACGACGCGGAGATCATGACGATCGGCGTCGGCAGACCATACCAACGGCAGGGGATAGCGGCGGCGCTTCTCGAAACACTGATCGTCTCGGCGCGTCGGCAGGGCGCCAAACGCATGCTTCTGGAAGTCCGCGTCGACAACGTGCCGGCATTGGCGTTGTACGAAAGGTTCGGCTTCACGCGGATGGGATTGCGCAAACGCTACTACCAGCCAGAAGGCATCGACGCGTACACCATGAGCCTCGACTTGGAGCCGCGCGTCGTCGGCTTCAGCGCAACAGCGGATACAGAGCACACTTCAGCAACACACACAACGGAGCAGCAATGAGCGAACCAATCGTACTCGGCATCGAATCGACCTGTGACGAAACGGCGGCGGCCGTGGTGCAGGGACGCACCCTCATTTCCAACGTGGTCGCGTCCTCCATGGACGAGCACGCCCGCTACGGCGGCGTGATTCCCGAAATCGCCTCTCGCGCGCACGCCGAAGCGTTCGTGCCATGCGTCTCCAAAGCTCTGGCCGACGCGAACATGACGCTGGCCGACGTCGACGCGATCGCCGTATCCGCGGGACCCGGCCTCGCCGGCTGTCTCGCGGTCGGCGTGTCCGGCGCGAAATCGTTGGCATGGGCCGCGAACAAGCCGATCTACGGCATCAACCACGTCATCGGACATATCGCGGTGACGCAGCTGCAGTTCGGACCGTTCCCCAAGGACACGCTTGCGTTGATTGTGTCGGGCGGGCACACTTCGCTGCTGCATGTCGAAGACGTGGCGCGGCATATCGACGTGGTCGGCACCACGCTCGACGACGCTGCCGGCGAATGCTTCGACAAGGTGGCGCGTCTGCTTGGTTTCCCGTATCCCGGCGGCCCGCACATCGACCGTCACGCGCAGCTGGGCAACCCACATGCCATCAAAGTGCCTCAGGGCCTTACACAAGGCAAGGCGGGGCAGCAGCATCCGTACGATTTCAGTTTCTCCGGCGTGAAGACGGCCGTGGCGCGTTGGATCGAACAGCAGCAGGCGGAAGGCAATGAGATTCCCATCGACGACGTGTGCGCGTCGCTGGCCGATTCCGTCGCGACGGTGCTCGCCAGGAAGGCGATGCGCGGTTGCGAGCAGTACGGTTCGAAGACCCTGATCGTTGGCGGCGGCTTCTCCGCGAACTCCCAACTGCGCGCCAAACTGTTGGAGGTCGGAGCCAAGCATGGCGTCGAAGTGCGTATCCCGCAAATCAAACTGTGCACCGATAATGGCGCTATGGTGGCCATGCTGGGCGTGAACCTGGTGGAGAGCGGCGTGAAACCGTCCGAACCGGATTTCGCAATCGATTCCGCCATGCCGTTGACGAAGATCAGCATGTGACGGTAGTCCCGCCGCAGCAGGGGAGACACGCGCGGGATTTGCATTTTGCGTTTTACCGCGTATGATTCATGTCTTGTGCACAGCGCATTCCTGCGTAGCTCAGTTGGCAGAGCATCCGACTGTTAATCGGACGGTCACTGGTTCAAGCCCAGTCGCAGGAGCCAAGGCGGAAACCCTTACGCGAGTAGGGTTCAGCCGCAGTTGCGGGAACGGTTGCGGAAGCGTCCGAAATGGTCATTCTCTCCGATTCTCAGACAAACTCGAAAAACCAGCCCAAAAAACACACGAAAAAGGTCTCGACACGCCGTAACAGCAAATTCGCACGTCAGGTGGGAAGGTTCGTGAAACCCTGAGAGAACGCCATCCAAACGTCTCACAGGGCATAACAGCCGGTATCATGCGGAACCATCCAAATCCGACACGCCCATGCCGTTCTCTCCAAAATAGGGAGAGAACACGATGCATGAGCCGTCCGGAACCACGAAGGCCGCCACACGGCATAGGGAACCATGTGGCGGCCTTCATAGACATAACCGCAATCAGCAATCTCAGGAAAACCCAATCAAGCAGGTACAACCCTAATAATCTTCTTTATTTGGATTGCGTCATCATGTTGACCGAACACGAGGACATTCGACCATCGTGGTCGAAAACGCGGTCATAAAACGGTCAAAAAAGGTCGAATGGCACAACCGTCATCATGGCCGAATCAGACGCCAAGGCACTCCCTGGCCCATCGTTCCACTGCGGCATTCTCCGCATCGTCGCCCAGTAGGAGTAGAAACCCAGCGTTCTTACCAAGCGAAGCAGGTTCGATGGTCTTAATGATGCCGCGATCACGCAGGAACACCCAGGCATCGCTGATGCTCTTCTGGATACTGTTCTCACGGGTCTTCATCTTCGCTTCCGCATTACCGCCCATCGCCTGTTCGGGAGTGAGCATCACCATTCCAAGCGCATCCGAAATAGCACGCCATCCAAGCGTGTAATAGCGGCACGGCACCTGCTTATCCATGAGCTTCTTCGGAGGACAATTGTTCTCGCTATCCCAATCGTATGTTTGCGAAGCCATGAACATGAGGACGAGTTCGGCGTTCTTGTTGAGGGTCATGTTGTCGCCGCGTCGTATCGCCATGCGTCCGGCACGGTTGACGTCGTATACGGCTTGCATGTTCTTGTAGCCCATATTTTCCACGTGTCTTTCCCTCCATGCCTAGCGCTATGCTGATGCACGGAGAATCTATGCAAACTGGTTTTCCGATTGCCCTTGTCGCTGTTCGAGAGCGGCAAGGGCTTTTTGCTACTTTCGCCTATAACTCTAACTCTACACATGGATATAATTACAACTACTGTCGGGTAGTAGATACTGATAGTTTGTCGGTGTAGCTCCAGTTACATGTATATAAGTATGTACATGGTTATACATTCTTCTTACATTGTGCGTTTGCCATGATTTTGCCATACCGGACAAAACGTTAGAGGGTATAAGAAAAGCCCGCCAGCGCAAAGCCAGCGGGCATGAGAAAAGCTGACCACTCACTCATAATCGCCAAAATCATAATCCGAATCATCGGAATCATCATCGCTATCAGAATACGAACTATCCGAATCATCATCATCGCCATCAGACGAATACGAACTATCCGAACCATTCCTATCGGACGAGTCTGAAGAATCAAAACTATACGCAGCAGCCACGCCTACGAACAGAAGCGCCGAAACCACAATGCCGACAATCGCCGCGATCAACGCTTTCCACGAATGCGCCGAAGTGCGATCATCCACGAACTTCCTCATATGCGACTCAGCGCCGTCGCCATACTTCTCACGCAATCCATCAACGGACAAGCGTTGAGGATCGCCGGCTTCAAAACGCTCAATCTCATACAACCTATCCAACGGGATAAGCCCCGAACGTCTGATGCCGTTCCTCACCGAAAACTGAATCACCCAAGCCAACAACGCCAATCCAGCGATGCCAGCGGCCATACAAGCCAATCCGATCAGAAAAACCATGATACCCTCCTTGCTCTCCTGCAATATGTCTCAGCAAGGATTATCTCGCTAATTGACGGCTGATGAATCATGGGCGTTTCTCAAACAAGCCATCCTTGAGAATCTGCCTGTCACATCCAGTCCGATGCGCGTGCGCCACGGGTCAGAGACGCATACGTTCGCGCACGTACGCTTCGACATCAGCGTTCTCTTCGTCATCGCCAAGCATTAACAGCCACACCGCATTGTTCTTGCGTTGCACATTTCCGTTGCGTAAGCACTTAATCAATCCAGCCGATTCGAGCTTCTTGGCGATTTTGCCGAGACGGTTGTATGCCAGCTGCTCACGCTTTGGATTGCGTGGCTCGTTTCCAATGTCTACGATCTCGTCAATCGTTTGCGGAATGGTCATTCCCCAGCCGATTGCGATTGAGAGCCAGCCGGAGGTGAATGTGCGGGGCAGCATGTGCTTTTCCTCTGCCGCTTTGTCGAGTGGCCAGTCAGCCGTTGTTTCGGCCATACGCTTGAGCAGTGAGTATTGGGCGAAGTCGAATGTCTGCACGCCCTTGTGTTCGGTGGTGATTTTTCCTTCGGCGGCTAGCTCTTCGACGATCTGCGAGTTGCGGTATCCCATCGGTGATTCCATTCCGACCCTCCACGCCTTGTTGTATGTTTGACGTGATGGGTCTTTTGCTAGAGGTTCCATCATGTCCCCTGCGGTGTCGTCACCTTGGAGGCCGCGCGCATCCCGCGTCAGGCGCAGGACATCTTCCGCGGCAATCCGGATATCGCAAGCCGTTTGCACGCCACCGAAGAATATGGCGGATGCCCCAAATGCGGCAACCCGGTCATCAAACGCGGGAAAACCTGGCAATGCTCGACCAACCGACAGTCACGAGATGATGCCGGCACATGGACCCGCACCGCCGGATGTGGCTGGATGCTCTGGCCGATCATCGCCGGACGCAACCTGACTGACGCCAACGTGCGATCCCTGCTCAGCGAGGAACGGATCCGATTGACCGGATTCCGTTCGAAAACCGGCAAGAAGTTCAGTGCCGACCTCGTCATCGACCCCGAACGGGGAGCGGTCCTCGACTTCGACGGGCGCAAACGATGACGCTGGCGGATTGCGACTGCCCGATGGCAATGGAAGCGAGCCGGCTGAACGATGGCGGCAACGCCCGGCTGTCCCGCTTCCATGAAGCGGGTGAGAACGGTGTATCGGGAGGAGCCTGATATGGAGAGGATGCTGGACAGGCGAACATCGCTGCGAGTGGACGCGGCGCTCCATCAGCGGATTCATGCCATCTGCATCGAAGTAGGGATTCCCATCGGGCTGTTCATCCGCGCGGCGGCGACCAACGTTGACCTGGGCATGCTCGAAATCGGATCAAAAGCATGGAAGACAGGCATCCACTCGCATACCCCTAGCGGCGCGCGTGAAACGCAGGGGGAGTAGCGGCGGATTGATCTGCGCCTATCCGATGCGGAACGCGAGATCATCGCCCGCGCCGCCGCGAACCGGCATACGAGCCGATACCGCTTCATCGCCAGTCAGGCCGAACAACTTGCCGGCGATCCGCGCGTCCGCGACATCCTCAACCGGCTCGCCGACCTCGGGTCAGACGAACTCGTCCGATATGCCCGGACCATGCTCGAAACCATCCACGTCGCGGAACGCCAGATGCAGACAGACAACCTGGCTGCAAATGCTGCCACCGAGCTACACGGATGAAGAATCGAATCCATCTAACGGAAATCTGCGCTGCTGCGCGGCAATCCCTATCACGGTGCACAAGTCGTACAGGGTGTACAACACGCACAGTGGAGCAAGTTATACGGATTGTATGCACAATCCGAACTTGCCCCCATGCCGCCGATGGCGCCATGGGCAATGACCCGAGTGCCGAAGGCCAGTACAGGATGCAGAGCATCCACAAACGCCTGCGCAGTGGGCGCTGGCTGACGCTTACAGATTGATGATGGGAGGTTTGCATGACGCGACGGAAGCAAACCAAGACAGGCGCACGAAGAACGCGCATCATCTCGCTGCGCGTGAACGAAGAAGACGCGCGCGAACTCGCCGGTCTGGCCGAACAGCGTGGCGTCACGTTGTCGCGTTTCCTCACCGAGGCGGCCAGACAAGCCGGCGACATTGACAAGGCGAGACGGGACGCTGAGCAGGGGCCGGTCGTTCGCGAGCTTCAGCGCATCCGCACCGAGATCTGGCGCATCGGACACAACGTGAACCAGGTCGCGCATAATACGAATCGGGATCTGGCGGTTAGTGTGGAACAGGAGACTAGTGTGGTGGCATCTGTGAGAGAGTGTGGGGAGCTGATGGAGCGGGTGTCAGAGCTTGTTCGAGGGGCGATAGGGAATCGCAGCCCCAACGCTTACTGATTGACGCCGGGATGACTATCTGTCCGGATGAAATCGATTTGGGGACTGCCGTCCTTGCGGTTGTACCAAGAATATGCAATTGCCGGGTCATGTCCGAATCTCTTTTCCCGCATATGTATATCTTTGCGAAATAATGGGGTTGCAATGCTTATCGTAAAAATTGAATCACGTACATAGAGTATTTGCCGGTGTTATCATTGGATGTCATCGCAATGATGATTATCTGAGAAAAAGGGGAAAAGAAGTCATAGCGGATGATACATCCCAGAAGAAGAAGCAACCCTTGTGACACAAGTGGTCGTTTACGGCACGTCGGAGCGCTTGCCGTGGTCTTCCGTGCCGGATCCATCCTGGGATCGGGAAATTCTCGCTCGCCGTTCCGCGGGCGGTCGCGAACCGGGGTGCGTCAATTCCGCAAACGTACGGTTATGGCGACGACAGCGCCGGCAGGCCGACGGATTCTTCTTCTTCTGTCGGCCTGTCATTGTCCATGGCCATGGAGACATGAGTTTTCGGTCCTATGCATATGTGATCGTCCGTTTTGATGAACGGGCGCATGCAAGATCAAGCGTTACCTTGAGTGTTAAGACAACGCTTGGGAACAGGCCCGCATTGGATGCGTCATCAGGAATGCCGCACGCCGATGTAGTATTCCGCCATGTGGGCGTGAGGAGGACGGGACGCCGGTTGACCCTCATCGGTGATGGGATGCGCGCCTGCCGTTGCGGTGAGGGTGTTTGCCTGTCTGGTCGCCGGTCGATGGTCTGGTATTCTTGTCGTCGGAGTCGTCGTTTTGACCGTTTTCGTTCATTGGTTCCGTCTTCTTGTTCTTATTCTCAGACGGGTAACGATACAGCATGACTAAGCTCACGACAAGTAAAACGATATCTGCGAGCTGATATATGGGCTTCGCAACCATGCGGATTGCATTCAAAGACTTGACGGGAGTCGAATTATTTATGATGAAGGTGTAGGCGAGCGCGGTGAAGGCGATCAGGAAGCACACGATGCAGCCGATGAGCTTAAACGGGAATGTTTCTTTCTCGTATTTTTCCAAGCGTGCGAAGGATTCATCCATCGTTTCCAGCAGTGAGGCTTCCGTCTTGCCTTCCGCGTCGAGTCGGAACTGATGGTTCAGCGCCATGTGGGAGTGCATCCATTGGCCGCCCGCAGCTGTCAGCCCCGCTATCAGCAGGACCACGAAAAGGGCAAGGAAAAGTGCGTTATCGTCTTTTGGGGAATGAATGCAAAGCAGACAGGCCGGTACGGTGGCCATTCCGAGTTCGAAACCGAGAAGGCAGCTTGAGATATAGCCGAGTCTCAACCGCTGGCGAGCAGCTCGGCGGATCATTCCCTTTCGCACGTAAATCTTGCGGCAGATGGTTTTCATGGCCTCGTCGGTGAGAAGCTCCCGCAGACAGCCGGTCGCTTCGTTGTCATGTTCTAGGTGTGATTCCAGTTTCTTCAGGTTTTCGAGTTTTGAGGTTACGCGGGAGATGCCTGGCATCTCGAGATCGGGGAGTGCTTTGAAGAACCCGAGCAACGCCGGTGGATCGTGTCTGCTCCATGGCGGCTTGAGTCCGATCTGTGCGCGGCCTGATCTAGGCTGCGCACAGATCGGAGCGTCGGAGATGCCGGTCGCGGAACAGACCCGGACGGGCATTGCGTTTCGTACGGGTCCTATCCACCCCGGCCGCGGCGGTTACCGCTGTTCGCTCATCAGTCGTTCGAGGAGCTTCTTGGTCTTCTCGCCTTCCACGATGCGGTAGTTGGACTGCCACAGGGTCTTCATCTTGCCGGCGGCGTTGGGGTTGGTCTCCGTGTCGAACGTGTTCTGGACTAGGGCCATGCCGACCGTGTCCCACATCTCGAGCGGGTCGACCGTCCATTCGACGCCGTGTCCGTCCTTGTCCTTCGAGAGCAGCGCGCGGAACGCGCCGAAGATCGGCATGATGTATCCCGCGGACACGTCGTAGTCGATGGTCGTCTGCGTGAAGAGGGTCTTCGCCTTTCCATCCCGCTTCTCCACGCCGCGGAGGTTTCCGAAGTTGCCCTTCTGCAGTCCGACCGCGAGCTTGTAGTCCTTGAACTTGCGAGGCATGTCCTCCTGGATCCTCTCGTACAGGGCCACGAGGGTGGGGAGCACCCGGGAGAGCTGCAGGTAGATGTTGTCCTCCGACGGGTTCGACCCGTCCTCGGTGTGATGGTCGTCCCATTCCTTCCGGTAGTCCTTGAACACCGCGGCCTTGCCGGTGTACGAGGCGATCGGCACCGACAGGGCGTCCTTGAAGCGGTCGATGTTGAACGCGTACATGAGCTTGAGGAGCTCCGAGACCGGCGTGGTCTTCCCGCTGTCGTTGTCCTTGTACGCGATGTTGTCGCCGTAGGGCTGGTCCGCGATGGCCTTCTTGATGAAGTCGAAGCGGTCTTCCAAGTTGAACAGCGCGATGTCGCTGACCTGCACGGACGTGTTGCGCGCGTCGGACAGGGCTGCGACGTCGAGGTCCTCGCCGACGAAGACCTCGAGCTTGACGAACTTGTCGATGTTGGACGGGATGTCGTCGCGGCGATCCATGATCGCCCTGTACGTGTGGCCTCCGTCGAGGATGCCGTAGCGCGACGTGTCGTCGTCGAGATCGAGGTCCACTATGCTGTTCGCCGCGTCGAGCTTCACGCTCTTCGCGAGGATGACGATGCCGCGGTTGTGGATGTCGAAGTACGGGTCCGTGCCGGACACGGCGTCGAGGAGCTTCTTCGCCGTCATCGTCTTCATGTTGGGCTTGCGGGGGTTCACATCGGTCGGGATGTTCGCCGGCAGGTCGCGCATGTTGACCCAGATGAAATACGTCGTCACGCTGGGATCCGACGGAGACTTCACGGTGCGCATGGTGTGGATATGGAATCGTTCTTTCACGGTTGGTTTCCTTTCTCGAAAGAGCCGGAGGCCGGTCTTTTGATCGGCCGCCATCTGTCATCCTTTGATGAAGACGGTTACCATCATATCCAAGCCACGGGATTCCACAATGGAACCTTGGTGGTGTTTTGGAACCTTAGTTACTCTTTGTGGTATGGTGGGTGGTATGACGGTACGGAAAAAGGACAAGGAGGATCCCGCGTTGCGGCGCGTGGGCGCGATCATCAAGAGGCATCGCCGCGAGTTGTTGGATATAAAGCCGTCGAGACAGGACTTCATCTCGGAGGCCGAGTGCTCGGGGCTTCGCGTTGGCTGGATCAGTGAGAAGAGCCTGGCGAACATCGAGAACGGATACAACTTCCCCTCGCTTCCGACGCTTTACAATCTCGCGATCGCATGCCAGATATCGCCAGCGGACCTGTTCGGTGAGGTCGCCGGGGCCTTCTCCGCCTACTATTCGACGGACGACGACCCGACGGATAGGTAGATCCGATGCTGTCTGGATCCTTTGCCGGATATGTGTCGCCGCCGATTCCGCGTCACCGTAGCATGAGATGTTCCGCAAACGGAGGTTTCCGGAACGGAGTCCGGGCCAGGGGAGCCGTCCGCGACACTCCGGCGGGAAACGTCCCATAACCCGTCCCGCAATCAACGTTCCGAAACCTGATGCCATTGACGGGTAGTGGTATGGTTTGGGGCATGACGAGCATGATCTACGGATACGCACGAGTCAGCACCAACGACCAGACCACTAATCTGCAGAAGGACGCGCTCGAGAGGGCCGGGTGCGACCGGATCCTCACTGACGTGGCCTCCGGCGCGAGGGCCCACCGTCCCGAACTTGACCACATGCTCGACCTGTTGCGAGAGGGCGACACCGTGGTGGTGTGGAAGCTCGACAGGCTCGGCAGGAGCATGCAAAACCTTGTCGACCTGATGGTCACGTTCGACGAGAGGGGAGTGCGGTTCCGCTCCCTGACCGAATCGATAGACACCAGCACACCGGGCGGCACGCTCGTGTTCAACATCTTCGGCAGCCTCGCACAGTTCGAACGCGACCTGATCCGCGGAACGCACTCGCGCCGGACTCGAAGCCGCCCGCGCCCGCGGCAGGAAGGGCGGACGGCCAGCCAAGCTCGACGAGAAACAGGTCAGGGAGGTGCGGAGGCTGTACGAGTCGAAAACGGTGACGGTGGACCAGATCGCCGCGATGATGCACGTGGGACGGTCCACCATCTGCAGGTGTTTAGGAAGTAAGTAAATATCATACATAAGAGGAGAGGGCATCAATATATTTGAAAAAGGTTACTTATTTTTCTGATATCTCGATGCTCTCATCTACTACATTGATATCTGTGCTTTTTGAATAGTGCTTTATCTTGGAATCAGACAGGATGGTGGAAATGCCAGGACGAAAACAACTGGACACGCGAACAGACTATGATGGCGTTCGCCTTGTACTGGATCCTGCCCTCCGGAAAATGGGACCAGCGCAATCCGGCCGTACGGAAACTTGCTGAGCATATCCACCGCTCGCCTTCGGCGGTGGCGCTCAAACTCGGCAATCTCGCCTCCTCTGACAAGAACAGGGCAACCAAGGGACTGACCAATTGCAGCAGGCTGGACCGGGAAAAATGGGACGAGTATGCGGAACGCGGCGACGCCCCTGGTACTCGATCCGCCCAACTGCTGGCATCGGCTTTGAACGGCGTGGACGACCATCCCGGCATGCACGCCGATTCCGTCGTGGAGCAGATCGTCGCGCCACGAATCGGTTACGACCGTCCTGACTTGGTCACGGAACGGGTCAATCAGCAGTATTTTCGCAACACGCTCGTCCACAACTACCGCGACCGTTGCTGCATCACGGGAATCGTGATCGACCCGTTGCTCATCGCCAGCCACATCAAACCGTGGAAGGACTCGTCACCCGCAGAGAAGGTGGATGCCTCCAACGGCCTGTTGCTGAACGCGTTCCACGACCGGGCCTTCGACCAAGGGCTTATCGCACTCGATAACGATTTCGCGGTCCACATCTCGCCGCACGTCGAGCACACCGAGATCAATGAATGGCTGTACCGCTATGAGGGACGGCGTATAACTATGCCTGCGGTCTGCGAGCCCTCGCGCGAATTTCTCAAATTCCATCGAGAGCATATCTATCAGGATTAAGAGCGTGATTTGAAGGTGAGACGAATCCAATCCACCGTTCGGGGCTGGTGACGTTTTGTTGGACACGTCATTGATTCCATCACAACCAATCATGCCACAAGACCGAGCTCGCCGGTGATGCGGGCCTTCGCCACGTCGAAATCGATCTGTGCGACGCCGGGCGCCCGGACAAGCTCGCCGTATCCGTCAGAACCGCTCCGGTTAGTCTCGCACCAACGCCGCACGTATGTGTCTGTTCATCGCTGTAGCGCCTGTAGCGTTCGCCTCGTTCGGAGGGGACGCCGGTGCGTTCCTCCTCGATCCGGTCCTTATGTCACATCCATAACGAGCCCCTGCTGGGATAGCCGAGCTCGTGTATCACGTCGGCAGCGCAGCGTTCGTATTTGATGTACAGGTCCACGCCCATGTCGCGCTGCTCCTTGCTGTAGTTCGCCATAAGGGGGTCTCCTCCCGGTCAGGGAGTCCAAGAAAACGTCACCACCTCGAATTTTTAATTAATCCGAACACAAACAGCTCCTGTATTCGTCGATGTACGCGGCCATCAACGACGTGTCGGGTCGAGGCTCGCCGTGCTTCTCGGCGAGACTCGCAGCGGGCCCCGTCCTCGCCTTCAGCTCGGCGATGACCTGCACCTTCTTCTCGACGGAGACGGGTTCTCGCCTTGGGTCGGGCCCCCTGTACTTGCGCTGGCCGGGGGCGAGCTCGTCGATCCAATCGCAGAGGTACTCCCTGCTGGCGGGATAGCCCATCTTGCGCATGGTCCTGACGAGGCTCTTTCCGTGCGCGAGGTAGTAGTCCACGGCAGCCTGCCTCATCTCCAAGGGGATAGGGTTCCACGATTGCGCGCCGATGCCGGAGACAAAGATTCTGCTGCACAATGCATGGCAGCGTTTGTGGGGTCAGCGGCAGTGTTTGCCTGACGTGGTGTCGGAACGGATGGCAAGCATCACACAGCCGGCGAAACTCGTGAGAACACAAAGAACCAGTAGCCCCATGATGATGGCATCGGTTCGGGTAAGGCCGGTCACTTGATATCCAATCCAGTCACCGGCACCTGGCTTAATCTGCGCGTCTACGCACGGGGTTGCGTCATCGATTGTGACTGGTTGCATGGTGTTGGTTGGCGCGGTGCTAGGGGTGGGGATTAGTGTTTCGGTTTCGCAAGGCATCGGCTCTCCTGTCTGCTTAAGATATCGATATGCATCAGCATCGGGCAATATTCAGCAATAGACGGGACGGACGTTCTACCATCGCGAAAGATGCATGGCGAACACAGTCTGTAAACAATGAAGTTGGCGTCTTGTGCGATTCATCCCTGGAAGATTGATACGCAACGAAATGACAGATGATGGGAATCCAGGTGGCGGCAGACGGCTTGACCGGACGGTCACTGGTTCAAGCCCAGTCGCAGGAGCCATTCGAAAAATCCCCTTGG
>OLOM01000388.1_pt1 | contig 34787 bp, 27 predicted proteins | sample 1672531 | NCBI WGS metagenome assembly OLOM01 (sample SAMEA3136696, study PRJEB25190) | human gut metagenome | reverse complement strand
GCGACTGGTATTTCTGCTTTCCCCTCGATATGGGCATGGCCGGTGCAGCGATCGCTACCGTCAGCGGCGCCAGTCTGCAGGCGCTGATCATGGCGACGCATTTTCTGCGCCGCGGAAAATGTCATCTGCGTCTCGTCTGGCCGCAGAATATTTTGCGCGATATGCGGCGCATCGTCACGCTCGGCTTTGGCGCCGGCGTGCTCGATCTCGGCAATGTTTTCATCGCCATCATCATCAACAACCAGATCCTGCGCTATGGCTCAGGCGATTATCTCGCTGTGTACGGCGTCGTCAGCACGATCTCGCTGCTCTTTCAGGCGCTTTTCGCCGGCGCTGGGCAGGCGTCACAGCCGCTCATTTCCATGAACTATGGCGCGCGCAAGCTCGATCGTGTGCAGGCTGTTTTGCGCATGGGGCTGGCGACGGTCGGCTGTATGGGCGTCGTGTTCATGCTCCTTGGCGAGTTTTTTCCAACGCAGATCACGCGCCTGTTTATCGCGGCGACGCCAGAAGTGCTCGCAGCAGCGCCGCTCGCTTTTCGTTGTTACTTTATCTTTTTTATCTTCCTCGGTATCAGCGTGCTTTCGACGTACTATCTCCAGTCGATCATGCGCGAGCGCGCAGCGATGACTGTTTCTGTGCTGCGCAGTCTGGTGCTTTCGATCACGCTGCTCTTTGTGCTGCCGATGTTCCTCGGACTGCCTGGTGTTTTTCTCGCTATGCCGCTTTCTGAAGGCATCGTCGCTGTTATCGCGCTCATCCTTGTGCGCCGCAGCATGCGCGCCTGAATCTCGTAAAGCTGCCGCACCTGCGGTGGCTTTTTTTGCGCTTGCGCACAGGGGCGGCGTTGGCGTATCATAGGGAGAGCAATCCATGTCGCAGAAGCGACAGAGAGGAGAAAGATCTTGACGATCAACGAACAACTGGCAAATGAATTTCAAATGAACGCAAAGCACGTGGAAAACACCGTGGCTTTGCTTGACGACGGCGCGACGGTGCCGTTCATCGCTCGCTATCGCAAGGACGAGACCGGCGCGCTGGATGATCAGGCGGTGCGCGCCTTCGCCGATCGCCTGTCGGCGCTGCGCAAGCTCGAGGAGCGGCGCGCCGATGTGACGCGGCTGATCGCAGAGCAGGGAAAGCTCACCGATGCCCTCGCTGAAAAAATCGCCGCAGCGGAAAGCCTCACCGCTCTCGACGATCTCTATCGCCCATATCGACCAAAGCGCAAGACGCGCGCCAGCATCGCCGCAGCGCGCGGGCTGACGCCACTGGCTGAAGCCTGGACAGCTGGCGCTTCTGCCGCCGCTCTCGCCGAACAGGCCGAAAGCCTCGCGCAGGCGAGCGACGAGCTCGCGGACGCGGAAGCAGCGGTCGCCGGTGCTTGCGACATTCTCGCTGAAGCTCTCGCCGACGATGCCGAAATGCGCGCGCGTCTGCGTGAAGAATTGGCTGCCAAGGGCGTCATCCATACCAAGGCCGGCAAGACGCCGGATCCTACCTACGACAACTATCTCGATTACAGCGAACCGCTGGCAAAAATGGCGGCGCATCGCGTGCTCGCTGTTGGGCGTGCTGAGCGCGAGGATGCGCTGGCGGTGAGCCTCGAATTTGACGAAGAGCGCGCCGTGTATCTGCTTTACAAACACATTTACAGAAAAGGCATGGCCTGGCAGGAGCGTTTGCAGGAAATGTGCCGCGACAGCTGGAAGCGTCTGCTTAAGCCGTCCCTTGAAAAAGAAGTGCGCAAAGCGCGCACAGAATGGGCGGAGGATCAGTCGACGGTGCTTTTCAAGCGCAATCTGCGCGATCTGTTGCTGCAGCCGCCGGTGCGCGGGCACGTTGTGCTCGGATTTGACCCGGGCTTTGCCAATGGCTGCAAGCTTGCCGTCATCGATGCGACGGGCAACGTGCTTGAAACGACCGTCGTCTATCCCTTCAAAGGAAAGGGCGGCGAGGCCAAAGCGAAGGAAATCCTGCGTCAGCTGATCGACCGCCATCGCGTCACCCTCGTTGCCATCGGCAACGGCACTGCGTCCCGCGAGAGCGAGCGCCTCATCGCCGGCATTCTCGACGGGCGCGTGGATTGCGGCTGGTACATTGTCAGCGAAGCAGGCGCGTCGGTTTATTCTGCCTCACCGCTGGCTGCTGAGGAATTTCCAGATCTCGACGCCACGCTGCGCAGTGCCGTTTCCATCGCGCGCCGCGTGCAGGATCCGCTGGCAGAGCTTGTGAAGATCGATCCGCGATCCATCGGCGTCGGCCAATATCAGCACGACATCGATCAGAAAAAACTGACCCACGCGCTGGACGGCGTCGTCGAAGACTGCGTCAACCATGTCGGCGTCGATCTCAACACCGCCAGCGTGTCGCTGCTCAGCCACGTCGCCGGTGTGACGCCGCAGCTCGCGAAAAACATCGTCGCCTATCGCGACGAAGCTGGCAATTATCGCACGCGCAAAGCCCTGCTCAAGGTGCCAAAGCTGGGGCCGAAAACCTTTGAGCAATGTGCTGGATTCTTGCGCATCGCCGACGGCGACGAGCCGCTGGACAACACCCAGGTGCATCCGGAAAGCTACGCCGGCGTGCGCGCCATGGCCGAGCTTTTCGATTGTCCGCCGTCGCCGGCTCTCGCCGAAAAAGCGCGCGCAGCCATGCCTGCAGCCGAGCTCGCTGAGCGGCTCAACCTCGGCCCCGCGACGCTCGCAGATATTCTCGATGCCCTCGCCAAACCGGGACGCGATCCGCGCGACGATCTGCCACAGCCATTGCTCTCGCACGATCTCCTCGAGCTCGAGGATCTGGAGCCTGGCATGGAGCTTGAAGGCACCGTCACAAACATCGCTGCTTTTGGCGCGTTTGTCGACATCGGTCTACACGAAAACGGCTTGGTGCACATCTCCAAGCTTTCCGATCGTTTTGTCAAGGATCCGCTCACCTTCGTTCGCGTCGGTCAGATCGTGCGCGTCAAGGTTCTGGATGTGGACAAACAGCGCCGCCGCATCAGCCTGTCCATGAAAGGCGTCAAGCAACCGTAAATTATCGCTCCGTCGTTTGCGACGGAGCGTTTTTTGTCTGGCGATGGGGCTTGACAAGCAGAGCGCGCAGGCGTAGAATGAGCACAAATAAAGATGACGAACTAGGGAATATTAAAAAGCATCTCACGTTTCCTACTATAGAAAGGAGGTCTCCATCATGAGCATGATGGATGCACTGCAACAACGTCGTACCTATTACAACATCAATAAAGAATTGCCAGTTTCCATCGAGGAGGTGCGCAGCCTTGTCGATCAGCTGACAGAACTTGTGCCAGATGCGTTCAATATGAAGAGCAGCCGCATTGTCACTGTTTCCGGCAGTCGGCAGGATGCTCTCTGGGACGCCATTTATGATGTCTTCGAAGGAAAAGTTGCCCGCGAAAAGATCGACAGCTTTCGCGCCGGCGCTGGCACCATTCTCTATTTTTACGATCGCAGCACCGTCGCAGCGATGCAGGAACAGTTCCCGCTCTACGCGGAGAATTTTCCAGTCTGGGCGAACCATTCCAGCGCCATGCTGCAGCTTGCGATCTGGAGCAGCCTGCGCGAGCTTGGCATCGGCGCGTCGCTGCAGCATTACAACCCTGTCATAGACGCGCGCGTGCGCGAATTGTTCGATCTGCCTGAGGAGTACGTTCTCGTCGCTGAGATGCCGTTCGGCGGCATTGGCGAAGAGCCAGCGCCAAAAGCGGCAGAAAATATCCGCGAGCGCGTGCAGCATTTCTGATCCCTTGTGAGTTGCCGCGGCGCTGTGGTATGATGGAGCAGAGGAGGTGAGACCGATGACGGTCCGCAAACGTTCCATTTTGCCGCGGCTTCTCATTTTTATCGTGCTGCTCGTCTGCGCAGCCTGGATCTGGCAAAATTATTTCGCCTACGACGAAAACGGCCGACCACCGGACCGTTATCGTGGAGACATCCCCACCATCACCGGAACATCCGATGCTGACGGCGATGGCATTCCTGATCAGCAGGATATTCTCCAGGGCGCGCTGGATTATGTTGCCACACGTCCGCGCTACAAGAGTGCGTATTTCGTTGGCGGCTGGCCGACAGACGGCACCGGCGTCTGCACAGACGTTGTCGCTTATGGCATGCGCGCGGCAGGACTTGATCTGCCGACGCTTGTAGATAATGACAAACGCGCTGCGCCGGAAATTTATTTCGGTGTGCCGCCGGACAAAAACATCGACTATCGCCGCGTGCCAAATCTCGCCGTTTATTTTTCGCGCCACGCCACAGCGCTCACCACGGATACGAGCGCCATTGAGCAGTGGCAGGGCGGCGACATCGTCATTTTTGACGACGACCACATCGGCATCGTCAGCGATCGGCGTAATGCCAGCGGCGTGCCCTATCTCATCCATCACGCCCATCCAATGCAGCGCCATTACGAGGAAAACACGCTTGCCAGCTACAGCAACATCACCGGACACTATCGCGTCGGCACCTGGCAGTGAGTTTTGTGCTGGCGCACAACAATCTGGCGGAAATTTTGTCTAAAGAACACTGCTCTTTTCTGAGCGTTGTTCTATAATACAATCTGTGGCCGCGAGCCGCTAAAAACTTTTAAAAGGAAATGACTGAATTACATGAGTGGTAAGATCAAAAACTTTATCGAAGAATTTAAAGCCTTTGCGCTCCGCGGCAACATGATGGACATGGCCGTCGGTATTATCATCGGCGGTGCGTTCACCGGCATCGTCACTTCCCTGACGGATAACTTTATCAACCCGATCCTGAACTTTGTGACCGGCGCTGAAACCTACACACTGCAGAATGTGGCGGGTTTTGCATCCAGCTTTGTTTCTGAACTGGTCAACTTCTTTATCATGGCCTTCGTTCTCTTCCTGCTCCTGAAGGGAATGAACAAGCTCGTTGCGCTCGGCAAAAAGCCAGAAGCGCCAGCAGCGCCAACCACCAAGGTTTGCCCATTCTGCCAGAGCGAGATTCCTATCGCAGCCACCCGCTGCCCACACTGCACCTCCAAGCTTGAGGAAGCAGAAAAGCAGGAAGCCGTCGCTGCTGCTGAATAATTTTAGCCGTTCATGCGCTCACGTATCCAATGCGATGCGTGGGCGTTTTTTTGTTGTAGCGTTTATCGCTGCGGTTATTTATACGGCAGTGTGTCTGGCGAAAAAATAAAAGAATGTTTCCGCGCTGTGAAAACGGCGCGGAATTTTTGTTGCGCAGTCGTGCGGCATTTCGTATAATAAAAACCGATTTTCAAAACAGGGGGAAGAATTTTTGTTCTATTTACTTGGTATTCTCGCAGGCTGCTGCCTGCCGCTGCAGACGAGTGCGAACGCACGGCTCAATGGGCGCACGGGCTCGCCGTACAGCGCAGCGTTTATTTCGTTTGTCGTTGGGCTGGTGTTCCTGGCGTTTCTCCTGATCGTGACCGGCGAAGGGATCATGCTGCCGTGGGGCACGCTTTTCACGCTGCCGTGGTGGATCTGGCTCGGCGGTGTCTGCGGCACGATCTTTCTGACGCTGAATATTTTGCTCTTTCCGCGCGTCGGCAGTGTGCAGACGGTGGTGCTGCCGACGCTGGGGCAGATCCTCATGGGGCTTTTGGTCGATCATTTCGGCCTTTTCCAGGGCGTGCAGTCGTCGCTCACGGCAACGCGTGCGATCGGCGCAGTGCTCGTGATTATCGGCGTTGTGCTGGTGGCGGTTGCGAAAAAAGGCGGCGCCGGTGCGGCGTCTCGCGGCGGCGGGCTGGTGCTCTGGCAGATCGTCGGCGTGCTGGCTGGGATGCTCTCGGCGACGCAGACGGCGGTCAACGGCACGCTGGGGCGCGAGATCGATTCTCCGCTGCAGGCGTCACTGCTCAGTTTTATCGTGGGCACGGTGCTGTTGGCGCTGATCTCGTTTTTCATGCGCAGCGCCAAGGGTGAGCAGATCCCTGGCAATCGTCCATGGTGGATGTGGATCGGTGGCGCGCTGGGGGCGCTCTATGTGCTTGCGAATGTGGTCATCAGCGGCGCCATTGGCACGGGCTTGAGCGTGATCATTCTGCTGGTTGGCGCGACGGCTGGCGGCCTCGTCGTCGATCATTTCGGCATTCTCGGTGCGCAGCGCGATGCGCTGAGCGCAAAAAAGCTTGTCGGCATTGTGATCATGATCGCAGGCGCTGCAGCCATCAATCTTTTCTGATCAGGAAAACCGGCTCTGACGTTTCGTTGGAGCCGGTTTTGCTATTTGCGAGATTTCTTAAAAGAATAAACAAGATTTATTTTTATATATTATGAAATGGGTGTATTATAACAGCAGACAGAATGGCCGTTCTGTTTGAAATAAAAAGGAGGAATCATTTATGGCTACATTCATCATTGGGCTCGTGATCCTTTTCGTAGGCGCTGCGATCTACGGAAAGTTCTGCGAGCACGTCTTCGGTCCGGACGATCGTCAGACGCCTGCGTACACAAAGCAGGACGGCGTTGATTACGTACCGATGCGCGGCTGGAAAAACAGCCTCATCAATTTGCTCAACATTGCCGGTACCGGCCCGATCCTGGGACCGATCCAGGGGATCCTGTTCGGACCGATCGCGTTCATCATGATCCCGATCGGCAATATCATCGGTGGTGCGATGCACGATTACTTCTCGGGCATGATCTGCCTGCGCGACGGCGGCACACAGATGCCGGACATGATCCGCAAATATTCCAACAAGGGCGTCTACACCATCTACCAGATCTTCTGCAGCCTGCTGCTGCTTTTGGTTGGCGCGGTGTTCATCTACACGCCTGGCGATATTGCGGCAACACAGGTCTTTGGTTTTGACGGCGCAGCGACATCTGTATCGACATGGGTCATCTACGGAGTTATCTTCGTTTATTATCTCATCGCGACCCTCTTCCCGATCGACCAGATCATCGGCCGCATTTATCCAATCTTCGGCGCGATCCTGCTCTTCTCTGCGATCGGTGTGTTCATCGGGATCTTTGTCAAAGATTTTCCACTGCTCAATCTCTGGGACGACTGGAATGGCGCGATCTTCGCGTACGGCGATTATTTTGACGCCAACCACTTCATTCCAATTTTCTTCATTACTGTTGCCTGCGGTATTCTCTCCGGCTTCCACTCGACGCAGACGGCGATCATCAGCCGCACGATGAAGAGCGAACGCCAGGGCCGCATGACCTTCTACAACATGATGATCCTCGAAGGCTTCATCGCCATGGTCTGGGCAGCTGGCGCCATGGGCGCCTACAACCTTGGCCTGCAGGAAGCGAATGCGTCGCTGGCCACTGGCACCATCGGCATCGTCTGCAAATATGTCCTCGGCAACGTCGGCGGCATCATCGCGCTGATCGGTGTCATCGTGCTGCCGATCACCTCTGGCGACACAGCGCTGCGCGCACTGCGTATGACCATCGCTGACGCCTTCCACATCGACCAGAAATCGATGAGCAAGCGCGTCACCCTTGCGGCTGTCATTTTTGCGCTCGTCGCTGTCATTCTCGTCGTCGCCAAGAGCAACCCTGACGGCTTCAACATTCTCTGGCGTTACTTCGCATGGTCCAACCAGACGCTGTCGCTCTTCGCATTCCTGGCGATCACCATCTGGATGTTTGAAACCGGCCGCGGCAAATATGCCTGGATGCCGCTCATCCCTGGCACCTGGTACACGTTCGTCACCGTGACCTATATTATGAATGCACAGATCGGCTTCCATGTTCCATGGGCCGGCGCCTATGCCATCGGTGTCGTTGCTGCTGCCGCTTACTGTCTCATTCTCGTTTGGTACGGCAAAAAACGCTCCGCAGCGAAAGCGAAAAAATAATTCCTGATAAAAACTCCGTGGCTTCGGCTGCGGAGTTTTTTGTGTGCTGAAAAATGCACTGAATGAAAACCGCAAATCAGACTGAATGCAAATCTAAAATTCGACTGAATGAAAAGTGAAAATATGACTGAATGAAATTGCGGAATTCGACTGAATGATGTACAAAGGGGAAAAACCACACTTGATCGATGAAAGGCCGCAGGGAAAACCTCCAGCAGCCTGCGCAGTTGTATGTGGATTGGCGAATGCTGCTTACAGGCGGCCTGACGGCGTTTTTGTGGTGCCGCTGACCGCATTGAAAGATTGAATTCTACACCCAGACTTGACAGGCTGCCTTTGCGGTGCTATCCTACAACTGATGACACAGTGTCAAGCGCACGACGAGGAGGAAACGATATGCCAAGAGGATCAGAAGCATTGACACAGGCGCGACGTGAGGAGATCATCAATGCCTGCGCGCAACTCTACGAAACCATGGGATTCAAGGATGTGACGATCAAGGAGATCGGCAAGATCACGAGCTTCACCCGCACATCGATCTACAATTATTTCCAGACAAAAGAGGAGATCTTTCTTGCACTCATCGGGCGCGAGTTTGATCTTTGGAGCGATGCGCTGGAGCAGGCGCTTGCCGAGGAACAGACGCTCGATCGCGCGCGCCTGGCAGAAATTCTCGCGGACACACTTTCTGCGCGTACGCTGATGCTGAAGATCCTTTCGATGAATATGTTTGAGATCGAAGAAAACAGCAGTGTGGAGCAGCTCACAGCATTCAAGCGCACGTTCGGCCGTTCGTTTGCGTGCGTCGACGCGCTTTTGGCGAAAGCTGCGCCAGAGCTCGACGCTGCTGCGCGCCGCGCGTTTGCGTATTCGTTCTTCCCGTTCATGTACGGCATTTATCCGTACACCGCCGTGACGGAAAAACAGCGAGCAGCGATGGATGCCATCGGTTTTGACTACAGCGTGTACACCGTTCGCACGCTGATCCAGCAAACTGCGCAGCTGCTTCTCGCTGGAACAACGCCGAAAAATTGAGAAGCTTGGCGACGCCCGGAGCGTTTTGACAGATATTTTGAGTGCTCGTAAAATAAGAGCACTTTTGCAACGGATAAGAGCACATGAAACAGCCAGCGCTTGGGAATAGAGCGCTGGCTGATTTTCGTTATCTGCGAGAGAATGGGCGCTGACAAATCGCTGCGAAAGATCGACGGTTTCCCGGCGTAAAAAGCATGTTTTTTTGTCGTCAGAATATATGAGAAGCATTGTCACACATTTGAAAATGGCTTATACTATAGGGATGGAAACAAATACGAACGATCATACAGGACAGGGGTGAACGACATGGCAGATTTTGAATTGGTGGCGCCGTTTCAGCCGACGGGCGACCAGCCGGAGGCGATCGAGGCGCTGTTTGAAGGACTGAATCTGGGCTACCATCGGCAGACGCTCTTGGGCGTGACAGGCAGCGGCAAAACGTTCACGATGGCGAATCTGATCGCCAAGGCGAATCGGCCGGCGCTGATCTTTGAGCCGAACAAAACGCTGGCGGCGCAGCTTTACAGTGAGTTCAAGGCGTTTTTCCCGAACAACGCTGTGGAATATTTTGTCAGCTATTACGATTATTACCAGCCGGAGGCTTACGTTGCCTCGACGGATACCTATATCGAAAAAGACGCACAGATCAACGAAACGATCGAAAAGCTGCGCCACTCGGCGACGGCGTCGCTTTTGGAGCGACGCGATGTCATCATCATCGCGTCGGTCAGCTGCATTTATGGCCTGGGTTCGCCGGAGTTCTACAAAAACGAGGTGCTGAACCTGCGCCCGGGACAGGAAGTGGAGCGCGACGATGTGCTGCGCAAGCTGATTGAGATCCAGTACGAGCGCAATGACGTCGATTTTAAGCGCGGCACGTTTCGTGTGCGCGGCGACTGTGTCGAGGTTATGCCGGCGTCGTCGAGCGAGTGCGGGATCCGCATCGAATTTTTCGGCGACGAGGTAGACCGCATCACAGAATTTGACTATCTCACCGGCAAGATCATCGGCGAGCGCTCGCATGTGGCGATCTATCCGAATACCCACTATGTCACCGATCCGGAATATCTCGACACGGCGATCGCCAACATCGAGCAGGAGCTGGAAGAGCGCCTGGCTGAATTCAAGGCGGAGGGCAAGCTTTTAGAGGCGCAGCGTCTGGAGCAGCGCACGCGCTACGATCTGGAAATGCTGCGCGAGGTGGGCTATTGCTCCGGCGTTGAAAACTACGCGCGTCCGCTGTCCGGCCGTGCGCCAGGCAGCACGCCAGACACGCTCCTGGATTTCTTCCCGCCGGATTTTATCACCTTTATCGACGAAAGCCATGTGGCGGTGCCGCAGATCGGCGGCATGTTCGCCGGCGACCGCTCGCGCAAGGAAAATCTCGTCGAGCATGGTTTTCGTCTGCCGTCGGCGCTGGACAACCGTCCGCTCCACTTTGAGGAATTTGAGGAGAAGGTGCACCAGACGATCTATGTGTCGGCAACGCCAGGCGATTATGAGCTCCAGCACAGCCAGCAGGTTGTGGAGCAGATCATCCGCCCAACGGGGCTCTTGGATCCGACCATCGAGATCCATCCGATCGCCGGGCAGATCGACGATCTCATCGATCGCGTGCGTGGGCGCATTGTGCGCGACGAGCGTGTGCTCGTGACGACGCTGACCAAGCGCATGGCGGAGGACCTCACAGATTATCTGGTGAACGCGGGCATCGCTGCGCGCTATCTGCATTCTGAGATCAAGGCGCTGGAGCGTATGGAGATTTTGCGCGATCTGCGTCTCGGCGAATTTGACGTGCTTGTGGGCATCAATCTGCTGCGCGAAGGGCTCGATTTGCCGGAGGTTTCTCTTGTGGCGATCATCGATGCCGACAAGGAAGGATTTCTGCGCAGCGAGCGCTCGATGATCCAGACTGTCGGCCGCGCTGCCCGCAATGCGCGTGGCGAGGTCATCATGTACGCCGATGTGATCACCGGCAGCATGCAGCGCACCATCGATGAAACGGCGCGCCGTCGCGACAAGCAGATGGCGTACAACAAAGCGCACGGCATCGTGCCGCAAACGGTGCGCAAGGATGTGCGCGAGGATATCTCGCCGCTCAAAGCTGTGGCCGAAGAATCGCCACAATATCTCACGCGCGATGTACCAGCTGACGCCAAGGGCCGCAAGCAGCATCTGATGCTGCTGGAAAAGGCCATGAAGGATGCCGCCAAGAATCTCGAGTTCGAGATCGCAGCAGAGCTGCGTGACGAGATCCGTCGTATTGAAGCAATGGACAAATAACAGAGGAGAACTATGGCAGAAAATACCATTCGGATCCGCGGCGCGCGGGTCCATAACCTGAAAAATATCGATCTCGACATTCCACGTGATAAGCTCGTTGTGATGACGGGCCTGTCTGGATCGGGAAAATCGTCGCTGGCGTTTGACACCATCTACGCCGAAGGCCAGCGCCGTTATGTTGAATCTCTGTCCAGCTACGCGCGCCAGTTTTTAGGACAGATGGACAAACCAGACGTCGACGAGATCTCCGGGCTATCGCCAGCGATCTCGATCGATCAGAAAACCACCAGTCGCAATCCGCGTTCCACCGTCGGCACCGTCACCGAGATCTACGATTATCTGCGCCTGCTTTACGCGCGCATCGGCGTGCCGCACTGCCCAAAATGCGGCAAAGAGATCCATCAGCAGTCGATCGACCAGATGGTGGATCAGGTCATGGCGCTGGAGGCCGGCACACGCCTGCACATTCTCGCGCCAGTCGTGCAGAATCGTAAGGGTGAGTTCAAGCAGTATTTTGAGCAGCTGCGAAAGAGCGGCTATGTGCGCGTGCGCGTGGACGGCGAAGTGCGCGATCTTTCGGAAGATATCGTGCTGAAAAAGAACAACAAGCATTATATCGAAGTTGTCGTCGACCGCATCAAATTAAAAGAGGGCGTCGAGAGCCGTCTCACCGGCTCCATGCAGGCAGCGCTCGATCTCGCTGAAGGACAGGTCTGGGTGGATGCTGGCGGCGAGATGCTCCGCTTCAGCGAGCATTTTGCCTGCCTCGATTGCGGCATTTCCATGCCAGAGCTCACGCCGCAGCTTTTTTCCTTCAACAATCCCCTTGGTGCCTGCGAAACCTGCAGCGGCCTTGGCGAGGTCATGAGCTTTGACCTTGATCTCATCATCCCGGATAAGAGCAAGAGCCTCAACGATGGCGCGCTGGCGCCATGGCGTCGCGGCGCCATCTCCAACTATTACGAGCAGCTCATGTTCAGCCTCACCGACAAGCTCGGCATTGATCGCGATACGCCGTGGAAGGATCTGCCGAAGGAGCAGCAGGACATCACCCTCTATGGCGGCGACCATCCGACAGTGAACTTTCATTACATCAATATGTTCGGCGAGGAAAAAGTTTATCGCAAAGCATACGAAGGGCTGATCCCAAATCTCGAGCGTCGTCGTGTGGAAACGCACAGCGAATCGAGCATGGAAATGCTCGAAGGCTTCATGCGCACCGATCGCTGCCCAAGCTGCAAAGGGCGTCGTCTGCGCCCAGAAGCGCTGGCCGTCACCGTCGGCGGCAAAGCCATCTGGGAAGTCTGCGACATGACCATCGTCGAAGCCCTTGATTTTTTTGAGCACATCGAGCTCACAGAGCGCCAGCTTTTCATCGGCCGACTGATCCTGAAGGAAATTTCTGAGCGTCTGCGTTTCCTGGTGAACGTCGGCCTCACCTATCTCACCCTTTCCCGTGCGGCAGGCACCCTCTCTGGCGGCGAAGCCCAGCGCATCCGTCTTGCCACACAGATCGGCAGCGGGCTGGTGGGCGTGCTCCACGCTGTCCACCGGCGAACGCCAGCGCGTGCAGCTGGCGCGTGCCGTGCGCAACCGCACCACCGGCGTGCTCTACGTGCTGGACGAGCCGTCCATCGGCCTGCACCAGCGCGACAATGAAAAACTCATCGCCACGCTCAAGCACATGCGCGATCTTGGCAACACCGTCATCGTCGTCGAGCACGACGAAGACACCATGCGCGCTGCCGATTTCATCGTCGATATCGGGCCGCGCGCCGGCGCTGGCGGCGGCGAAGTCGTGGCAGCTGGCACGCCGGAAGAAGTTGCCGCCTGCGAGGATTCCATCACCGGCGCCTATCTCGCCGGCCGCAAGCGCATCGCCGTTCCGGGAACGCGCCGTCCGATCGACAAGAAACGCATGCTCAAGGTTGTCGGCGCGCGGGAAAACAACCTTAAAAATCTCACCGTCAGCTTTCCACTCGGCGTGCTGACCTGCGTCACCGGCGTCAGCGGCAGCGGCAAGAGTACCCTCGTCAACGAGATCCTCTACAAAGGCCTCGCGCGTCAGATTTATCCACAGTATAAGGGCGTTCCCGGCAAGCATCGCGCCATTGAAGGCGCAGATCAGATCGACAAGATCATCAACATCGACCAAAGCCCGATCGGTCGCACGCCGCGTTCCAATCCAGCCACCTACACCGGTGCCTTCGACCAGATCCGCGCGCTTTTCGCCAAGACCAAGGAAGCGCAGCTGCGCGGCTACAAAGCCGGACGCTTCTCCTTCAACGTCAAAGGCGGGCGCTGCGAAGCCTGCAAGGGCGACGGTATCATCAAGATCGAGATGCATTTCCTGCCTGATGTTTACGCGCCGTGCGAAGTCTGCAAAGGCAAGCGTTATAACCGCGAAACCCTCGAAGTCACCTATCGCGGCAAAAATATTTCTGAAGTCCTCGATATGACCGTCGACGAAGCCGTCGAATTTTTCGAGAACATCCCAGCCGTCTACAATAAGATCAAAACCATTCAGGACGTCGGCCTCGGCTACATCAAACTCGGCCAGCCAGCCACGACGCTTTCCGGCGGTGAGGCGCAGCGCGTCAAGCTCGCCACCGAGCTTTCCAAGCGTCCGACCGGCAAAACCCTCTACATCCTCGACGAACCAACCACCGGCCTGCACACCGAGGACATCGCCAGCCTGCTGCAGGTGCTCGGTCGCCTCGTCGATAACGGCGAGAGCATGATCATCATCGAGCACAACCTCGACGTCATCAAATGCGCCGATTACATCGTCGATCTCGGCCCAGAAGGTGGTAGTGGCGGCGGGCGCGTCGTCGCAACCGGTACACCGGAAGACATCGCCGCCAGCCCGGATTCCTACACAGGCCAGTTCCTGAAACCCCTGTTGGCACGGTAAAATGTGGGGAAATAATGAAATGTAGCTAGGAATACGATAAAACAGTCGTATAATTACTACATTCCGCACCTTTATAGGTTATAATAAAAATACTCATACAATACTTTCCTACTTTTTATATCAATATTGCAGTTGAAAGGAGGCCTTTGTGATGGCTATTCGTGCTGCGTTGTTAGAGCCAGCGAGAAGCTGCTCTGCACATCTTGATGAACTGATCAAGAAACTTCGCGAGATCAAAGTCAGCGGTTGTCTCAATATCTTCTCCTATTCTTCAGGACAGAATGAGATCAACCGTGAAGCAGGCGCCGAAGTGCGCGCCCTGCTCGATCAGGCGACTGCCGATTTCGATGAGTTCCAGAAAGGGCTCGAAGAGGACAAAGAATGGCATGAATGCTTCAGCAATCCTGCATTCTATGAACGCTCCATTGCGATCATCGGTGAGCGTTTGCATGCTGTGGATCTGTCCAAGCATATCCTCTCGATCATCACTCAGCTGGAAAACATCAGCAACAATATGAATGGCACGTTGGAGACCTTCGTGGAATTCTCCTGCGTGGATGGTCCGATCGATCCGATCCGCAAGTGACCGTCGCGTGCCAGCGTATACATCGGCATGGCAATTCCTGGTTGACATGTCATGAAACCACCTTTATAATTAAAGGTGCTTTCTGGAGGGGTGTCCGAGCGGTTTAAGGAGGCGGTCTTGAAAACCGTTGAATCTTTGCGGGTTCCGTGGGTTCGAATCCCACCTCCTCCGTTGTAAAAAATGTGAAAAATCGCTTGACAGAATCGTTATGACACTCTATAATAGATTCTGTTGTGGCGAGGAGAGATGACCGAGAGGCCGAAGGTGCTCCCCTGCTAAGGGAGTATACGGGGAACCGTATCGGGGGTTCGAATCCCCCTCTCTCCGTGATATGCGCTGTTAGCTCAGCTGGATAGAGCGTTTGGCTACGGACCAAAAGGTCAGGGGTTCGAATCCCTTACAGCGCGGTCATAGACCTGAGGAATTTGCCTCAGGTCTTTTTATTTGCTTTTGGAAAAGAAGGGAAGATCCATCATGGCTTATTACAAGAGCGCGCACTGCGTCATTGAAGGCGCAGTCGAGATTGGCGCAGACGCCAGCATCTGGCACTACGCCGTCGTGCGCGGCGACGAAGACAGCATCACCATCGGCGCGCGTACAAATGTGCAGGACGGTGCCGTGCTCCACGTCGACGAAGGCTGGCCACTTTCCATCGGCAGCGGCGTCACCATCGGCCATCGCGCCGTCGTCCACGGCTGCACGATCGAGGACGACGTCCTCGTCGGCATGGGCGCCATCGTCATGAACGGCGCAAAGATCGGCAGCGGCAGCATCATCGCAGCTGGCGCCGTCGTCCCAGGCGGCGCAGAGATCCCCCCAGATTCCCTCGTCATCGGCGTGCCAGGAAAAGTCCGCGCCAGCGTCCGCCCCGAGCAGCGCCAGTCGACAGTGGAAAACGCCCAGCGCTACGTCGCCCTGGCAGAAAAGCACCTTGAGCGGGTGGAGTGAAATCAGATAGAAAAGTCCCAGCGTTGTTTTTCGCGAAAAAACAGCGCTGGGATTTGTTGCATTCAGGCGTCTTCTTGCTGTAGCTCTCTGCGTAATCGTCGCAGGATGACGACGGAGAGAACTGCGGCGAGGGTGGCGCTGGCTGGGAGGTTGAGCCAGATGCCGGTGAGGCCGAGGGGCCAGAGGAGGATGAGAAAGAGCACGGGGAAGGCGAGCGTTGTGGAGACGGATATGAGCGCGGCTTGGAACGGTTTGCCGATGGCGATCATATAGCTCTGGGTGGCGAAGCCGAGCCAGCGTGTGAGATAAGCGAAACTGAAGAGGCTGAGGGCGGCGGTTGCGGTGCTGAGGAGTTCCTGATTGGCATCGGGCACAAAGAGATGGATGATGAACGTCGGCTCTCTGCGCACGAGGAACATCAGCGCGATGGTTGTGACAGCGGCACCGATGAAACAGCAGCGCTCGATGGCGCGCACACGGCTGTATTTCCGCGCGCCCCAGTTGTAGCCGACGGCAGGCTGGAGCGCATCGCAGATGCCGTAGAGCAGGGGCTGGATGAGTCCGTCGACAAAGAGCAGGATGCCGTAAACGCTGACGGCCATGGCGCCGCCAAGGCGCACGAGGATGGCGTTCATGAGGATCTCTGTGATGCGCGCGGAGACGTTATTGAGAAAATTTGGCGTGCCGCAGGCGGCGATGTGGCGCACGAGTTTCCAGCTAAAACGCGGACGTGTAAAACGCAGCACAGATTTTCCGCGCAGGAAGGGGATGTAGGCGATGAGCACACAGACACCCATGCCAAGGCTGCCAGCCAGCGCTGCGGCCCAGACGCCCCAGCCGAAAACGCCGAGAAAAATAAGTTCAAATCCTGCGCAGAGCACGCTCATGAGAATGTTCAGCGCCAGGCTGCCGCGGATGAATCCGCTGATGCGCAGGAAATTGTCCATCGCGAACATGGCGGTGGTGAGCGGCGAGCAGAGGGCGTAGACGCGCAGATATTCTACAGCCATGGCGGCAAATTCGCCGTCAGCGCCCAGGAAGCGAATGAGCAGCTGCGCGGCAGCAAAGAGCGCGGCACCGATGAGAATGCCAAGGGCGTGGATGAGCAAACAGGCGCAGGTGAAGATGTTGTTGGCTTCTTTTTTGTCACCGCGGCCAAGAGCGATGGAGATGGGCACGGAGGCGCCGACGCCGATGAGATCGGCCAGCGAAAAATTGATGATCACAAAGGGCATGGCCAGATTGATTGCTGCGAAGGCCATTGCGCCGATGAACTGGCCCACAAAGACGCCGTCCAGGGTGTAGTAAAGGCTGGAGGCGAGCATGCTGAGGGCGCCGGGAATGGCGGCGAAGAAAAAGAGCCGCACCGGTGGTGTTTGTGAGAATAGGGTTGGGGAATCCATGTGGTCCTCCTTGGAGATGAGATACTCTATCCAGTATAAAGGGAAAACCGTCGGCTGCCAAGTGTGGCGAAAGTAAATTTTGTGGAAAACGCGGAGGCGGCGATTTTCTGGGGAAAACGCTGGTTTTCCGCTGCGGTTGTGGATAAATCTTCGGAAAAGTCGTCGGTTTTCCACAAATCCTGCGGAAAAAGCTGTGGAATCACGGGGGAAAGTTGGCGGAAAAGTTGTCTGCGACCGCTTGCGGCGCGGTGTTGGAAGGAGATGTTAAAGGGCGTGACAACTTTGGAAAAGTTTGCGTGCAACGGAGGATAAGAAATTATGATGAAAATTTCAGATTTTTGATGCAAATTTCGAAAATTCCGCTTGCAATATATGTACACAGGGTATATCATAGTATCAACTCCACATCACGTGGGATCTCATCCGAGAAATTGTAGAATTTGTAGAACGGAGGAATGTAGGATGAAGATGAAAAAATGGATCGCCGGGATCGCGCTCGGCAGTATGATGTTGTTAGCAGGCTGCGGCGGCGGCTCCGGTAGCGGCGGTAGTGCAGCAGGAGAAGGCAGCGCGGCGGCAGAAGCGAATGCAGATGCGCTGCAGATCGGTATCATCCAGACGCAGGCACACGTGGCACTTGACCGTGCCCGCGAAGGCTTCGAAGCTGGTCTGGAAGAAGCTGGCTACACTGTCGGCGAAGATGTCGTCATCGACTACCAGAACGCCCAGGGTGACCAGTCCAATCTGAACACCATCACCAACCAATTTGCCAGCGACAAGAAAGATCTTGTCTGCGCCATCGCTACACAGGCAGCTGTGCAGATGGCCAGCGCCAGCTCCGATATTCCAATCGTCGGCACCGCGATCACCGATTATGAAAGCGTCGGTCTTGTTGAAAGCAACGACGCGCCTGGTGGAAATGTCACCGGTACCAGCGATATGAACCCTATTGCAGATCAGGTCGCACTGATGCAGCAGCTCATGCCTGACCTCAGCTCGGTCGGCGTTATGTACTGCTCTGCGGAAGAAAACTCCCGCATCCAGTTCGAACTGTTCAAAGAAGAATGTGAAGCAGCCGGCATTTCTGTCACAGAGATGACCGTATCCAATGTCAACGAGATCCAGCAGGCAGCAACGAGCCTCATCGGTGAAGACATCCAGGCCATTTATGTGCCAACCGACAACACGCTTGCGTCCGCTATGACAACCCTCACTGGCGTGACCAACGAAGCGAAGATCCCTGTCTTCACTGGCGAAGTTGGGATGCTCTCCGGTGGCGGCACCGCGACTGTCAGCGTCGACTACTACGAACTCGGCAAGCAGACTGGCGCAATGGCTGCCAAGATTCTCAAGGGTGAAGCAGAACCTGCTACCATGGCGATCGAAATGCCAGCCAATAACACCACTGAGATCAATCAGGAAGAAGTGGATCTCCTCGGCATCACCGTTCCAGACGAATTGGCTGAATTCGTCGGCGACTACGCTGCTGAAGAATAATGAATCCCTTGCCGCGTGAGCGGTATGACGAAGGGTCACCCCTGTGGCGACCCTTCGTTTTGTTTGTTTATTCCGACTATTACTTTTTGCCGGGAAGTTATTTGGCGAAGGCCGCTTGCTATGCTATAATGCAAGAGTGGGAGATTGCTCCCGGCTATGCACACAATGGAGGCATATTATGGAACTCGTACTTTCGACGGTTGCCCAAGGGCTTTTGTGGGCCGTGTTGGCGATCGGTCTTTTCATCACATTCCGCATTCTGGATATCGCGGATCTTTCTATTGAAGGCACTTATCCTCTCGGCGGCGCCATTGCCGTCATGACGATCACCGGCGGCGGTTCGCCGCTTCTGGCAGTCATCTTTGCGTTCTTTGGTGGATGTATCGCTGGCGCTGTCACCGGTTTTCTGCACACGAAGCTGAAGATCCCTGCGCTTCTCGCCGGGATCCTCACGATGATCGGGCTGTACTCGATCAATCTGCGCATCATGGGCCGCGCCACCACATCCATTCTGGGCGAAGAAACGGTCTACAGCTTTTTTGAAAACAACATGAGCAAGGTTTCCGCGACGCTGATCGTCGGCCTTTTGGCCACGCTTGTCGTCTGGTTCTTCTGCTACATTTTCTTCGGCACCGAGCTTGGTGCAGCCATCCGCGCCACCGGCGACAATCCACAGATGATCCGCGCACAGGGCATCAACACCGATGTCACCATCATGCTTGGACTGATCATCTCCAACGGCTTTGTCGGCGTCACTGGCGCGCTGCTCAGTCAGTCCAACGGCTATGCCGATGTCAATATGGGGACCGGTGTCCTTGTCACTGGTCTCGCTTCGATCATCATCGGCGAAGTGCTTTTCGGCACCCGCAGCTTCAAAAACTGGCTGATCAGTGTCGTGCTTGGCTCCATCGTTTATCGTGCCGTGGTCGCTTTCGTGCTCTGGTTGGGCATGAATCCTAACGACCTCAAGCTGCTCACCGCTGTTATCGTTGCAGTTGCGCTGGCTCTGCCGCTCATCAAGAGCAAGATGCAGAAGCTGCGCTCGAATATGTGAGGAGGTTGGGATCATGTCAATGTTAGATCTGAACGGCATCGAAAAAACCTTTAATCCCGGCAGCGTCAACCAGAAAAAAGCCCTGCGCGGCCTCGAGCTGCATCTTGAAGAGGGCGATTTCGTCACCGTCATCGGCGGCAACGGCGCCGGGAAATCGACGATGCTCAACGCCATCGCTGGCGTCTTTCCTGTGGACAAAGGCGAGATCTTTATCAATAATGTCAACGTGACCAAGCTTCCTGAGCACAAGCGCGCCGCCTACATCGGCCGCGTGTTCCAGGATCCGATGATGGGCACCTGCGCGAACATGCAGATCGAGGAAAACCTCGCCATGGCATCGCGCCGCGGTCAGCGTCCAGGACTTCGCTGGAGCTCCCGCGCCAAGGACCGCGCCTTCTTCCAGGAACGCTTGTCCATGCTCGGGCTCGGTCTGGAAGAGCGTCTCACCCAGCGCGTCGGTCTGCTTTCCGGTGGCCAGCGCCAGGCGCTGACGTTGCTCATGGCCACGCTAAAGCGCCCGGATATCCTGCTCCTCGACGAGCACACCGCAGCGCTTGACCCAAAAACGGCTTCCAAGGTGCTTGAGATCACCGACCACATCGTCGCAGAAAACGGGCTGACCACCATCATGATCACCCACAACATGCGCGATGCCATCAACCACGGCAACCGTCTTGTCATGCTCGACAATGGGACCGTTGCTGTCGATATCCGCAAGGAAGATTATCCAAATCTTTCCGTGCAGGATCTTTTACAAATGTTTGAGAAGGCAAGCGGCGACGCCATTTTAAGTGACGCCCTGCTCCTTTCTTGATAAATTTTTCAAATTTCTATGAGGTGAAAGAAAAAAATGATCGTATTAGTTATGAACAGTGGGAGTTCTTCCCTGAAGTTCCAGCTCATTGACATGGACAACGGCGACGTTATGTCCAAGGGCCTTGTCGAACGCATCGGTATGGGCGGCGACGCCGGCTTCGAAGTCAAGGCAAAAGGCGAAAAGATCAAAAAGGATGTTAAGGCTGACGACCATAAGCAGGCCGTTGCACTCGTTATCGACGCACTCACCACTGGTGACCTCGCCGTTGTTGACGACCTCAACAACATCGACGCCATCGGTCATCGCATCGTGCAGGGCGGCGACTCCTTCCCTAAGGCAGCCGTTGTTGACCAGCGCGTAAAGGATCTCGTCAGAGAATACGGCGCTATGGCTCCACTGCACAACTATGCAGCGCTCGCTGGTATTGAAGCTTGCGAAGAGCTCATGCCAACCATCCCATCCGTCTGCGTATTCGACACGTCCTATCACATGACCATGGACCCAGCTCATTACATGTACGCCATTCCTTACGATGATTACAAAGAACTCAAGGTTCGTCGTTATGGCGCACACGGCACCAGCCACAAGTATGTTGCACGCGAAGCAGCAAAGGCTATGGGCCGTCCACTGGAAGAACTCAAGCTCATCACCTGCCACCTCGGCAACGGTGCTTCCGTTTCCGCTATCAAGGGTGGTAAGATCGTTGATACCTCCATGGGCTTCACCCCACTGGAAGGTCTCGTCATGGGTACCCGCGTTGGGGACATCGACGCTGCAGCAGTGCTCTTCATTATGAAGAACAAAGGCTACAGCATCGACGAAATGGATACCTACCTCAACAAGAAATGCGGTCTCCTCGGTGTCAGCGGTATCTCCAACGACTTCCGCGACCTCGAAGAAGCCATGCAGGAAGGCAACGAACGCGCGAAACTCGCTTACGACATGTTCGTGCTCCAGGTTAAGAAGTACATCGGTGCTTATTATGCAGAACTCGACGGCTGCGACGCCATCGTCTTCACTGCCGGCATCGGTGAAAACGACGACCTCGTTCGTGGTTCCATCTGCAAAGGCCTCGATGCACTCGGCATCTCTGTTGATCCAGCCAAGAACGACGGCTGCCGCGAATTCCGCGACATCAGCACGGAAGGTGCAAAGGCGCATGCATTCGTTATCCCAACCAACGAAGAATATGCCATCGCCACCGAAACCATCGAAGCTGTTCAGGAAGCAGGTCTCATTAAGTAATCCTGCCTGCTGAGAACGACGATCCCCGACGCGATCTGCGCCGGGGATTTTTGATTGCACGCACAGTGGTGACAACTGTCCGCCGAGCGGCGAAAAAGATTGTTCCGCCGCAGGCACCATGGTAAAATGAAAGATAATAAAACCATAGGAGGAGGCGGCTGGCATGGACAGACGTCATAAGATCCTGCTGAATGTGGTCGTGATCGTGCTCATTTTTGCGCCGCTGTTCTTTGTGTTGCGCCATCGGGAATGGCTGTCGCTGTATATGAATGCGCTCAGCCTGTTCATCATCCTCTACATGTGCTGGGGATTTTTCAGGATTGCCTGTGCGCGTATTGCCGAGACGGACCAGCCGTGGAAAAAGGTGCTGGTTGGTCTCTGGTGCCTGGCGATGGCAGCGCTGCTCTCTGCCAATCACCTGCTGGATTTCTTCACCGGCTGGAGCTGGTTTGCAGCCATTGGCGGTTCTGTCGTGGTCGCGCTTATCGTTGGTCGTGATGAAACCTGAACATTGAAAGGAGGCGTCCTTCATGAAACGTGGACAGATCGTCGGCGTGGTCGTTGTCGCAGTGATCGTTTTGTGTTTCCTCGTCATGGTCTGGGCGCCGGAGCTCTGGCCGCTCTGGAGCATGCGGACGCACCTTTTTGGCTTTTTTGCGACGCCGCAGGGAATGGTCGCGCAGGCGGGGCTGCTTTTTGCTATCGGCATTGCGCAGGTTATTGTGCTTATCTGGGCGGCGCGGCGTGCCCGCAGCAAGAGCGACCGACGCATTGCACTTCTGTATGCGGTCGTAGCGCTGGTGGCGCTGGTGCTCCTGGCGCTCGCAGCCTGGACGCGCATGGAGAACGGCACCATCCTGATGCTGCTTTTCGGCTGGCTGGCACTGATCCTCTTTGGCTGTGTGGTGGTGGCGCTCGCTGGCGCGATGCAGGCTTTTACGGAAAAGAATGACGATGAAAGATAAGATTGAAAGGAAAGAATGAATGAAGAAGAATGAATGGTATCTCATCCCACTGTGGCTGATCGCGCTGGTGCTTGTGGCGCTGCGCATGTTTACGCCAGGACTTTTGCCGGAGCGCGTAGAATGGCTGCCATATCTCCTTGTGGCCATTTGCTGTGGGCGCAATCTGGCGGCTGCTGCGCCGGCGTTCAATCCGGATGTGCCGGAGGAGGAAAAAGAAGAGCCGGAGTGGAACCGCTTCTGGATGTACTGGGGCATCGGCGGTCTCGCACTCGTTTTTCTCTGCTTCGTTTTTTACATGGAAGTGAGCTATGTGCTCCTGCTCTGGCTGGCAGTGACGATCATTATCACAACAAAAGCCTGGCTGGGAAGCCGCAATGCGTAAGCAGAACAAAAGAAAAAAGCGCCAGGATTCAATCTGCGTGGTTGAATCCTGGCGCTTTTCTGCAATTTTACGCGAGCATGCTGTCGAGCCAGCTTTCTGCCTGGGCGTAGTTTTCGAACGTGGTTTCTGCCTGATCGTGGATCTCGGCGATCTCGGCGTCGTCGTGGTAAGCGTCGAGCATGGCGACGGTGTGGATGCCGATGCTGGCGGCGGTGCGGATCGGACCGAGGCTGTCTTCGAACATCCAGGTGTCGTCGGCAGCGCTGCCGCAGGCTTTGCGCGCGAGCTCGATCAGCGTTGGCTCGGTTTTGCCGAGTCCGAGATTGGCGCCGCAATAGAGATCTTTGAAGCAGTCGCGGATGCCGGTGCGCACGAGCAGCGCTTCTGCGAGCGTTTTGTCGTTGTTGGTCACGAGCACGAGCGGGATATCCAGGCCGTGCAGGCGCTGGACAAATTCGTAAGCGCCGTCCTTGAGTGGGGCGACGTCGGTGTAGATGTGATCTGCTGCGGCTTTCCAGGCGCCGAGGATTTCCTCCGGTGTTTCCTCGAGATTGTAAAGATCGCGCACATAGGCTGCAGAATCCTTCATCGACATTGCGTGGATGCGCGCGCTCATCGTTTCCAGATCTGGCTCAAATCCGTGGGAACGGATAAAGTCCGGGATGAGCTCGTTCCAGTACTTGATCGTATCGGCGAGGGTGCCGTCCATGTCAAATAAAATTCCCTTGATCATCTTGTCCTCCTAGTTGAGTTGTTCCAGGCGAAGGGCGGCGGCGAGATCTTCCGGCGTGATCGCCGAAAGCGCGTCAAACATCGCCGTGTGGAAGCTGGCGGTGGCGTGGTGACCGGTTTTTTCCAGCGCATGGTCGCCAGCCAGACACATCAGCCCGATCGCCGCCGTCGCTGCGCGCAGAATGTCCTTTGGCGCTGCCGCTGCGAATGCGGCAACGATGCCGGTCAGCGTGCAGCCGCTGCCGGTGACGCGCGTCATCATCGCGTTGCCGCCGTTGACGACGTAGGTTGTGTGGCCGTCGGAGATGATGTCCCGCGGTCCGCTGATTGCGATCACAGTGTTGTGAGCGGCTGCCAGCTCCCGCGCCATGCGCGCAGCCAGCGCGAACGCTGCAGGATCGGCGAGATCAGCTTCTGACGCGTCCACGCCGCCGGCGTCCGTCGAAAGACCGGCCAGCGCTTTGATCTCGCTGATGTTGCCGCGGATGCAGCTGATCTGGCGCGTCGCCAATAGCTCCGCCAGCGTGTCGCGGCGCAGCGGCGATGTGCCGACGCCTACCGGATCGACCACCACCGGCTTCGCAAGCGCGTTTGCTGCTTCAGCGCCGGCGAGCATCGCTGTGCGCTGCTCGGCGCCGGTTGCGCCGAGATTCAGGAGCAGCGCGTCTGCGCGCTCCATGAAAAAAGTGATCTCCTCCGGCGCGCTCGCCATCACCGGCCGCGCATCGATCGCCAGCAGTCCGTTGGCGACGTCGTTCACCGTGACAATATTTGTAATGCAATCCACCAGCGGATGCGTCCTCTGCACGCGCGCAAAAATCTGCGCAAAAGGCGCGCGCTCCGCTGCCGAGAGAAAAGTTTGTTCCACCCGGCATCCTCCTTCGCTTAGCGTGTTCAAAGAATATTGTAAGTCAGCGCGCCTGCCAATGCAAGAGCGTCCGCGTTTGAAAATTGAATCCAGCGCAGCGACGCAGAATTGTGTATTTCTTAATCTTGTATTAATTTCTTCAAGATTCGTTGCCTGGGGCTGCGAAATCGGGTATAATGGTTGTAATCAGATAATAATTGTCCGTGTTGGATGATGAAATTTTTGCAATGACAGATCAAAGGAGATGACGACCATGAGAAGGAAATGCACCGCGCTTTTGACGCTGCTGATTTTTGCTGCGAGCGTATTCCTGCCAAGCGCGGCGTCGTTGGCGGAACCTGCAGCATCGACGACAGCGGCAACAGCAACGACCACAACCACAACAGCAGCAGATCCAGCTGCGTCAACGACTGCAGCCACTGCAACAACGTCGACACCTGCTGCTGCAACGACGCCAGCAACAACGACCACGACACCGGCGACGACCTACACCGCCTACGACAACACACCAAATCTGAAGGATGCCACCGGCATTGTTGAAGGCATGAAAGAGCTGCGCGTGAAGAATGGCTCTGACGCGGGCGTGCTCGTTTATGCGCTGAACATGTCGCGGGAAATGCCGACGGCAGCGGGCACCAGTGGCTACACGAAGCTTTCTGCGACGACCAACCAGGATTGGGCCGCGCGTGTGGATAAGGCGGCAAGCCCATCGACGCTGCGCCAGGATGTGCTCAATGTGATCTGGAACGGCTATCCATATTTCGCTGGCAGCTGGAAGGGCGTTGACCGCGATTTCGCAGCCATCGGCCAGAACAGTGGCCTCTCCGGCGCAGTTGTAGAACAGCTCAACAACATCGCCGTGACACAGCAGGCGATCTGGGCGCTCACCGACAGCCGTCCAGGCGCTGGCAACACGCAGAGCTATGTGAACGCGCTGATCGCTGCGTCGCAGAAAAATCCGGCGCCGGCCAACTTTGGCCTGGATCTTTACGATGGCAGCGCCGCCAAGAGCACCACAGCTGGCAAGAAGATGACGAATCTCGTCGCCGTTTCGGCAGCACAGCAGAAGCCTGCAAGCATCAAGCTCAGCCATCGCTGGCTGGATGAAAACGGTCAGCCGCTGACTGGCGTGAAAACGCCGTCGCTGTCTTTCGCGCTTTATCCGGAAAATGCGGCAGCAGACGCTCAGCCACTGGCAACCTATGCGCTCAACGAAGCCACTGGCAATGTGGCATTCACTCTCTTTGACGACGAGCAGAGCTATCGCGTTGTGCCAGTGCTGACTGGCGAGACCGAAGGCTTCACCGTCGGTCAGGCGCAGACATTCAGCCTCAAGGGCGACCAGGGCGCCGTGATCCATCTGGATTTTGTCACCACCTATAAAAATGAAACACCAGCCCACGATCCGCAGCCAGCCTCTGTGCCACTGGGCGCAGATGTGAGCCTTGGCGGTAAAGCGCCGAAGGATGGCGTGTTCACCCTTCTGCTCAAGGATGAAGCGGGCAATATCCTGCAGTCCAAAACGAACGTCGGCGGCGTGGTGAATTTCGACGCGCTGACCTTCGACAAGGAAGGCAGCCACAATTACACGATCAGTATGCAGGCAGGCAGCGATTCTGCCATCGCCTATGACAAAACCGTCTACAAAGTCAAGGTCGACGTGAGCCTCGGCGAAGATTACACTGCCACCGTGACCTACGAAAAGGACGGCGTCATCTACACAGGCTTGCCAGCTTTCGCTGCGCAGAATGTGACAACGCCATCGACGACCACGCCGACCAAGACCGTATCTGTGACGGTCAACAAAGTCTGGAAGAACGACAAATCCTCCAGCCGTCCAAGCTCCGTCAAGATGCAGCTTTATCGCGACGGCAAGAGCTACGGCAGCAGTGTTACCCTCAACAGCGACAACGGCTGGAAATACACCTGGAGCAATCTCGATGCTTCCTATAAATGGACCGTCAACGAGCCATCTGTGCCATCCGGCTACAGTAAAAAGGTGTCGAACAGCGGCAACAGCTGGACAGTGACAAACACCGCGAAGAGCTCAAGCTCGCCGAAGGTGACGACGCCGACGATCAAATCCGGCACTAAAACAAAGACGAGCGACAACGACAACGATAAATCGTCCAAGGATCGCAGCACGCCAGAGACCGGCGACAATTCCAATGTCCATCTTCTGGGCACCGTCGCCATCATCTCTCTCAGTGGCATGGTGGTCATCGCAGCAGTCTGGCTTCTGAGCCGACGTCGTCTGCATTAATTTCTGACAGAACCGACGGTGGCGCGTCTCGCACGTGCCGCCGTTTTCTATTTCCAGGGAGGTGGAGCCATGGCTTCCTCAAAGGGTAAGCGCCGGCTGCTGGCGCTGCTCTTCGTTCTATTCGCCTGCGTTTTCTGCGTTTCGGCAGGAATGCTCGGCTGGCAGCTTTACCAGGATAAAAAATCTGCCGATGCCTTCGACGCGCTGCGCGCCCAGCAGGAACAGCAGCGCGCTCAGGCCGATGCAGACGCAGCCGCCGCTGCTGCTGCGCTTGCTGCCGGCTACGACAGCCTGCACAGCCAGAACGCCGATTACGCCGGCTGGCTCACCGTTGGCGGCACCGCCATCGATTATCCTGTGATGTGGACGCCGAGCGAGCCGGAATATTATCTGCGCCGCGCCTTCGATCAGTCGTCGTCCGCGACCGGCACGCCGTTTATCGGCGAAGGCGCGGACATCGACAGCGATTGTCTCATCATCTACGGCCATGAAATGCACAACGGCACCATGTTCGGCGAGCTCGACCGCTACGCCGACGCCGCTTTCGCTGCGCAGAAGCAGCCGATCAATATCTACACGCGCACAGAAATGCGCACCTATGAGGTTTTCGCCGCCGTGCAGACACGCATCCTCAGCGATGGCGAGGAAGGTTACCGTTACTACAACGCCGCCGGTCCACTCGATCAGGCCGGTTTTGACGCCCTCGTCGGCTGGCTCAAGCAGAACGCCCTCTACGACACCGGCGTGACGCCAACTTTTGGCGAGCAGATCCTCATTCTCTCCACCTGCAGCTACCACACAGAAAACGGCCGCTTTCTCGTGGCCGCGCGGCGCATTGGCTGAAAACCACAACAGCCTGCAATACTCTCGCAGAATCGCGAAGAGTGTTGCAGGCTGTTTTTTTGCTTTAGGAGCGCGCATATCAGAGGAATGCGCATGCATGAGAAAAAAAGAACAATTAAAGGTTGACTTAAGCTAACAATGAGGAGTATACTGTGGTCGTGGTTAGCTGAAGTGAACTGAAATACAAATACAAGGAGGAACTTCTATGATCAAACCGAAAAAACCCGTTGCTTTCGTCTGCGCGGCAGCCTTGCTGTTGAGTCCGACCGGCGCATTGGGTGCATCCCCGTCAGATTTTGTTGACTTCCCCAACGATTGGTCACAAGGCGCGATGACCGCAGCAGTGGAAAATGGGCTGCTTGGCGGCGTAGGCGATGGGCGCATTGCTCCGCAGGGTGAAGTAACGCGCGCACAGATGGCAGCGATCATCAATCGCGCTTTCGGAGCAGAAAAACAGGCGTCGCTTAGTAGTTATTCAGACGTCGCAGCGGATGCCTGGTATGCAGTGGATATGGCGAAAGCTGTGCAGATGGGCACGTTTTCAGGCACAGGCAATGGGCTGCTCGAGCCGGATCGCGCCATCACCAGGGAAGAGGCGTTTTCGGTGCTGGCGCGTGCGTTTGCGCTGTCAGCTGGCGATGATGCCGCACTGAACGATTTCACCGACGGCGCACAGGTTTCAGCCTGGGCCAGAGGAAGCGTTTCGGCAATGGTCGCTGGCGGCTATGTCAACGGCTCTGATGGCAATCGTCTGAACCCACAGCAAAGCATCACCCGCGCAGAATTTGCTGCCGTGATGAGCAATCTCGTGGCACAGTATATCGATGCGGACAGCACGCTGAACCGCTCGCTGGAAATCGACGGCAATGTCATCGTGCGTGGGAATGTAGATCTTTCCGGCTACACCATCAACGGGGATGTCATCATCGCCGATGAAGCCGCCAACGTGACGCTTGACGGCGTCACCGTAAACGGACGCCTTGTCGTGCGCGGCGCATCCGACAGTCTGACCATCAGCGGCAGCACCGCAGACGGCGTCATCATCACCAATCCAAACGGCGCCAGCGTGCTGAAAACGGACAATACAAGCGATCTCGGCACTGTAACCGCCCTCGGCGACCTCACCTTAAGCGGCGGCCAGTTCGACCGCCTCGCCATCGCAGAATCGGCCACCATCACTGTTGAAAAGGACGCCAGCGTATCGACCATCACCGTCAGCGCCGATGACGTCACCATCAACGGCGCAGGTAAAGTAGACAAAGTCCAGGCCAACGCGGACAACGTCCATGTCAACGTAGAGGACGCCGAAGTCACCGCCGGTAAAGGCACCAGCGGCGTCACCGCAGGCGATACAAGCGTTGCTCCTGGCGAAAGTGCTACGGTTTCTGGCGACAGCGACAACGATAGTGAGAACACCGGCAGCAACACCGGTAACGGTGGTTCTTCCGGCGGCAATAACAACAATCCTGGCGGTGGCAATGATAACCCTGGCACCACCCCTGGCGGTGGCGAAAGCACCGGCGACAACACCAACCCTGGCGGCAGTGAAGAAACCCCAGCCGCTGCGATCATCAACGCTGAAACCACCAAACTCGTCGATCTCGGCTGGAGCCAGTATGTCACCGTGCAGTTCACCAAAGGACATACATTGGATAATACCATCCTCACCATCGACGGCACCGACGTGACCAGCGCCTTCACCCGAGTCACCGATGACGGCAGCATTGTCAAATGGGAGATCACCGATCTGAACCCAGCGCAGCTCGTTGCGACCAGCAACGGCGAAAGCCAGACCGATACCCTCTCGGACAATGCATCGCCGAAGAAACCCGAGGTTTTCACCGACAGCGCGCCAGATTATATGATCGCGCATGGGGCTGTGGCTGTGTGGGATTATCACCTCACCAACTATGACAAAGACGGCAATGTGCGCATCGAACCGTCAAAGACCACCTTTAATATCAGCGGCGAAACAGCCAGCGATGTGCCGGCCTTCTACAGCGCCGATGCTGAGTTGAGCGCGCAGGGGTCGGGCAGCGTAACGATTAAATTCGCGCAGAAAACCGACGCCGACAAGGCATGGTTCACAGCCATTCCGGAAAATGGCGCTCTCAAACTCGTCGCCTACAATGAAAATCAAAATGTGCTCAACGACAGCCTGAACTACACCAAAAACAGCAACGGCACCCTCACCATCGCCCTCGGTCAGACGAACTTCACCAGCAACGGCCGCTACTACGTGAGCGTGCAATCCAGTGGTCATGACACCGCCCTCGTGCCAATCCACGTGGTGAATGAAAAAGCACCAAGCCTGACACTGAGCGGCTCCGGCATGATTGTCAGCGGAAAAAACGTGTCCTTTAAGATCAACGACATGACGTTCGGCGGCACCAATCCGACCTATGCCGCCGAGCTGACCCGTCCGGACGGCACCACTGTTTCGCTAGAAATGATCACCGACTGGTACCAGATCGGCGACAGCCTCTTCCTCTACAACGATACCAATAACAACATCCCATATAACGGCAGCTACACCCTCACCGTCCATTCCAATGGTTTCAAAGATATGCGCTACACCTTCACCGTCACAGACGGCCAGACTGCACCAAAAGCTGCCAGCCGCAGCGCACGCAGCCTGAATGTGGATGCAGTCAGCCGCGCAACCTCCACAGGCGGCACTGGCAGTGGTTCTTCTGAAGGCGGCGGCGTGACCATGTCTGCCGATTTGAAATTTGACGCCGATTTGCTCATCAATGCCAAGCTTCTCGTTGATCTCGGCATCGCAAACGACGACGCCAAAGCCATCAACGACCGCTGGGAATACGAGATGAGCGGCTGGGACAGCGTCTGGAGTGACAGCGAAGACAAAGGCTATAAATGGAACGACTACATCACCGCTGTCAGCAACGCAAGAACCCATGGCGAGTACCTCACCTTTGCAGAATATGCCGAAGACGCCAAGTGGGACAGTAATGGCGCACCATATGCCATCAAGAGCGTCCTTGAAGACAACCTGCTCGGCGAAACACAGTACAACGGCTCCTGGGTCGGTCAGACTGCGCCTAGCCTGACGCTGGTTGACAGCAACGGTCAGCCTGTCGACGCTGTCACGGAAGGAAACGACATCATCCTCAAGGGCGACGCTGAATATCTCAAGAAGGTTGACAGTCTCAATGTCAACAACTGGTCGCTCGATCTGCCGGAAAGCGATTACTCGATCAAAGGTGACACCCTCACTATCAAAAAAGACGCGCTCGGGCTGGAAAATCCAGGCAGCAACAAGATTGTGCTTTACGCCGACGGCTACCGCGCCAATTATCTCAACGTCACCATGAGCAAAAATCTCGAAACCGGGCTGTCTCTCGCAGTACCAGATAACATCAATCGTGGAGATAATCTCCGCATCAAGGTAACCGGCTCCACGGGCGATTTTGGCAAACACCTCACCACCGTCACCCTGCAAAAGCCGGATGGCAGCACGACATCCATCTATCCATATGGCGTCGGCAGCTATGACGACGATTATTACCAGTTCAGCAATAACAACGTCGTAACCATCGTCGATAACGACGGCAGCGTCTTTGATCAGGATGGCACATACACTGTTACCCTGGACGCCCGCTACTACAACAGCCTTTCTGCAACCTTCAACGTCACCGGCGAACAGAAGGCCGCACCACAAGCCACCGATGCTGAAAAGAGCGGTGAAAATTATGTCATCCACTTTGGCGACAGCGCTACAAGCGATTGGAAAAATGCCATTACCAGCATCACCGTAAATGAAAAGCCTTATAGCAAAAAAGACGCCATCAGCGCACTGAACAAGAACGAATATCGCTGGGATAATACTTATGGAACTCTTGACCTGACACTTCAAGGGAACGGCTTTTCTCAGGACGAAAACACCATCGTCATCAAAGCCACCGGCTATAATGACACAACCATCAAGGTGACAAGTGAAGGCAGCCTTGTCGGCGCACCGGAAGATCCTGCCGAAGAAGCCAAGCCAGCACCAGCAGCGCCAACGGCTACTGTAGATGAGGATGGGAATGTGACGCTTGCGTTCGATTCTGTCGATAGCAGTTGGAAGAGCGCGATCTCCTCGGTGGAGGTCAATGGCGTGGGATACTCGGCATTCAATGATTATTTTGGTACGCCGGGCGAGAAGAATTATCAGTGGAAGATCGATGCTTACGGGGGGCAGAAACTCTATCTCGATAAGACTTCTTTCGTGACTGGCGGAAATACCGTTGTGATCAAAGCTGAAGGCTATAAAGATCTGACAGTGACCGTGAAGATTGATGGAGAAGAGGAACCGGGGGACACCATCAAGGACGTGCCTGAAGTAACTTACAAAAACTACGGTCACGGTACGGCGTATCTTTACATCGATAATGGATCAATGAGTTCCACGGATGGCGCAAACTACGTCAATGCCATTTCACGTATTACTGTTGATGGAACGGAATATTCTGAAGCGTGGGGAAACAGCCCAAGTGCTAACGAGTATGCTACTTCCAGCTCTACACCATACATTGCCTTCACAGAGTCCACGTTTTCAAGCGAAAAAGATACTGTCGTAGTGGTTGAAGCCGATGGATATAAAACGCTGACGGTCACCGTTCATTCTGATGGGACATACGAATCGTCTACCAGCGATCCAGGTGAGAGCGATGAAAGTCAGCCAGCTGCGGGTAAAGATGCCCCATCAGTCTCTGGTGCAAGCAAAGATTACAGCAACAATTATGTATTGGGCTTTGATGGAATCTCAGATGATAGCTGGAAAGAGATTGTTTCATCAGGCAAGGGCGTAATCAAAGTCAACGATGTCACCTATAGCCTGACAGATAGTTTCTCGCTGGGCGATAATCAATATCAGTGGTCAAGTTATGGTCCCTATGGCTATCCAGAATTAACATTCGACTCAACCTCCTTCACAAAAGAGCAAAACACCATCACCATCTCTGCCGAAGGCTATAAAGATCTCACCATCACCATCGATAAAGATGGCTACATCGTATAATAATCCCTCATAGAAAAACAGCCTGCACCACTCTCGCAGAATTGTGAAAGTGGTGCAGGCTGTTTTTTTGCTTGTGAATTTACAATCTAAGTGCAACAAATAAAAATGACCCATAGAACTTCTGGTAAAATGGGGTTGAACAAAGAAATCCAAAGAACCAGGAGTGTTTCTATGAGCCACTATACCCATCTTACTACATTTGAACGGGAAAATATACTTCTTTTCCGTTCCCAGAGAAAATCTATTTCGTTCATTGCTCATAAGCTTAACCGTAGTAAATCTACCATTTCTCGTGAACTGAAGCGTAATTCTGTTAATGGCGAATATTGGCCTGATCAAGCAGATAAAGCGTATGCTGCTCGTCGCAAAAACTGCCATGCCCATCATCGTTTCGAAGATCCTGCACTGTTTTCTTTTGTACGTCGTGCTTTCTTAGAATGGCAATGGTCTCCTCAGCAGATCGCAGAGCGTCTGCGGCTTGAACATGGCAAATGCATTGTAAGTTATGCAACGATCTATCGCGCGATCTACACTGGCTTGTTTGATAAACCAGAGCAACGTCGTTCTCATGGTTGTAGAGGTGCTGCACGTAAGCTCCGGCATCATGGTAAAAGCCGTCATACGAAAAATTATGAGGAACGCAGAGGAAGATTCAATGCCAGGCATTCACTTTCTGAACGTCCGGAAGAAGCGAACAAACGCGAGCGTATAGGTGACTGGGAATTTGATACGGTAGTCGGGAAGAAAGACAGATCTTGTTTAGTAACAGGTGTAGATCGCAAGAGTCGATTTTTGAAAGCAGGGCGGTCACCAAACAAAAAATCTGATGAGGTTAATGAAATAATGATTGCTCTTTTAAAAGATGAACCATGTTATACGATCACACCGGACAGAGGTAGTGAATTTAAGCGATACGAAGAAGTGGCAAAAGAATTAAATGTGGAAGTTTACTTTCCAGAACCACATCAGCCATGGCAGAGAGGCACGAACGAAAATACCAATGGATTACTGCGCGAGTATTTCCCCCAAAAATATGATATTACCAATTTGACGGATGAAGAGGTCCAATCCAGAATTGATAAGCTTAATAAGAGGCCAAGAAAAGTACTAGGCTACCGAACCCCTTACGAGATCTACTATTCGGTTGTGTTGCACTTGACTTGACAATTCAAGCTCAGATAATACGGGTGGCGCGCTCGTCGGATTCTTCCAGGGGACTGTTGCCGCCGGGATCGTCGATGAGTGTGAAGGATGCGCCTTCGTCCTTGTAGATGCCGGAGGTGATGGTGATGTCTTTGCCTGTCGGCGTGACGGAACCGGTATCGTCGATGAAGATGGCGTCAAAATCGATGCGGTGATCGTCCCAGAAAGCGATCGCCTCGTCCTTGCCCATGACGTAGAGCGCTTCGGCGAGCGCAGCCGCCAGCGGGCCGTCTTTGCTCGAGACGCTCACCGATGCCAGGCCGGTGTCGGCAGGCTCGCCGCTGCGTGGATCGATGATGAGCCGGTAGCTGCGTCCACCGGACTGCACGGTTTGCTGATAGAGTCCGGCGTTGAAAACGGCGTCGCTGAGGGTTTGGTAATTGGCGATGACGCGCTCTGGATCGGCAGGATTTGGGATGCTGATCGTCCAGGCGCTGTCGCGCGGACTTGTTGAGTAGCAGGCGATGCCGCCGCCTTCGAGCAGACCGGCGTCGCCGTTGGCGAAGCGCGCTTTGTCGATGTCGAGGTTGACAAAACCGCGCTCGAGGTTGTAGTCAGAGAAAATCTTGCGCACGCGGTCAGCGATATAGCCGCGCGCGATGCTGTCGACATTGACGCGCACGCCGTCGGGGATGGTGATGCGGTCGCCGCTGATCTTGATCTTGCTGTCGTCCACCTTATCCAGGAGTGGCGTCAGCTCAGCGTCCGTCGGTACGCGGTCGGCGCTGGCCGCAAGCCGCCAGGCGTCGAGCAGCGGTGCCGCTGTGCAGCTGTAGAGCCCGTCTGTTTCGGCAGAAATTTCTTTTGCGCGCTCCAGCAGCGCCACGGTGTCGGCGTCGGCTGTGATGCTGCCTTCGGCGTTGAGCTTCGCAATGTCGCCGTCGCCGTCGTAGGCG
>OLOM01000380.1_pt1 | contig 35327 bp, 31 predicted proteins | sample 1672531 | NCBI WGS metagenome assembly OLOM01 (sample SAMEA3136696, study PRJEB25190) | human gut metagenome | reverse complement strand
CAGACCAAGATGAAGTATGCCAATACCATCGTGATGCTCTTCATCCTGCCCATGTGGGTGAACATCCTGGTGAGAACACTCGCTACCGTGGCACTCTTCGATTTCGCCGACCTGCCACTGGGCGAGGGAGCACTGCTGTTCGGTATGGTATATAACTTCATCCCCTTCATGATCTATCCAATCTACAACACCCTCCAGAAGATGGACCGCAGTTATATCGAGGCAGCCGAAGACCTGGGCGCATCGCCTTGGCAACAGTTCTATAAGGTGATACTGCCTCTGTCGATGCCGGGCGTGGCAAGCGGAATCCTGATGGTGTTCATGCCAACCATCTCAACCTTCGCCATCTCAGAGTTGCTCACGATGAACAACATCAAGCTCTTCGGTACCACCATCCAGGAGAATATCAACAATTCGATGTGGAACTATGGTGCAGCCCTCTCGCTCATCATGCTCTTCCTCATCGGTGCCTCTACCCTCATAGCAGGCGACGGCAGTAAACAGGAAGGAGGTATCAGATGATGAATTCACTATTTACCAGGGATATGATGAAGAAGATATTCTGTCAGGGTTATCTGTGGCTGCTCCTGCTGCTGCTCTACTCCCCTATCCTCATCATCGTCATCTTCTCGTTTACCGAGGCCAGGGTCATGGGCAACTGGACGGGCTTCTCGCTGCAGCTCTACAAGAATCTCTTCGTAGAAGGCACCCACCACTCGCTCACGGCGGCACTCATCAATACGATTACCATCGCACTGATCACCGCCACCGTATCTACGATTTTCGGAACCCTCACCGCCATCGGAATCTACAATCTGAGAAACCGGTATGCGAGAAACGCCATCCAGTTCGTCAACAATATCCCGATTCTGAACGGCGACATCATCATCGGTATCTCGCTCTTCCTGCTCTTCATCACGCTGGGCATTCCGCAGGGCTACACCACGGTGGTTCTCTCTCACATCACTTTCTGTCTGCCCTACGTCATCCTGAGTGTGATGCCTAGACTGAAGCAGATGAACCCGAACCTCTATGAAGCGGCACTCGACCTGGGTGCTTCTCCGATGCAGGCATTGCGCAAGGTGATTATTCCGGAGATTCTGCCCGGTATGATTTCGGGCTTCATGCTCGCCATCACGATGAGTATCGACGATTTCGCCGTCACCATCTTCACCATCGGAAACGAGGGATTGGAGACACTCTCCACCTTCATTTATGCCGATGCCAGAAAGGGAGGCCTGACGCCGGAACTTCGTCCGCTGAGTACGATCATCTTCGTATTGGTGCTCGTGATGCTGATTATCATCAATCGTCGTTCGGATAAAAACAAGAAGAAATAAGAATGAAGAACAAGATATTTTTAGGAGTTAAAGGAGTTAAGACAATTGCTTTTCTCTTCCTGAGCCTGCTGATGATTCTGCCGCTCTCTTCCTGTTACAATAAGGAGAACAGAGAGGAGATTCTGAAGGTTTACAACTGGGGAGATTACATCGATGAGGATATTCTTGCTGAATTCCCGAAATGGTATGAGGAGCAGACGGGCAAGAAGATCCGCGTCATCTACCAGACCTTCGACATCAATGAAGTGATGCTCACCAAGATTGAGCGTGGTCACGAAGATTATGATGTGGTGTGCCCATCAGAATACATCATTGAGCGAATGCTTCGCAAAGACCTTCTGCTGCCTATCGACACCGCTTTCGGCAAGACGTCGAATTATCTCAAGAACGTGTCGCCATACATCGTGAAGCAGATTGACGCCACCTCGAATCATGGCAGAATCGCCCACAATTATGCCGTTCCGTATATGTGGGGAACCTGCGGCATCTTATATAATAAGGTACACGTACCTATAAAAGACGCGCAAACCTGGGGCACGCTGTGGAGTCCCAGATATCGTGGCAAACTTCTTATGAAGGATTCCTACCGCGATTCTTACGGCACCGCCCTGATCTGGGAGCACCGCAAGGAACTGGCTGCCGGCAAGGTGACCGTTCCGGAACTGATGAACGATTATTCGCCAAAAGCAGTTGCCATCGTAGAGAAACAGCTGAAAGCGCTGAAACCGAACATCGAGGGATGGGAGGCTGATTTCGGCAAGGAGACGATGACCAAAGGCAAGGCTTATCTGAACATGACCTGGAGCGGTGATGCGGTCTGGGCGATAGAAGAAGCCGGGAAAGTGGGCGTAGATCTGGGATACGAAGTTCCTAAAGAGGGAAGCAATGTATGGTTCGACGGATGGGTGATTCCGAAGTATTCCCGCAATCCGAAGGCTGCTTCCTACTTCATCAACTATCTCTGCCGAGAGGATGTGGCTCTCGCTAATATGGAAACCACGGGATATGTGAGCAGTATAGCGGGCAAGAAGGTCTTCGAAGCAATGAGCGACAAGGAGGCTTATCCTGAGACGGTGAATCTGGCTTATTTCTTCGGAGAGGAAGGCAGAAAGGCGCATCTCAACCCGATTATGTATCCTGACAGCACGGTAGTGGCAAGATGTGCGATGATTCATGATGCCGGTGATCATACTCCGGAAGTTCTGGATATGTGGTCGAAAGTAAAGGGTGACAACCTGGGTGGTGGCATCGTGATTTTCCTTCTTGCAGTGGTCTTGGGCTTAACCGTCTTCGTTTCTATCAAGAAAATCGAGCACTACAAGCACAGAAGATTGTCGAGAAAACATCGCAGACACCACATTATAAAAGTTAAAGGGTAAAAAGTAAAAGGATAAAAGCTCATACCCCCTCACGCCCTGAACCAACGGTCACCGGCCGAAGGGAAAGGTAAAGGACAGAAGCTCCTAGCCCAGGGCAACACCCTGGGTATAATGGCAGTCAACAAGACGCCCTGAAAGGGCAAAAACCTTCTTTTTAGGGGGAAAATGAAGTTTTTTGAGAAAAAAGTGAAAAAAGATGCAGAAAAATTTGGTGGAATGAAAAAAAAGCACTACCTTTGCACTCGCTTTTAAGAACAAAGCTTTTATCAAATAAAGAAAGTTCGCAATTCAAAAGCTTTTGGGTAGTTACCAGAGTGGCCAAATGGGGCAGACTGTAAATCTGCTGGCTATGCCTTCGGTGGTTCGAATCCATCACTACCCACTTTTCCCAAAAATAACTCAAAGATATAAAGATTCGGTTTTCATTATGAGAATCGGATTTTTTATTTTTATATTATCCACAAATAATACAAAACGAAAAAGCGATGGATTTCAGCAGTCCATCGCTTTTCATATTTCTCTACCAAAAGATTAGTCCTTCAAACTCTCCTGATACCAGTCGAAGAGCTTCTTCACACCATCCTCGATCTCTACCTTGTGAGTCCAGCCGAGGCTATGAAGCTTATCTACTGAGATGAGCTTTCTTGGGGTTCCATCAGGCTTGCTGGCATCAAACTCAACCTCACCCTCGAAACCTACAGCCGTTACTACAAGCTCAGAAAGTTCACGGATAGTGAGTTCCTTACCGGTTCCCACATTGATGTGGCAGTTGCGAATCTCACCGAGAGATGGGATAGCGCCACCACGGCCCTCAGAATTGTTTCTATCCACGGCACCATCTACCTTGGCACCATAGAATACAGAACTGTACTTCTCGATACCGATGATGTCCTTGAAATCCACATTCAGGAGCACATGTACGCTGGCATCTGCCATATCCTCGCTCCAGAGGAACTCACGGAGCGGTGTTCCGGTTCCCCAGAGCACTACCTTATTATCATAGATACCATAGAACTCCAATGCTTTCAGAATGCGCTCATGAGAGTTGCTTCCATCCACATTACCCTCGCCGATGATGGCACGGAGCTTGTCTGTAGGATTGATAGGACGCTTGTTCATATCTACCTCGATGCTGTGCCAGTCGCCGTCGTGGATGAGCTTGGCAAGATAGATCTTGCGCATCATCGCAGGCATTACGTGGCTGTTCTCCAGGTGGAAGTTATCGTTCGGACCATAGAGGTTGGTTGGCATCACAGCGATATAGTTGGTACCATACTGAAGGTTGTAGCTCTCGCACATCTTCAGTCCGGCAATCTTGGCTATGGCATATTCCTCGTTGGTGTATTCCAGCGGAGAAGTGAGGAGCACATCCTCCTTCATTGGCTGCGGAGCATCCTTCGGATAGATGCAGGTAGAGCCCAGGAAGAGGAGCTTCTTCACACCATGAGAATAAGCATTACTGATTACGTTGCATTGCATTTTCATATTCTGCATGATGAAGTCGGCACGATAGAGCGAATTCGCCATGATACCGCCCACGAAGGCTGCGGCCAAAACCACAGCATCCGGCTTCTCCTCATCAAAGAACTTCTCTACTGCATACTGGTCGGTCAAGTCGAGTTCTTTGTGAGAACGACCCACCAGATTGTGATAGCCTCTCTTCTCGAGGTTATTCCAGATAGCAGAACCCACGAGTCCGTGGTGTCCTGCTATATAAATCTTAGAATCTTTTGATAACATTGATTATTATTGTAAACTATCAACCGTAAACTATCAACTGTTAACTATTACTTAACAATACCCTTCTCCAAGTATTCCACGAGGTTGCAGCGAACCTTCTCACCGGCAGCCTCGGCAGCCACCTTGGCCATATCGCTCTCTACCATGATCTTGACGAGATCTTCAAAAGAGGTGGTGTTTGGATTCCAGCCGAGCTTAGCCTTTGCCTTTGTTGGGTCACCCCAGAGGTTAACCACGTCGGTAGGACGATAGAAATCTGGAGAAACCTCAACGAGAGTCTTGCCGATAAGCTCCTCAGGACCCTCAACGCAGATACCCTTCTCGTTCTCATTCTTGCCTTCCCACTTCAGTTCGATGCCTACGTGGTGGAAAGCCAACTGGGCGAACTCACGAACAGAGTGCTGCTTACCTGTTGCAATCACGAAATCCTCTGGCTTCTCTGCCTGGAGAATCAACCACATACACTCTACGTAATCCTTGGCATAACCCCAGTCGCGGAGAGAATCCAGGTTACCGAGATAAAGCTTGCTCTGCTTGCCCTGCTTGATACGGGCTGCAGCCAATGTAATCTTGCGGGTTACGAAAGTCTCACCACGGCGCTCACTCTCGTGATTGAAGAGAATACCCGAGCAGCAGAACATATTGTATGCCTCACGATACTCCTTGACAATCCAGAAGCCATACTGCTTGGCAACTGCGTATGGAGAATAAGGATGGAATGGAGTGTTCTCGTTCTGAGGGACCTCCTCTACCTTACCATAAAGCTCAGATGTGGAAGCCTGATACATACGGCAGGTATCGGTCAAACCGCACTGGCGGATAGCCTCCAGGATACGGAGCACACCTGTTGCATCTACGTCGGCAGTAAACTCTGGAGAGTCGAAGCTCACCTGTACGTGGCTCTGAGCTGCGAGGTTATAAACTTCGGTTGGTTTCACCTTGTTCATCACCTGGATGATGCTCATAGAGTCACCGAGGTCGGCATAATGAAGATGAAAGTTTGGGGTACCCTCCAAATGTGCGATGCGCTCGCGATAATCGGTAGATGAGCGACGGATTGTTCCGTGAACATCATACCCCTTACTCAACAACAATTCAGCTAAGTAAGAGCCATCCTGACCTGTGATACCTGTAATTAAAGCTACTTTTCTATTTTCCATTTACTTCTTTATATGATAAATTAATAAATTCGTTGCAAAAGTACGACTTTTTTCTCAGACTATCAAACTTTCTGTCATTTATTTACTTTTTTCTCTAACATTGAACCGTCTGCGTCTCCGGCCAGTTCACCAGATACAGCATTTCCGTAGCTCGCGTAAAGGCGGTATAGAGCCAGTGGATATAGTCGGGATTGAGCATATCATCCGTCATATACCCCTGATCCACATACACATGTGCCCACTGTCCGCCCTGCGCCTTGTGGCAGGTTACGGCGTATGCGAATTTCACCTGCAGGGCATTGAAGAACTGATCCTGTCGGATTGCCTTCATCCTATCTGTCTTGAGCGGAATATCCTGATAATCCTCTTCTATCTGATGGAAAAGCTGCTCCTGCTGTTCATGTGTCAGGGCAGGCGCCTCGCTCGTCAATGTATCCAGCAGCACCGTAGCTTCCAGCTCATAGTTGTCGTAATCGGGAAACTGGAGCAGCAACGTGGCAAAGCGGAAGCCATAGAGGTCAATGCGGCGGCGCACCTTCAGCACTTTCGCCCGATCGCCATTCGCCAGAAAAGCAGGAATCTCGTTGCTTTGAAGTTTATTATTACTCTTCCTCTCTTCTTCCATCCAGTAATAATTATTCTTCACAATCATCAGGATATCGCCCTGCGAAAGCTCTTCCTCCCTATCCAGCACCATATTGCGGATGCCCTGATTGAAGATGTTTGCACGCTTGTTGCTGCGGGTCACCACGATGGTATCGTCCAGACCCACATGGTGATAGCTGTAGGCTAGAGACTCTATCAGTTCGGCTCCAGGCATCTGCTTGATATCCGAATAGCCAGCGAAATGAATCTTCGGAAGTTGGGTAATGTCATCATGCGTAATCATCTGTCTGATCATCGTGGCATTATAGAGAATACCCGATTCCTCGCTCTGTCGGAGCACCTCATTCAGATCACATTCATACACCTTCAGTCCATATCCCTCCAGCATCGCTGCATGCAGGGCTGGCGATTCCTCCTCTCCGATAGGAGGCAACTGCGCCTTGTCACCTATCAGCAGCAAGCGGTCGTTCCGTCCCTGATACACGAAATGCACCAGGTCATCCAACAGGCATCCGCTTCCGAAGCTCATCCCTCCCAATCCCATATTGGCAATCATCGATGCCTCATCTACCATGAAAAGCGTATCGGTATAGAGATTATCATTCAGATTAAACTGTCCCTCTACCCCCGAAAACGATTTTTCACGATAGATACGGCGATGGATGGTATAGGCAGGCGAACCGCTGTTCAGCGAGAAAACCTTCGCTGCCCTACCCGTAGGTGCCAGGAGCATCACCTTCTGACGAATCTCCTTCAGGGTCCTGACGATGGCACCCGAGAGCGTTGTCTTACCCGTACCCGCACTACCCCGCAGAATCATCACGGCGTGCGGATCTCTATCGGTAAGAAACTCAGCAAACACCTCCAGGGCATGTGCCTGTTCCTGGGTTGGCGGAAAGCCAAATTGCTGCAATATCTTATATTTTAGCTCGTCTATTATCATCAATTTGTTATTTATCCTTTAATAATTAATAATTTCAATACCAAATATTTTGCGTTGTCTCCGTTTTGCATTATCTTTGCAGAAGATAAGCTGCACTCGGCAATGTGAAAGCAAGCTTTCATTGCGCTCACTTGCATTATCTTTGCAGAAGATAAGCTGCAGAAGCAGATGCAAAAGTACTAATACTTTTTGAAATGAGAATGAAATTAAGAAAAATAAACAATAATGCCATTCTGGGCGCCTGCGTCATCATCATGATGCTGCTTTGCGCTCTCAGTATCAGCCAGCCTCTCATCTTCGAGAAACAGATGGCGAACCGCGAAGCCGAGGTGAAGGAGAAACTGATGCTCATCCGTTCTGCCGAAGAAAGATACAGGGCGAAGCACGGAGTCTATACCGGCGATTTCGCTGTCCTCATCAAGGCGAAGTATCTCAAGGCTGAGGATACCCTCATCCCTTATTCCGATGGCAGGAAATTCTCGCTCGCCGCCACAACCATCGTCCATAAAAGCGGAAAGCAGATTCCGCTGATGGAATGTGGAGCCACCTACGAAGACTATCTCGATGGTCTCAACGAGGAGGCGATTCAACAGGTAACAGAAAAAGCTTCCGATGCCGGCAACTTTCCTGGATTAAAGATCGGAGACATCACCAAAGACAACGACAATGCAAGTAATTGGTAAAAAAAGAACACAGCAAGCACGACTCACCATCCGTGTGAGCAAGAATACACTCAGCTTCTCGGTTGTAGATCGCGAAGCCGAGCACCAGTTGATATACGAACCTTACACCATGAAAAGCGGTGTATCGATAGCAGCCAACCTCAGACAGGCTTTCGGCGAAAGCGAACTCCTGCAGCGCGGCTATCAGAAGGTGCGTGTCTATATCGATACGCCTATCCTGCTGGTACCTATCGAGGAATTCCACGAGGAAGACCTCACCGTGCTCTATCAGCATGCCTTCACTGGCAGCCACAGCGATGCCATCCTCTACAGGGTGCAGCCGAATCTGAATGTGGTGGCCGTTTTCCCGATCAATAAGGATCTGAAGATGGTGATAGAAGACAACTTCCAGGATGTGCGCTTCACTCCTATCATGCAGCCGATGTGGAACTATCTGCACAAGCGCAGCTTCACGGGTATCAACCACAAGCTCTATGCGTATTTCCACGACAAGAAGGTGGACATCTTCTGTTTCGAGAAAAACAGATTCAAGTTCTACAATTCCTTCCAGGCTGATCATGCCAAGGATGCACTCTACTTCATCCTCTTCGTATGGAAGCAGCTGGGATTGCAGCAGATGCAGGATGAGCTGCATGTTTCGGGCGATATTCCGGATAAGGATTGGTTCCTCTACAATGCCAAGCTCTATGTCAAGAAGACTTTTCTCCTGAATCCAAGCGCCGAATTCAATCGTGCTCCCATCACGGAAATCAAGGGAATGCCGTTCGATCTGCTGACGCTTTACTTAAGCAAGTAGGAATTGATTATTAAAAGTTGATTGTTAAAAGTTAATAGTTAAAAGTTAATTATGAGAATCATAACAGGACAATATAAGGGTCGCCACTTCGACATACCACATTCGTTCAAGGCGCGACCAACTACAGATTTCGCAAAGGAGAACATCTTTAATGTTTTGCAGAATTACATCGATTTCGAGGATGCCACAGCCCTCGACCTCTTTGCCGGCACAGGCAGCATCTCGCTGGAACTGGTATCCCGTGGATGCAGCCGAGTAATCAGCGTAGAGACCGACCGCGACCATGCCAACTTCATCCGCGAGTGTTTCAAGAAACTGGGCGAAGACAGGGATCTTCTGATTCGCGGCGATGTATTCCGCTTCCTGAGAACCTGCAAGCAGAAGTTCGATTTCATCTTTGCCGATCCGCCATACGCACTGGAGAAGCTTCCCGAGATTCCAGACCTCGTACTCAATGGCGATCTTCTGAACGAAGAGGGCATCTTCGTTTTCGAGCATGGCAAGAACTACGATTTCTCCGACCATCCAAGATTCCTGGAGCATAGAAGTTACGGAAGCGTAAACTTCTCGATATTCAGATAAAAGCAAATTTAGGCACGGCTTAATAAAAATCCGTGCCTAATTACAGCAGCGGCGAAAGCAATCTTACAATACTCTCGAACAATCTTTTCAGGAACGGGCGCCTTACGAAATACGCCACATCATCCACCAGAATGCTGCTGGATTCATCCTTCAGATAAATCCGCTTGATTCTCTGCGCCATTTCCTCATCATAGAAGAAGGCATTCGCCTCGAAATTATTCTCGAAACTCCGGAAATCCACATTCGTGCTGCCCACGGTACAGAGGTTGTCATCGCTCACCAGCAACTTGCTGTGATTGAATCCACCCGTATAGAGATAAACCTTCACGCCAGCCTCTATCGCCTCCATCAGATAAGAACGCGAAGCCCACTCCACCATCCTGGCATCAGAATGTCTAGGCATCAGCAGGCGGATATCTACTCCCGCCAGCGCCGCCGTGCGCATCGCAAAGAGCACAGGTTCGGTAGGCAGGAAATAAGGCGTCTCCATATACACATACTTCTGCGCCTGAAGCAGAATGCGCACATATCCCTGCATGATATCAGGCCATGGAGCAATCGGACTGCTCGTTACTACCTGCACCAGACAATTATTCCTGATTTTCGAATCCACCGGAGGATAATACTTTCGGTTTGACACCAAGGTGCGATCCACAAAATACCAGTCTATCAGGAAAGCACGCTGCAGGGCATACACGCCTCCGCCCTCTATCCTCAGATGCGTATCGCGCCACTTCTGCTTCCCGGTGCCCTTCACATAGCGCTTGGCGATGTTCATGCCACCGATGAATCCTACCCTGCCGTCTATCACGCATATCTTGCGGTGATTGCGGTAGTTCACCTTGCTGGTAAACGCCGGAAACCTTACCGGCATAAACGAATGCACATCGATGCCCGCTTCCCTCATGCGCTCAAAGAAGGCATCCTTCACCTTCCAGCAGCCCACGTCATCGTATATCAGTCTGACTTCCACTCCCTGTTCCGCCTTGTCTATCAGGGCATCAGCCACCAGATAGCCCAGGGCATCATCCTCGAAGATGTAGGTATCCAGATGGATGTGATGCTGAGCCTTACCTATATTATATAATAAGGAGAAGATGAATTCATAACCATCGGTAAAGATATCCACCTGATTGTCCTTAAACGGGAATGCCCAGTTCTGATTGGTAAAGAGATTCATCAGCGGCTTGTTGTTGGCTGGGATATGCAAATTCTCCTGCTCAGCAAACTCCAGCATCGATCGCTTGGTCAACTGGTCCATGCTTCTATCGCTGATCAGCCGTTCCTTTCTCGTGTTCTGCCCGAAGAAGATGTAGAAGATGATTCCCACGAAAGGCATGAAGGCAAGCACAAGAATCCACGCCATCGTCTTGGCGGGCTGTCGGTTGTCCATCAAGACGGTGATGATAGCGGGAATCATGATTGCCATATAAAGCAAGAGATAAATCCAATGAATATATATCATACCTTTCTTTTTTATCTAGTTGAATACCGAGTTGGTCTGGCTGGCAAGCAGCGAGTTCATCTTCTTCAGTTTCATAAACTCCTCCACCAGCTCCCTGTTCGAAGGATTTCTGGCAAATTCCTGCTGCACCTCTATCAGTCGCTGTGCGATATAATGTGTGCGGAAGCTCAGCAGATCCTTGAAGACAAACTGGCGCAGCTTTTCAGCATTCAGCTGCAGCTGCAGACTCGCCGTAGAAACCTCCTGTTCTCCCGTCGGCAGACTGGCAATCCTACTCACCTCCGGATCCGGATGGTTGGCAAAATAGGTTTCCGCCACGAAGTTCTCATCCTCCAGATGCTCCAGCGTTTCCTGCAAGATTCTGTTGTAAAGATCGTTATGAAATCTGAACTCATCGCCCGACATATCCAGATAGATATATTGTGCTATTGGCAGTTCTATATCGTTGCCATCCACATCCTTCACCACAATATGCTTTTCTCCGTGGTGTATGATCAGCTTCACCAGCAGGTCCTCCACCTCCAGCAGCTTGTCCAGCGGCGTCACGCCCCTCATGGCAGCCTGCATTCCCTGCTGTGGGGCAGTAGCCTTCGGGTCTCTCAGTCCAGCCGCGCGCCGTTCAGCCTTCACCTGCTCGCTCATGCCGTTTCTCACGAAGTTGTTCAGCGCATTCACGATAATCGCCTCGTTCACGCCCAGCCGGTGGGCGCAGTCGGTGATGTAAGAGGCTCGGGTAATCTGATTCTTGATCTTCGAGATGCTCTCCACGATGCTGTTGATTGCCTGGCTTCTCTTCACCGGATCGGTCACGCCGTTCAGCGAGAGGTCGGTCTTAAACTGTATGAAGTCCTTCTGGTTTTCCTCTATGTATTTTCTGAAATCTGCAGCGGTATGGCTTCGGGCAAAGCTGTCCGGGTCATTTCCATCCGGCAGGAAGAGCACCTTCACGTTCATCTCCTCCTCCAGCAGCATGTCGGTACCTCGCAGCGCTGCATGCACGCCCGCAGCATCGCCGTCGTAGAGCAATACGATGTTGCTGGTGAATCGGTGGAGCAGTCTGATCTGATGGATGCTCAGCGCCGTACCCGAGTTGGCCACCACGTTTTCGATGCCGCACTGGTGCATGGAGATTACATCCGTATATCCCTCCACCATATACACGCAGTCTTCCTTGGCGATGGCCTTCTTTGCCTGATACAGTCCGTAGAGCTCCCGCTCCTTGTGGTAGATGATACTGTCGGGCGAGTTCACGTATTTCTGGCTCACACCCTTGGTACGGGTATCCAGCACACGTCCGCCGAAAGCCACCACCTTTCCGCTCACACTCAGCCACGGGAAGATGGCACGCCCGGAGAATCGGTCCAGATACTTGTCCTGTCCGCTCTTGTTGCCCGCTTCCTCCTTGTCCACCTTGAAGCAGAGACCGGTATCCACCAGGTATTTCGGCTGATATCCTTTCTTCACCGCCTCGTCGAAGAGCGCCGTGCGCTGGTTCAGGGCGAATCCCAGCTGGAATTTCTTGATGATGTCATCTCTGAATCCTCGGCTTCTGAAATACTGCATGCCGATGGCTCTACCGTCCACATCATTCTGCAGGATGTCCTGGAAGTATTTCGCCGCCCATTCATTCACGATGAACATCGATTCGCGTTCGTTTTCGCGCTGCTTCTCCTCGTTGGTCATCTCGCGTTCCTGAATCTCGATATGGTATTTGTTAGCCAGCCATCTCAGTGCCTCAGGATAGGTCATCTGCTCCAGCTCCATCAGGAAATTGATGGCGTTTCCACCCTTTCCGCAGGTAAAGCAATGGCAGATGCCACGCGTAGGAGAAACGGAGAAGGATGGATGGGAATCGTTGTGGAAAGGACACAGACCGATGTAGTTGATGCCGCGCTTTTTAAGCGTGACGAATTCGGACACCACCTCTTCTATCTTGGTGGAGTCCATGATACGTGCTATCGTCGGTTTGTCTATCATTATTCTAATCCTCTTATTTTTATGTGCAAAGAAAATGCAAACGAGCGCAAAGAAAGCTTGCTTTCAATTTGCCGAGTGCAGCTTTTCTTATGCAAAGGTACGATAAATCTTTGAAAATGCAAAGAGAAAGGGGGGAGAAAAGCAAAAAAGAAGGAGCAATCGGGTGGAGATTCGAAAAAAAGATATAACTTTGCAGCAAAAATCAATTTAAAGACAAAGAAAAAGATTATGTTTAGTGGAATCGTAGAAGAAATGGCCACCGTAGTGGCGATTAAGCAGGATAAGGAGAACATCGACTTTACCCTGAAATGTTCGTTCGTAGATGAACTCGGCATCGACCAGAGCGTGGCGCACAACGGCGTCTGCCTCACCGTGGTGGAAATCAAGGACGGTACCTATACCGTTACTGCCATGAAGGAAACCCTGGACCGCAGCAACCTGGGACTGCTCAAGGTGGGCGACAAGGTGAACGTGGAGCGCTCGATGATCATGAACGGCCGACTGGACGGCCATATCGTGCAGGGACACGTGGATGAAACCGCCAAGTGCATCAACATGAAGGATGCAGACGGTTCTACCTACTTCACCTTCGAATATGAACTGAACAAGGAGATGGCGCGCAAGGGTTACTTCACCGTAGATAAGGGCAGCGTAACCGTGAACGGCGTTTCACTCACCGTCTGCGAGCCAACCGACAACACCTTCACCGTAGCCATCATACCTTACACCCGAGAGAACACCAACTTCTGCAACATCGAAGTAGGAACCGTGGTGAATATCGAGTTTGATATTCTCGGTAAGTATATAGCAAGACTGAAGAGCTTCGAATAATCGAATAAAGATTTTCTAATAAAACAAGAAATGCCGCAGCGAATATGCTGTGGCATTTCTTGTTTATATGGCTGTTTACTTTCTTCTGATTGTCAGTTCGATAGCCTCCGGATGCTGCTGTGCAAACGACTTCACATCATCAACCACCAGCACGAGATAGCCACCGCCACCAGCTCCCGGCATCTTCCAGGCATGAACCTCAGGAAGGACGGAATACTCATCAATGAAGCCCTGTACGCAGCCCTGAATCATGGCTGGGAACATGGCTACCTGAGCATCGAAGGATGCCTGGAAGGCAGATGCAAAGGCTGCAAAATCCATTGCGAGGATAGCATTCCAACAGTCATCGGCTGCCTTGGCAAGGTTCTTCACCTTTGGCTCGGTAATGTCCTTGCCCTCTACCACAGAGCAGCCCGGACGGCGTGGATCCATCGGAATCATGCAGACATGGCTCTCCACCCACGAGAGAACCTTCTCATCCAGACAGGTCTCAAACTTATCCGGCCAGAAACGATTATCATAATAATGTCTTACCAGTCCCGGCATGCAGATACCGATGGCATCCTGCGCACCACTCACGATACCGTCGCTGCGCTCGGGATCGTTCTCGAAACAGAACACCAGCTTGGCAAGAATCTCAGGATTCATGTCAGGCAACTTCACCGGCCATATCTTCTTGATCATGTTGCGGGTAGAAGTGGAAAGACCGCAGCGCTCACGCACCTCGAAGGTAGGGAGGAGCGACATGGTGATAGCCCAGCCCGGAGCATGACAGCTTACGTATGGCTGGTCTATCCAGGTACCAGCCAGGTCGAGACGGGTAGGAAGCTGACAGGTAGAATCCTTGATATCCGTGCTCGAACGGGCGGTGAGGCCATCAGCCGGAGTGCGCTGGAGCACCACATACTCGATGCCCCGCTCCTGGCAGAACTGGCGCTTGGATTCGCTGCTGCCATCCGCATTCACCACAAAGATGTCAGGCTTCACGATGTCGATGGTAGGAACAAAGTCCATAATGCCATCGCCCGCATTGATATAGGCATCCTTTACATATTTAATAGACTTCACCATAAAGAGGCGCTCCTGCTCGGGATAGAACGTCTTATGATGCTTGTAGCCGAGAATCGTCTGGTCGGATCCGATACCTACGTAGAGGTCGCCGTACTGAGACGCCTGGCGGAAAAACTCAACGTGGCCGCTATGCAACAGGTCATAACAACCACTTACAAAAACTTTCTTCATAATTTTAAGCTACTTTTCTTGTCTAGGACAAATTATCAGATAAAAGATAGATTTGCCGTATTTGCTTGCAAAACTACAATAAATATTCAAAACTAGCAAGAAAAAACTGCACAAATATTACGTTTTGCGTACAATATATAGTAATTTGTGCATTTTTTCTTCGAAATATTTGGGTAAAAGACAAAAAAATGGTACTTTTGCCGACGTGTTTGTTCCCAAATCAAGGATTTGAGCTCCGAACACTAACAACTTAAGAGAATTATAACAATAACCATTTTTAAATATGAGTTTGAAAATCGTTGTACTTGCCAAGCAAGTACCTGACACAAGAAATGTGGGTAAGGATGCGATGACAGCCGAGGGCACCGTGAACCGTGCAGCCCTTCCTGCTATCTTCAATCCAGAAGATTTGAACGCGCTGGAGCAGGCTCTCCGTCTGAAGGAGCAGAATCCAGGTTCTACAGTTGGAATCTTGACAATGGGTCCTCCTCGTGCAGGAGAAATCATCCGTCAGGGTCTTTATCGTGGTGCAGACACCGGTTGGTTGCTCACCGACCGCCTCTTTGCCGGTGCAGATACACTGGCTACTTCCTATGCCCTTGCTACCGGAATCCAGAAGATTGGTGACGTTGACATCGTGATCGGTGGTCGCCAGGCTATCGATGGTGATACTGCTCAGGTAGGTCCGCAGGTGGCTCAGAAGTTGGGATTGAACCAGGTAACCTACGCAGAGGAAATCCTCAAGGTAGAGGATGGCAAGGCTACTATCCGCCGCCTCATCGATGGCGGTGTTGAGACCGTAGAGGCTCCATTGCCACTGGTAATTACCGTAAACGGAAGTGCTGCTCCATGTCGCCCATGCAACGTGAAGCTCGTAATGAAATATAAATACGCTACCTGCCCTATGGAGCGCAAGGGTGATGAGCCTTGGGCCAACCTCTATGAAGAGCGCCCTTACTTGACTCTGAACCAGTGGAGTGTTGCCGATGTTGACGGCGACCCTGCACAGTGCGGTTTGAGCGGTTCACCTACCAAGGTGAAGGCCGTGAAGAACATCGTGTTCCAGGCTAAGGAAAGCAAGACCTTGACCAGCAGCGATGAAGACATCGACGGACTGATGAAGGAATTGTTGAACGAAAGTATTATCGGATAATTTTGAAAAGACAATGAACAACGTATTTGTATATTGCGAGGTAGAAGGCACAACCGTTGCCGAAGTATCTCAGGAATTGCTCACCAAGGGTCGTAAGCTCGCTAACCAGCAGGGCGTGGAGCTCCATGCCATCGTGGCTGGTACCGGCATCAAGGGCAAGGTAGAGGATCAGATTCTCCCTTATGGTGTAGATAAATTATTTGTTTTCGATGCTGAGGGATTGTTCCCATATACTTCAGCTCCTCATACAGACATTCTCGTCAACCTCTTCAAGGAGGAGAAGCCTCAGATTGCACTGATGGGTGCTACCGTTATCGGTCGCGACCTCGGTCCTCGTGTTTCTTCTTCATTGACCAGCGGTCTTACCGCCGACTGTACAGAGCTTGAAATCGGTGATTACGACGACAAGAAGAGCGGCAAGCACTACGAGGGTCTGCTCTATCAGATTCGACCAGCCTTCGGTGGTAACATCGTGGCTACCATCGTAAACCCAGAGCACCGTCCTCAGATGGCTACCGTTCGTTCCGGCGTGATGCAGAAGAGCATCTACGAGGGTGAGTGCAAGAAGGAAGTGGTTTACCCAGAGGTAAGCAAGTATGTTCCTGCTGAAGACTTTGTAGTAAAGGTACTCGACCACCACGTAGAGGCTGCCAAGCACAACCTGAAGGGTTCTGCCATCGTCGTAGCCGGCGGTTATGGTGTAGGAAGCAAGGAAGGTTTCGACCAGCTCTTCGAATTGGCTCATCTCCTCCATGGTGAGGTAGGTGCTTCCCGTGCTGCAGTAGATGCAGGTTGGGTAGATCACGACCGTCAGATTGGTCAGACTGGTGTTACCGTTCATCCTAAGGTATATATCGCCTGCGGAATCTCTGGTCAGATTCAGCACATCGCCGGTATGCAGGATTCAGGCATCATCATCTCTGTAAACAACGACCCAGATGCTCCAATCAACAAGATTGCCGACTACGTTATCAACGGCAATGTTGAGGATGTGGTTCCTAAGCTCATCAAGTACTACAAGCAGAATTCAAAGTAATCTGCATTACACATTATTTAAATAAGAAAAGCAAAATGGCTAATTACTATAGTGATCACCCTGAGATTGAATTTCATCTCAATCACCCATTGATGAAGCGTGTTGTTGACTTGAAGGAGCGCAACTACGCTGAAAAAGACCAGTTTGAAGATGCTCCTGTCAACTACGAGGATGCCATCGAGAACTACAAGCGATTGCTGGATATTACCGGCGATGTAGCTGCTAACATCATCGAACCAAACTCTGAGGATGTTGACCTCGAAGGTCCACACCTGGAGAACGGCCGCATGATCTATGCCAGCAAGACATTCGAGAACCTCGATGCTACCCGCAAGGCTGGCCTCTGGGGCTTGTCAATGCCTCGTCGTTACGGCGGCTTGAACCTGCCTAACGCCATCTTCTCTATGGCTTCTGAGATTATCGCTGCTGCCGATGCAGGCTTCCAGAATATCTGGTCTCTCCAGAGCTGTATCGATACACTCTATGAGTTCGGTTCTGAGGAGCAGCGCCAGAAGTACATCCCTCGCATCTGCGCTGGCGAGACCATGAGTATGGACTTGACTGAGCCTGATGCAGGTTCTGACTTGCAGCGCGTGATGCTGAAGGCTACACAGGATGAGGACGGCACATGGCGTCTGAATGGTGTGAAGCGTTTCATCACCAATGGTGACTCAGACATCCACCTGGTTCTGGCTCGTTCAGAGGAAGGCACAAAGGATGGTCGTGGTCTTTCCATGTTCATCTACGACAAGCGTGATGGCGGCGTAACCGTTCGTCACATCGAGCACAAGTTGGGTATTCACGGTTCTCCTACCTGCGAGTTGGTTTACAAGAATGCCAAGGCAGAGCTTTGCGGTAACACCCGTCTCGGTTTGATTAAGTACGTGATGGCTCTGATGAACGGTGCCCGTCTGGGTATTGCTGCTCAGAGTGTAGGTGTTGAGCAGGAGGCTTACAACGAGGGCTTGGCTTATGCCAAGGAGCGTGCTCAGTTTGGTGAGAAGATCATCAACTTCCCAGCCGTTTACGACATGCTTTCAAGAATGAAGGCTAAGTTGGATGCAGGCCGTTCACTCCTCTACTGCTGCGCTCGCTACGTAGATATCTACAAGGCTTTGGAGGATATCGCCCGCGACACTAAGCTCACTCCAGAGGAGCGTCAGGAGATGAAGAAATACACCCGCCTTGCTGATGCATTCACACCATTGGCTAAGGGTATGAACTCAGAGTATGCTAACCAGAATGCATACGATGCCATCAGCATCCACGGTGGTTCTGGTTTCATCATGGAGTACAAGTGCCAGCGTCTGTTCCGTGATGCCCGCATCTTCTCTATCTACGAGGGTACCACCCAGCTTCAGGTTGTTGCAGCTATCCGCTACATCACCAACGGTACTTATCTCAGCATCATCAAGGAGATGTTGGAGAGCGAGGTATCAGATGACTTGAAGCCATTGAAGGAGCGTGTTGCCAAGCTCGTAGATCTTTACGAGGCAGCCATCAACAAGGTGAAGGAAGCTAACGATCAGGCAGTTCACGACTTCCTGGCTCGCCGTCTCTACAATATGACTGGCGACATCGTAATGTCTCTCCTCATCCTCGACGATGCTACTAAGGCACCAGAGATGTTCCAGAAGAGTGCTAACGTTTATGTTCGCATGGCAGAGGAGGAAGTTCTCGGTCATTCAGCATACATCCAGAACTTCAAGGCAGAAGATTTGGAGAGCTTCAAGGCATAAGCTTCAATAACTATATAATAAGAAAGTCCGTGGGAATTTATTTACCCACGGACTTTTTCATTTTATTTTTTCTTCTTTGTATTACTTCTCGCCATCAAGGGGTCAGCTACATACTTTTGCAGTGGATGATTAATCATCTCAGGAATCCAATAGAAGAGCTTGTTTGCTAATCGTAAAGGCTTTATGTACTTATCCTTCATCGGCTTGGCCGCTCTTTGAATTATCAAAGCAAGCTCTTCGTAGCTATAAGGCTTAAAAGCGCATAAATCTACAAGGAGTTGACTAACCTTTTCCCGAGATGCCCACTTTCCTAATTTTGCAACTCGTTCTTGGAGCCCTTTAGGAAGTTCCCTCAGTAATTCGTTACGACTATTCGGTTGGCTTTCGATCTCAAATGTACCATGCTGAGGTGGTATCTTCTCGCCTTGAGGTGGTATCTTTTTGCCCAATGTACCATGCTGAGGTAGTATCTTTTCTCCCAATGTACCATGCTGAGGTAGTAACCTTTCGCACTAAAGTCGTAACCTTTCTCCTAAGGATACCACCTTGGAGGTTCTTATATAATAAGTGTTACGACCTTGCCTTTTTTTTCTCTAGGAATCCAAGATCACAGAGTTTATGAATCTCCAAGCGTACACGGGCATGAGTAATCGAAGAATCCAGCTGGCGATAAGTAGCATTATCTATCGCACCCACTTCTCTCACGAAGACTAGAGCCAACTTCTGCTCATTCATCAAGCCAAACTCGGCATATTGAGCCAACCATTCCATATTCTCCTTGCTGAGAAAATGATGGAGCAGAAGTCTTGCCGTAAACTTATTCGCTTCATGGTTCGACCCTAAAGTTGGTATATAGTTGTACAGTTAAAAGGTATATAGTCGTACAACCAAAAGGTGTATAGTTGTACAACCAAAAGATGTATAGTTGTACAACTAAAAGGTATATAGTCGTACAACTAAAGAGTGTATAGTCGTACAACTAAAGGGTGTATAGTCGTACAACTAAAGGGTGTATAGTCGTACAACTAAAGAGGGTTGTCACTAGGCTCAGCTCACTGTAGTCAGAAGGTTCTAGAAACAGACTCCTTATACTTCTATTCCAGGTCACTGAATCTGATCAAACGCTTCCCATTGCTTGAATAGGGATTCCCCCTTCTACTTTAGGGAATCCTTCTCGTTTCCTTTCGGAAGAAAGTAGTACTTTTGCAGGCGTAAACAAGATAATGACCGAGCACTCTTTTTAAAAGGGGCTCAAGATTATAACTTTCAAAAACAGTATCGCTTATGAAAAGAAATGAAGTAATGGCACTCATCGCCACAACCATATTGATGTTTGCCGTATGCCTCTCAGCTTCGGCTAAGGGAAAAAGAAACGTGGAGCGGGGAATGACCAAGCAGGAAGTGATTGCCATTCTCGGAGAACCTAAGCTCACCAGTTTCGACATGTATGGGGACAAATGGGAATATGCTAAATATAATAATCTGTTTGGAGATTCCAAGTACATCACGGTCTTCTTCGACAGAAACGGAAAGGTTGTGCAGTACGATACAAGAATCATAGAACCAAACAGCCAAACATCAAATGTACAGCAACCACAACACCCTACCCCACCCATCTACGATGGAAGATGTGATCCCGATGGCAGAATGGATTATAGCTACAGCCTCGATGATGCTTCCTTCTCCAAACTATATAATAAGGTGAAGAAAGCAAGCTTTGATGACAACAAGTTCGACCTGATAGAAGTGGCAAGCCTCGGCTGCTATTATTCCTGCGCCCAGGTGGTCCGCATCATGAAGATATTTCCTTTCGACGACGAACAGCTGAAAGCGCTCAAAATGATGGCGCCACATATCGTGGATCTTCAGAATACAGGCCTCATCTATAAAGTATTCAGCTTTGACAGCGAAAAGGATAAGGCTGAGGAAATCATCAGAAATAGCAGATAACCACAGAATCAAAGAGGGGGGGGATGTGACAAGACCATGATATAAAATTTCGGGGGAATCGGATATTTCACCTTATTTTTTTTCGGGGGAATCGGACATTTCGCCCTAAAAAAAAACAGGGGAATCGGATTTTCTTCATTTATCTCTCTCATTTTCAGATATTTTTTCGTATCTTTGCACTGAAATAAAGAAAAGTAATATGGAACGAAGAATATTTAAACGCAAAATATACGACAAGATTCTCAAATGGAAAGAAGAGAATCATGGCAAGACAGCCCTTCTGATAGAAGGCGCTCGCCGTGTGGGAAAATCAACAATTGTTGAAGAATTTGCCCGCAAGGAATACCAGTCATGCATTATCATCGACTTCAACAAAGCAAGAAAAGAGGTGAAAGAACTATTTGAAGACTTGATGGACCTAGACTTACTCTTCCTCAAATTACAGCAAATGTATCATGTGGAATTAATTGACAGAAATTCTGTTATCATCTTTGATGAAGTACAACAATGCCCACTTGCACGACAAGCCATTAAGTATCTTGTGCAAGATGGTCGTTACGACTATATTGAGACAGGCTCACTGATTAGCGTGAAAAAGAACACCAAGGACATTACCATTCCAAGCGAAGAAGACAGAATAGAAATGTATCCCTTGGATTATGAGGAGTTCAGATGGGCTATCGGCGACAAAACCTCTATAAATATTCTAGCTAAGTTTTGGGAAAAGAAGCTTTCTTTGGAAGGTGCTCACCGAGAAGCTATCAAAAACTTACGCCTCTATATGTTAGTTGGTGGAATGCCACAAGCCATCAATACCTATCTAGACACCAACAATCTGAGTAAGGTAGATGAAACGAAGCGTAAAATCATCAAACTCTACGAGGATGATTTACTAAAGATAGACCCTTCAGGGCGAGCATCCAAAATGTTCTTATCCATACCAGCAGCACTCAGTCGTAACGCATCACGCTACGTTCCTTCTTCTATAATCGGCGAAACAAACGAGGGAAAAATGATAGAACTGCTCAAAACATTGGAAGACAGTAAGATTATCAATATGGCATATCACGTAGATGATCCTAACGTTGGAATGCCGTTGAGCACAAACTTTGATAAGTTCAAAATGTTTGTTGCAGACACAGGTTTGTTTATTACCCTTGCATTCTGGGACAAGTCTTATACTGAAAATATTATCTACACAAAGCTGCTAACCGACAAGTTAGCAGCCAACTTGGGATACGTATATGAGAATCTTGCAGCTCAAATGCTTACAGCTTCGGGGAACAGGCTTTTTTACCACACATGGAAAAAGGACGAAAAGCATTACTATGAGATAGATTTTCTCATATCACATGGCAATAAGCTATGTCCAATCGAAGTAAAATCTTCCAGTCACAAGACTCACGCCTCACTCGATAATTTCTGTGAGAAATATTCGAAGGTTGTAGCGCAACGCTATTTGATCTACAATAAGGATTTACAAAAAGATGGAAACACATTGTTGATACCTTTCTATATGATACCATTCATCTAAGAAAATAAAGTCCGTGGGCATTCTTTTGCTCACGGACTTTATTATCAATTAAGAGAATTACAACCGTGAAATCCACGAGCTACTTTTTTATGCCAAATCATGCATATTGTTTAGTCGATTTTACAAAATAATCATATTTCTGTAAAATCGACTAAACAACTGAGGTAATACCCGTATGAAAATGCTTTCCCCTCTCCCTTTCCATTTTTTTACAAAAATCACAAGGATTGTTAAAATTGAAACTTTATGCTAAACTTTTCCGTCTAAATGCAATCAGATTAATATCTTTCTGAAATAAATAAAACGGGATAAAAAGAAAATAGAAGAAGATTATGAACGGAAAAGTAAAAAACGCAATGGCTGCGCTGCTTCTTGTGGCGGCACCATTGGCTACGCAGGCAAAACAATGGTCGCTGAAAGACTGTATCGACTATGCGCTTGCCAACAACATCGCTCTTCAGAAGACGCAACTCACCAAGGCAAGCGCCCAAGAAGATTATCTGCAGTCGAAAGCTGCTCTGCTTCCGTCGCTCAGCGCCAGCACCAACCAAAGCGTGAACTATACTCCTTGGGTGGCTAGCGGTATCAGCGGTGATGGTTTCTCAAGAGCCAGCATCGACAAGGTGTATTACAACGGAAACTACTCCGTGATGGGTAACTATACCATCTGGAATGGAAACAAGAACCATAATCAGGTAAAGCTGAACCAGCTCTCTGCCGAGGCTGCACAGCTCGATTCGGCTACCCAGGCCATCAAGCTGCAGGAACAGATTGCGCAGCTCTACGTGCAGATTCTCTACTCTACAGAGGCTATCCAGGTGAACAAGGAGAGCTATCTCTCGAGCCAGCAGAACGAAGAACGTGGCAAGGAGATGGTGAAGATAGGTAAGATGAGTCAGGCTGACCTGGCACAGCTCACCGCTCAGCGGGCTCAGGATGAATTCAACATCGTGCAGGCTGAAAGCAATGTGAAGAACTATAAGCGACAGTTGAAGGAACTGCTTCAGATTACAAGCGATGAAGCTTTTGACATCGAGATTCCGAATACCACCGATGAGATGGCTCTCGTGGCTGTTCCGGCAATGAACGGAGTCTATGCTGCGGCTCTCGACAACCGTCCGGAGTTCAAGACCATCAAGAATCAGTTGGCTCAGAACGACTTGAACATCAAGATTGCAAAGGCGGGCAAGCTGCCTACCATCAGCGCCAACGGAGGTATCTCTACCAGCAATACTTCCATGAACAGCAATGGTCTTGCCAAGCAGTTGAAGACCAACTTCAGCGTTGGAGGCGGCGTAGGAGTGAGCATCCCTCTCTTTGAAAACCGAACCACCAAGACTCAGGTGAACAAGGCTTTGATTCAGCGCGAAAGCATCCAGCTCGACTTGAAGAACCAGCAGACCCAGCTCTACTCTACCATTGAGAACTACTGGTTGCAGGCTACCACCAACCAGAGCCAGTTTAAGGCGGCAAAGGTTAGCAGCGAGAGTGCCCAGACCAGTTACAATCTGCTGAGCGAGCAGTTTAAGCTGGGATTGAAGAATATCGTTGAGCTAAGAACAGGAAAGGATAACCTGCTCAAAGCGAAGCAGAACGAGCTCCAGGCCAAATACCTCGCCATCCTCAACATCAATATGTTGAAATTCTATAAGGAAGGACATATTTAAGGAGTTAAGTTCTATAAGGAGGAACATATTTAAGGAGTAAAGGAGTTAACTTTCGCATGGGGTTCAAGAACGGGCTGAAGGCCCAAAAGCTCCTAGCCCAGGGCATCGCCCTGGGTATAACGGCAACCTACAATGCGCCCTGTAAGGACAAAAGCTTTGTAAATTGCCTGGTACTTGAAAGCTTTTGCCCTTACAGGGCGACAGGTTTGCGTCCATAAAAACCCAGGGCGTTGCCCTGGGCTAGCAGCTTCTGCCCTTTCAGGGCGTATGGAGTTTACTTGCGGAACTTGAGTAAAATAGGAATAAGCTTGAGATAAAACAGATAGAAAAAAAGAAGAATGAATACAGAAATATTATCAGCAGATAAAGACCCGATGGGCGCAGCCATTCTCGACTTCCAGAAGCAGGGGAAGGTGGCCCGACTGAGAGTGCTCTCTTCGATGTTCGAGGAAGACGAAATGCCAGTGAAACATCTGTTCAGAAGCACCCGGGAAATGCCGGTGCTGGAACAGAAGGCCTTGCAGCTAGCCAAGGGACGGGTGCTGGATATTGGAGCCGGCAGCGGTTGCCATACGCTCGCCCTGCAAGAGAAGGGCTTTACGGTGAAGGCGATAGATATTTCGCCCTTGAGTTGCGAAGCAATGAAGTTGAGAGGAGTGAAGGATGCGGAATGCATCAATCTCTTCGACCCACATCTGAGCAGTGGAAATCATTCCGGAGAGATTCAGGAGAATCATTCCGGAGAGATTCAGGAGAATCATTCCGGAGAGAATCAGGAGAATCATTCCGGAGAGAATCAGGAGAATCATTCCAGAGAAAATCAGGAGCAGTTTGAAGGCGGTTTCGATACGATTCTCCTTCTGATGAACGGAACGGGAATTGCCGGAAAGATAGAGCATCTCCCTGACCTCTTCCAGCGCTTGAAGGCGTTGCTGAATCCGGGCGGTCAGATTCTCATCGATTCCTCCGACCTGAAATACATCTATGAGAATGAGGATGGAAGTTTCGACATCAATCTGAATGGAGCCTATTACGGAGAAGTAGATTATCAGATGATCTACAAGGATGTAAAGGGAGACCGCTTCGACTGGCTCTACGTGGATTTCCCATTACTGAAATCCATCGCCGAAACCTGCTGCCTACATAGTGAACTCGTGGCAGAAGGCGAACACTACGACTATCTGGCGAGGATCTTCCAAGCATAATAAAGACGATAAGATTTTACAGTATATAAAGAAAAAAGGAGTTAAGACCATCATCTTAACTCCTTGTTTCTTTATATTTTATCATAGATACTTATCGTAGGATTTCTATTTTATCGCAGAAATCGTGACATCCGAGAAATCGTTCATCAGGTCAAGAATCTCCAGGGTATGGAAATCCTTCTTCGCCTTCACTTCGATATTCGCCTCCAGGAATTCCTCCTTGGATAACCGGCGCTCTTTCAGTTCGTAGGAATGCACCTCCATTCCCTTCTGCTTGATTTGACTGATGAATTTCTTCACGCTCTCACGAGACGGGGCAGAGAAATTCAGCTCAACGGTAGTGGTTCCCAATGGCGGAATCCAATAGTTCAGCACCTCCAGTCCCAGCAGCACCATCACCGTGGTAAGAGCCGCCGCAACATACATTCCCGTACCGCACGCCAATCCGATGGCCGCCGTCACCCACAAGCCAGCCGCCGTAGTAAGACCACGCACCACATTCTTCTGGAAAATGATGGTACCGGCGCCCAGGAATCCGATGCCCGAAACCACCTGCGCCGCCACACGCGAGGAATCTTTCAGATCCACTCCAAATCCATACTGCGAAACCACACAGAAAAGCGCACTTCCCAATGCCACCAGGAAGTGGGTGCGGAAACCAGCCTCCTTGGCACGGTATTCTCGCTCAATGCCTATCGCACCTCCCAAAAGCAGGGCGAGAGAAAGACGGATGGTCAGGTCAATATAAGTTGCATCCATATTATTGTCCTTTCTTTAATTAATCAACAAAAAAATCATTTAATTGCAAATATACAACTTTTCTTGGAAAGAAAGGCAAGAATTTCAAAAAAATAATGTATCTTTGCAACTGTTAGTGCCAATTTCGGCAATTTACTCTATTTATTCACAAATACACATTATTTAATAATATATATGGCAACAGTTGACGACAAGAAGATCATCTTCTCAATGGTGGGTGTATCCAAGATTATCCCACAAAACCAGAAGCAGATTCTGAAGAACATCTACCTATCGTTCTTCTACGGAGCAAAAATCGGTATCATCGGTTTGAACGGTGCCGGTAAATCTACGTTGATGAAAATCATCGCAGGACTTGAGCAACCTACCCAGGGTGAGGTGGTTTGGAGCCCAGGCTACTCTGTGGGCTACTTGCCTCAGGATCCTCCGCTTGACGAGAACAAGACCGTGAAGGAAAACGTGATGGAGGGTGTGCAGAAAATCTATGATGCACTCGCAGAATATGAGGACATCAACAATAAGTTCGGTCTCGAAGAATATTACGGAGACCCTGATAAGATGGACAAGCTGATGCAGCGTCAGGCTGAGGTGCAGGATATCATTGATGCAACCGATGCCTGGAACATCGACTCCAAGCTGGAACGTGCGATGGCTGCCCTGCACTGTCCTCCTGGCGATTGGCCTGTTACCAATCTCTCGGGTGGTGAGCGCCGCCGTGTGGCTCTCTGCCGCCTGCTCCTGCAGAAGCCGGATGTACTCCTGCTCGATGAGCCTACCAACCACCTGGATGCTGAGAGCATCGACTGGCTGGAGCAGCACCTGCAGCAGTATGAGGGTACCGTAATCGCCGTAACCCACGACCGCTACTTCCTCGACGACGTGAGCGAGTGGATTCTGGAGTTGGACCGTGGCGAGGGTATTCCATGGAAGGGCAACTACTCTTCATGGCTCGACCAGAAGACCAAGCGAATGATTCAGGAGGAGAAGACTGCCTCTAAGCGCCGCAAGACATTGGAGCGCGAGTTGGAATGGGTTCGCATGGCACCTAAGGCCCGTCAGGCTAAGGGTAAGGCTCGTCTGAACTCTTACGAGCAGATGCTCAACCAGGAGCAGAAGGAGCGCGAGGAGAAGCTGGAGATCTTCATCCCTAACGGTCCTCGTCTGGGTAACAAGGTGATTGAGGCGCAGCATGTAAAGAAGGCGTTCGGCGAAAAGGTTCTCTTCAACGACCTCAACTTCATGCTTCCTCCTAACGGCATCGTAGGTGTGATTGGTCCTAACGGAGCCGGCAAGACTACCCTCTTCCGCCTCATCATGGGCTTGGATCAGGCAGATGGCGGTACATTCGAGGTGGGTGAGACCGTGAAGCTGGCTTATGTTGACCAGCAGCACAAGGACATCGACCCTCAGAAGACCGTTTACGAGGTGATTTCTCAGGGCAACGAGACCTTGCGTCTGGGGGGCAGAGATGTGAATGCACGTGCTTACATCAGCCGTTTCAATTTCTCGGGCACCGACCAGAGCAAGCTCTGCAGTGTTCTCTCGGGTGGTGAGCGCAACCGTCTGCAGTTGGCCTTGGCATTGAAGCAGGAGGGTAATGTATTGCTTCTCGATGAGCCTACCAACGATATCGACGTGAACACGCTGCGTGCCTTGGAGGAAGGTTTGGAAGCATTTGCCGGCTGTGCAGTGGTTATCAGCCACGACCGCTGGTTCCTCGACCGTATCTGTACCCATATCCTTGCCTTCGAGGGCAATGGTGAGGTCTTTTTCTTCGAGGGCAGCTATTCTGAGTATGAAATCAACAAGGCCCGCCGCCTGGGCGATACAGAGATCAAGAAGGGTCGCTATCGCAAGTTGATGGAGGAATAAAGATTCGAAAAAGATAAAGAAGGACTTGGAAACGATAAGAATAATCGTTTCGGAAACAATAAAAACAAAAGAGAGGGTGTGTCATAAGTACAAGACGCACCCTCTTTTTTTGTTTCAAAGAGTACAATTACCCCAAACTACTCAGCGTTCCTGCCTTAGGAACATTTATCGTTATCTGCTGGGCTATCAAACCACTGTCATCAGCAAGCACTGATGACACACAAAACAAGGGAAGCGTCGAAACGACACTTCCCCATGGATTGGATGAGTTATATAATCATCTGTCTCGCGACATCTTATTCTGCGTATGCTGTCTTGTAGGCAGAGTCAAAGAACATAGCGCAAGAACCTACACCAGTCTCATACTCATGCAGTTTCTGACCAGCTCTGTCATACTCCACTACATAGCCATTACCATTATAATCGGCATAGTCACTATCGCCCAATCTATAAGAGAGCACGAAGATATGACCGTTCAATGGGTCGGCGAAGATACCGCATGGGCTCACAGGCATCTCTGAGAGCGTCATCGTCTGTGCTTGCGTACTTCCTGCTACGAGCACACTCACGCTAGGAGTGCCGCCAAAAGGTGCATTGAGCACATAGAAATAAGGACGAACCACATCCGTACGTGTTGTAGCACCAGGGGTTACGCATACAGCATAGTTGCCATCTACCACCTTCTGTGACTTGCCCTCGGCGAAACTCACTGCACGTAGGGCATTCTCGCCAGTGGTCGCATAGTCAGGAGCAGGTCCATATACTGGGTTGTCGAGAACATACAAAACATTAGATGCATAATAGATGCTGGTAGGATTGTTCACGCCCTCGATATTCTTAGTCTCTACTTTGTCGTTGGAAAGATTGATGCAAGAGATGTTGCCACCACCAGCACCGTAGTTGCTGTTAGCCACATAGAGATTGCCTTTACCGATGACCAAGCCCTCAGGATAGCTGCCCACCTGCCACTTCTTCTGAAGAGCAAAATCTGTGGTGTCCACGGCTGCTACATAGCCACCGTATGTAGTGAAATATACCTTGCCACCATCTGCGATGATATGGCGAGGCTCAGCACCCTCGGCTTTGCCCAGCAGGTCTGTAGTCTTGATTTGCTTGATGCTCTGCTTGGTTTTCTTGTCGATTACCTCGATGGTGTTTTCCTTGTCAACGGCGAGATAAATCTTGTTGCCATATACGATGCCGTCATTGGCAGTATTACCGAGCGAACGACCGTTAGCAGTCTTGAATACGTTCTGTGTGGCTGTGCTTGAAGCATAGTCGATAGCGGTGAGAGAGCTCTCAATATTGCTATACATGTTACCTGAATTCACAACATAAGCGCCCGTACTATACACCTGGAGATAAGTCTCATGACCATCGTTGTCGTCGCTACATGATGTCATCACTGCAGTACCCATCAAGAGCACCGCCAAACCTAATAAATACTTTTTCATTTTCTTTTTTCTGTTTATATTTGAATCTAATTTGTTACTATCTAGAAGTTATACCCGATGCTTAACATCCAGCTGCAGCGAGGCATCGGATAATGCCCTACGAGTTCATACTGCTCCGACAGCAGGTTCTTCACATCCATCCTGACCTTCACACCTCTCAGGGATTTCCCCAAAAGACTCAGTCCGTCCAGCTGACGATAGAGCATCAGCCCCATGTCCCAGTAACCATCCACTTCGGTGCCGTCATAGTGCTCGTTGTTGGCCCATCGCTTGCTCATTCCCTGTCCATGGAGCGAGACATTCACCCAGGGATTCTCCCACCCCAAGGCAATACTGCCCGAGTGCAGAGGGATATAGGCTACTTGATTGCCATAATATTTGGACGAGCGGTCGGTATGGTTCACCACGTGCTGGTAGCTATACGACCCTTGCAGCGAGAGTTGCTGCCCCGGAGCCATCTGCCAGGTGCCACGCAAAGAAGCATCCACGCCAACAACATCAACCCGTGCCAAGTTCACAGTACGCCAAACGAACATATTGTAAGGAACACCCACAATCTTGTCGGTCACCCGATTGCAGTAGCCGTCCAGCGTTGCTTGAAGATTCCATCTCCTGTAACGCAGGGATTCACCGTTTCCCCCATCTCCTGAAGAAGTTTTTCTCCACGTAAGCCCGATATTCAACTGTCGGGTTTTCTCTGGCTTCAGATCAGAACTTCCATAATGGAAGAAATAGTTCTCGTTGAAAGTAGGAACCCGGAAGATGTCCTTGTACGAAGCCCTGAGATAAAGTTCATCGCTGGCAGTACCATTCCCCAGGAGCCGATAAGAAAGCGAAAGCGATGGCGAAAGCCGGCGTGCATCCTTGGCAGCCTGTCCTGCTTTGGTAGGATTGGCGCTGCCTTGCTGAGTTTCTATCTTGCGCCCCACGCTGTTGAGGTAAACCGAAGCCAGCATTCTGGCAAGAGCTACCCATCTTCCCTTCGCATATCGGACGGAGAGCGACTGCAGGATGCCATGTCGATGAGGTCGCAGGTCGGTGGCGAGGGTGCTGTTGAGCGAGTTCATCATCCAGTCGGCAGAGTAATCCAGCGCCCAGCCATCATCCGGCATCCACATCAGTGCTGCCGAAGTATAATATTCCCTCTGCCAGTAGGTGGCATCATTGCGCCGATTTGCCACGAGCGTGTCCTGATAGGCAGAGCTCGCCCAGTTCATCTTGGCTTGCACCTTCAGCATCCAATGGTCATCAAGACTTCTGGCTTGCCATCTCGCCTGAGCAAAGGCGTTGCGGTCGTGCAACTGTTCGGCTGTTACATCGGTATAATATCTCACGATGCCAGGCAACTGTCGGTCGTTGTCATAATAGTAGAGCTTTGCCCACAATTGGCTCCGGCTCATACCATCGGCTCGTCTGCCCATCATCCAGTGCATATTCAGTTCGCCATGCCCCGAGTTCATCCGGCTGTTGGTTCGTCGCTCATGGGTAGTATATTTACCATTGTGCAAGATGAAAGGATAGTCGTTTTCGGCATAGGTATATTCACCCATCGCCTGGAGGGTGAACCTATCAGACAATCTCTGCACATAGCGCAGATAAGGCGAGACATATCCGAAGGCCCCCACCTGCAACTGAGTAGAGAGGTGAGGCTGCTTGTCGATGGGAATCTCGCTCATGGTCTCGATGGCAAGTAAAGCTGCCACCGAGGCTTGCCGGGCCGAAATGAAGATGTCGTCGTTGTCACCAATGGTGAGTCGCAAAGTCTGCACTTGGTCGAGCGAATAACGGGACACATCTATTTCGCCGCCCTGACATTCGCTGAGCAGCACACCATCGTAACTCACTCCCGTATGTCCCGCTCCGAATCCACGCACAGCTACCGTCTTCATTCCTCCTGCCCCACCATAGTCGCGCAGGTTGATGCCTGGCATGCGGTGCAAAGCGTCGGCCATGTCCGTAACGCCAAGCCTTAACATATCCCCCTTGTCCAAAAGCTGGAGAGGCGACGTGCTCGTAAGTATCCGGTACTGCCGAGCATTCACTTTTACTTCCTGCAAGTGCTCGGTACGAATGGTATCTTGCCCCATACCCACTTGTGCATACAACAGTAGCAAGCCACCGAGACAAAATATCCTCAATGCCTTCATTCATTCTATCTTTTATATTATTATCTGTGTCTCCATCACGAACCCATCCCACGGGGTTGGATAGAATCATCGGAATCTCTTATCCTAAAGACACTCTTTCATCATATTGTTTCCGATGGCAACGGCAGGTCTTCTGACTTGCGTCCTCCCAGCATCTCACTCTATGTAAACATAAAAAGATGCAAAACTCATGGCAAGCGGTCTTCCCGAAAAAATGTCAGTGACCATGGTGCTTACCGCAATAAGACGCTTACAGCAGCGGGACTGTCCGGGCTTCTCACCCGATTCCCTTTTAATCACTACGCACTCATCCTGCCTGAGGCGGCAGAAGGTGGCAGCAAACCAATTGCGAGTGCAAAGGTACGATAAAAAAATGAATTAACAGCTAACTTCATGCGCTTTTTTATTCCAGCAAGGATAAAATTATCTTTTTATTCAGAGTTCAGTTTATTCTTTTACGATTTCCAGAAGTTCTGCGAAATCATCGATGATCCATTCGGCAGAGGCGAGCTGTTGGCGGGTTCCGTTGCCATAAGTCACGGCACAGGCCTTGCAGCCGGCATGATGCGCCATATCTACATCGAAGGTCATATCGCCCACTACAAGGGTTTCATCTGCCGTTCCCTTCATCTCCTTCAATGCCTTGAAGACCATATCGGGTGCCGGCTTCGCATGCTCCACATCATCGCCTGCCACGATAGAAGAGAAAATATCTTCCAGCTGCATCTGCTTCACGTATCCATCCAGCGAGCAATGGTTTCGACTGCTGGCCATACCCAGAACATAGCCCTGACGGTGCAACGCTCTCAGGGTTTCTATTACGTGAGGGAAGGGCTGCACGCTCATTGTCTTCTTGTTATCCAGGAAAATCTCGCGATAGGTTGCCGCACATTCCATTCCCTCCTCATCGCTCATTCCGAAGAGCGAGACGAAAGCCTCATCCAGTCTTAAACCGATGGTCTTGGCACAAGCCTCCTCCGATTTCACCTCCAGTTTTCTTGCACGCATCGTATCCTGCAAGGTCTTCACAATCAAGCTCTGCGAATCTCCGATGGTTCCATCAAAATCAAAAATTATATACTTCATTATTCTTATATTATATTATATTACAGAAGTTTCGCATATGGTTTAAGTACGGGCTAGGAGCTTCTGCCCTTTACCATTCCCTTCGGCCGGTGACCGTTGGTTCAGGGCGTGTGGAGCGAAACTTGAGTTATATTATCTTATCGTTTCTTTTTACCCTAACTTTTATTTGTTCTTTATCACTTTTATGATGTTGTTACGGGCTACATACGGTTTCATCGCCTCTTCCAAAGGCATAGAATCAGGAGTAATCTGAATCACTCTATCAAAACCTGCATCCAGCATCACCTGCCTGTCGCTTACGCCACCCGAGACGAGCCACACAAGGGGAAACGAAGATTCCGGGGATTTGCAATCCCCGGAAAACTGCGAGCAAGCCACATGGCTTTTATCCGATTCCCTACACTTCAGAACATGCTCCAGAATCCTTTGCGGCAACTTCCCCATAAAGGTCTGTTTATCACTATGTCCCTCGCCCGTAATCACGAGATCAGCATTCTGAATGAGCGCATCAAAACCTATTTCATCCAAGAGAAGCTCAGCCCCAGGACGAGCCTCAGCATTGAAATATTGCAGGAAAGCATAGCCCAAACCTCCGGCAGCACCAGCTCCGGGAGCCTCACTCCTATCATATCCGAAATGCCTGGAGCTTACCTCGGCAAACTTCCTCGCCCTATCATCCAGCATCTGCACCATCTTAGCATCAGCTCCCTTCTGAGGCGCAAAGACGTGAGCCGCCCCGTTTTCACCACCGAGCGGATTGGTAACGTCCGAAGCCAGCACAAAACTGCATTCCTGTCGGATTTTCTTCCAGTCGTCGCCCATCGCCTTGAGCATTCCTATGCCGCAATCAGATGTGGCACTTCCGCCCAAGCCCACGATGAAATGGCGCACGCCCCGGCGATAAGCATTCATTATCATCTCGCCCACACCCCAGGAAGTAGCCTTCATCGGGTTGCGCTGTTCAGGCTCAATCAGAGCCAGTCCGGCGGTCTGCGCAATCTCGATAATCGCCGTATCATCCACGATTCCGTATTCCGCCTCAATCCATCTCATCAGCGCATCATGGGCATGAATCCTCACTCGCTCTCCCTTCATCGCCGCGAGAAAAGCATCGAGCATTCCCTCTCCTCCATCACTCATTTCCAGGGTAATGATTTCGGGAGAAGCATCATCAGGAGACAATTTCCTTCTTTCGGAAGCAGCATCATCAGAATCCAATTTCTTTATTTTGGGAGAAGAAGCATCAGAATCCAATTTCTTTATTTCGGGAGAAGCATCTTCCGCATTCCATTCCTTTACTCCCGAAGCAATCGCCTCGTTCACCTCTCTGCTCGAAAGGCAGCCCTTATAAGAGTCGCAAGCAATTATTATTTTTTTCATACTTAATCATCAATTATCAAACAACCCCAATTCTCCTTTTAACCTCATCACTTCCTTGTCAAAATCCGACAAGAACTCACGGTCTTGAATCACCCTGAACTTATCATATTCCTCATAAGCTTTCAACCGAGCTTCAAGAGCCGAAACCTTTCCCTTATCTATCAAAATTGGATAAGATGATAATTCAAGAAAACCATCCAAGAACTTGACCCATTGTTCCATAGTCGTTGGAATATGGCGTTTGGCACGATTGGCAGCTAAGTCAATATAAGCAGAAACAATACCATTCAATTCCTTCATCTGTTCTATATGCAAATAATTCTTTGCTATTGTCACATCCGATTTCAACACCTTACCATCGGGAGCTTGAGCCCAAGAAGTTAATCCCATGTGTTTCTTGGTTGCATCAGCAGAAGAATAAACGATTTCTGCTGCCGTCTTACCCGTTATTGCCCAATGCAACTTATTCTGCACCTTGGCATAAAACTCCTGCGTTGTAGTAGCATTCTTCTGATAATCGCAAGCCGTGGCATAAATATCTGTTATTTTTTGATAAGCCATACGCTCGGATGCTCGAATCTCCTGAATACGTTCCAGCAACTGGTCAAACTTCACCTGAATCAGCTTTCCACCTTGCTTAAAACGCTCTTCATCTAACACGTAACCGTTTCGGATAAATTCGCTCAAGGTATTGGTTGCCCATTGCCGAAAACGAGTTGCCTTGTAACTGTTCACACGATAGCCCACCGCAATAATCATATCCAGATTATATACATTCATTTCGTATTTCTTCCCATCATCCGCAGTTATCCAAGATTTTTGGAGAACTGAATATTTATTGAGTTCTCCGCTGTTCAAGATTTCATTGATGTGATAGCTCACTGTTCGCACATCTACTTGAAAGATTTCTGCAATTCTCTTCTGTGTCGTCCAAACCGTATCTCCATCAAAGACTAATTCCACTCTCAGTTTTCCTTCCGAATCTGAGAAGAACACAATATCCGTATTGGTATAAGTATCAGCATTTTGTAATGAAGAAGAAGATAAATTCTGCTTACCAGAAAAATACTCTAATGCAGGCAATGCATTCTCTTTTCTAGAACTGAGCGACATAGAAATAAGAAGGCAAGCATAACGGGAAAGATGGTAGGACTTCAGCTTTCTCTTTGCCTCACTACCAATAGTAACCATTTCGTTGACTTCAACGAAATGGTCTTCTACACTCTTATTGTTTTGTACACATAAGACCTTAGCCTTATCTATGATTTTGCTAAAATTACGATAATCTGCATAACCAATAACAGACGCCAATTCCCTAGCCGACCAATATTCTTGTCCAGCCTCATCCATCTGTCTGATACTATCAAATATCTTATTCATATCCTATTTATTTTATCATTCCCTAAAGCATCACCAATGAGGAGTGACGCTTTCCCGCCCGCAAAATTAGCCATTATTCCTGAAACCACAAACCTTTTTGAGAAAAACTTTCAAAAACAGATGCTTCTGATAAGAGCTGATAGAAAAAAGAGGTTAAAACATTTGGCTATTAAAAAGATTCCTCGTATTTTTGCAGTAGATTTTTCAAAGGTTTTCTAAAG
>OLOM01000376.1_pt1 | contig 35574 bp, 24 predicted proteins | sample 1672531 | NCBI WGS metagenome assembly OLOM01 (sample SAMEA3136696, study PRJEB25190) | human gut metagenome | reverse complement strand
TCCAAACCAAACCCATGTACAAGGAATACTTCTTCGTCGCCACGCGCGATGCCGCCCTGCTCGATAAGGCTTTGGCTCAGTTGAGCTTTGGCTGCCGCATTGCTGGCAGCAGGGAGCGGGCCTATGCGCCCATGCCGGACGATGCGCAGGACTGGTACCGCAGCGTGCTCGACGACGACGGCGTGGTGCGCAACAGCGTGGCCCGCATAGAAGACGGCGTGCTGCATATAGAGCAGGGACCCCTGGTGGGGCAAGAAGCTCGTGTAAAGAAGATCGACCGCCATAAGCGCTGGTGCCTGGTAGACGTGGGCGAAGGCGACTCCGCTTTTAGGGAGCTGCTTCCGTTGGACGTGCCCAGTAAGACGTAAGGGGACGTCGCATTGGCAATTCATTCGCAATTTGAATTCATCGATGGGGGGGGGATCCCTGGGGACAGGGACGTGGATTTGAACTTGACTACTAAAGAAGTGACAGGGAAAAACGCGCCGGTGGGGGCCGCGCTCGTTGCCCAGGCCATGAATGGCGGCGACGCGAGCATGCGCTACAAGGCCATGCAGGCCGTGAAGGACTGGGACCGCACGCGCCTGGCCTACCGCACCGTCAAGCGCGCGTTCGACATCGTGTTCAGCGGCCTCGTGCTGGCCGTCATCGCCATTCCGAGCCTGGTGCTCGCCGCGGCTATCCGCCTGGAGAGTGAGGGCAACCCGTTCTACAGCCAGATCCGCGTGGGCCAGACCCACCGCGACGGCAGGCTGTCCACCTTCCGCATGTGGAAGTTCCGAAGCATGTACAAGGACGCCGACGAGCGCCTCGCCGAGCTCAAGGGGCGAAACGAGATCGCCGGGGCCATGTTCAAGATGAGGGACGACCCGCGCGTCACCAAGATAGGCAAGTTCATCCGAAAGCACTCCATCGACGAGTTCCCGCAGTTTCTCAACGTGTTCCTGGGCCAGATGTCCGTCGTCGGCCCGCGCCCGCCGCTTCCCAACGAGGTCGCGGAGTACACCGAATTCGACCTGCAGCGCCTGGCCGTGAAGCCAGGGATCACCGGCTGGTGGCAGGTGACGGAGCGCAACTCGACCGGGTTCGACGGCATGGTCCGCCGGGACCTGGAGTACATCGCCAAGCGCGGACCCATAACGGACCTCAAGATCGTCATCCTCACGGTGATCGAGGTCATCACCGGCAAGGGTGCGTGCTAGATGCGCATCTCGATGATCGGACATAAGAGATACGGCTCCCGCGAGGGAGGCGTGGAGGTCGTCGTGACCGAGCTCGCCCGCCGCATGGCGGCGCTCGGCCACGAGGTCACCTGCTACGACCGCTCCGGCGCGGACGTCATGACCGGCGACGCCGCGGACGGCCGCGAGCGCGTCGTCGACGGCGTGCGCGTCGTGCCGGTTAAGACGATCGACAAGAAGGGCCTCGCCGCCCTCTCGTCCTCATACTTCGCCACCCTGGCGGCCATCAAGGACAGGCCCGACGTGATCCACTACCACGCCGAGGGCCCCTGCGTGCCGCTGCCTTTGGCGAAGCATGCCGGGATCCGCACCGTCGCCACCATCCACGGCCTGGACTGGCAGCGCGCCAAGTGGGGCAGGCTCGCCAGCACCTACATCAAGATGGGGGAGATGACCGCCGCGACTAAGGCGGACGGCCTCGTCGTCCTGTCCGAATCGGCCCGGTCCTACTTTCAGGACGCCTACGGCCGCACGGCGACGTTCATCCCCAACGGCATCGAGCCGAAGCGGCCGAGGCCGGTCAACCAGATACAGGATAAATGGGGGCTCGATGCGGGCTCCTACCTGCTGTACCTGGGCAGGCTCGTCCCCGAGAAGCGCCCCGAGCTCCTGATCGAGGCGTTCAAGAAACTCGATACGGACAAGAGGCTCGTCATCGCCGGCGGCGGATCGGACACCTCCGGGTACGAGGCGTCCCTTCGCGATGCCGCCCAGGGCGACAACCGCATAGTGTTCACCGGGTTCGTCAACGGCGAGCCCCTGGAGGAGCTGTACTCCAACTGCTATGCCTACGTGCTGCCCTCCGACGTGGAGGGCATGCCCATGAGCCTGCTGGAGGCCATGGCATATGGGTGTTGCTGCGTGACGAGCGATATCCCCGAGTGCGCGGATGTCCTCGCGGACAACGGCGTGACGTTCGAGAAGGGGACTGCCGATTCCCTGCGGGCCGCGCTGCAAGGCCTGCTCGCCGACGGCGACCGCGTGAAGATCCTCGGTACCGCCGCCAAGGCGCACGTCGAGAAGACATACAACTGGGACTCCGTCGTCGAGCGGACCCTCGGACTCTACAGGGGGAGTGCCCGATGAAGATTATTTTGGTCAATAAGTTTCATTACCTCAAGGGCGGTTCCGAGACATACTACTTCGGACTCGCTGAGGGTCTGAAAGCCCTTGGGCACGAGGTGCATTTCTTTGCAATGGAGGGTTCGGAGAACGTTCCCTGCGAGGACTCCGACCTCTTTGTGTCCGCAAAAGACTATAACGGCCCCACGTCGCTGCCTCAGAAGGTTTCGGCGGCGACCTCGCTGATCTATTCAAAAGAGGCAAGGGATAAATTTCAGGCCCTCTGCGAGCGCGTTCACCCGGACGTCGTGCACATGAACCTCGTGCATCGGCAGATCACGCTCTCCATCCTGGACGCCCCGTATCTCAAACAGCATAGGGTCCCGGTCCTGTTCACTTCCCACGATTACATTCTGGTCTGCCCCAATTACGTGATGCTCGATGGCTCGGGTGCTGTGTGCGATGCCTGTCTGGGCGGTCATTTCTCTAATTGCCTAAAGCGTAGGTGTGTGAAGGGCTCCACCGCAAAGAGCGGTATGGGCATGCTCGAGGCGAACTATCTTAAGCTGCATCGCTCGTACAGCAAGATCGACTGCATCGTCGCCCCCTCGCAATTCATGAGGAACAAGCTTCTCGAGGGCGGTTTTCCCACCCAGCAGGTCGTCTATATGCAGAACTTCGCAAAACAGGAGATTCTCGATAACGCGGCCGACGGTACAGACAGAACCGATCGAGACGATCCCTACCTCCTGTTCTTCGGGCGCCTCTCGAGCGAGAAAGGCATCGACGTACTTGTCGATGCGTTCATCAATGCACTTCCGTCCCTGCCCGGCAACCTAAGACTCGTGATCGCCGGAGACGGACCCGAGAGGCAGAGCATCGAAGACAGGGTCGCGGCCGCGGGCCCCGAAGCTTCAGGTCGCATCGAGCTGGTCGGCTTTCAAAGCGGTGCCGACATGCGGCGCTACACGGAACGTGCCGCCCTGGCCATCGCCAGCTCGCGCTGGAGAGAGAACATGCCCTATTCCATCGTCGAGGCGTTCGCCCTAGGCACGCCCGTGATCGGCACCAATATCGGCGGTATCCCCGAGCTTGTCGATGAGGGGCGCACTGGCCTTCTTTGCGAGCCGGGCGATGTCGATTCTCTGTCCCAGGCGATATTGCGTGGCGCTGCGTTGATCCAAGACGGGGACGCCTACGCGACGATGCAGAAGAACTGCCGCACATACGTTCTCGATCGCTGCTCGCAGGACAAGTACATGAACGATCTCGTGGCTCTCTACCGGGGGCTCATCGATAGCAAGAAGGGAAACTAACCCACATGGCCGAAAAGAAACTCAACGGCACCGTCATCGTCACCTACCGCTGCAACGCGCGCTGCACCATGTGCAACCGCTACAAGGCGCCCAGCCGCCCGGAGGAGGAGCTCTCCATCGAGACGATCAAGAAGCTCCCCAAGATGTACTTCACCAACATCACCGGCGGCGAGCCCTTCATCCGCCAGGACCTCAAGGACATCGTGCGCGAGCTCTACAAGAAGTCCGACCGCATCGTGATCTCCACGAACGGCTTCTTCACCGACCGCATCATCGACCTGTGCGAGGAGTTCCCCAACGTCGGCATCCGCATCTCCATCGAGGGCCTGCAGCAGACCAACGACAAGATCCGCGGCCTGGATAACGGATACAACCGCGGCTACGCCACGCTCAAGAAGCTCGTCGAGCTCAAGCACCCCGACGTGGGCTTCGGTATGACGGTGCAGGACCTCAACGCGCCCGACCTGGTGCCGCTCTACAAGATCTCCGACGAGCTGGGCATGGAGTTCGCCACGGCGTCGCTGCACAACAGCTTCTACTTCGTCGAGGCCAAGAACATCATCCACGACCGACCCATGGTGGCCAAGAACTTCGAGGACCTGGTCAACGAGCTTCTCAGGTCCAACAGCCCCAAGAAGTGGTTCCGCGCCTACTTCAACCACGGCCTCATCAACTACATCTACGGCCAGCCGCGCCTGCTGCCCTGCGACATGGCGTTCGACACCTTCTTCATCGACCCCTACGGCGACGTCATGCCCTGCAACGGCACCAAGGACAAGGAGGTCATGGGCAACCTCAACGAGGAGTCCTGGGACGAGCTCTGGAACTCCGACCGGGCCGAGAAGGTCCGCACTAAGGTCCGCCACTGCGACCGCAACTGCTGGATGATCGGCTCGGTGAGCCCGGCCATGCACAAGTACATCTGGAAGCCCGGCTGGTGGGTACTCAAGCACAAGGTGAAGGCCCTCTTCACCAAGAGGCCCTACGACATGCACGAGCTCAAGGTCGTGCGCGACTACGAGGAGGGTCGCGTGACTAAGGAGCAGCTCGATGCCTGCTCCACCTGCGACTTGTGTGCCAAGATCAATGACGGCCTGTCCGAGGCATCCAAGGCCGATGCGCACGTGTACGAGACGCATGAGGCAATGTAACAAATTTTTAGTATCGATACATTTTTTGTTCCTCCGTTGAGCGTATGCACTTCTGATTGTGTGTCTTAGCCGATTTACTAAATTGAAAGTGTGAGACGATAGAATTGATAATAAAACCCAAGCTCAGCATTATCGTTCCCGTGTATAACGTTGAGAAATATCTTCCTAAATGCCTTGATTCCCTTTTGAATCAAAAATTACGCGACATTGAGATAATTATTGTTGATGATGGCTCTCCGGATTCCAGCGGATATATCGCTGACAGATTTGCTGCCCTTGATTCACGAGTGCGTGTTGTTCATAAAAACAATGGCGGATTGGGCCCTGCTCGAAATACCGGCATCGAATATGCACTTGGAGAATACATAGGATTTGTCGACTCGGATGACTGGGTTGATCCCGATATGTATCTCAATTTGTATGAGTCTGGAGTAGCCGAGAAAGCTGACATCGTCGTTGGTGGTTTTGAAATCTGGAGTGATGGCAAGAAGGTTAAAAGCGCTTCTCATCCTCTTGCAGGGAGAACTATACGAGGGATTAATAATATTGAAAGATATCGCCGACTGCTCTTTGGACGCTTGCCAAAGGATGGGCTATCTGAACCTTGGCCAGTTGAAGTTTGGACTTCTATATATAGTGCAGGGTTAATCAAGAAAAGTAATGCTCGCTTTAAAAATGTTCTTTCAGAAGATACGTTTTTTAATATTGAGATTGAAAAATATGCAGAGTGCATTACATATGTTGATTTTTGCGGATACCGATATCGAAAAGACTGCCAGCCCTCCATTACAAATTCATTGGATTCAGGGACTCTTGCGCGTTTCACAGGACTTTTTCAGCAACTTATAGTCGTTTCGGAATCAGATGTTGAGCCTGATGATGCCTTGTTAAGGGTGAGACGCAAGATTCTTGATTATGCTAGGACATTTGCGTATATGGTTGAAAAATCCAATCTAAAAATGGGTCAGAAGATCTCGCTATTATCCCAGCTCGTTGAGACACCTGAGTTTATTCAAAATTGTAGGAATTATCCAACCGATGGTCTCTCGCGATATCAATCATTGTTTCATCAGTCACTGATTAATAGGAATTATTTAGTAGTTTTGCTTATGGCGCGAGCCAAGCTTCTTTTGAAAGGCGACGGATGACCGTTTCTTCTTCTACAAAATACAAAACAATGGATTGGATGCAGAATGTATCTTTGGGCGACATCGCTTTGGTGGCGCTTCTTGTTGCGGCTTTATTTAACTACGCAACTGTTTGGACGGGCCTTAGCGGTGCTCAGCTAGTGGCAGTTCGCCTGGCTTGTCTCGTTCCGTGCCTGTTTAATTTTGCTTTTAAATTTCCTCGCAAAAAACTTAAACATCTTGATGTAGCAGTATTTTTGTATGCCGCCTTACGGGTGGCTCAGGGGCTATTTGCTATGAATCCAGGTTTTTCTGTTTTAGTGGGACTCCTGTCTCTTCTTGTATTCACTGTTCCGTCTTTCTTTTCTGAAAAGTATGGATCAGAAAAACTATTATCTCTTTTGTTCTGGCTATTTCTGGCTGTTACGGTCTCGATGGATTGTTTTTCTTTTGCGACGCACGGGAATGGCTTCCTTGTTCAAGAGAGCGAATGGGTTTCCTCGAGTTATTACATTTTCGGAAATAAATTTTTGCTAGCCTATGTCAATATGCTTTTCTATGGATTGTGTATCTATAAGTTCCAGCATATTGGAATAAACACTGCTGTTGCAGTGTTTTGTATCTTTGCGTGTAGTTCTGCAGATTGCTCTACTGGTATCGTGGGAATATTGACCACGCTGGTGGTCTCGTTGTTTTATAAACCCCTGAAGCATATTATTTCTCGTCCGTGGTTCGTTTGCGTTCTAATTGTTCTTATGGCTGTTGTGGCTATTGTTGCTACAGGTATATTTCAGTTGCCTGCTGCGAATTTCTTCATCACGACCGTCTTGGGTAGAGATTCTGATTTAACTGGTCGTCTTGGTATTTACCCCTTTCTTATGTCGCTGTGGCTGAAGGCTCCAATATTCGGATATGGGTCAGACGGTTCCGCTAACTTTATATTGATGACAACAATTTCTGCAGTTGATACCCAAGAGGGTCTGTTTCAAATCCTGTTTTCGAACGGCTTAATCGGTGCATTGCTCTTTTTGGCCATCTGCTATTTTTCAATGCGAAACATTTCCGTTCTTGATAAACGTGGAGTTGGAATTTACGCGTTTGTGATCTCAATGGCTCTTTGTTCGTTGGTCGAGATTAACCTTTCCGGTCTATTTCTCTTTGGTGTTTCACTTGTCAGTGTTATGACTTCTGATTCCGCAAAGTTTCAGATTTCAGCTTTAAAAACTCCCGAAGGTGTGTCTGACTATGCGGTTTAAAGACATTGTGAAGAAATTAATTTATGGCGACTTGGCGACGGGCGAGACCTTTCTCGATTCGTTGCGTCGAAAGGGTGCCTGCATTGGCGAAGGAACAACGCTTTTCTGTAGTCCTAGAGACTGCCTTATCGATTCGCAGAACCCCTATTTGCTCACAATCGGCAAAAATGTTCAGATTACTCACGGTGTTGTTATGCTCACACACGATTACAGCTGGTCGGTAATAAAAGGTCGCTTCGGTGAAGTGTGCGGTGGCCAGTTTCCGCTTACGGTTGGCAACAACGTTTTTATCGGCATGAACGCTGTGCTTCTCGGTGGAACAATTGTCGGCGATGACTGTGTTATTGGGGCTGGCTCGGTTGTTAAAGGTGTTATACCTTCGGGTGTCGTGGTAGCTGGCAATCCGGCTCGAATTATTTGCACAATCGACGAATATCACGATAAGAGGCGTGCTTCACAGCGCGATGAGGCATACGAAGTTTATCGGCGTTGGCATAAAAGATATGGTACGCGTCCTTCTCGAGAAGTTTTTAGAGAGTATTTTTGGTTATTTGAATCAGCATTGCCTGAATTGCCCTCTGAGTTTGTCGAAGTTAACGGATATGTTGATCCATTTTTGACGGAGCGCGTGTTTGCAGATTGGATCCCTGAATTCGATGGATTCGAGGCTTTTGAGAATTACTGCCTTAGCCGCATGTCGATTGAAGACTAGAAATGGAGAACTAAATCGTGGGAATTAAGAACTTGCTACCCATGTCGGTTCGTTTGGCATATAGAGACGTGAAGTCACTGATCCAGCTGCTCAAGTATTCACCCAAGGCCAAAAAGATAGATAATTGCGGCATTCGCTTTATGACTAACGGGCGGGCGGTGGACTGTATTGTTAACGAAGGAAAGTCCATGGCTCGTTTCGGAGACGGCGAGTTTGGATGGATTCTTGGAATGGACTTGGCGGGTTCCTATCAGAAGCCTTCTCCTGAGTTGGCTCGAAGGTTGAGAGAGGTCCTCAATTCAACCGATCCAAACCTTGTCATTGGCATTCTCAAGGTGCTCGTAGATGACTCGAACATGGGCTTTCGTGCAAAAAGCCATTGGAGAAGGTTTAAGGTTGAGAACATGCAGGCCATCGCTTCTCTGCTTGACCTTAATCGTGAATATGCTGACTCGAGCATCACCCGTCCCTATATAGATCTTAGAGATCGTGGCAATGCGGTAGCTGAGTTCGAGAACCTAAAGCGTATCTGGGCGAATAGGGATGTACTGCTTGTTGAAGGCGATGAATCTCGTCTTGGCGTGGGTAATGATTTGTTTGATGGCGCGTCTTCCGTAAGGCGCGTGTTGTGCCCATCTCGTAACGCATTTGCTAGATATGACGCCATCCTGACGGCAACGCTTGAAGTCGTGCGTGATGGCGACCTGGTTTTGCTCGCTCTTGGCCCCACTGCCACTGTGCTTGCTTTTGATTTATGTCGCAATGGTGTACAGGCCGTTGACATTGGGCATATCGATAACGAATACGAGTGGATGCTGATGGGCGCCAAGAAAAAAGTTCCTATACCTGGTAAGGCGGTCGATGAGGTTAATAGTTACGGTTCCAAGGCTACCGATGATGTGAACTATGAGCGCCAGATAATCAAGATAATTGCTTAATTAAACACGGAGGTTTTCACTTGAAAGTAGGAATTTTGTCGATGCAGCGAATTGATAATTACGGGTCGCTGCTGCAATCATACGCCCTCAAATCTATGATTGAGTCTCTCGGACATGAGGTCGGCTTTGTTGACATACGTAAAGGCGATATGTCCAAAGCATCTTGTGTGCCGGATAATTCGGTCGCAAAGATTCGAGAAGGCGTGAGTAAGCCTAACTATCTTTTTAAACTAAAGGAAATGCTTCTTACCGATCGGGCGTTTAGTGGGTTTCGCCGTAAAGCTCTCGGTATGGATGCCGGAATCAACCCGGATGGTTCTCGCTATGACATAGTGGTTATTGGTAGCGATGAGGTATTCAACTACAGTCCTGCTTGTAGCTGGGGCTTTTCTGATCAGCTCTTTGGAGCAACGGGTTCGAAAAGGACCATTAGCTATGCTGCATCTTGTGGATACTCACGATCGGAAGATGTGTTTGAAGACCATAGAGGGGCGCTTGTTAATGCTCTTCAAAGTCTTTCTGCGGTATCTGTTCGAGATGAGAATACTAAAAAATTTGTTTCTGGGCTCGGGCGAGAGGATGCGGTTATTAATCTCGATCCAGTGCTTGTCTACGACTTTAGCTCTGAGCTTGCACGGGTTAAGAAGAAGAATCCGAATAATATTCTGCTTGTGTATGGCTATACAAACCGTTTCCGTGATCAGAGTGAGATTGCTGCAATTAAGGAATATGCCGCAACAAATGGTCTAGTGACTGTTTGTGTGGGAGGCTGGCAATGGTGGTGCGACAAGTACCTTTGTCCCGGTCCATTTGAGGTTCTCTCGCTATTTAGGGATGCTCGTGCGGTCGTTACTGATACTTTCCACGGCACAATTATGGCGGCAAAATTTAATAAGCCTTTGGCGGTGTTTTTGAGGCCCAGCAACGTTAATAAACTCGGAGATTTAATTTCTCGAGTTCACATCGAAGACGCGCAAGTGCATGCCCCGTCTGATCTTAAAACCGTTCTTGATTCTGGCGTGGACTATTCGGATTTCAATAAAGAGATAGCGTTGCAGGCGAAGGCAACTCGTGCTTATCTCTCTGCCAATTTGGAGATGTCTGCTTGATGTCTGGTAATCGCGCAAAGTATCTGGTTGACAATACGTTAGTCTTTGCTGTTTCAAACTTTGGAACAAAGCTAATATCTTTTTTCTTGGTCCCGCTGTACACATACACCCTAACCGTTTCCGATTACGGTGTCGCTGACTTGGTGACGACTGTCGTATTTGTTTTGGCGCCAATTCTGACGCTCGATCTTTCGGATTCCGTAATGCGCTTCTCGCTAGACAAGGAATGCGATCACAACAGAATTCTTACCGTTGGTTTAATAGCGCTTTTATTCGCTTCTCTGGCCGGGTTGCTCATGATCCCGGTCGTTTCGCGGTTTGCCAGCTTGCGCGAATACGCCTTGCTTGCCTATTTATATTGCGTGGCTTCTGCAACTTCATCTATGCTCCAGGCTTTTCTTCGTGGTCTTGAGCGTCTTCGGGCTTTTGCAGTCAGCAATATCCTGTGCACCGCGCTGACGGCTGGATTCAATATTCTTTTTCTTGTTGTGCTGCACTATGGTGTTGCCGGCTATCTGTCTGCATATATCCTTGCTCTATTTTTGACATCCGTGTATTCGGCTGCAGCAGGAGGAGTTTTCGGTCGCCTTCGACATCTATCTTTTGATAAGACGCTTTTCTTTCAAATGGCAAAGTATTCGGTAATTCTGATCCCCAACACATTCATGTGGTGGATTATTAACTCGTCAGATCGAGTTGTGGTTGCAGCCATGTTGGGAACGGCAGCCAATGGCTTGCTTGCCGTTGCGTATAAATTGCCTTCCATTGTTACGGTTGTATCGAATACTTTTACACAGGCTTGGTCCTATTCAGCAATCCACGAGGAAGATAGCGAAGATCGAGATGCTTTCACATCATCCGTCTTTAATAAACTCGTGCTTGTTTCTGGACTATTGACCGCTGTTTTGCTTGCGCTTATCGAGCCGGTGACTCGTGTTTACGTGTCCCCTGACTATGCGGTTGCTTGGAAGTATTCTACATGGCTGCTTCTGGGTAATTTCTTTTTAACGCTTGGCAGTTTTCTCGGAGCATCCTATACCGTACATAAAGACAGTCTTGGTTACCTGATATCGGGGTCGTTAGGCGCAATCCTGAATCTTCTGATTATGTTGCCGCTGGTGCCTATTGTTGGGCTTTACGGTAGTGTTGTGGCTACATGCGTAAGTTACTTTGCTGTGTTTGCTTTCCGTCTATGGGATACTCGAAAATACGTTCGAATTACAGTAGATAAGAAGATTTTTTCTTCGATTGGGATTCTTCTTGTGCTATTGATGGTGTCTCCATTATTCGGCAGCCTTTATTTACCTGTATCCGTGTCGGCCATTCTTCTTGCGGTGTTTTTGAATCAAAAGTCCATTTCCTATTTTGTTGGACCTTTAAAGCGCAAATTTAGGCTTTAAATGTCGAGCATCTCTCTGGAGGAGATGCATTTACGTCACTTGGTGAATTGCTTCAAGACCGAATTGGTTGTTTGCAGCCGACTTAAAAGGGGAGATTCGTATGACCTCTAGACGGGTGCCCGTCCTGTTTACTGACGCAGCTGATTGTTGTGGATGCGGTGCTTGTGCCGCAAGGTGTCCAAAAGGTGCCATTGAAATGACAACGGATGAGCGCGGATTCGCTATTCCGGTAATCGATTTTGATTCCTGCATTGGTTGTGGTGCGTGCGAGCGTGCATGCGGTTTTCATGCAAAGCTCGGCCAGCATGCTTCTAGATCATCGTATGCGGCTGTTGGACGCGGCGATATTGCTCATTCGTCTTCTGGTGGTGTTTTCGCAACGCTGGCGCGTGCTGTTTTTGCAGAGGGCGGAGTCGTCTTTGGCGCGGCGTGTGAAAGGGAGGATGACGGACTAAGCGTTAAACATATTGCTGCAACGGATGAATCGGGCCTTCTGCATCTTCAGAATTCCAAGTATGTCCAAAGTGATGCTGGCGTCTGCTTTCACGATGTTCTGCAATATCTCAAAAAGGGCGTACCCGTTTTGTTTTGCGGCACGCCTTGTCAGGTGGCTGGGCTAAAGGGTTACTTAGGTCATGATTGGCCCAACCTATTCACCGCCGATCTTGTCTGTCACGGTGTTCCTTCTGGCTCCATGTTTCGGGGGGCCATTGCCTCTTATGAGAAGAAATATGGCTCTCGCGTTGTCGACGCTATGTTCAGATGTAAAAAGGACGGTTGGCTTGGGTCGTTTTATCTTTCCCTCTTTTTCGAAAACGGCTCTACGGTAACAATTCGGGCGTCCGAGAGCGCCTACTACGATTTGTTTCTTAAGTTAGAAGCTTTCCGTGATAGCTGCTACTCCTGTCCGTATGCAAGTGACTTGCGTGCAGGGGACGTTACTTTAGGGGACTTTTGGGGCGTCGAGGATAGTTGCCCTGAAGTTCTGGCAGATTCTGCTCGCTTTGATATGCAGAAAGGCATCTCTTGTCTTCTTGTTAATGATGAACGGGGAAGGGAGCTTGTCTCACGATTCGGTGCCTCCTTGAATTTATTTGAGGTTTCCTTTGATGATGTTGCTGCCGGCAATGATCAGCTTAGGCACCCAAGCATAAAACCTGATGATCGCGAGCAATATTTGGCTGCATTTGCCGACGGTGGCTGGGATGCTGTTGAACACCTTTGGAAAAAGCGCAATCGTGGCATAAAGTGGGCGATAAAAAAAGTAGCCGGCAAGATTGTTCCCAATGGCGCCAAGCAGACCATAAAGAATTTAATTCATCGTGGGCGAAGATAAAGTCTCCGTACGTTTCTTGCGCGATTGCCCATCTTTAAATATGAAACGATCTAATTATTACTTAAGTATGGGGAGGCGTACGGTGAATCATCAGCTAATTGTGTTGGGTAACGGTTTCGACTTGCAGTGTGGGCTTCATTCGCGATTCGTTGATTTTTTTGAGGAGAGACTTCAGCGCATTGATCGATATGAGTTTCCTTTGAGTTCAACGGCTGTTGAAAAGTTTAAAGCTGAAGGCTTAACTTTTTGGGATTTATTGCTGAAAGAGCGGAGGGAATTAAGATCAAAGCGATATGTGGCAGATTGGTCTGATATTGAGAGAATGATCTCTGAAACTGTTGAAATGCGTGGATTGGCTAATTCTGCCGTTATCCGTGAACTGCCAAGTATCAGCGGCATTTTAACCTATCTTGAGTTTTTAGACCGATTTAATGATGGTGGAAAGTACCATATAACAAAAGCGTTTGATTTTAAAGATCGCCTTTATCGTGAGTATAACCGCAACAAAGATAAGTTTATTGAAGCGATTAACTCATATCTCCTGGATAGCAGCTCGTCTCTCTCTTTGTTGTAAAGTGTTATTATTAAAGATTTCGCTCGATGGTATTCGACTCATCACGTTGTTGACGTTGAAAAATACTTGGATGAACTCCAAGAGATGCTGCCTTCGGAAATCTGTGAACGGCTTGGCGAATTTCTTCTATTCAGATATAGCTACGATATGAATTGTGATTTAAATGCAATTGGCGAACGCATGCTAAATGAGCTGAGTATTCTAGAAGAAGCTTTTTGCGAGCATCTTCAAGCAGAGTTAAATCACTGTGATTTTTACTCCAAGAACGCATCTCATCTTCTTGGTGAAATACTAGACTTTGAATTTCCTTCTGATGTAACGAAAGGCGAAATATCGAAAACGACAGTATTATCTTTTAATTACATTGATCTGGAGCAACGCTTGAGTCTTCCTCATGGCTCTATCGACTTCATAAATGTTCACGGGAAGATTGACGAAAAGATAATAATCGGGGCAGATGGGATGAATTGCCTCGGTGCGGCCGGCAAACTCTGTTTTTCTAAGACTTTCCGCGTATTAAACTTAGGCCTATTAGATAACGTTAACAATTTAGTTTATAAAACAAATAACAGCGAGCATTTAGACACTCTGTACATTAAATTTTATGGACATTCGCTATCCAGTGCGGACTATTCTTATTTCCAGGCGATATTTGACTTAGTTAATTTGCATTCCAGTTCAGTGGAACTATTCTTTTTTTATAAATCTTTTTCTATAACTGCAAAAGAGTCATTGCTTTTCAATATCGCAGATCTTCTGAATTATTATGCGTATTCAGCGGGCAATGAATATCGTGGAAAGAATTTAATGCATAGATTAATGCTTGAGGGTAGATTGCATCTAGTTGAACTATGAGCTTATATTGCTTGTTAGATTATGACTGCCTGGAGATCCATCAAGTAGCGCACTCCTTGCATATTGGTCTCTATAGTTCAATGCGGTGTTTCTGACGTATAGTTTTCATTGACGATTGAAAGACAGTCTGACGCTCCGGTCGGGATAGTTATTGCGACCGGAGCAATTTGGAACTCCGATGTTGTCTATTGGCTAGTTATTGAATGACGGTCAGTTCAGGTTTATGACTCTGCGACATCCTTGCGTTTGCTTTCCCACCTACTACAACTTGCGCGCTTGTTCCGGTAAGCAGCTGATAGCACAACTCAAGGGGCAATGCAGTTTCATTGGTTGCCGTGCTTAGTTTTTGCGGCAACTTCATGAGTAGAGTGATGACCTGCTTATTTACCTCGGACTGTTCTGGAATTATCGCGTTAGGCTCGTCCGTTCTCCATCCTGCCGAGCTTAATTGTTTGAATAGATTGTGATACTGCCAATCCGTGAGTAAGCCAATGTCGTGTGACCTATAGATAAAGGCTGCCACAGACACCTTCCATCGCTTTTTGAGGGCCACTGCGTCCAGTAGGCTAAAGCCTCGGGGCGTATATTTCAGCATGGTCGATTTGGGCATTAGGAATGCCGAGGCGAACCTGTTCGCCTCGGCCTCGATTTCTTTTGAAGCCGAAGTTTCCATGTCGAGATTTCGATGCATCACCAGATGTCCTAGTTCGTGAGCCGCATCCATCCTGCGTCGCTCACCACTCTTTGAAGTCGTGAGAAACACATATGGACATTCGGTTTTTGGTTCCCAGTACGAAAAGGCGTCAACTTCGTTTCCGATTTCTCCGGCAAAGAAAATACGGATACCATGGCTCTCGAGGAGGGCTAACAGATTTGGGATAGCGCCTTCTCCCATTTTCCATTCTTTACGAAGCATTTCTGCCGCGAGAACGGGGTCTACGCCTTCTATGGCGGGGACGTCTGTATTTGGTAGGTTGAACTTCGCGTTGCACCAGTCGGATAGTTCCGTTGCGAGCGTTGCCTCGGCGGTTGCGATGTCTTTTTGGCTTCTTTTTAGCTTAGTTCTTGCTCTAAATGAAATAGCCTCTTCTGGCATGGGCTCCGTTGTATGTAAATTAAAAAATGCTTCGGGAAAACGCAGTGCTTGCATCAAGCGCTGCTCGATTTCAGAACTCGGATTAGTAGCGTCGTTTTCGTAGTCGGCGATAGACTTGGGCGTGACCTTCACAAGCCCAGCTAGCTCTTTTTTCGAAAAGCCTCTCAATTTTCGCGCAAGAGTTAGGCGTGTGCCTTCCATTTACTTCCTCATTCGGATAGTGGGTTCAAAGCGGTTGTCATTTCTAATGATATGGGGGTCCGCATTAACGTTTTGGCTAATATCCAACCGCCATGTCGGGTTCACTTGGTTCAATGGCCGAAATGTTGATGGTCGGCACCTCTTCGTCGGGCGGGAGTGAAATCTGGACGTTCTGCAGCGGAATGGGATTCATAATGATGCGCTTAATCCATCCACCGACCTGGTTGTTTTCGTCAAAATGTGGCTTTGAGAGTTCCATGCGGATCTCCTGACGGTTGCGGTCCACATAGATTACCAGGTACCACAACTTCCCTTCTTGTTGATCGATGGCGTAATTATCTGGATCGAATAGGGTCATTTGACCGGCTACGATTGATGGTGTCTTGCCCTTCTCTTTTAGTTTTGGGCCAAAACCGCCTTTTATGCCAGTTGAGGGACTGCCTGTGGCAACGGTAATTTTGACGGACCTATCAGGCGAAATCGTATAGGGGAGGTTTGCTACGTTTTCTGACTTCCAGCCCTTTTCTGCCATCAGCTCACGAAATTTGGCAGTTGAGTTGTGATACATAGAAGTGCCGCGTGCCGTCGGGGCAAGATGACCATTATCCATGATGGTCGTGAAGTCCCGTGCATATTCTATCGCCTCTCTGAACACATCTTCGGAAAGATCCGGATGCACATCAGAAGGGCTTGCAAAGCAAGGTCGGTGGTGGCCCTTTGGCGTAAGGCTAGAACACTGTTGAGCTAACATGAATCTCCAATCAACTACACTTTCTGAACCTAATTCTAGGTCTAGAAAATGTACTTAGCAAGTACCTAGTGTTTTGACGGACGGTATAGTTGATAATCAAGGCGTAAAAAGCATAGCTTGCTTAATGATATGGGGTCCGAAAAGTGGTCCGTGTAGTCGGTTAAACTCACAAGTACGCGAGATAAGAGGTAGGAGTCATTAATGGGTGACGAGACAATCAACTTCGGGCGTAACGGCTTCCGAAAGATACGAGTGTTTATTAGCTCGAAGTGCGGTGATACTGACGAGTCTGGGAACCCCGGGCGTTTTGATGCCATGCGTAGAGGGATTGCAAAGCGTCTAAAACTATCTCTCGTCTTCGATCCTTATCTCTGGGAGGATGGTGGGGCTTCTACGACAAGTGCTAAGAGCAGCTATATAAGTGAATTAAACGATTCTGACGTATGCGTCTTTGTTATTGATAATATGGTTGGCGTGACGCCTGGGGTTCAGAACGAAATCAACCAAGTGTTTCAGTCGGGTATGAGGGCGCTGTTCTATTTTGTTAGAGAGTACTCTACGGCTAGCACTCCGCTTCAGAACCAGCTTACCGGGCCCAAGGGATATACATATAAAGTTGTTAATAAAATGAGCGAAGTTCCCGACCGCGTTATAGAGGACCTGCAGCGGGACGTATTGTTGCTGTATAGGCGCTGGTGCAATCATGATGTTGTAGAAAAACAGCGCGAGCTTGCCGCAATTGACGTTTCCGACAATGCGATGATTCCAAGTTCTGCTCTTGCATCGCTTTCTGGGCTTCGGGGCATCTTTGGGCAGTTGTTGTTCAATGAATCGCCGCGTGATCCCGTCGAGGGGCTCGACAACGAAGTCTCGAAATTCGCTAAAGCCCTGTATATTACTCACACCGCCGGCTCTTTTGACCCCTGTGGTTTGGTTAAAGAAGCGAGTAGGATTTTGCCAGAGAAATACTCATGCTTAATTGAGCAGCGCTGGCAAGCTATTCATCTTTATTTTTGCGGCCTAAAGCGTGAGGCTATTGACGAACTCGAAAAGGCACTCGAATTTGCCCGGCATAATTCTATTGAATCCTGGATTCTTGACGACTTGCTTATTGATTTGAGGAACATTCTGACTGAATGCGACGCGAATAATCCCCAAAGATGGAAATATCAAGAGTCTTTAAATGAGAGTGGACGTGAAATTGTATACCCCATTGTCGATAGGGCAGTGTCGGACGCGCTCAAGGGGCTGGAATCGAACCGAATAAAAAAGGGTATCGAAAACTATTCGTCCTATACCATCGGTGAGAATGTCCTGCATTTTTTCGATCCGCTGTGTAAGGCTTTTGCTGCTGCGTCCTGTTTTGGATCGCTGACTCATTTAGCACAAATCGCAGTGCGAATGCGCGATATTGTTTATTTCCTTTGCACGACTAATAAAGGTGCGAACCTTAATGCCGCTTTGCTTATGCTGACTATTGCAATTGGAAAGCCTGGTGACGCTCAAGGTGTTTTGCAGGCGTTCAGTGCAATCCGGTTTGATAGCGACCCTGGTTCTGCTAAAAGGGTGTTCGATTTTTGTGCAGGTTATTCGTGCCTCAACAGAGGGAGTTATGCGCTATTTGAGGCATTTGGTGAACTGAGCTGCTATTTGTCTGAAGCGGATTGTGCTCTGGCCACCGCGCGTTTCATAAAACGAGCAGAAGATGAGATTGCCTCTATTGATGCACATCCCGGATGTCCAAAAGCTATATTTGGCGCCATGCGTCGCTCGTCTGGCCGTCTCTCTCTGGACTGGATGATTGGTTATGCCTCACGCTCTCTTGCGCTTGATAGTCGCTTGTGGGTGAGTGACTCTCTTCGGTTCCTGGCTGACTGTAACTGCCATTTTGATCAATTGGGAGATGCCTCATTCTCCGGATTGCTCGAGGCGCTTTCTTCTATAGCTGACAGTTCAAATAGTGTGATTGATTCGAGTTTGATTTGCGATGCCTTGCAAAACATCGGTCTTTCGTTCGAAGGTTCTCGTAGAGAAAGAATTGATGCTGTTGCGCAGGAGTTAACCGACAAAGAATATGACAGATATCAGGCCTGTATTGCGCTCGATTCTGGTGACGGTACCGCCGTTAAAATGATAGAGAATGCTGTTGATCGCATAAGGGAGTTAAATAAAATGCAGGGTGTATCCGGCCACTTTGTATTTGGTACATCGGACTCGCTTCGTGCATCTAGATTACTCTCTTCTATGAAGCAGCCGCCTCTTCAGGCAGGAAAGGCCCTTTATGGTGCATGTTTAGGTACTCTCGCAAGCCCGACTTATGATATTAGAGGAAAGATCGATGCATGTGAGGCCCTCTGTTCCCTTATTAATCAGTTTTGTTTTGCCGAATTAGGTTACGTTTCGCAAACAGTTGATGTGATTGAGAATAGATCGGGGCAAGCGGAAGAAATTGGTCTAGGCAAAGAGACCCCTTTGCTTCTAAACATCTGGATGTGTTGCTTGGCATTGCTTGCTGGTCAAATTGAGGACGCCGGCGATCATTTACGCCGTCTGCTTGCTTTTTGTTATCAGACGGATGAGTATAATCAAGCGCGTGCAGGCGATGCTTTGAAGTACTTAGTCGGATCTCAAGCCGACGAAAAGGTTTCGGATTCTGTGTTGGGTGTAGCATTCGCTTATGCATGTTACTTGGCGACGGCAAGGCATTTTCAATTAAATCTTCGTGGCTTTGAGCTCCTTAGGCTCTTTTTGGCACATGGTTCCTATCAAAACTCTGCTGAGATGATTATGTGTGATGCTTATTACGGGCAGAGCCCAAGAGTGAAAAAGGAGATCGTGGATTCAATTAAGCTGATTGCTGATTTTGATGAAGGACTTGCCGCCTTGCTTCGAGATAAAGTGATGCATGACAGTACGACAACGGTTGTTGCATATTTAAAACGGTGCGATGAAGAAACTGCTGAATAGCTAATAACTATTCCTTTACATAGCCGGCTAATATCAAGCCTTAGACACTAATGTGATGGTAAAGTTACTTGAGACAAGGTCGCAGCTAGTCATTGATTGCCCCGATTGGAGCGAGTCCTCTGTTAAAGATGGACTGAGACGTTTTTACCAATTTGGGTCCGTGCATATGGTCATTCCGTAGCCACGGACTCAAATCCGTGCCTACGGAATGACCATATGCACGGACTGTGCGGCCTTGTCCTTGTTGGAATCGAGGTGCAATGCTCTGCGACTGTATCAGTACAACTGATTTGAATATCCTGAGAAATCATCTGAGGGTTAATCGAGCCGTTAATAAAATGCCGTTGTTTATCTTTCCTTGTGGCGGCGATCAGAGCTTGCATTCCTCTCGGCGGTTCTTTAGAGCTTATGTGTCCAACAATCAGACTGAGGCTTTTAAAAACGTCTTCTGTCTTACTGCCGAAGACGTGGCGGCGGAAATGGACGGTTCAAATCTAAATTTACTTCAGCAAGAGGCCATGCTTGCTGACATATCTGACTGGATATTGATTTTTGCAGAGAGCTGCGGATCTTTTTGCGAGTTGGGCGCTTTCTCCGCTTTGCCTCATGCTGCTTGGATTACCTCTGTTGCTGTTGGAAAGCAATATAAGGGCTCTCGGAGCTTTTTGATTGATGGGCCAGTGAAAGAAATAGCCACGGGAGATTCTTCGCTTAACAAAGTCTTTTATTTGGACTTAAATAACCCGATGTCTTCGCCTGACTTATGTCGTTTTGTTTCTGAACTGAGACCCCTTATTGGTGTCAATGCTACAGGGCGGGGCAAGACTGGCTTAAATGCCGCTAGAAAGATGATTAATCGAGACGAGGCTATGATTAACGTTGGCTCGCTCGTCCATGAGTTGCTTGATTTGCTTCAAATATTGGGCCCCATGTCAGAGACCGATTTACGAACGATATACTGTGCGGCCAAAGCCTTCCATGCCAGTAAGCTCAAAATATACTCGCCCATCTTAAATGCGGATATGAAAAATGCCGGCGTTCCGATATCTTGGTCGGATGTTTGCTGCATGATGAGAGCTACCGGTCTTGTTTCTAAAGTGAGATGCAATAGGGGTCCGGATTATCTGATTAAAAGCACGATACACCTCGATTCGTATTTCATGTTTAAGGGGAGCGAAGACCGAGATTTCTCAAACATGAGGGCGCGGGTAATCCTTCGTAAGAGATCAATGGGGTATGGAGGCGTTGCTGGTGTCTATTGCGGATAGAATTTGCTTCGATCTTGGAATGACAAATCGCCAGCTACTGGACCTTGCGAGCTCAACGACAGATAAGTATCACTGTTTTTCTGCCGGCGGGAGAAAGATTGTTGCGCCTCAACCAGATTTGAAGCTCGTTCAGTGTTGGATATCGGATTATATAAATACGGAGTTTGATATAGATCTTCCTTACGCTACAGCTTACGAAAAGGGCTCAAGCGTCTGCCGTAATGCCGGGCTCCATGCTAAGAGCAGCCATTTTCTTCTGCTTGATATTTGCCATTTCTTTGAGTCCTGCACTCAACAAATGGTTAGGAATTTGTTTTCAGGGGGAATGTATAGGTCGACAAACGCTGAATTTCGCTCGCGTCTTACTGCAGACGATGTCGATCTTCTCGTAGCTTTATCATGTTATCGGGGTTCTCTTGCAACGGGTTCTCCGTGTTCGCCCTTTATTGCCAATCGCATAATGGCTTCGTTTGACCATGAAATTGCAGCTAGACTAGGCGAAAGATTCGTCTACTCGCGATACTCTGACGACATCTGCATTTCATCATCTGAATGGATAGACTCTGCGGAGATTTCAGCTATTGTCGATGACCGCCTAAATCAAAAGGGTTTTGATTTGAATAAGGACAAAACTCGCTGTTTTGGACGAGGACACCTACGTAAAATCACGGGCATCTATCTTGACCGCGATGGCGTACTGCGCCTGGGACCTCAAAGAAAAGCAGAGCTAAAGCGTTCGTTATACCAAGTGCTTATGCGCGAGTGCGATCGTAATCACGCCCATCGCGTTTTAGGTCACTTGAGCTTTTGCAGGCAGGTCGAACCGGATTATTACAACGCGATTTTAGCCAAGTACGCGAGCTACGGTAAAGCTGTATCTAGCGGAGGCGTTATGCCAGCGTTAGTAGAGCTCGCCTATGGGTAATTGTTGGGTGATTTGCCTGGGGTCACGTGACGGTTGTTTCGGTTAGCTTTTCGAACCATTCTCGAATTGGTTGCATTTTTTATTAAAGTTTGGACAGTTAATACCATCGAGGGATGGCGTCTGCATTACTAGTCCTTTTGCCCCTATTTGAACAATGACGTCTCATCTTGCACCATTTATATTCAGGCGGTGTTATTCTTCGGATTATCTATTGGTTTCGTTTGGTTGCGAGGGGCATCATGAGTTCGCATGAGGCTCAGGCTCAAATGCTGGGCTACTTATATCAGGTGCGTTGTGCCCTTATGCTGTTAATTGAATCTGATACACCATCTTTAAAATTATTTATCGAAAAATTCGACGATGTATCTTTTGAAAACGATAGTAATCCAGTTGCCATGGTTCAACTCAAGCATCATATAGGCAGAGCCGGCAACCTAACTGATCGCAGTCCCGATTTGTGGAGAACTATAAAGATATGGGTCGATGCCGTCGAGGATAATCCCGTTCTTCTCGAAAAGTCAAGATTTGTAATTATCACAACAGCTAAGGCGCCTCAGGACTCTATTGCATCATTGCTAAAAATGGGCGATGACGGCCGCGATGCGGAGAAGGCTTTCATTGGGTTAAGGAAGGTCGCCTCCTCTCAGACAAGTGAAATCAATGCTTCATCCTATAAAGCATTTATTGCTCTTAATGAAGATAGGGCGCGACAGTTGGTAAATTCAATATACGTATTTGACGAAGAGTCAAATATATTTGAATGTAAGTCTCGCATAAAACGTTTGCTGCGTTTTTCCTGTCAGCCAAAATATGAGGATATCCTATTTGAGCGTCTGGAGGGTTGGTGGTGCAATAAGTGTATTTCATTATTAAGCAATAAAAGCTTGGATGGGGTCACCCAATCAGACTTGCGATATGAAATAGTTAAAATTACAAATGAGTTCCGTGATGATAACCTTCCGATTGACGTTGAGTTTGATGACATTGATGAGAAGGCTGAAAAAGAGCATTCTGCAGAATTGTTTTGTAAGCAGCTCGGACTAATTTCATGCAAGCGTAGAAGGATCATTGGGGCTATCGAAGACTTCTGTAAGGCTTCTTCTCAAAGGGCAAAATGGATAGATAACTGCCTTGTTGTTCCAGATGAGCTCGAACATTACGAGGAGAGGCTAATTGATGAATGGAGTCACGAATGGAGCGCTATGTCCGATGAGCTTGGCGATGAGTCTGGGGAAGCTGAAAAGCAAAAAGAAGGCCGACAACTGTTAACTGAAATTATGAGAAAAGATGTCCGCATACGTCAAGGATGCGATGAGCCATTCGTTATGAGGGGGACTTATCACATTCTCGCAAATAGTTTGAAGATTGGTTGGCATATCGACTATTTACAACTTTGCTCTGAGGAGGTTGAGAAAAACGAAATCATGGGCTAAACGACCGCCTGAGGCAGCAAATTTGTTAAATCCTGCATTCTGTGCATGCCTTCTTTATTCTTTCATTGACGAATACGAAACAGAGAACTTGAACGAAACAGAGAACTTGAAAGAACTTGAGCTCCCTCTTCTTTATCTTGTTTTGCCTCTTGTGCTGCACAAGGAAACTCGAGGCACGGTCAATAGCCGAGTTCATTTTCTTGTATGGGCATAATCTCATCCCGAGTGTATTACTTCATTCGCTAAGCGCGCTTCGGCTTTTGTTGATATTACTAATGAAGCGATTGAGTTTCTATTGAGATCATCTTCCGCATTCATTTCCGATACTGGAACAATCAAAGTTAGGAAAAATGTGGCTTTGCGGAGCACCAAAAAGTATGCCGATCAGGAGATTAAAGATTGTATTTTGAAATCTCGCAACATAGCAAGGTGGTTTGCTAGATCCGGAAGCACAGAGACTATATATGCGATTTTGGGGGTTCGACCTTAATGCAGATAAAAGAGCTTATCTTGTATTCAGACTTACACGGTGCAAGAAAAATTAGTTTTAAGCTTGGTTCTGTTAATACAATCGTTGGTGCATCGAGGACAGGAAAATCGGCAGTTGGCGAAATTTTGGATTACTGTCTTTGCAGTTCCAATTGCGATATTGCAGAAGGTGTCATTCGCAGCAAAGTCGATTGGTATGCGCTCCTTTTGCAACTTGAAGGTGAGCAACTGTTCATTGCAAGAGAATCTCCCGAGGAACACAAGTTAACAAGTTTGCATGCATATTATGAGGTTGGAAGCGAGATACGTGTTCCAGATAAGATTTCTTTCCAGCCCAATATTGATGTTATAAGTTTAAAAAAGCTTCTTAGTCGTAAGCTTGGAATTACTCACAATTCCCTAAATTTATCTCAAGGCGCCATAAGCATCAGGCATGCCTTATATTATTGTTTTCAAGGGCAAAGCGAGATTGCTTCAAATAGAGTTTTATTTCACAATCAAGCTAAAGACTTCTTTCTGGCTTCTTTTAAAGGCTCTTTTCCATATTTAATTGGCGCCACAACCGAAGACACCCTTTCTTTAAATCAACAGAAAAGGGAGCTTGCTCGCAAAATTAGAGATATCGAGAACAGGGTGGCGGAATCAGATTATCAAAGAGAATTTAGCAGAAATTGTATTAGTGGGCTTATTGCCGAAGCTCAGGCTGTGGGTTTGCTTGATGGCGATATTGACTTTGATATTAATGATGTTGAGTCTGCTGCGGACGTTTTACGCTGTATAGTGAATGCTAATCTTGATGAGAGCCCTGAAGGGCCAGTGTCGCTAGTCGGATTACAAGAAGCTCTGAGGATGGCCCAGCGTGAGCTCGGAGAAATAAGTGATGAGATTGAAAAATGTGAACTTTATAATGCCTCTTTCAGGGACTATAGTGGCTCCGCAATTCAACAGAAGGCAAGACTGCAATCTATCGGTTTATTCGAAAAGCTGTCATTTGATACTGGTAAATGCCCTTTCTGTGGGAATGATTGTGCTCCTGGAACGCCCGGCATCGATGAAATAAAACGCTCGATTTGTCGTCTTGACAAATCTCTTCAGAACGTTTCTCTTACTCAAGTCGATGTTTCCTCGTACTTGGAAAACTTAAATGGAAAAAGAGTAGAGCTGGAGAATAGAATTCGCTATTTGCGTTCCCAAATCGATGGAGTTTATGCTCAGAGACTTGAACTTATGAACGAAAGAGACGAATCGATTCGTCATGCCAAATTACTTGGACGAATCGAGTATTGTCTGTCGCTTATTGACTCAATGGACACGCCTGTTGACGAAATGTCTGAGTTGAAGCGTCTGAAATGTAAGCTTAACGAGCTTGATAGTCTGTTGTCTGCCGATGATGTTTGTGCAAAGACGCAATGCGTGCTTGCTCAGTTGCAGCAAGCTATGTCTAATTACGCGATCGAATTAGATCTCGAGCACGCTGGTAGCCCATACTGGTTCAATGAAAATAGAGCGACTGTTTATGTTGACTCGGGGGGAAAGGCGATACCGCTAAAGAATTTGGGCAGCGGTGCAAATTGGCTCGGCGTGCATCTATTGACATTGTTTGCATTTCATTTACTTTTTATTCAGAAGGAAAGACCTGTTCCAAGTTTTATTTTTCTTGACCAGCCTTCTCAGGTCTTTTTCCCTGCTGAAGGGGAAAGGGGAGATGCCGACTGGGAAAGTCTTTCGAAAATGCAGTCATTCATTTTAAATAAGGTTGAAGAAGGAAAAGGGAAACTGCAGGTGATTTTGGTAGACCATGCAGAAGGTAAAGATGGGCGGTTTGCAGAAAGCGTCATAGAGCGGTGGCGTGATGGGAATGGTTTGATTCCGCAGGAATGGCTGTAAGATGCTGATTAGTGTTACGACGCTATTGAAGGCATCGAGTTTGACTCTATGAGTAATTTCCTCTTTGAAATCGGCGATTATGCGCGTCGGTACTGCCCGTCCATGTTTTGAATGTTGCCGTTCGATACCATTGGCGTTCCCTTCGGCACCGCCCTCCAGTATGTTCCGACTGTCATGAAGCCGAGGCCGAAGAGGCACAATACGGCGTGAGGGGCGAGGGCCAGGGGCCTTTCAATTTTATAGCGTTAATTCATGGATCGATAAACAGTAGCCTATCTAAAAAGCGGTATTGACGCGGGTAGCCTACGGGCTCCGTGTCCTGAGCAAAGGCGGCTGTCCTTCTTGGGATGGCCGTCTTTCCTCTTTTGAGGAGCTTCGATGTCGGCAAAGCTTTTCTTGTCCATTGATGATCAGGTCAGATTGTCTAAGCAAAGGGGACTTAGCTGTTGACACCAACACAGCATACATTCTGATGTGGGAGGGCCATTTTTCGATTATCAACGGCTATAAAAAACCGGATAGAAGAGGAGCAGTTTCTTTGACGAGAAGGCCGTTCTGTTTCTGAGGCCGTTCATCCATCAAACGTCGCGTTTCGCGGAGTTGGCGGGCAAGCTGTCCGCTCACGGTCTCATAATCGACTAGATATAAACGCCTCTTCAACGGAGTTCTAATGTCTGAACCGATTGTCGTAAAGCTTGCCTGCTGTAACAACATTGACTGCGCAACTATTACGCTAAAACCCAATGCAACTACTGTCCTGCACGGAATGAATGGCTCCGGTAAGAGCTCGGTTGCAAAAGCGATTCAGCTATATAACGGCGATGACGGGCAGACGTTAGAAGTATTGAAACCCTATGCCTCAGAATCTCTGCCATCTGTTGAAGGTCTGCCGTCGGATGCAAATATTCTCGTGTTTAATGAAGACTACGTCGATAACACGCTATTTAAAGGCGACATGGAGTTAATCGAAAACGGATGCAAGGTCTTCGTTGATACTCCCGAATATCGTAAAGCGGCAAAAGAAACAGACGAGCTGTTGGCGGATGCCGTTAAAAGGTTGCGGGATGAGGGCAAGGTAGCCGAGTTGCTCTCTACGGTTAATAAATTGTTGTCCTGCTTCGGGAAGGTCTCTAAGCAGACCTATTCAAAGACAAGCCCAATTGCGAAAGGCATCGTGTTAAACGGAAACCTTGTTGAGCACGTTTCCCCAAGGTTCGAGTCGTTCACTCCGCTAATCCAAGGAGACAATGCCAAAGAATGGCTGCTGTGGCGTGGCAAGGGCGATAAATTCAGCTCCCGGGGCTTATGTCCGTACTGCGGTAAGACTCTCGAGCAGTCTGAGCTGGAAATATGCAATGAAATGCAGGCCGCATACGGCGGAAAGTATATTGATAGCTTCACAAAAACGATTCAGACTTTTGGGGAAGCTGAGGTGCTTCTTAGCGAAAACGCCCGAGTGCAGGCTGATGAGATTTTGCACGGGAAGCTTGAAGAAGAGTCCAATCCTGAGAATGAAGCCTTTCTTTACAGCATCAAAGGGGATGCGGAGGGGCTTAGGGCCAAACTTGAGATAATTCAGCAGCTTAATTATTCGTCCCTGAAGGATGAAGAAAAAGGTGCTGACTATTTTGAAGGTCTAAAAATACATGTCGAGCGTCTCGAAAAGATGAATTCTCAATTCGCGGTTGAACGCATCAACAGCATTAATACTGTACTAGATGATCTTTCATCCAAAGTGAGGGACATCCAAATTGACATCGGTCGTCAAAGCGCAGCATTAAGGAAATCCATCAAGGCATCGATGGCCGAAATGAATGCTTTTCTGGAGTCGGCAGGATTTCCCTATGAGATCTCAATCGCTTCGCCAGACGGGGCTCGCTGCGCCGTCTCACTGAGGCCACGCGGGCTCGAGATGAACGTCGAGGATTTAAAGTCGCATCTTAGCTACGGTGAGCGTAATTCGCTTGCGATTGCATTGTTTTCCGCTCAGGTTAAAAGTGAGAAGCCGGACATGGTTGTGCTCGACGACCCGATTTCTTCCTTTGATCAAAACAAGAAATACGCGATTCTCCAAAGGTTATTTTCGAAATCTAAGGGTGTCTGTCGTGGGATTACAACGTTGCTGCTAACCCATGACTTTGAAACGCTCATTATGATCGGTAAAGTTCATAAAACGCTTCTGTGCGATACGTCTTGTTTCTATGCGCGCAACGATGGCGGCATGCTGTCTCTAATACCTGTTGAGGATGATGATTTTAATAGTGCGGTACAGTGCTTTAAGGCAATCGTAGCGAGCGACGCATCCCTGCCTTATAGAATTGCGCTTGCTAGAAGAGCAGCCGAAATTGCGTACGGAAAGTCGCCTGCCTGGCATGTTCTGTCAAGTGTGGCTCACCGGCGAAATGTTGCGACGCGGAATAGGCGAGAGCTTACCGACAAAGAGCGGGAAGAAGCCAGGAAGCAGCTAGAAGAAATCGGTTTTAAGGACTTTAACTATCAAGCCTTATTGGCACAGCTCGGAAATACGGAACTGCTGTCCGTTTATGATCACGCGCCTTCACCCGTTGAGAAAATCTGCGCGTTTAGATTACTCGCTGACAACAATGTTGACGAAATGAGACAGGTCAGCAATCGTGCACATGTTGATGAAACGGTATTTAAATTCGCAAACGAATACTTCCATATCGAAAACCTCATGGCGTATCAGTTCGACCCCGTCAAGTTTAATACGGTTCCGGCAGGGATTGTCGAAACCTGCGACAAAGTGATTGCCGGGTTTAAGAGACAATGCGAGCAGTGGGCTAATGCTGACAATTAGCAGCATCTCCTTGGTGTCCCTCTTTTATAAAGGCATTCCATTTGCACACTTTTGTGCCTGGTTCAAGGATTGATTTGGAAGATTGGTGGCACCGGATTGACGGACCCCGGGTTCTCGCTTAAAGTAACTCTTGTGATGAGGCCTTGCGACGGTACGTCCGGCTTGGTCCGTGGGAACCGCCGAAAGGCGGTTTTCGCGTTTAAGGGGTCCAAATGGATAAACCATTTAAATCTATTGATGAGCAGATTGCTATTCTTGAAAGCCGTGGACTCGAATGCGATAACAGTACTCGTTTAGTTTTGGAGCGCGAGGGGTACTATCCGGTTGTTAACGGCTACAAGGATTTGTTTCTCGGCCAACGGGGAGATTCTTGCCAAGAGGTTTTCGTAAAAGGGACCAAGTTTTCTGATATCTATCGTTTATTCGAATTCGATCGAACGTTGCGCCTGCTGATGTTTGAGTATTTTAACAAGGCGGAAGCAGTTCTTAAAACCGTCTGCTCTTATCGGTTTGCCATGGCTCATAAAGATAACCCAGAAGCATACCTTGATAGAGATTCCTATCGTGCTGATGCCGGCTATCGAAAAAAGATCGACAAGCTTATCGGTGATTTCGAGAAGGTGCTATGTAGGTCTAAAAAATGGAACAGTGATTATAAAAGGGACTACATTCGTCATTATGAAAATAATCACGATAATACGCCGGTATGGATTCTTATGAATTATTTAATGCTTGGCCAGGCATTCAAGTTTTTTGAGTTTCAACCAGAAAGTATGAGAAATTCCATTGCCAAGTCGTTTTCCGATCTTTATTCCGAGACGCATGAAGTCGATAAACGCATCAGCCCTCGAAGGCTGAGGCTCGCATATGATCACATAAAAGATTTTCGAAACATCTGCGCACATGATGAGCGTCTGTTTTGCGCAAGGGTGTCTCCGTCTTGTGATGTCAATCTGGTAGGGGTTTTAAGCGATCTCGAGCTAGTGCTGACTGAGGATGACTATAAGATGCTGCGGCGAAACATTCTACTTGATACGCTTAAGTTAAGTGACGAGCTTAGCAACGATGCTAGCGCAAGGGTGCTTTTCGCTATGGGTGTTAACGAACTGTCGAGTGTGTTTCCTAAAGAAATATTAGGACTGTAGCTGATGCAAATGATTCATCTTTGCTGAATGAGCTTTTGCTCGTTTGAGTGCTGTTGTCTATAGTGAACCAGTGCCGTCGAGCTTGCGTTTGGAGCTGGGCTGTACAGGGAAATGTTATTTCCAGAATCGATCTTCGTGTTTAGTAGTCGCTCTAAGTAGTCATACCGCACGATGCTGATCCAGCCGTTGGCACACCCGTACTCCTTGATTGTCCGCTCGGTAATCATGCCGGTGCTGGTTGCGATGTCGCTGTTAGGCGTGGCGTGTTCTCTTGTTGGCTAATATGCCCTGGAGTGTTCCGTGCGTTCTAGGCTGTTTGCTACCAAGATTTGGGCTGATTCTCAAACCTGTATGCTGGGCTGATGTGCATTGGGTGCCACCGTGCGCATCAGGCATGGTTTCCTCAAGCACCCTTGCTGTTTTCGGACAGGATTTCCCAACATCTCACATGCCGTGTGGTGCACGGCTACACCGGTCGCGCCGATCTTCGCCCTTATTGAGATAATGAAAGTGCCTTACTTTGCTTTCTGCGGAAGGACGATGGTTAATGGACGAGCGCATTTCAACTCTTAATACGGTTCAATTGAACAGCAAGAAGCCGTTCGTCGATAATGAGATTGCGCATTTTGAATGGGAAGATACGGGCCTTCTATCTCTACTTATTGATGGTCAGCCGTGTTTACATTGCAGGCATTTTCCCGATCGAGATCTTCAAGATGAAGAAAATGATGCAGTTAAAATTGCGAACAGAATAATACGAGCTCATGCTGCGAACAAAGATTTGGCTAAGCTCGAAGCCGTCTTTAGCGAGTCTATAAATTCTTCCCACGGGTACCTGCGGGAAAGACTTTGCGAAATCGAGGCTCAAGTTGTTAAAAACGCCCAAACGTTGAAAGGTCTCTTAATTTATGGCGAGGGCGGTATTGGAAAAACCCGTTTTCTATATGAATTCTGTCGCGGTTTAGAAGCAAAGTGTCGTCCATTTTTAGCTTGTTTCAACCAGGGCGCTTTTGCCGAATTGAAAAACATTGGATTGCAGACCTTTAGGGATCTGGTCCAAGATGGCTGCACGTTAATTGTTGATGCTTGCAATGAGCTTGACGATGATGTTTTCGATTTCGCGATGGAGCTAATAAAAGTAACTTTGAAGGCTCAGAATAGCAACGTAGTAGTTAGCACGCGTTCCGAATCTCCGACATCTCGTTTTCATGAATTGCAGTCATTGGTTCCAAGTTCAATTGAATTTGAGGGCGTCAATCCCTATCGAGTCTATGACGCCCTCTCTGAATGCTCTGATGAGCTGATAATTCAATTTCAGGACATGCTGTTTTCTCGAAACCCTAGGAACCTTAATGCTGTAATTAAGAAACTCAAAGTAATCAACGATGGACATGGGCCCAACAATGCAGTAGCTCAAAGAAGTTCCATGGTCGAAAGTAGTATTAAGGATGCCTTATCACGGAAGAGGTGGATAGAAACAAAATCGATTTGCAAGTGCTTGCTAAAAATAAATGCATTGGATTTTAGTAAAAGGGATGCCGATTCATTTTTAGGCTACGACTCATCACGATACTTGGCAGAAATGCTTGAGCAGGGTTTTGTCCAGTGCTTTGAATACGACGGAATAAGGTATTCGTTTGCCAGCGAATCTCAGATTCGTTTTGTTATGGCTCGCTCGCTAAATGACGAGTTCAATCAAATTGACAGTACGAAATTAGGTGAAGACGAGCTTATAGATACAGTTGCAAAAATAACCGCAAGTAAGAGCAGCTTTGTAAATAATTATGAGATTGTTCAGGTATGTGTAGATAGATATCTTGGTCGTGGAGCTGGCTTTTTAGCTAAATTACTTCGCGCACTTGAAGAAAATGGCCAAGAACTAGAATTGGACAGATTGTTCACTCAGACTGTCTTTCCTATTGATTGGGGCTTCGAATCCTTCAGTGCTATGTGGTCTATGGATGTGCGCTGGGCATTCATGTGTTTTGCTGGGGTCGTAAACACCCCTTTTAATTTAGTCCACTTTGTTCAAAACTTCCTGTTTAATAGCCCCCAAATCGTTGACGCTATCTTTCGTGAGAATTGGAATGATTTCTCTCTCCACCCCTTGATCTCACGTCTTCAAAACATTACTGATTACGTATCCCATACAGGTCGGGTGCCTTCGGGCGCCAAGGACGAATGGGTATGGCTCTCTGTTTGGTGTTCCTTTGCATCGAATATAAAGCTGCGCGCTCTAAGTCAGCGCCTCATGTTCTTTCTGGCCGACTACGATCCATCGGTGGCAGATTTCCTTATTGAGGCATGGCCTGACGTGCATGACGTATATGCTCGCAGGGCAATCGCCAAGACATTAGCGCACTTGAGCATTGAGTCTCGATGCGGTGATGCCGTTGAGGGTTTTCTTGATAGGGCGGTTGACGATCCTGAGATTACGGACTCAATCGTTATTTCTTATTTGTGCAAGACCTCTGGGGGCAAGTTCTCTCCGGTAGATTTTTCAGCTAAAAATTACTACCTTGCTTTTCGTGATTTTAAGCCATCAAAAAAGGATATCGATTGCTTTATTAAGCAAGTCGATAGAATTGACTTGCATCTAAAAGGTTACCTTCCACTCAATGTCTACACGCTGGGAGATGGGCTCGATTTTGGCTACTCGGCTAGATTTATTAGTGCGGATACCAGCTCTGTTGCGAACTGGAACCGATCGTTAAGCGCTTTGTTAAAGTGCCCACGGGAAGGCGATTGTAAAGGGCTGGTTATAAGGCATGATGACCTTGACGGAATGTTACCAGTTAATTTTGATATTCGGCCACTAGATAAAAAGGTTCTGTTGGATTGTGCGGTTGTCCTCACCGATAAATGGCTGCATGTCTACGGTGGTACTCTGGATGACTTGCTTGGAACTTTCGTATCTGTAGACACTAGAACTTCTAGTCTGATTAATCCAAATTATAAACCGTTTGATCTGGCAATTCATGAGTTGCTCGGCTCTCTATCGGCGAATTATTACATTGATGAAATAGTGCTGGGCGGTGAGGGATTCAACACCGTTGGATTCGCTCAATATGAAGAGACTGCTGAGCAAGAACCTGGCGTTATTCACACTTGCTCCGCTTCTGCCGATATGCGAATAGATACTGCAAAAGCCAAGATTGCGAGACGGTTGGTGTCTCCTCTCGATAAAGAGTTTGCCTGGTTTAACGATACTGGCGAGGCACTTATTGAGATAAAGGGACTCATTGAGTTCCTTCGATTGGGAAGAGTCGAATGGGTTCCGCTTGCTTTTTCTGTTAAGAAGAGAGTCCATAGCGATAGCGAGCTTCAATGCTCAAATGAAATTATCGTTTCAATAGCAATTAACAGCGAGAAACACATCTGTGGATGCTCAGATGATAGGTACTTAACTATTGAGCACGATTCATATGAGGGCAACACAAAGGACTTCGGAAAAGCTCAGGGGAGTAACTGCGTGGATCTTGAGGCTCCAGACCGTCGCAGCGTTTCTGTTGAGCGAAATAATATACTGCTCCCGCCACCTACCCTTGTTGATATGCTGGACCTATCGTTTAATCCACGGAACGCTTGTTTTGAACGTGATGACGAGGCAGTCATTCTGTGCGACGGTAATCCGGGAAATTACTATGAGGAGCCAGTTCACAATTTAATTCTCATCCGTCGGGATGTGCTAGAAGAAGTGGCTCAAACTGCTGATCTTAGGTATTTCGCTTTCACAGAAAGATATCAAGAAGAATTTGGCTATGACAATGCTTGCGATCGGCATTGGGAGTTAGCTCTGGATGGGAATGAGTTGGCTTCATATCCCAATAATGGTGGAAGGAATGATTCGCAAACCAGCCAAGCCTGCTTAGGGTGCCGATTCTCTTCTGCTAATAGGAAGCGTGAGAGTAAAGAGAATGCCACGAAAATTCGGGAGACAGTAGAAAACCTTCTAAGGGATTACGGTCCGGCGATTTCTGTTGAATGAGAGGTCTGGTCAATAAGAAAGCTGCTATCACAATGCCGAGCATATGGTGACGAGGATATGGGCCGTAGGACCGGAAGAGGCGGGAGGAAACAGGAATAGATGGTGGGCATACAAAACAACGACCAACGCTACAAGGTTATCGATCACGGTGGCCTGATGGAGTTTCTTCGAGAGGATATGATTGATCAGCTTCGAGGGGAGGAGATGACTCTTAGCACCCTTTCGGGTGAGGATTTTTATACTCCTCGGAATAGTCTTCTAGAAGTTTGTCGAGAGTATCTTGAGCGCGATCCACAAACCGATGCGTTTTTGATCCAATATCCCCATGGGGTCATTCTCGAACAATCTAAGAGGAGATTTTTCTATCGAGGCGAAAATCAGATGTATCCACGGTCTGAATCATCGCTCAAGAGAAAACTTCGGCAGTTTAACAGTCTTAAAGACCAAGAGTTGTATCGTCTCGTGGCGGATATGCGGCTATTCGAGTTCAGTTGCTTTATTAATCAGTTTCAATCCGTGCGGCAATGGAAACGTTGCGATGTTCTCTATGAACTCTTGGGTCAGCATTACGGGTTGGAGTCCAATTGGCTGGACGTAACGAACGATTTCTCAACGGCACTCTTTTTTGCAACTTGCGTTTGGGATAAAGGCCGCTGGCGTCCGCTTTCGCAACGGGACATCGAGCGAGACGAATGTTCCAAATGGGGCGTTATTTATAGAAAGAACGCCGCACGTGTTGGGCTGGACGAATGGATGCGCATGGGAAAGTACATTCATCACTTGCATGAACCTCGTCCACTATTAAAGGATGTTGGGTGTAACATCCCCGTTCCAATTGGATACCAGCTTTTTGTACGTAGCTCTATCCAGAGTGGTTACGCAATATATGACCGCGGGGCAATGCCGCTGCAGGAGGATTCTTCCTTTGAACAGTTCAGGTTTGAACAGGATTCCGAATTTTCCAGAGACGTTTTTGACATGATGGATGGCGGGAAAAGGATTTATCCGGATGAAAGTCTTACTGAGGCGCTTCCAATTATTGGCTCAATTGCTTGCGCGACGTCATTTACCAAGGAAGCTTTAAACTACGCCCTTACAAGGAGCCATTATTATCGCGCCGAAGATTTTGGAGTAGCGCTAACCGATTTGTCTACTTTTAGAGTGGATGGAAAGCCCATCGAAATTAAAGCCAAGCATCCCTGGAATCTACCGCGTTACCTAAGAAGATGGGTTGATCGTCTCGGTAAAACTGAGAGACGAATAATGGACAGCCTTCAGGTGACAACTAGGCTGTCTCCAATGAGCCGTGGTCTTGGAATTTGGGCGCCATGGATGCTTCCAGAATGCGAGTCCGATCGGGGTGTCCTAGATATGGATCCCAGAATGATTGATGATGGGGACCATACGGTGTTTACGGATCGGTTCTACTTTCGCATGATGTACAGCACGATGATGGGAGAACTAAGCCCATTTTAGGGCGGAACCACTTCGTATCCTATCTAGGGTGTGCAGACAATTAATTAGAGCTTTTGAGAAGGAAGTGTACTTCCTTATGCTTTTGAAGCTGCGACAAACACTTCGTTTTTTCTTTTGGGAATGAGCGTGTCTACATGGAAGATATTTCGACTTGGATTAATGTGATGGCGACGATTGCAACTGTTACCGCGGCATGGGCTGCGGTACGGACGCTTAGTATCCAAACCAGTCCAGATTTAATGCTGTTCGTTGAGCCTGATCAAAATTCGTCTTCGGCTCTTAGGCTCGTAATGAGAAATAACGGGGAGGCTGCGGCGTATAACGTGAGCTTTCGCTTGAATAAAACCTTGTTTCCAAGTGATGAGTCGTATATTTTTGAGGCTGCTGATCGTGTCTTTTCTCAGGGCTATGCAATCCTGCCTCCTCATCGGGAGCGCGATATTCACTTGGGTGACATGCGAGAAATTATTCCGCTATGGGGTGATGAGGTCTATGAAGTAACTGTGACCTATTCGGTTAAGTGGGGTGGCCGTTCCGAAACCGTGGTTTGTCCCGTGGAAATAGGGTCCTATAAAAGCCAAATTACAATCTCACAAGAGAGGCAGATAGATAGAGATGCGAAGCGAGCTTTCCGGTCAATTTCTCAGATGGATAAATCGCTTCGGTGCATCACAGAGATCCTGCGCGACCTCGAATAGGGGTTATGCGTTTCGCGGGTATATGACTTGATATTTTGTATATAACCTTTAATTTGTTGCCTTTATTACCGCAGCAGCGATTATACGAGAAGGTTCGTCATCGGGTCCCGCGAGGCCGAGCTCGGCGTGCCGAAAATATGCTGCGCGACCTTCCAGGTGGCCGCCATTGAGCGCTACCGCAGGCGCGATTGGTGGCCAGTGAACTCGAGGTGATTTTCCCAGCTAAACGCGCTAACATTAAATCTCAAGCCAATGATCGCGTCGGAAATGTTGGTGTAAGCGCGCCGACGGCTGACCGCCAAACGCAAGCGGCCCCTGTCCTAGAATCTGGAATTGCTACATAACACAGGTTCTG
>OLOM01000370.1_pt1 | contig 35964 bp, 30 predicted proteins | sample 1672531 | NCBI WGS metagenome assembly OLOM01 (sample SAMEA3136696, study PRJEB25190) | human gut metagenome | reverse complement strand
ACATTAGTGGAAGGTTTGCAGAAGTGGACATTGAAAGAGTAAAAGTGGACATTGAAAGCACAAAAGTGGACATTCGAAATAAATTACTTTCTTTCTCAGATACGATTTCAGAAAAAACAATAAATCATACAGTAGAAATATTTTCAAAATGTGGAAAAGAAAATTGTTTCGGAAGAACGATAGTTGAAGAAATTACTGGATTAAAGCCATCAGGAGCTTCCAAGTTAATAAAACTGTTGGTTGATAGTGAGGTAATCGTACCTGTAACAGGACATGGAAAAGGAAAATATCGGTTTCAATAAAAGTGAACATTGAAAGGGTGTTAATGCCATTCGCAAAAATGTCCAAAACAAATCGGCGTACTGATATATTACCAAATTTGGTAGCAGTATTTAGAATAATTTTGTATTATAAAAGTGTTACAAAATATCGGCGTACCCGCCACACGTTTACAAAGTCAAACGGTCTGTACGCCATGTCTTAACCTTATGATTGCAGATATTAGCAACCTGTCAAAGGGTGTAAAAACTCAGTAACTATGCGGGTTCGCGTACTGTTAAAGCAGTGAAAAACGACACCGCACGTCGAGACGGTAGTTTTGATGTCAAAGGTGAACCCTAACAAGTAAATATAGTGTAGAAAACAAAGGACTTTCTCAAAGACTATCGTTAAAAGGTATATGAAGTCTTGTGGAAAGTCCTTTTTTGGTGCTTGAAAATAGTTAAGTGAGAACTAGTTTACTTGAGAGGGTTGACACTAAGGAATGGTTAGAAAATACATCGAACAGATAAAGATACATGAAGATAAATTCACGATTTGTTTTAAGGCAAAATTGGAGATTGATATTGAACGATAAGGAAGACTTACATTTGGCAGGGTGAATCCCTGTCTTTTTGTTATATATATGAATTGATTTTATTCGTAGTTTGGAATATACTGTTGCTAGTGAGTGCAACTGTAAAGTTATTTACGGAGAGATTATGATGGAATATTTATCAATAAAGCAAACATCAGAAAAATGGGGTATTACAGTTAGAAGAATACAGGTTCTCTGTGCAGAGGGACGTATACCCGGTGCCACAAAGATTGGATCATATTGGGCTATTCCGGCAGATGCAGAAAAACCAAATGATCAAAGGATTAAGAGTGGGAAATATATAAAGAGCGTGGAAAACGGTAGGTAGAAAAACATACAAGAAAGGAAGCACTTAAAATATGGAATATACAATAGAAGAAAAAGGTATATTAGATTTAATGGGAAGAACAGATTTTAGGAATCTTTCTAAAGGTGATGTTATCAGTTATGCATCAAAATTGGCAGAACTGCGTCCTGAAGTTGCAAGGGATGTTTTGGCACAGTATCCACAGTTTGTGGATCTTATGAAAACTGCACTTTCGGAATACCGTCAAGAAATAGATAAAATCATTGAAAATGATGATGCAAGTATTGAGCATTATTACACATATACAGAGAAGGATCAAGCTGAATCGTCAAAGAGTCGTACAGAGTATTATGATTTTTTGAAACAAGTGCAGGCAGACTATAGCAAGTGTTTAGATAATCCTAATTTAACACCTGAACAGATGATGGAAATGCTCAAAGAAGAAACGAAGCTTGCAGAGATGGCTGCTGCAAAAGATAAAGAAATCAGAGAGCATGATGAGAAAATAGAAGAAAAAGTAAATGCTAAAGATAGTGAAAAAAGAGCATTTAATTGGAAACTTGCTGGAGGCGCAAGCTTAGCTTTGGCTGTTACAGTTGGTATTGCAGCGAGTGTTTTGGGCGGAGATTTTAACTTCAAACTGCCTACAAAAAAGATCTGATAGGAGGAGCAAATTATAATGGCGAATGAACTACAACCACTATCGTTGCTATTTCAAAATAGACTATTCAGAATACCAGACTACCAGAGAGGCTATGCTTGGCAACAATCACAGTTGATTGATTTTTGGGATGATATCATCAATCTCCAAGATGATAGATACCACTATACCGGTCTCTTATCTTTGAAGGAACTGAAGAAAAAAGTTATTTCATCCTGGGGTGAGGATATATGGATGGTAGATGCCGGATTCAAGGCATGTCATATTGTAGATGGTCAGCAACGATTAACTACCTTTATTGTTCTGCTGAATGAGTTGATAGAAATAGCAAAAGCTGAAAATAAAGATTTAACTGAGAATGATATTGTTTTGGGTTTTGAAACTTTGAAAGATATACGATCAAAATATATTTGCCGCCATCGTCCACCGAATAATCAGATTACCACGTATCTCTTTGGATATGAGGTGGATAATCCTAGTGCAGAATATTTGAAGTACAGAGTGTTCAACGAACCGTATTCCGGTAGTGTAAACGAAACATATTACACAAAGAATTTAAAGTACGCTAAGGAGTTCTTTAAAAAGAATATATCGGAATTGTATGCAGATGAAGGTATGGAAGGACTCAGTAATCTGTATCTGAAACTCACGCAACGTCTCATGTTTAATATACATGAGATTGACGATGACTATGATGTTTTTGTTGCGTTTGAGACAATGAACAACAGGGGTAAGAAACTTACAAACCTCGAACTTTTAAAGAATCGTCTTATCTATCTGACTACTTTATATGCCAATGATAAATTTGATGAGTTGGATAAATCTAATTTGAGAAAGCAAATTAATGATGCCTGGAAAGAGGTTTATTATCAGTTGGGAAGGAACGAAAAAACACCGCTTTCTGATGATGAATTCTTAAGGGCTCATTGGATTAGCTATTTTTCCTATTCACGTAAAAAAGGCGATGACTACATAAACTTTTTGCTTGGTAAATTCTCTGCGAAGAATATATTCAAGAAAATCAATGCCGTCACATCCTGTGATTGCCGGTATATTTTTAATGTATCCAGATATTCGGGCCGGTTAGAATCCTTGATGATAAATGGCGCGATACCGTGATACAGGCATTCACGGAAGAGAATCATACGTCCGGTTCGCCCGTTTCCATCTTGGAAAGGATGGATGTTTTCATATCGTGCATGAAAACTGGCAAGTATATCAAGAGAAATTTCCTGATCATTGTACCAGGCCAATAATTTGTCCATTTCATTAGAAACCTGACTTGGAAGTAAGAACGGTTGTAGTACTTGTGTTTTCATGGATCCTGGTATTTTTTACCGGAACAATGTCCGGAGTGAATAATATATAGTGCCAATCGATAAATTGAGCATCCTAATCACAATTGCTTTTTCCCGAATTGTTTTTAAAGAAAAACTGATACTGAAATCTGTTGCAGGAATTGTGCTAATTACATTGGGAACAGTCCTGCTGGCAATGATATAGCGAGAATATATGGGATTGACATAAAAGAAAGATTGCATTATAATCGTTCTAAAAAGAACGATAAAGGAAAAGGGAAATGTATTTCTGGGATAAGCATAAAACAATTACAAGTTATTATGAACTGCTTTCTGGCAAGGTATGTGATAAGTATGAATTAACACAGATGGAATATGATATACTCATGTTTCTGTATAACAATCCGCAGAACAATACTGCAGCGGAAATAGTAAAGATTAGAAAATCAACAAAATCTCATGTGTCAACTTCGCTGAAAAATCTGGAGAATAAAAAACTTATTGAAAGAAAACAAAGTGAAGAAAATAAAAAGCACGTTGAGATTTTTTTGCTGGATAAAGCAGAGTTGATTGTTGAAGAAGGAATAAACGCACAAAAGCAGTTTGCACAAAATGTGTTAAGTGGATTGACAGAAGAAGAAAAGGATATGTGTCTACGTGTATTTAATAAGATCTGTAATAATGCAGAAGAACATTTAAGAGGAGAATGCAAATGAAAACGAAATTCTGTGTAAGAAAAAAACATTGCTGCTGATAACAGGGGTTAATGCTGCACGGCTGGGAGTGATATCATATTTTTACCAGAAATTATTTGTTTTATAGTCAGTTGATGGAAAAGGAGCAGAATTTATAATGAAAGAGAACAATTACAAACCACAGATTCCAAATGTGATGGAAGCAATATTCGATACAGTGTATTTGCTTTTTGATCTGGTTGCCGCAATTTTATTTTTTATATTCGCACAGGGAAATGTGTTATTTATTCTTTATGGAATATTGACATTGACACTTTGCGGAGGCGATGCATTTCATCTAGTACCGAGAATTATCCGGGCAGTACATGGAAGTAATGATAAAATAAAGAGGCAGTTAGGAATCGGACTTCAGATATCCTCCATAACAATGACCGTATTTTATATTATTTTGATGTATATCTGGAAATTTACCTTTACAGAACTTAAAATACCAGTAATAATTGAAGCTGTCATATGGATATCAGCGGTTGTCAGAATTGTGATATGTATGCTTCCGCAGAATAACTGGTGTACAGATGAAGGAAATATGAAATTATCGGTTATCAGAAATGCAGTCTTTGCTGTGACTGGTATAGGGGTAATTATCTTATATCTCATTTCGGGAAATACTTATGGATATCATATGACAAGGATGGTTGCGGCTATCATTATTTCTTTTGGATGTTATCTTCCGGTAACTTTATTCAGTAAAACAAAACCAAAAGTCGGACTGTTAATGATTCCAAAGACCTGTGCATATATGTGGGTGATCGCAATGGGACTCCAGCTTTTATTTTAAAGGCACCGTTTGTTCCGTGGCTGGGATATACAGGCGTTATTATCTGTGAACCGATCGTGTGGTTCATCATGGTAATCCCGCTTCTGATCCGGATCTTCCGGATGCCGGTTCTTCGAACAGCGAAAAAGGCATAAGAAAATCAGATGTTGTATATGCAGATAACGATATACAGATGAGGACAGAAAGGAAATAAGGTATATATGGAAATACAGATCCTAAATATAATTCAGAACTTAAGAACAGACATCGGCGATACGATCGTCCCTCTTATCACAAAACTTGGTGATGCAGGAATGATATGGATCTGCCTGACGATAGTTCTTCTGATCATTCCGAAGACAAGAAAGACAGGGGTGATCATGATGGCGGCAGTGCTGGTGGATGTGCTGCTCTGCAATGTGCTCATAAAGAATCTGGTGGCAAGGACCAGACCATTCGATGTCAATACAGCAGTACAATTACTGGTCGCAAAGCCGCAGGATTACTCTTTCCCGTCGGGACACACGGCGGCTTCATTTGCTTCGGTTACGGCATTGTATCTTGCCGGAGAGAAGAAGATGTGGAAAGCGGCTCTTGTACTTGCGGTTCTAATCGCATTATCAAGATTGTACCTGTATGTGCATTATCCGACTGATATTATCGGCGGTGTGATATTCGGAAGTCTTTCCGGATATCTGGGATATAAGATTGTGGAATGGATACAGAAGAAAAAGATAAAATAGAGATAGAAAAAAGAGCAGGGCAGGCAGCATTATGCTGTCTGCCTTGCTCTTTTACTGACTACCAGTGCGATACAGAAGATCGCAGCGGCAAAAAGTAACTGGATTCCATAGTTACGGTATAAGAGTTGTTTCTGTGCCTGAGTGAGAACAGCAGAGTTATTCAGTAGATTGTTACTGATCTCATACCAGTAGACCGGAAGGAAATGAGCCACAGTTTTCACGCCTTTTCCCATGATATCAAGTGGAACGAATACGCCGCACAGGAAGCTCATGCCAAGAGTGACAACATTTACGAGGGCGGTCAGGATATCTTCTTTGGTGATAAATGTACCAAGAAGGAAGGAAAGAGCAAGACCGGCCAGAAGCAGGGTCAGACTGTTGAGCATATAATATGGCATCTTTGGCGACTGGAAAAATGCTTTCCGGTAAAAGAAGAAAGCAGGGATCCATGTTGTAAGCATCCAGACGGAGCATCCGACTGCCAGATATCCCAGTGCAAGCTGTAGGTTCTGGCTTCTGATGGACACAGCCGAGCAAAGGATTCGCTTTTGCAGATCCGGCTGATGGAATGCAATCATGATCAGTCCCATTACATAACACAGTATGGAGATTAACACATATGGCAGATACTGATACATGTAACCATACCCCGGCGTCTTTTCAGAAGAAGCAGATTTTAACATCGTAACATGAGAAGAACTGTCTGCATGTTTCAGAATATATGCAGCTGCCTCTTTATCGGAATAACCACTGTCTGTCAGGACACGTGCCTGATTCAGATAGGTGTTGATCTGTTGATCGACGTAGTACCCGTCTGTGCTTCCCGGAATCTTGGATACCGGCAATGCCTGATGTTTACGGAGACAGGAGACTTTAAAATCTTTCGGAATGGTCACGATATAAGAGACATTCCGGTTAAAGAGTGCGTCCTGGAGTTTCGCCGTGTCATCCGGCATTTGCCTGATGGTATGATACTGTGATAGATATGTGGAAAGCCCTTTGGAAAGCACGCCCCCATCATGATCTACCACACCTACCGTGAGTGCTTGGGCATGGAACCCGCTGCCGGAAGTATTGCTGTCGCTGCCGGAGGCAAGGATTCCGATCGTAAGGAAGATTGCCAGATACATAAATACCATCAGGAGATTGCGTTTGGTTATGATTAAAAATCCTTTAAATACTGTCATAACGTTCCCTCCTTATCATGAGAAATGAGAAGCTGATGCAAAGCAGGCACATGATTACAAGAATCAGGATACACCTGCGGTAGCGGACAGCATCATCATAGACACTGAGGCAGTAGAATGCATCACTTAAGACACTGGCAGGATTGATCCGATTGATGACCGGGCAGTGCTGTTCGATCACATTTTTCATTCCACCGAACATCAGGCCTGCAAGGAAACTCGGTAACAGTGTAACGAGGACACCGATTCCGGATTTGACACTGTAGGACAGTTTGCCGGCGCATCCGATCAGGATTCCGAGACAGATACCGATCAGGGTTCCCATGAATGTAATGAGAAGAAGTTTCGGAATGTCATGCCCAAGGCTAATATGAAGTACCTGGGTAAGGTAAAGCTCCAGGATCAGAATGTTGACGAAATGAATACTTTCCAGTACCAGCAGATCGCCGAGAATCATGGAAAGTTTGTGGGTAGGTGTGATGCTGCGCCGTTCTCCGAGTGCACTTAAGTTCGCTTGAAGCTGAACCGTGGAATGGATGCTTAAGTAGACTCCGCTTAAGCAGGCAAATGCGATCAGTGCGAGAAAATAAGTCAGTATCGGATCTAAGGAATGTCCGCCTAAGGACTTTTCTTTCACCAGTGTCTGATAGTCGTTCAGGGATGAAAGGGCGTCCGAAAGCTTTTCCGGATGCTGTGTGGCAATATCCCGGATCATGTCAGCATTCTTTTCATAGCTGTCCAGAAGGGAAGACAGAATGCTCTGGTTAATGCCATTGGAAGCAATGGTAAGGGAAGGAACCGACTTCACGTAATAGATGCCGGATATTTCCTCCCGCCGGAGCGCTTTTTTTGCAGCTTTTTCTGTCTCGTAAGAATGGATATCGATCATGTCCTGATCCGTTTCATTCAGAAATGTCAGGAAAGATGCTGCATTTGCGGAACTGCTTTCCACTGTGACGATGGCAACAGGAACCGGTTCCCAGTCGGTCTCTCCGGTTCCTGCAAGACCGGTATTTCCAAAGGACACATAGAACAGGGTTCCAAGGATGAGCGGAAATGCGAGAGCCCAGAACATGATAGAGCGGGAACGTATTGTCTGTAAGAACTGATATTTTAATAAATGTAACATAAAGTGTCCCTCCTTTAATCCCTGAGTTCTTTTCCTGTGATCTCAAGGAAGACATCATTGAGAGTCGGAAGCTCGGAGAAGACGCGTCCGAATGGAATGTCCTGTTCCTGCAGGTAATTCAGTACCCGGGTCAGATTGTGTTTTGCACCGCTGCAGCGTAGGATCATTGTCTGATCTTGGTATGATAAGTCAAATACATGTGAAAGGGAGCGGATATCTGCCAGGTTGTTTTTCGTTAACGCAACCGCTTCGATCGTGATCGTCTCACCGGTCTTGATCATTTTTTTTAGTTCTTCGGTTGTGCCGGAAGCAAGTACACGGCCATGATCAATGATCGCGATACGGGTACAGATCTGTTCGACCTCTTCCATGTAGTGGGAAGTGTAGATAATAGTTGATCCCTGGCGGTTGAGCTCTACGATTCCTTCCAGAATCTTGTTGCGGCTCTGAGGATCTACAGCAACGGTCGGTTCATCCATGATGATGAGTCTGGGCTTATGGACAATGCCGCATGCGATATTCAGTCTTCGTAGAAGTCCGCCGGAGAGTTTCTTAGGGCGCATCTTACGGAAATCGGACAGACCGGTGAATGCGATGGCTTCTTCCACGAGTTCTTTTCGTTTTTGTTTGTCTCTGATATAGAGTCCGCAGAAATAATCGATGTTTTCATAGACGGACATCTGCTCGAAGACGGCAACGTTCTGCATGACAACACCGATATCCTGCTTGATATCGTAGCTGTCCGGCTTCATATCCTTTCCAAAGATCGTGATCGTTCCTTTGTCATATTTTAACAGTGCGAGCAAGCAGTTGATGGCGGTGGTTTTACCGGAACCGTTTGGTCCGAGCAGTCCGAAGATCTCACCTTCTTCGATGTCGAGTGACAGGTGGTCAAGCGCTAACAGATCACCGTAACGTTTTACAAGATTTTCTATATGTACAAGCATAAGATTCCCTCCTTGATGATTTGTTACTTGTAGTATAGTGGATGGCTGATTATAATGGTAGTGTCACCGGTCATAAATTGAATGTGACAAATGTAATATAGGAGAAAAGAATGAGAAAGATAACAGATGAAGGATTTTTGTTCCTTTACGGAGCAGGACTTCTGGTGACAGCGGAAACAGGGATTCCGGCGGTTATCACTATTCTGTTTGCGTGTATCTATACCTGTGTGAATCTGGTAGGGAAAGAAAAGTATCTGCATTACATTATGACGATTGCTTTCGTGGCAGCCGGAATTGTTTTTAAAGAAATGTGGATGTTTCTTCCGGTAGTTTTATATAATATGCTATGCTTTTATTCTCCGGTTTATATAGGGGTTGGCGGTATGATCGTGGCCTGTGAGGCGCCGGCGTTCCGGGAATATTACGGGTTGGAAAAAGAGATGCTTATTGTTGCCGGGCTGGCAGCAGTAGTTCTGTTATATGGACGGACCAGGAGGCTAAATGAATTGGAGCAGAAATATAAAAGGGCCAGAGATGACAGCAGAGAACTGACACTGATGCTGGAAAAGAAGAATCAGGATCTGCTGGAAAAGCAGGACACAGAAGTATATCTGGCCACACTGAAAGAACGGAATCGTATCGCCAGAGAGATCCATGACAATGTGGGACATATGCTGTCGCGATCCATCCTGATGGTGGGAGCGTTAAAGACTGTTAATCAGGCTGAGAATCTGAAAGTCCCGATGGAGCAGCTGGATCAGACGCTGAACGAAGCCATGACGAATGTAAGACAGAGCGTGCACGATCTGCATGATGAGTCGGTAAATTTAAAAGAAGTGATGGAATCGCTGGCAGAAGAATTCCGTTTTTGTCCGGTACAGCTTACTTATGATATGGGATATGATATTCCAAAAGAGATCAAATACAGCTTTATAGCCATTACGAAAGAGGCACTGAATAACGTGATGCGCCACAGCAATGCAAATGAGGTGAAGATTTTGGCAAGAGAACATCCAGGACTATATCAGCTGATCATAGAAGATAATGGAACGTCAGATGAGCGGATCCAGTCAGATGGAGACGGGGAAGAATATACAGAGCAGGAAAGTGCCGGAAAGACCGGAAACGTTCGAAAAACAGAAAATACAGAAAGCAGCGGAATCGGGATCGAGAATATGAAAAAACGTGTCCGCATGCTTGGCGGAACCATGCAGATCCAGAAAGAAAATGGCTTCCGTATATTTATTACGGTTCCTAAAAATGAGGGGAAAAGATGAAGATAGTAATTGTAGATGACGATATCCTGGTATCCAGTGCGTTAAAGACAATCCTGGAAGCAGGAGGAGAAGTAGAAGTAACCGGCACCGGACAGGATGGAAAAGATGCCGTCCGGTTATATGATGAATTGCTGCCGGATGTTCTTCTGATGGACATTCGGATGAAGGACATGAACGGCCTGGATGCCGCAGAGCAGATTTTGAAAAGGCATACGGATGCAAAGATTCTTTTGCTTACCACGTTTTCCGATGATGAGTACATCGTAAAAGCATTAAAATATGGTGTGAAGGGATATCTGATAAAACAGGATTATGGCAGTATCCTTCCGGCATTGCAGGCGGTGCAGATGAATCAGACCGTATTCGGAACTGAGATTATGTCCAGAATCCCGGGACTGCTTCAGAAAGAGCAGAAAGAAAAAGAGCAGACATTTGACTGGAACAGTTACGGAATCGGGGAACGGGAACTGGAGATCACAGCACTGGTTGCTGAGGGACTCAGTAACAAAGAGATATCGGAGAAAGTTTGCTTAAGCGAAGGAACGGTCCGGAATTATATCAGCAATGTGCTCGAGAAACTGGAATTAAGAGATCGGACACAGCTTGCGGTATATTATCTGCAGAGAAGCAAAAAAATGCGATAAGAATAAATAGGAGCAGAGAAAAAATAAATGAAAGAAAAAAATAAATATACAAAAACAATCAACTGGAAGCAATTCTACCGGAATGTATTCGCTCTGGTCATCCCGATCGCAATCCAGAATCTGATCAATGTCGGAGTTACGGCGACGGACGTGATCATGCTTGGAAAAGTCGGAGAGAAAGTATTATCCGGAGCATCCCTTGCAGGACAGATCCAGTATATCATGACACTGATCTTTTACGGAGTGACCTCCGGAGCAACGGTTCTGACGGCGCAGTACTGGGGGAAGAAAGACACCAGAACGATAGAGAAAGTCCTGGGTATGGGATTAAGTGCCGGACTCATCGTTGCGGTAGTATTCGCAGGAGCAGCTCTTGGCATGCCGGAGACACTGATGCGGATATATACCTCTGATCCGGAAGTTATTGCAGAAGGAGTAAAGTATTTAAGAATCGTAGGATTTTCCTATGTGTTCATGGCGGTGACACAGGTGTATCTGAATATTATGCGCAGTATCGAGAGGGTAATGGTGGCTACATTTATTTATCTGATTTCATTGCTGATGAATATTGTGGTAAATGCGGTCCTGATCTTCGGACTACTTGGATTCCCGGTAATGGGAGTAAGAGGTGCGGCAATCGGTACGCTGTGTGCCAGAGCAGCCGAGACAGTGATGGTTCTCGTTTATGCCATCTTCCGAAATAAAGTAGTAAGGATCCGGCTTAAAGATATGGTGAAGATCGATAAGGTTCTGTTAAAAGATTTCGCAGTTTATTCTATGCCGGTGGTATTAAATGAACTGATGTGGGGACTGGGAACGTCAGCGAATACGGCGGTGATCGGGCATCTTGGAAGCGCAGCAGTGGCAGCTAACTCGGTTGCGCAGGTGGCAAGACAGCTTGCAACAGTCGTAACATTCGGGATTTCCCATGCAACGGCGATCTATCTCGGCAAGACGATCGGGGAAGGCAAGATGGAACTGGCAAAGGCATACGGAAAACGTTTCGTGTGGTTAAGTTTGATTCTTGGAATCCTGGGTGGTGTTCTGATACTGATCTCGGCACCAATCGCCAATGCGAATCTGGCACTGACCGGACCTGCAAAGAATTACTTAAGTTTCATGTTCTTCGTTATGTCGTATTTTACTGTGGCACAGGCATTTAATACCACAATGGTAGTGGGGGTATTCCGTGCAGGCGGGGATACGAAATTCGGATTGATCATGGATGTATCGACGATGTGGGGATTCTCCATTTTACTTGGGGCAGTGGCGGCATTTATTTTGCATGCCAGTGTGCCGGTCGTATATGTTATACTGATGAGTGATGAACTGATCAAAGTACCGATTACTTTAAAGCGGTATTTGACATACAAGTGGCTGAGAGATGTCACAAGGGAACAAAAAGAACTGGAGGAAATGTAAAATGATCGTATTAAGCAAGGAGCAGATCGAAGAAATGGTCGATCCGGATCAGATGATGGATCAGATTGAAGAGGCATACCGGATCTATGGATCAGGCGAGTTCTATATGCCGCCAAGACCAACGGTAGAACATGAAAATAAGCAGCTCATGTATATGCCATGTTACACAAAGGATATCATAGGGACAAAGATCCTGTCGATCTTCCCGGAGAATTCTAAACTGGGATTGCCGTCGATAGATGGTATCGTGTTACTGAATGATTATACGACAGGCGCGCCGCTTGCTGTTATGGACGGGCAATCGGTAACGGCATGGAGAACCGGAGCTGTCGGCGGTGTGGGGATCCGCCATCTGTCAAGAAAAGACTGTCGCACCGTAGGAATCATCGGAGCAGGAATGCAGGGATTCCATCAGGCTGTGTATGCATGTGCGGCAAGAGATATCCATACCGTATATGTGTTCAACCACAGTGACCGTGATCTGACAGATTATCTGGAAAGACTGAAAAAAGCTATTGATAAGGAAGACGTAAAGGTAGTACAATGTAAAGCAGTGGAAGAGCTTGTACGAAACAGTGATATCATCTGTACAACAACTCCTTCTACCACACCTGTTCTTCCGGATGACAAAGAACTTCTGAGAGGAAAATGCATCATTGCGATCGGCTCTTATATGCCGGAGATGAGGGAAATCCCGGATGCAGTACTGGATCTGGTGGACAATGTATACATAGAACTGCCATACGCATGTGAGGAAAGCGGAGATCTAAGCCAGCCCCTGGCAAGTGGAAAACTTACAAAAGACCGCATAAAACTGATGCATGAATATCTCGTATCGGGGGAAAAAGAGATCAAAGAAGGTCAGACAACATATTTCAAATCGGTTGGAATGGGATTATTTGATGTGTGTATCGCACAGAAATTATATGAAGTAGCAAAGGAGAAATAACATTATGAAAATCGTAGCAACAGAAAAAGCACCAAAGGCACTTGGACCATACTCACAGGGATATGTACACAACGGAGTACTGTATACAGCAGGACAGATCGCAATCAATCCGGAAGTGAATGATGTAGAAGCAACTACAATTGAAGCACAGACAGAGCAGGTATGCAAGAACTTAGGAGAGGTCTTAAAAGAAGCAGGAACATCATTTGACAAGGTATTAAAGACAACATGCTTCCTTGCAGATATGAGTGACTTTGCAGCATTCAACGAAGTATATGGAAAATACTTTACATCAAAACCGGCAAGAAGCTGTGTTGCAGTAAAGACACTTCCAAAGGGAGTTCTGTGTGAAGTAGAACTTATTGCGGCTGTAGAGGAGTAAGACAAATGGCAGAAGAACAAAAAACAGGCTGCAGCCCGTCCGATTGTGCGGGCTGTTCCCATGCAGGTGAATGCGGAAGCAAACCGCAGAGTCTGATCAAACCGGAAAATAAAAAATCACACATCAACCATGTGATCGCAGTTGTCAGCGGAAAAGGCGGCGTTGGAAAATCTATGGTTACCGCATCGCTTGCAAGGCTGATGAGAGAACAGGGATTTTCTGTAGGTATCATGGACGCAGATATCACAGGTCCATCCATTCCGAAGATGTATGGAATCCATGAAAAAGCAAAAGGGGATGGAGAAAATATTTTCCCATGTGAGGCAAAGGATGGAACGAAGATCATGTCCATCAACCTTTTACTTCCGGAAGAAGATGATCCGGTTATCTGGAGAGGTCCGGTCATCTCAGGTGTTGTCACACAGTTCTGGACAGATGTTGCATGGGGAGAACTGGATTATCTCTTCGTAGACATGCCGCCGGGAACCGGTGATGTACCGCTTACCGTATTCCAGTCCCTTCCGGTAGAAGGCATCGTGATTGTAACTTCTCCGCAGGATCTGGTACGCATGATCGTAAAGAAAGCTTACAACATGGCAGGACAGATGGATATCCCGGTACTCGGAATCGTGGAGAACTACAGTTATCTGGAATGTCCGGACTGCGGACGTAAGATCTCCGTATTCGGCGAGAGCCACATCGACGAAGTGGCAGAAGAACTCGGCGTTCCGGTCATCGGTAAGATGCCGATCGATGCAAGTCTTGCAGAGGCAGTGGAGAATGAGAACTTTGCAGAAGTAAGCAATGATTATCTTGCGGAAGCAGTAAATAAGCTTTAAGAGATGGAGATAAGAAGATGGTATTTGGCAGAGTTGAAATACTTTGACAGGTACCATCTTTTGTGATAAATAATTAACTTATGGATTTACTGTTGACTTAAAGGACATAACCTGTTATGCTAATTGCATAGTTGATAGATGAATTTGTGAGATACCTATGTGCAAAGTGCATAAACGAAGTGGAACGTATTATTTTAATAAAATGCGTAGAAGGAAGCAAAGATACCATGCAGCATAGGAGCCGAAGGGGCATGCAGAAACTCTCAGGTAAAATGGAACGAATTCGGACGACGCTCTGGAGAACAATAAGAATTGTACCGAAGAAGTAATCTTTCAGGTAAAAGGACAGAGGCAGACAAAAAACACTTTTGAAAAGAAAGTATTTTTTGCCTGCTTTTTTAGTGCTCAAAATGGGGAATGGGCGCGAAAAGCAGGCAGATTCCGAAGGAGGTAAAAACAAATGAACAGAATCGAAGATGTAACAAACTACATCACAGAATGTGACAAAGAAGTTGGGGAAGCACTTGCATTAGAGCTTGGCAGACAGAGAAGAAATCTGGAGCTGATCGCATCTGAAAATATTGTAAGCCCGGCAGTGATGCTGGCAATGGGAACCGTACCGACCAATAAGTATGCAGAAGGTTATCCGGGAAAGAGATATTACGGCGGATGCGAAGATGTAGACATTCTGGAGAATCTGGCAATTGAAAGAGCAAAAGAATTATTCGGATGTGAGCATGTATGTGTACAGCCGCATTCCGGAGCCAATGCCAATACTGCAGTGTATCAGGCACTTCTCGAACCAGGCGATACCGTTATGGGCCTGAACCTTGCACATGGCGGACACCTGACACATGGTTCACCGGTGAATTTATCCGGAATCTTATATCATTTCGTACCATATAATGTGAACGACGATGGATATCTGGATTACGATGAGATCCGTAAGATCGCACAGGAATGCAAACCAAAGATGATCGTTGCAGGCGCATCTGCATATCCAAGAGAGATCCGGTTTGACATTTTTGAAGATATCGCAAAAGAAGTCGGAGCGTATTTGTTCGTAGATATGGCACATATTGCAGGACTTGTGGCAGCTGGACTTCACCAGAGTCCGGTTCCATACGCAGACGTAGTAACTACAACGACACACAAGACACTCAGAGGCCCAAGAGGCGGTATGATCATGTGCAAAGAAAAATATGCAAAAGCAATCAACAAAGCCATTTTCCCTGGAACACAGGGCGGACCGCTGATGCACATCATCGCCGCAAAAGCAATCTGTTTCGGAGAAGCTTTAAAACCGGAGTTCAAAGAGTATCAGGAACAGGTGATCAAGAATGCAAAAGCACTTGCACAGGCTATGATCGATGAGGGATTCAACCTGGTAAGCGGCGGAACAGACAACCATCTGATGTTAGTGGATCTGCAGAACATGAATATTACAGGAAAAGAACTGCAGAACAGACTGGACAAAGTCTATATCACAGTCAATAAGAACGCAGTGCCGAATGATCCGGCAAGCCCGTTCGTAACAAGCGGAATCCGTATCGGAACACCGGCAGTGACAACGAGAGGTCTGAAAGAAGAAGACATGAAGACCATCGCAAAACTGATCAAGATGACCGTTACAGACTTTGATACAAAAGCAGATGAGATCCGTGCAGCAGTAAATGAGATTTGTGGTAAATATCCACTTTATGTTTAACAGTTAGTAATGCAACGGATTCGAACTGGTATTGCACTAACACACAGAATGTCAAGGAGGAAAAGACAATGGAATTAAAGACTCCACTTTATGACGCACATGTAAAAGCCGGTGGAAAGATCGTAGAATTTGGGGGATATCTTCTCCCGGTACAGTATGGAACAGGTGTGATCAAAGAACATATGTCAGTACGTACACAGGCAGGACTTTTCGATGTCTCACATATGGGAGAGGTATTATGTGAAGGCAAAGATGCACTGGCGAATCTGAACCAGATCCTGACGAATGATTTTACCAACATGGTAGACGGACAGGCAAGATACAGCCCGATGTGTAATGAACACGGCGGAACAGTAGATGACCTGATCGTGTATAAGAAATCTGATGAACACTACTTTATTGTAGTGAATGCAGCGAACAAGGACAAGGATTATCAGTGGATGTTACGCCACCAGTTCGGAGAAGTAACATTCAAAGATGTATCTTCCGGGTATGCACAGCTTGCACTGCAGGGACCGAAAGCAATGCAGATCCTTAAGAAGCTGACCGCAGAAGAGAATATTCCAAAGAAATATTACCATGCAGTATTCGATACGGAAGTTGCCGGAATCCCATGTATCATTTCCAAGACAGGATACACAGGTGAAGATGGCGTGGAACTGTATCTGGCAAGTGAGAAAGCAGAAGAAATGTGGAATACACTGTTAGAAGCAGGAAAAGAAGAAGGACTGATTCCTTGCGGACTGGGTGCAAGAGATACACTTCGTATGGAAGCAGCGATGCCGTTATACGGACACGAGATGAACGATGACATCACTCCACTGGAGACGGGACTTAAATTCGCAGTGAAGATGGCAAAGAATGATTTTATTGGGAAATCAGCTTTAGAGGAGAAGGGGACTCCATCCATCAAACGAATCGGTCTTAAAGTAACCGGAAGAGGAATCATCCGTGAACATCAGGATGTATACGTAGGAGATAAGAAGATCGGCCATACAACAAGCGGAACTCATTGTCCGTATCTTGGATATCCGATCGCAATGGCACTCGTTGATGCCGATTCTGTAGAAATTGGGGATACAGTAGAGGCTGATGTACGTGGAAGAAGAGTGGCAGCAGAAGTGGTTGCACTTCCGTTTTATAAGAGAGAAAAATAATCTGGGAACATTCTGAAGGAAAAAGAGAAAAAGCAGGGGAAAGAACCTGAGGAAAAAGAAATAGAAGAAAAAGAGATAAAAGGGAAAATAAGAGAATATAAAGGAGTAACATATCATGATCTTAAAAGAAGAATTAAAATATTCAAAATCACATGAATGGGTAGCATTAGATGGAGATTCAGCAGTTGTAGGACTGACAGATTACGCACAGTCAGAACTTGGTGATCTGGTGTTCGTCAATCTTCCGGAAGTAGGAGATATCGTAGAAGCAGGAGAAGTATTCGGAGACGTAGAATCTGTAAAAGCAGTATCCGATGTCTATTCACCGGTAACGGGAGAAGTAACGGAGATTAACGAAGAACTCTTAGATTCACCGGAACTGATCAATGACGATGCTTATGAAGCATGGTTCATCAAAGTAAAAGATGTATCAGCAACAGAAGAACTCTTAACTGCAGAAGAATACAAAGCATTTGTAGAAAGCGAGCAGGAATAAACACAAAGTCATTGAAAGAGGCGGTGAAAAAGCGATGGGAAGCTATGTACCGAATACGTTAGAAGAACGGAAAAAAATGCTTCGGGAAATCGGCTATTCGTCCATTGAGGACTTATTTGCACATATTCCGGAAGAAGTAAAATTAAAAGGGGAACTGAATATTCCGAAGGGAAAGACAGAGTTTGAAGTACGGCGCGAGATGGAACAGATTGCAGAAAAGAACCAGGTGTTCAAGACGATCTTCCGCGGAGCCGGAGCTTACAGACATTTTATCCCGGCAATGGTAAAAAATGTGACATCCAAAGAAAACTTGCTGACGGCATATACGCCATATCAGGCAGAAATCAGTCAGGGAATCTTACAGTCGATCTTCGAGTATCAGACGATGATCTGCGACCTGACCGGAATGGATGTATCCAATGCATCTGTATATGACGGTGCAACTGCAGCGGCAGAAGGTGTTGCGATGTGTCAGGACAGAAAGAGACACAAAGCACTGATCTCAGGAACGGTTCCGCCATATGTACTGGAAGTGGTAGAGACTTACTGCTTCGGAAATGGAATGGAACTGGAAGTCATTCCGGAAAAAGACGGACTGACGGACAAAGAATATTTAAAAGAACATATCGATGCGCAGACAGCCTGCGTATATATCCAGCATCCGAACTATTACGGTAATCTGGAAGACGCAGAAGAGATCGGCAAGATCGCACATGAGGCAGGAGCCAAATATGTGATGGGAGTGAATCCGATTTCTCTGGGAGTAATCAAGACTCCGGCAGAATACGGGGCAGACGTGGCAGTCGGAGAAGGACAGCCGCTCGGACTTTCTCTCGGATTCGGCGGACCTTATCTTGGATTTATGGCAAGTAAGGAAGCGATGATGAGAAAGCTCCCTGGAAGAATTGTTGGTGAGACGGTCGATCATAACGGAAAGACTGGTTATGTACTGACACTTCAGGCAAGAGAGCAGCACATCCGGAGAGAAAAAGCTTCCAGCAATATCTGTTCGAACCAGGCACTTTGTGCACTGGCAGTCGGTGTTTATCTTGCAACGATGGGAAATGAAGGTGTCAGACAGGCAGCAATTCTGTCTATGTCTAAAGCACATTATTTTGCAGAGAAACTGGAAGAGATCGGTCTGACAGTTTGTAACCAGGCAGAGTTCTTCCATGAATTTGTCACCAGATCAGAAGTGGATTCGGATAAGATATTAAGAGCATTGGAAGAAGAAGGAATCCTTGGCGGATATCCGTTAGATGAGCATCATATTCTGTGGTGCTGCACCGAGGTCAATACAAAAGAAGAGATGGATCAGGCAGTCCATATCTTAAGGGAGGTGCAGGGATGTTAATATTTGAAAAAAGCAGACCGGGAAGAGGCTGCGACCTGTTACCGGCATCAGATGTAGAAATCTACTTACCGGAAGAAAAAGATAAAAGAGAACAGCCGCTTCACCTTCCGGAATTGTCCGAAGGTGAATTGAGCAGACACTATACAGAACTCGCAAAGAAATCACACGGCGTGAATGACGGGTTCTATCCACTTGGATCATGTACGATGAAGTATAATCCAAAGATCAATGAAGATATGGATTCACTGCCTGGATTTACAGAAATCCACCCATTACAGCCGGAACATACCGTACAGGGGTGTCTGGAAGTCATCGGAGAGATTGAAAATTCCCTGTGTGAGATCACGGGAATGGATCGCATGACATTGCAGCCGGCAGCCGGAGCTCACGGGGAGTTCACCGGACTGCTTCTGATCAAGGCTTATCACGAAAGCCGATCAGACGAGAAGCGTACGAAGATTCTTGTACCGGATTCCGCACACGGAACGAACCCGGCAAGTGCAGCGATGGCCGGATATAAAGTTGTCAGCATTCCATCTGCACCGGATGGAGGCGTAGATATTGAGAAATTAAGAGAGGCAGCAGGAGACGATGTAGCAGGACTGATGCTTACCAATCCGAACACAGTCGGTCTCTTTGATAAGAACATTCTGGAGATTACAGATATCATCCATGAATGCGGCGGCCTCTGCTATTATGACGGGGCAAACTTAAATGCAGTTATGGGCACGGTACGTCCTGGCGATATGGGATTCGATGTTATCCATCTGAATCTTCACAAGACATTCTCCACACCACATGGCGGCGGCGGCCCGGGAAGCGGCCCGGTCGGATGTAAGGAAATGTTATCCGACTTCTTGCCATCTTATCTGGTGGAAGGTGAAGAGACGTTACATCTGGAAAAACCGGCAAACAGTATCGGTGAGATGAAGAGCTTCTACGGCAACTTCCTTGTAGTAGTAAAGGCTCTGACCTATATCAAGACACTCGGAAGAGAAGGCATCCCGGAAGCAAGTCAGAATGCAGTACTGAATGCCAACTACATGATGAACAAATTAAAAGATCTGTATCCGATGGCATATGATGAAATCTGTATGCATGAATTTGTTATGAGTCTTGCAGATCTGAAAAAGAAGACCGGTATCTCGGCAATGGATATCGCAAAAGGTCTGCTGGACAATGGTATTCATCCGCCTACAATGTATTTCCCATTGATCGTGGATGAAGCACTGATGGTAGAGCCAACCGAGACCGAATCGAAAGAAACGCTGGATGATGCGATCGCAGTATTCCGTAAGTTATACGAACTGGCAGGAACAGATCCTGAAAAATTACACCAGGCTCCTGTGACGACTCCGGTGACAAGACTAGATGAAGTCAATGCGGCAAGACATCCGCATCTGCGTTACGAGTTTTAACGGGATAAGAAATGTTAACAGATTTCATATCTGAGAATGATTGGAAGCGATAAACGGGTTTCGGGGAGAAGCCACGTTGGTAAAAAATTGAAGAGAGGAACAGTTATGGTCACAAAGCTTACGTATATAGAAAGCAATCAGGTGAACCCATACAAGAATCTTGCAGTGGAGGAGTATTTACTCCTCCACTGTGAGGATAAAGAGTGTATTCTGTATCTCTGGCAGAATCAGAATACCGTTGTAATCGGGCGTAACCAGAACGCATGGAAAGAATGTAAAGTTACAAAATTAGAAGAAGAGAACGGACACCTCGCAAGGAGACTTTCTGGAGGCGGGGCAGTCTATCATGATCTGGGCAATCTGAACTTTACATTTCTGGTCAATAAAGATGAATACAGCCTGGAAAAGCAGTTACAGGTAATCATAAATGCAATGGGACGGCTGGGATTAAAGGCAGAGAAATCTGGAAGAAATGACATCCTGATCGATGGAAAGAAATTTTCTGGTAATGCATTTTACGAACAGGAAAAGCACTGCTATCATCACGGAACCATCATGGTAGATGTAAATATGGAAACACTGTCCAGATATCTGACCGTATCTAAAGATAAGTTAAAATCTAAAGGTGTGGATTCTGTGAAATCCAGAGTGACGAATCTGAAAGAATACCTTCCGGAACTGACGTTGGAAGAGTTAAAGAAAGCACTTCGTGAATCGTTCGAAGAGGTCTATGGGCTGAAAGCAGAAGAAAAGAAGATGGAAGATCTGGATGCAGCCAAGATCGAAGAAAAGATTGCACATTTTTCATCATGGAAATGGCTGTATGGAAGAAAACTGGATTTCCAGTACGAACTGAGCCACAGATTTGCATGGGGAGGACTTACGTTACAGTTTCAGGTAGAAGCAGGAAAGATCAAAGATGTGGAAGTTTATTCCGATGCACTGAATATCGAGCTGGCGGAAGCGATTCCAAAGTTCTTAAAAGGAATCAAATACCGCAAAGAGACCATGTGTGTACAGCTTGGATTATTCTGGTCGAAGGATAAGACAATTGAGAATATGATGAATGATGTGATCGCGTGGATTCAGGAGTCAGAGTTATAAAGATGGAATAATTTTACAGATGAAGTGTAATTTTGAATCGTCATGCGTTCGGAAGAAGCTGCCAGTGGCAGGTTCTGTAGATGGAACTGGTGAATGAACATGTGATAAAAACCTAGTAAAAATGCAGATTTTACAGGAGGAAAATGAAATGAGCGGAAAATATGATGTGATAGTAATCGGTGCCGGACCGGGGGGATATGTAGCTGCGATCAAAGCAGCAAAACTCGGACTTAAGACGGCCATTATAGAAGAACGAAGAGCGGGCGGAACCTGCCTGAACCGTGGATGTATCCCGGCAAAAGCAATGATCCATGCGTCTTCGTTATACAGAGAGATGAAAGAAGCAGAACGATTCGGAGTATCAGCTTCGGATGTAACATATGACTATGGAAAGATCGTTGCTTATAAAGAAGAGACAACGGACAAACTGGTACAGGGTGTCGAGCAGCTTCTGAAGGCAAACGGCGTAGATGTGTATGAAGGAAAAGGTACGCTTCTGGAAGAGAAAAAGGTGCGGATTCAGAAGAAAGTGGAAGATGAGGAAGATTCAACAATAGCAGAAAGTACAGCGGATGATACGGTGATAGAAGGGAAAAATATTATCCTTGCCAGCGGTTCAAAACCACTGATACTGCCAATCCCGGGAATGGACAATGAAAGAGTCCTGACCAGTGACGCACTTTTTGCGATGAAAGAAGCTCCAAAGAGTCTGATCATCATCGGAGGAGGCGTGATCAGTGTGGAATTCGCTACCGTATATGCGAGTCTCGAATGTAAGATTACGATTCTGGAAGCAATGCCAAAATTAGTGCCGAACATGGACAAAGAGATCAGCCAGAATCTGAAGATGATCCTGAAAAAGCGAGGCATTGATATCCATACTTCTGCGGCAGTACAGGGCGTAACAGTAGAAGGAGAGACCTGTACCTGCCACTATATAGAGAAAGAAAAGGAACAGGAAGTAACAGCAGAGTATGTGCTGTGTGCAGTGGGACGCTGTCCGAATACAGATGGCCTGTTCGGAGAAAATGTAAAACCGGATATGGAACGCGGACGTGTGCTGGTGAACGAAAACTTCGAATCCAGTATCCCGGGAGTCTATGCAATCGGTGATCTGATCTTTGGTGCACAGCTTGCACACGCGGCAAGTGCACAGGGAATGGTTGTAGCTGAAAAACTCGCCGGAAAAGAACCGTCGATAGATCTGAGTATCGTTCCGGGATGCGTTTATACAGATCCGGAGATTGCATCTGCCGGAATGACAGAAGACCAGGCGAAAGAAAAAGGAATTGCCGTAAAATGTGGTAAATTCATCATGAGTGCAAATGGAAAATCTATCATTACGCAGGAAGAACGGGGCTTCATCAAAGTTGTAGCAGACGAAGCAACCGGCAAGATCCTGGGAGCACAGATGATGTGTGCCAGAGCGACCGATATGATCGGAGAATTCGTGACAGCAATCACGAATGGACTGACTGTAAAGCAGATGCTGAAAGGAATGCGGTCACATCCGACATATAATGAGGGAATCGGAGAGGCACTCGAGGAACTCGAGGGCGGTGCGGTGCATGTGGTGCCGAGGAAGAAGAAGTAAATTGCTATTTAGTTCATCAGACCGGTTACGCGGACCGGAATAAAGGATTTCTAACTTTTATTCCGGTCCGGGCAGCCGTCGCTTAATGCATTAAACAGCAATCGAATAATACACCGCCGAATAAGCCGAAAGATCCAGCACAGCCTTCCCGTCCGTAACCTTCACTTTCTTCTTCGTATACTTCTTCCATCCTCCAAAAGTTTCATCATCACTAGCCAGAATCACTTCCAGTTCTTTCGCATCTTCCACCGGAAGTTCATATCCTTCCTGATCCTCATCCGAGAAATTAAAGACAGCGGCAATACGTTCTTTGCCATCCGTTCTTTCAAAAGCGTAGATACAGCGTTCTTCCTGATGACAGTCCAGCCAATGGAAGCCGGCGTTTTCATAGTCTTTTGCGGAAAGAGCCGGAGTTGTCATATACAGATGATTCAGTTTCTGCATGAAGTGATGGAATGCATCGTGAATTGGATACTTCAGGATATCCCAGTCCTGTTCACGTTTTTCATCCCATTCACGGAGTTGTCCGATCTCATTCCCCATGAAGTTTAATTTCTTTCCAGGATGTGCATACATGTACATATAGAAGGCACGTGCCTGTGGGAATTTCTCTTCGTATTCTCCATGCATTTTCTGGGTGATGGTTGCCTTTCCGTGAACCACCTCGTCATGTGAAAGCGGAAGAAGGAAAACATCGTTATAATAGTACATCATGGAGAACGTAAGCTTGTGATAATCGCGGCTTCTGTATTCCGGTGCGGTGCGGAAGTAGTCAAGTGTATCGTTCATCCAGCCCATATCCCATTTGTAATCGAATCCAAGTCCGCCCTGATCAGCAGGTTTTGTTACGCCTTCGAAAGAAGTAGAATCCTCGGCAGAGAGCATAGCTGTCGGGTGCAGTGTTTTTAATCCGCGGTTCATTTCACGAATAAAGTCTACTGCATTATTGTTGACACCTCTTGCCGGTTCACCCTGCCAGTAAATGATACGGCTGATTGCATCCATACGGATTCCGTCCACATGATATACGCTTAACCAGTAGTTCGCAGCAGACTGCAGGAAGCTTCGGACCTCGCCTCTGGAATGCATGAAGTTGCAGCTTCCCCATTCGCTGACGCCAACATCCTGATGTGGATATTCATAAAGTGAAGTTCCGTCATAATCGGCCAGTGCATAATGATCAACGGCAAAATGTACCGGCACGAAATCCATGATCACACCGATGTCGTTCTTGTGGCAGGCATCAATGAATTTCATCAGTTCTTCGGCAGTTCCATAGCGTGATGTCGGGCTGAAGAATCCAGTATTCTGATATCCCCAGGATTCGTCACACGGGTGTTCGCTGAGCGGCATGATCTCGATATAGTTATAATCATTTTCCTTAAGATAAGGGATCAGGATGTCGATCATTTCTACATAAGTGTACCAGTCGTCTGCCTTTTCAGAAGGCTTCTTAAATGAGCCGAAATGCAGTTCGTAGATATTGAGTGGTTTGTCCTTGCATACTGAACGCTTCTGCATCCATTTGCTGTCTTTGAATTTGTAATGGGACAGGTCGCGGATGATAGACGCGAAGTTCGGACGGAGTTCCATGCCGAAGCCGTAAGGATCGCAGTGCTCTACGCAGTTTCCGTCCTGTTTGTAGATGCGGTACTTGTACATCATGCCCGGCTTTGCACCTTTGGCATAACATTCCCAGAAATTTCCGTCATAAGTTTTATTAAGTTCCCATTCCTGCCAGTCGTTAAATTCCCCAATGACTGTAATGCGTGATGCAGCAGGTGCAAAGGTACGGAATGTGGTTCCGTCTTTGTCCGGGTGTGCGCCGAGAAATTCATAGGCGTCGAATATTTTTCCTGTATAAAATCCGTAAAAATCCATATTAACCTCCGTAAAAATGCAACGTAAATAATTAACTGCCGAAAAGATAATGGACAGTAGTTGCTTTTTTGATCTATAATCATATTATAAGAGAAATGCGAGAAGGTATCCACCGACAAAACCGACGAATGGGTGGATAACCGACGAATGGGAAAAAGTGTCGGGAAAGTGAGAAAATGAAATGGATCTTAGGATTGAGAAAACAGAGCGGGGAATCAAGAATGCATTTATCGAACTGCGTTCCAGAAAACATCTGGAAAAGATAACAGTAAAAGAATTATGTGAAAGTGCAAGGATCAATAAGTCTACCTTTTATGCACATTATAAAGATATCTACGATCTGTCAGATGCGATGGAAGAAGAAGTGGTACAGTCGATTGCGAACAGTATTCAGCATCCGGAATATCTTATGGAGCATCCGGCAGAATTCGCAAGGGAACTTCTGATGGCCTATATATCTCAGAATTCTCTGACGGCAATATTATTTTCCGGTAGTCAGGCAAATCATTTCGCGGACAGTATTGAGCGGAGTATCAAGCAGATGATTTTTGAAAAATATCCGGAGTTTGAAGAAGATACGGCGATGAACGTGATGTTGAGTTTTTGCATTCAGGGAAGCTACCATGCTTATCAGAAGAACCGGAGCGGAGATATCATGACGGTGATCGATGTGATCGCAGGGATGACGGGAGCGGTTCGACCGATGTATGAAGAACGATTGGGGGAGAGCAGATCATGAATCTGGAACAACCATGTATCCGCATTTCAGTGCGGAATCTGGTGGAATTTATATTGAGACATGGAGACATTGACAACCGGACCGGCGGGGCAGATAAGGAGGCTATGCAGCAGGGCGGCCGGATACACCGGAAAATCCAGAGACAGCAGGGGGCAGAGTACCGTGCAGAGGTCCCGTTAAAGTATCAGATAGCGTGCGATGGATTTATCCTGAGTGTAGAAGGAAGAGCGGATGGGATCATAGAACTTCCGAAGCGTGTGGTGATCGACGAGATCAAAGGAGTATTTAAGGATTTGAAACGTCTGAAAGAACCGCAGCTTTTACATTTGGCTCAGGCAAAATGCTATGCCTATATTTATGCAGAACAGAAAAATCTGGAAGAAATCGGAGTACAGATGACGTATTGTAATTTAGATACCGAAGAAATCCGGAGATTCCAGGAGGTATATACCCGGGCAGAACTTAAGAAATGGTTCGAAGAACTTGTATCAGAATATGAAAAATGGGCAAGATACCAGATGGAATGGAGAGCAAAGAGAAATGCTTCAATCAAAACAGTGGAATTCCCATTCGAATATAGAGACGGACAGAAGAAACTGGTTGCGTCGGTATACAGGACAATTTTGAGAAAAAAGAAATTATTTATCCAGGCACCGACCGGAGTCGGCAAGACAATGGCGGCCGTATTTCCGGCGGTGAAAGCAGTCGGGGAAGAACTGGGAGAAAAGATCTTTTATCTGACGGCGAAGACGATCACCAGAACGGTGGCAAGTCAGGCATTCGAGATCCTGAGGAAGCAGGATCTGAAGATGAAAGTCATCACATTGACGGCAAAAGAAAAGATCTGTTTCTGTGAGGAAACTATCTGTAATCCGGATGCATGTCCATATGCCAAAGGACATTTTGACCGTGTAAATGCTGCTGTTTATGAACTGCTCACATCGACAGATGAGATGAGCCGGGAAGTACTGGAAGAACAGGCAAGGAAATGGAATGTGTGTCCGTTTGAAATGGCACTGGATGTATCGCAGTGGGTAGATGCGGTTATATGTGATTATAATTACGTCTTTGATCCGAATGCACATCTGAAACGCTTTTTCGGAGACGGCGTCAAAGGAGAATATCTGTTTCTGATCGATGAGGCACACAATCTGGTCGAACGTGGGAGAACCATGTACAGCACCAGTATTTGCAAGGAAGATTTTCTGAAAATCAAAAAGCTGGTAAAATACGGAGAACCGAAACTTGTCTCGGCGTTGGAGAGCTGCAATAAGCAGCTTCTGGAGTTAAAAAGAGAATGTGACGGCTGCCAGATACTGAATAGTGTGTCACATGTGTATATTAAGCTATTGTCTTTGATGACAAAGCTGGAAGAGTTTATAGAAGACTGTAAAGATGAAGTAATACGGAAAGGGGTACTGGAGTTTTACTTTGGTATCCGTAATTTCATATATATTCATGACCGGCTGGATGAAAATTATCTGATTTATTCAGAACTAAGTGAAGAAGGAAAGTTTTACCTGCATCTGTTCTGTGTCAATCCGGCGGGATGCCTGCAGGAATATATGGGAAAAGGAAATAGTACGATATTATTTTCGGCAACATTTCTTCCAATCAATTATTATAAGAAACTGTTATCTGCGGCAAAGGATGATTATGCGATCTATGCAGAATCTCCATTTGAACAAAGCAAAAGATTACTGCTTCTGGGAAATGATGTCAGCACGAAGTATACCAGACGCGGACCGGAGATGTACCGTAAGTATGCAGAATATATGATGCGTGTGATAAAAGGAAGAACAGGAAATTATCTTGCCTTTTTCCCGTCTTACCGATTTCTGGAAGAAGTGTGGGAAGCATTCATGGAACTGCCGCAGGAACAGATTGAAGTTGCAGTACAGTCCCAATATATGACGGAGCAGGAACGGGAAGAATTCCTGAAAAAATTCGAACAGGAAAGAGCACACAGCCTGATCGGCTTCTGTGTGATGGGGGGTATTTTTTCAGAAGGAATTGATCTGACGGAAGATAAACTGATCGGGGCAATGATCATCGGGACAGGACTTCCGCAGGTGTGTCTGGAACGGGAACTTTTAAAGTATTATTTTGACCGGAAGAATCTGAATGGATTCGATTATGCTTATTTGTATCCGGGCATGAATAAGGTACTACAGTCGGCAGGACGAGTCATCCGGACTGATCAGGACAGAGGGGTGATTGCACTTTTGGATGAACGTTTTATGGACCGGCGGTGCCAGGAGGTGTTTCCGAGGGAGTGGAATGATTTCCAGATCTGTAACAGTGAAAATATCGAAGAAAAGATAGCAGGGTTCTGGAAGGAAGAACAGATGGATAAGAGGTAAGCAGAATCAGAAAAATATTATTTATAGAAAAATATATTATAGAACAATATGATAGAAAAAATACCATGAGGGACATATGCCACATGGTATTTTATACGAAAGTAAATAAAAGTAGCTGCCACCGGTAGTTCTCCGGGGATACTTTGGCAGGAAAAAGAGTTTGTAAACATATTAAAAATAAGATAAAAACTCCTGTGCGGCTTTGGATACCGGAACCTTCTCGTTATGCGCAATGACAAGTTCGCGTTCCGGAAGCGATTCCTTCGTCTCAACAATGAACAGAGAATCCGAATCGGCTGTCTGGGAAAGACAGAAATCCGGAATAAATGCGATTCCAAGTCCGATGCGGGCAAGGTCGATCAGAAGGTCATTACTGCTGAGTTCGATCTCCGGAACCAGATCCAGCTGATTCTGAAGAAACAGGTTGTGCAGATATTCACTGGTTGTACTCTTTCTGTCCAGCATAAGGATCGGGTAGTCCAGAAGTTCTTTGAAAGAAACCTTCTTTCCTTTTAATTCTTTAAATGCTTCATTGGCAATGAACACATCCTGGAAATCTTTGATCTTTTTCACATTCGGAACATTTCCGAGATAGGAATTCGGTGAATTGACAACGATCAGATCCACCTGCCCGGTCTCCAGGAGTTCTACGCAGCGGATCGATGTCGCATTCGTAACCTTGATATGCGCTCCCGGAAATTCCAGGTGGAAGCGTTCCAGATAAGGCACCAGGAAATAACGGCAGATCGTATCACTGGCTCCGATGTGAAGCTGTCCTCCACGTACGCCGACATCGAGAAGCTGGCTTTCCCCACGCTTGATCAGGCTGATCGCCGGTTCGATATGGCGCAGAAGAATCTCTCCTTCGGTAGTAAGACGTACTTTCTTGGTGCTTCGGATGAATAAGGTCTGATCCAGCTTTTTCTCCAATGCCTTGATCGACTGGCTGACAGCCGACTGCGAGATAAACAACTGCTTGGAAGCTTCCGAAAAGCTTAAGGTGGAAGCTACATAGTAAAATACTTTATATAACTCATAGTTAATATCCATGATAAGTCCTCCTAATGAATCTTAACTGTATTATAAGTGAAATGAAAGAAAATTACAACCGTATTTACAATAGAAGTGTTATAATAATGAAGAACAGGAGGAAAAAAACTTGAAGAAATTAACAACGCTCATATCGGTTGTGGCCATGATGTGTGCAGTGATCGCAGCACTTGCATTCAGTATCTGGGCGGCAGTATATGGAGACAGTCATTATAGATTTTACAAAAAAGAATATCAGAAATATGAAGTGACAGAAGATCTGGATATGAACATCGACCATGTCATGTACGTGACAGAACATATGATGAACTATCTGATCGGAAAAGAAGAGAAGCTGTCAGTTGTAACAACGGTGGAAGGAAAAGAGCAGGATTTCTTCAATGAAAGAGACCGGATGCATATGCGAGATGTCAGGAATCTATTCCTGGGAGGTATTAAGGTCGGGGGAGTTTGCCTGATTGTAGCTGCAGCCATACTGACGATGTTTAAAAAGCGGGAAAAAGACTGGAAGAGACTTTTTTGCAGGGCATATTCGATCGCACTTGGTGTATGGCTGGTCATAGGTGTACTGCTTGGCATTGCTTTCAGTATAGATTTTACGACGTGTTTTACGATTTTTCATAAACTGTTTTTTACCAATAATCTATGGATATTCAATCCGGAGACTGATTATATGATCCGGATGCTGCCGGAAGGATTCTTTTCTGATATGGTGATCCGTATCAGTGAGGTATTTGGAGCGGTGCTGGTAGTGATATGGATCGTATTGTTCGTTATTAAAAAATATTATAAAAAGCCAGAGGAATCGTAAATCTGTAAAAATGGATTGACGGGAATGAAAATGATAAAGGATTAATAAGTACAGGTTATAAAAGCGTTTAGATATATTAATTGTATTAAATAATGATTGTTGTGTTATACTAACAATAGAAAATGTGTAAAAATTCATTTATGGAGGATTACTTATGAGCAATGTAAAAAGAGTGTACGTGGAGAAAAAATCAGGATTTGATGTACAGGCCAAGGAGCTTAAGACTGAGATCCGCAGCTATCTTGGAATCAAAGACGTGGACAGTGTTCGTGTACTGATTCGCTACGATGTGGAAAATGTATCCGATGAGACATTTGAGAAAGCATGTAATGGCATCTTTTCTGAACCACCTGTAGATACATTATATAAAGAAGAATTTCCGGCAGAAGAAGGAAGCAGAATCTTTTCTGTAGAATTTCTTCCGGGACAGTTTGACCAGAGAGCGGATTCCGCTGTTCAGTGTATTCAGTTCATCAAAGAAGACGAGCAGCCGGTCATCCGTACCGCGACAACTTATGTGATCCATGGAGGAGAAGGCAGCTTATCAGATGAAGAATTTGAAGCAATCAAAGAACACTGCATCAACCCTGTAGATTCCAGAGAAGCACAGGGCGAAAAGCCGGAGACATTAGTTACCGTATTTGATGAGCCGGCAGATGTAAAAATCTTTGACGGATTCAAAGATATGGAAGAAAGGAAGTTAAAAGAATTATATGATTCTCTCGGACTTGCCATGACATTTAAGGACTTCCAGCATATCCAGAATTATTTTAAATCAGAAGAAGACAGAGATCCTTCCATGACAGAGATCCGCGTTCTGGATACATACTGGTCAGATCACTGCCGTCATACAACATTCTCGACAGAACTTACAGACGTTTCATTCGGCGACGGCGATTACAGAGAGCCGATGGAAGAGACTTACAAACAGTACATCGCTGATCACAGCGAGATCTTCAAAGGAAGAGAAGACAAATTTGTCTGCCTGATGGATCTTGCACTGATGGCAATGAGAAAATTAAAACGTGAAGGAAAATTACAGGATCAGGAAGAATCCGATGAGATCAATGCATGCAGTATCGTTGTGCCGATCGAAGTAGACGGTGTGGAAGAAGAGTGGCTTGTGAACTTCAAGAACGAGACACATAACCATCCGACAGAGATCGAGCCATTTGGTGGAGCTGCTACCTGCCTCGGAGGAGCCATCCGTGACCCACTGTCAGGACGTACATATGTATACCAGGCAATGCGTGTTACAGGAGCCGCTGATCCAACCGTATCTGTAAAAGATACATTAAAAGGAAAGCTTCCACAGAAGAAACTGGTTAGAGAAGCAGCACACGGATACAGCTCTTATGGTAACCAGATTGGACTGGCAACCGGAGCAGTAAAAGAAGTCTATCATCCGAATTATGTTGCAAAACGTATGGAGATCGGAGCAGTACTCGGGGCAGCACCAAGACGTGCAGTCATCAGAGAAACTTCAGATCCTGGAGATATCATTATCCTTCTCGGCGGACGTACCGGACGTGACGGATGCGGTGGAGCAACCGGATCTTCCAAAGTACATACAGAAGAGTCTATCGAGACCTGTGGAGCAGAAGTACAGAAAGGTAATGCACCTACAGAAAGAAAGATCCAGAGATTATTCAGAAGAGAAGAAGTCAGCAAGCTGATCAAAAAATGTAACGACTTCGGAGCAGGCGGAGTATCTGTTGCTATCGGAGAACTTGCAGACGGACTTCAGATCGACCTTGATAAAGTACCTAAGAAATATGCCGGCCTTGACGGAACAGAGATTGCAATCTCTGAATCACAGGAACGTATGGCAGTTGTTGTAGATCCAAAAGATGTAGATGAATTTATGAAATATGCATCCGAAGAGAACCTGGAAGCAACAAAGGTGGCTGTCGTAACAGAAGATCCAAGACTGGTCCTTTCATGGAGAGGAAAAGAGATCGTAAATCTTTCACGTGCATTCCTTGATACCAACGGAGCACACCAGGAGACAACCGTAGCGGTTGATATCCCGAACAGAAAAGACAGCATCCTCGTAAGAGAAGAAGTAAAAGACGTAAGAGAAAAATGGCTTGATATGTTAAAAGACCTGAATGTATGCTCACAGAAAGGTCTGGTAGAAATGTTCGACGGATCCATCGGAGCAGCTTCTGTATTCATGCCGCATGGTGGAAAATATCAGAAGACAGAGACGCAGGCAATGGTTGCCAAGCTTCCGGTATTAACAGGAGACTGCGATACCGTAAGTATGATGAGTTACGGATTTGATCCATATCTGTCAACATGGAGCCCATATCACGGAGCAATCTATGCAGTGACAGAGTCTATCGCAAAGATCGTTGCAGCAGGTGGCGATTACAGCAAGATCCGTTTCACATTCCAGGAATATTTCCGTCGTATGACAGAAGATCCACACAGATGGAGTCAGCCGTTCGCAGCTCTTCTCGGAGCTTACAGTGCACAGCTTGGATACGGACTTCCATCCATCGGTGGAAAGGACAGTATGTCAGGAACATTCGAAGACATCGATGTACCACCGACACTGGTATCTTTCGCAGTAGACATTGCAAAAGAGAAAGACATTATCACACCGGAACTTAAGAAAGCCGGAGATAAACTGGTATGGCTTCGTATTGAGACAGATAATTACGACATTCCTGTATACGAGAAAGTTATGGATCAGTACGGTAAATTTACAGAAGATATCCACAGCGGTAAGATCGTAGCAGCTTATGCACTGGACAGACATGGTATTGCGGCAGCAGTCAGCAAGATGGCATTCGGTAACGGCATGGGTGTGAAGATCGAGCACGATGTAGACGCAAGAGACTTATTTGCACCGGCATTCGGAGATATCATCGCAGAAGTACCGGCTGATAAGGTATCTGAACTTGGAATTACTTATACTGTAATTGGTGAAGTAACAGACAGCGCAGCTATTGAATATAACGATGTGAAGATTGCGTTAGACGAAGCAGTATCTGCATGGGAAGAAACACTGGAAAAAGTATTCCCGACCAATTCCGGAGCGGAAGGACAGGATGCGAAGGTGGAGACAGGATTATATGATACATCTGATATTTATATCTGTGACCACAAGATCGCTCAGCCGACCGTATTTATCCCGGTAATGCCTGGAACAAACTGTGAATATGACAGTGCGAAAGCATTCGAAAGAGCAGGAGCAAAGGTGATCACAAAAGTATTCAGAAATATGAGTGCATCTGATATCGTTGATTCTGTAGAAGTATTTGAAAAAGCGATCGAACAGTCACAGATCATCATGTTCCCAGGTGGATTCAGTGCAGGTGACGAACCGGACGGATCAGCAAAATTCTTCGCAACAGCATTTAAGAATGCGAAGATGAAAGAAGCGGTAGAAAAATTATTGAATGAGCGTGACGGACTGGCACTTGGTATCTGTAACGGATTCCAGGCTCTGATCAAGCTTGGTCTGGTACCAAACGGAGAGATTACAGGACAGCAGCCGGATTCACCGACACTTACATACAACACGATCGGCCGCCATATCTCCAAGATGGTCTATACAAAAGTAGTAACGAACAAATCTCCATGGCTCAGAGAAGCAGAACTTGGCGGAGTATACACCAACCCTGCATCTCATGGTGAAGGAAGATTTGTTGCAAATAAAGAATGGCTGGACAAGTTATTCGCAAATGGCCAGGTTGCAACACAGTACTGTGATCCGGAAGGAAATATCACAATGAACGAAGAATGGAATGTCAACGGTTCTTACTGTGCGATCGAAGGTATTACAAGCCCGGACGGACGTGTACTTGGTAAGATGGCGCATTCAGAAAGAAGAAACAGAAGTGTGGCAATGAACATTTACGGAGAACAGGATATGAAGATCTTCGAATCAGGAGTAAAATACTTCAAATAATGAATGTTCAGGTGTCTGAGACTTCCGGTAATGAGATGAAAATTGGCATCCTTGTGTTATAATAAATGCAATTTAGAGCACAATCTGTTTCATAAAAATGAATAAAACATGAGAAAAAGCACAAAACCCTTGCAAAATCTGCAAGGGTTTTGTAAAAAGTTGCAAAAAATAATAAAAACTGTAAAAAAAATCTTGCCAGATACACTTGTTTGCTTTACAATAGTAAAGGACAAAGGCGTCAGAGAAAAACAGATGGCGTAAGTCATCTGCTTTTTTATTCCAAAGCGTGTAGAAAAAACAGCCGGCGGCTGGATCGCAGCATTTGGACAAATTGTTGGACAGGGACGCTTTTGAAAAGGATACGTATATTATTTTAGGAGGTAGAAAGCTATGTCATATGTTGATGAAGTACTGGAGAAAGTAGTAGCTAAGAATCCTGCAGAGCCAGAATTCCACCAGGCAGTAAAAGAGGTATTAGAGTCATTAAGAGTTGTTGTAGAGGCTAACGAGGAGAAATTCAGAAAAGACGCTCTTCTTGAAAGACTTGTTGAACCTGAAAGACAGATCAAATTCCGTGTTCCATGGGTAGACGATAAAGGACAGGTTCAGGTTAATACAGGATACCGTGTACAGTTTAACAGCGCAATCGGACCATACAAAGGAGGATTACGTCTGCACCCATCTGTAAACCTTGGTATCATCAAATTCCTTGGATTTGAGCAGATCTTCAAGAACTCACTGACAGGACTTCCAATCGGCGGAGGTAAAGGTGGTTCTGACTTCGATCCTAAGGGAAAATCAGACAGAGAAGTAATGGCATTCTGCCAGAGCTTTATGACAGAACTTTGCAAATATATCGGAGCTGACACAGATGTTCCTGCAGGAGACATCGGAACAGGTGCAAGAGAGATTGGTTACATGTTCGGTCAGTACAAGAGAATCAGAGGCCTGTATGAAGGTGTTCTGACAGGAAAAGGATTAAGCTACGGCGGATCTTTAGCAAGAACAGAAGCTACAGGATATGGACTTCTCTATTTAACAGAAGAATTATTAAAGATCAACGGAAAAGACATCAAGGGAATGACAGTTGCAGTTTCCGGAGCTGGTAACGTTGCAATCTATGCAATCCAGAAAGCTCAGCAGCTTGGAGCTAAAGTTGTAACAGCAAGTGATTCTACAGGATGGGTATATGATCCGGACGGAATCGACGTTGCAGCATTAAAAGAAATCAAAGAAGTAAAACGTGCAAGACTGACAGAGTACAAGAACTACCGTCCTAATTCAGAATATCATGAAGGACGCGGTGTATGGTCTGTTAAGGTTGACCTTGCTCTTCCATGTGCTACACAGAACGAACTTCACCTTGAAGATGCAAAACAGTTAGTTGCTAACGGATGCGTAGCTGTATGCGAAGGTGCTAACATGCCTACTACATTAGAAGCAACACAGTATCTGCAGGAGAATGGTGTGATCTTTGCACCTGGTAAAGCTGCAAACGCTGGTGGTGTTGCTACATCTGCACTTGAAATGTCACAGAACAGCGAGAGACTTAGCTGGACATTTGAAGAAGTAGATGCAAAACTGAAGAACATCATGGTAAACATCTGCCACAACATGGACGATGCTGCAAAACGTTACGGAATGGAAGGTAACTATGTTGCCGGAGCTAACATTGCAGGATTTGAAAAAGTTGTAGATGCTATGACAGCTCAGGGAATCGTATAGAATTGGTATTTAATTTATCAGGCGACGGCTACTCGGACCGGAATAAAAGTTAGGAATCCTTTCCTGTTCAGGTTCCGTCGGCGGGTAATACTAAAGGGGCAAAATTCTGCTAAAAGCAGGCATTCAAAATTTGAAACTCGGCATACGCCTCAAACAGTCAAATTTTGAATACCTAACGCAGAATTTTGCCCCTTAAGTATTACCAACACCTTCTCCACATTCACTGGAAAGGATACCCGACTTTTATTCCGTGGGTATCGGATGCCTGAAGAATTAAGTGCCTTATACTGCGTTCTTCAAGGACCGAGAGGTCAACCCAGTTAATAAATTAAATATCAATTGTAGAAATTATTTAAAAAATTTGAAAAAAGGTGTTGACTTTCCACGAAACCAATGCTATACTAACGAAGTCGGTTCGAGAGAGACGACAAAATATATGGGATCATAGCTCAGCTGGGAGAGCATCTGCCTTACAAGCAGAGGGTCATA
>OLOM01000368.1_pt1 | contig 36040 bp, 32 predicted proteins | sample 1672531 | NCBI WGS metagenome assembly OLOM01 (sample SAMEA3136696, study PRJEB25190) | human gut metagenome | reverse complement strand
GGCAGGCGAGCAGCATCTTAACGGCGAGCAGGCATTGGTGTTCGCGCGCAGTCGCGCTTACACTGACGGTGATTTCACCCGTGTCGCAAACCAGCGGAAGCTTATTCAGGCAATCGTCGACAAAGTCATGTCTATGTCGCCGACTGATATCCCGGGCGTGGTAAGCGCTGCTGCCAAGTGTGTGACAACCGATCTAACGGTTTCCGATTTGGTGAACCTGGCGCTGCAAATGCGTGACGGCGGCGAGATGACCATCTATTCGGCGACCATTCCCTCGGCAACGCAGATGGTAGGCGGCGTTTCGTATGTAATCGCTGACAAGGCGAATACGAAGGAACTGATGAAGGTCGTTGATTCCGGCGGCGATCCTACTTCGGTTAGCAACGGATATCTTGCCAGCTATTAGTCGAATTTGAAATTAACTGCGCAGCTTGCGTAGAGACCGGAACGGCCTCCGATGGTGATCGTCGGAGGCCGTTCTGTTTGAGTGGGGTTATGTTTGCGAGGGGCCTGGATGCTGCAAGTGTTATCCAGGCGTATTCGCAGGCAATGAAAAAAAGTGAGTCAGCGCTTTACCGGCGATTGAATACAGATAAGCGCTGACTGCGGAAGTTTATTTCGTGGCGTAACCGTCGGGATTGGTGGACTGCCAACGCCAGCTGTCCTGGCACATGCGATCGAGGTCGTATTCGGCAACCCAGCCAAGTTCGGTGCGGGCTTTGTCGCATGCTGCGTAGTTCACAGCGATGTCGCCAGCGCGGCGAGGCTTGATCTCATAGGGGATCTCCTTGCCGCAGGCCTTGGAGAACGCGCGGACAACGTCGAGAACGCTGGAACCTGTGCCAGTGCCCAGGTTGAAGATGCCAACGCCGTGGCGGCTGCCATCTGCATCGGCGGCACCCTGGATGGAGCCAAGGCCGATGGCCTCGCCGGTGCCGACCTTGCCGCCCATCCAATCAAGCGCGGCAACGTGGCCGCGGGCAAGATCGACAACGTGGATGTAGTCGCGAACACCGGTTCCGTCGGGGGTGTCGTAATCGTCGCCGAACACGCCGACGCAAGCAAGCTTGCCGACGGCAACCTGTGCGACATACGGAAGCAGGTTGTTGGGGATGCCCTTCGGGTCTTCGCCGATCAGACCGCTTTCGTGGGCGCCGATGGGGTTGAAGTAGCGAAGAAGAACGACGTTCCATTCGTCGTCGCCGATGTAAAGGTCGGTCAGGATTTGCTCAAGCATGCTCTTGGTCTGACCGTACGGGTTGGTTGCGTTGTGCTTCGGGCAATCCTCGGTGATGGGGACAAACTCGGGCTCGCCGTATACCGTAGCGGAGCTGGAGAACACGATGTTCTTGCAGCCATGCTCGCGAGCGACATCGCACAGCACCAAGGTGCCTGCGATGTTGTTCCAGTAATACTCGAGTGGTTTCTGCACGCTTTCGCCAACGGCCTTGAAGCCTGCGAAGTGAATGATGACGTCGATGTCGTTCTCGTCGAATGCTTTGGTCATAGCGTCGCGATCGAGGATGTTGGCCTCGATGAAGCGCAGGCGATCGTCCTGAACACCAGTGATGGTGCGGACGCGATCAAGCGCGACTTCGCTTGAGTTGCTGAGATCGTCGTAAACAACAACGCTGTAGCCTTTGTTCAGAAGCTCGACGACGGTATGGCTGCCAATGAAGCCTGCGCCGCCGGTAACTAGCACGCAGGTTTCCTGAGGGGCTTTCGCCAAAGATTTGTTGGACATAATTCCTCTTTCGTTTGATTCGAATCGGCTTTTGTCGGCAATTCGACGAGATCACAGTAATGGTATCAGCTATCAGGCGATGGGGCGCGGTTAAATGATTGTTATGAATGCTTCGCGAAAAGCTCCAGCGAATTTTTGCTGATATCTTGCAAAACCCCGGCACCTTTTCGTTCTAATGCTACTTGAGCTGCTATTTCAAGCGCTTTGCGTACATCTTGATAGGAAAGGTCGACTCGAGGCTCGCCAGTTGTTGGATCGGGCGTCGCGCCTTCGTTGGTTGGCGGATAATCGGTTTCCAGAAGCAGTTGCTTTGCAGGTATGACCTTGATGTATTCGCGCCCACGGCGCGAGTTGGCCATGAAAGGACCTACCGAGAAATAGCAACCGCTTTTGATTGCCCTATGGAGCTCGTCGTTTGACCCCGAGAACCAGTGGAAAATACAGGAGCAAGAGGTCAGCGAGCCGCTTGTTTCGAGCATATCCAACACTGCATCGGCGGATTTTATCGCGTGAAGGGAGATCAGCTTCCCGCCTTGTTTGCCGCATGCTTCAAGAATTGTGCGAAGAACCACTCGTTGGGTTTCGGCGGTTTCGATTTTTTTCTTACCGAAGTCGAGTCCGATTTCGCCGACGAAGTTCGTTGAATCAAGGCTCGAGAGAAGCTGTTCGACTTGCGCATCTGCATCGGCGATGTACCACGGATGCAGGCCGATGCCCAGGTGGATGTTGCTGAATCCCGCAAGCAGCTCGCGTGCTTGCCGAAAGCCTGCGGGTGTGACGGTATTTGCGAAGACATGGGCGCCATCTTGTGCGGCGGCGTGCGCGAACGATCGGGGGTCGCGCGCAAAGTCAAGGTGGCAGTGCATGTCGTGAAGTGCCGGCATGCACGTTTTCAAGGTGGGTACGGAGCCGGCATTGAAATTGGGCTGTTCGCCTTCTCGACGCGTCATATTGCTATTGAGGGTTGGAATCGAGAGCTTTGAAACCGCCGCGGATGAAAGTCGTTGCGAATAAAACGCGCTCGCGGATTTCTTCATCGGAGGCGTGGTCGTACAGAAGACGCGTAAACAGAGCGAGCGATATGCTGGTGAGCCATGCGATTGCGAACTCGTCGGTTTCGGGTTTCTTGGAGGTCAAGCTGGTGTCAGAGCCGATGCAGTCGCGGAAAAAGTTGTCGATAAGAGCAGAGATTTCCGTGCGCTTTTCGACCACGAGAGGGTGCTCACGGTTCATGGCGAGGGCTGCGACGTTATCCCTTCTTCCGTTGACGAGCTTCACGATTTCGTCAACGATGGTGGCGTTTGCTTCCTCTTCGGTGATTTCACCTTGTAGAAGCAGGAATTCAGCCGGGAGGACTTTCTCGATGATGGAAATGATTTCATCGATTACGGGAGTGACCACTGCGGAAAAAAGGTCTTCTTTGCTATCGAAAAAGAAGTACAGTGCGCCTGTTGTTACGTCTGCGTTCTTGCAGATGACTCGCAGAGAGGCTTTATCGTAAAGGACGCGAGAAAACTCTGCTGCAGCGGAGGCGACAAGATTCGCCTTTGTGACTTCACTTGATGTTCCCGGTCGTCGTGTCATAGTTTGCTGCACCTCGCTCCAATTAGGTAACAATGGAACGCTTGTGGTGGATTTGGGTGGCTGACTGCGCCAGAGAGTCGGCGTCGAAATCATGTCGATTAAAACATAGCCGCTTTGTAATATTGTACTGCAGAACGCCTGTTGAGGAAAACAAAAACATACCCAGTGGATGACTTTCAGGAACATTTAAGCATTGCCTTTGTTTTGGTTTGGCGATGTCATGCGCTTTTTCGAGTGAGTGAGCGATTGGAGCCTTGCCGCATGCTTCTGGGAGCGATATTGCTCGCTACTGCCATCGTTTTCGCAATGAGCGAATGGACGCATTCGGGGTTTTGGCAATAATTCAACGCTGTTCAGGCAAAAGCCATTACAATACAGAAAGATATGTATCGATTATCAATTGCGGATCCAACATGGCGCAGTCATTCGCGCCATGTTTTTTTGAACAAAGGGGACTCGGTGAGCGAATCCAATAGCGACATCATGGTAAGCATCCAGCATCTTTCCAAATCCTTCGGCGACACCCAGGTTTTGCGAGATGTGAACATCGATGTCAAGAAGGGCGAGGTAGTTGTCGTTTTGGGCCCCTCGGGCTCGGGCAAGTCTACGATGCTGCGCTGCATCAACCTTCTTGAAAAGCCGACGGGTGGTCACATCTTCATCGAGGGCGAGGAGATCACCGGTCCGTCTACCAACGTCGACAAGCTTCGCGAGCATGTTGGCATGGTGTTTCAGCAGTTCAATCTTTTCCCTCATCTCAGCGCGAAAAAGAACGTCATGCTTGCGCAGCGCAAGGTTCTCAAGCGCTCTGCAGAGGAAGCCGAGGCCATTGCCATCAAGCAGCTTGAGCGCGTTGGCCTTGCCAATCGCGCCGACTTCCTTCCCGGCCAGCTTTCGGGCGGTCAGCAACAGCGCGTTGCCATCGCCCGCGCTTTGGCGATGGATCCCCACGTCATGCTGTTCGACGAGGCTACGTCTGCTCTTGACCCCGAGTTGGTTCGCGGTGTTTTGGATGTTATGCGCGAGCTCGCGGAAGGCGGCATGACCATGGTCGTCGTCACGCACGAGATGGGCTTCGCCCGTGAAGTCGCCGACCGCGTCATCTTCATGGAGAACGGCGTGATCGTCGAAGAGGGCAGCCCTGCCGAGGTGTTCGACAACCCGAAGTCAACCCGTACCAAGGACTTCATTGGTCATATCAAGTAAAACGCAGGTTTGATTTCGCTGAGGGTTGATCGTCTTCATGGCTCACCCTTGAGGCTTATATGCGTTATTCAATTAATTGACGCTGTGCTTTCGAGCATGGCGTCAGTTCTTTTTCGGAAGGGTTTTCAACAGAGCCCAGGCGCGTTGCTTGCCGTCGGGAGTGCTGATCATCTGCTCGAAGTTTTCGAAGGCAACGCCGCTGCGTCCCATCAAACGCAGAGGCGCGTTGGCGGTGATGGATACGCGGTAGGCTTGCGAAAGAACAGCGTTTGATTGCTCATCGGCGACAATGAGGATCACGGGGTCGAGCCCTTCGATCAAGGTGCGCACGGCATCGGGGTCGAGGCTGATGCCGTCAAATGAGATCGCGGCGAAGCAGCAAGTGCCTTTTCCGTAGCCCAATGCAGCAAGAGAGTTGTCCACGGCGGTGAATGCGGCATCGGTTGGATGACTTTGCGAAAGATAGAGAGCGTATCCGCCGCCGGTTCCCTGAATGAAATCTGAGAACAAATCGATGGTTTCACGAAGCGGCGCGCCGAAGATGTTACCGCTTGGCATAATTTTCACATTCTTTCGAGTTGAATTGGACTATGCTCAATGCAAGCAGAAGAGCTTACGCAATCATAGCAAGCTCGGTGATTGATAGGGGTTTGAAAATGTGCACTAATGGAGTAAACACTGGCCAGTTCGAGCAGATGATCGACATGATCGATGACCACATCAAGGTGGAGCGCCGTTGGGCTCACAACATGGGCCACAACGCCGAGGACGCCGGTTTCCCGACCGTCGGCGAGAAGCTGCATCAGGTAATGGCTCAGCTTGACGCCGTCCGTGCTTTGCTGAGCGACGCAAAGGATGCGCTTGAAGAGGATGCGGAATCCGCAGCGAACGTTCAGATCAACCTCGTCTAAGAGCCTGCCATGAAGAATGATTTGATGCGTTTCTCGGTTGCCATGCCCGAGGACCTCTTGATGAGGTTCGACAAACTTGTTGCACGTCGCGGCTTGGCCAAGAACCGCAGCGAGGTTGTGCGCGATTTGGTTCGCGATGCCTTGGACGCCGACGAGTGTGGCATTCCGGGAACCGACGTCATGGCCACGTTGACCATCGTGTACAACCATCACGAGTTTGACGTTCAAGACAAGCTCACGGTCATTCAGCATTCGTATTTGCAGATGGTGGTGTCGACGACTCACGTTCACATGGACGGTGATAACTGCCTTGAGGTGATGATCCTTAAAGGCGAGGCATCCGATGTTCAGGATTTCGCCAATTTGGTCTTCGGCGTCAAAGGCGTGAAGAACGGCGGTTTGGTTACCACGGCGATCGAGCACTCTGACCATGAGGATGGCATCGAGCACGGTCATGCTCACGGGCATGTCCACGATCATGGAGATGCCCTCGCCCACTCTCACGATCATGTCCACACGCATGATCGATCCTATGCGAAGCCAACTCGCACACCCCTTGCATAATTGAGTGAGAACCGGTGAATCGTTGTTGGATTCCCGGCACGAAAGGAAGTGGAAATGGATACGCAGGTATTGCTTGGCCACGGTTCGGGCGGCACTATGATGAAGCGCATCATCGACGAGGTTTTCTTCGCTGCATATGCAGGTGAAGAGCTGATGCGCGGTGACGACGCAGCGGCATTGCCCGGTCCGAAAGAAGGCGAGCGCCTTGCGTTCAGCACGGACAGCTTTGTCGTCACTCCTCATTTCTTCCCTGGCGGCAACATCGGCAAGCTGGCCATTTGCGGCACAGTGAACGACGTCGCAACTTCGGGTGCTGTTCCGAAGTATCTGAGCTGTGGCTTCGTTCTTGAAGAGGGTTACCCGATCGAGGACTTGAAAAAGATCTGCCAGACCATGGCGGAAACAGCAAAGGAAGCTGGCGTGCACCTGGTCACGGGCGACACCAAGGTTGTTAACCGAGGTCACGGCGACGGCGTTTTCATCAACACCTCGGGCGTCGGTTTCATTCCCGAAGGCGTCGATTTGTCGGGAGCGCACTGCAAGCCCGGTGACAAGATCTTGGTCACGGGCACGCTTGGCGACCATGGCATCACCATCATGAGCTGCCGTGAGTCGCTTTCGTTCGCAGCTCCGGTTGAAAGCGATGCCGCCCCGCTCAACCACCTCATCGCTGAGGTTCTTGCGGCGGCCCCTGATACGCGATGCTTCCGCGACCCCACGCGTGGCGGCTTGGCATCGACTTTGAACGAGCTGGCCGAGCAGTCGCAGGTTGACATGCTTGTCAAGGAAGCGGACGTTCCCGTGAAAGACGCTGTTCTGGGCGCATGCGACATGCTTGGCTACGACGTCATGCAGGTTGCCAACGAAGGCAAGATGGTTTGCGTTGTGCCTGCCGATCAGGCCGAGGCGGCTCTTGCAGCCATGCACGCCAACAAGTACGGTGTCGACGCCGCCATTGTCGGTGAGGTTGCCGAGATGGTTCCCGAGCGCGGTCCGAAGGTGTACCTGGAAACGCCGCTTGGCAGCAAGCGAATTCTGGACATGCTGGTCGGAGAACAGCTTCCGCGCATCTGCTAATCGGGTCGCGGTTGGATATTGTCGTTTTGCACAGTGTCTTCCACCTGCGCCGTTACCTAACCGTAGATTACGGTCGCGGGTTAATCGCCCTGAACGCTTGACGCATATCCGTTACATGGTATCTTGCGCCTAGGGAAAACAGGGAATGCGTCGTGCGGCGGGGGTGCCGCATACGGTGAATTTCGACGATGACAAGACGTCGGATTGCATAGACGCTTACGAAGATCCGTGATGGCGAGAGGAGCGATCATGTCCCACCCGATCATTAACGCCGACGATTGCGTCGGTTGCGGCATCTGCGCTGATGCCTGCCCGCAGGAGGTCATTGAGATTTCCGGTGGTACTGCGGAAGTCGTCAACGAGGAGTCCTGCATCGCATGCGGCGACTGCCTTGAGGAGTGCCCTATGGGCGCTATCGAAGACGTCGTGGAAGACTAAACGGTCAACCGCCGCTTCAAGCGTGAACAGAAAGAGGAGCCAGCAGCTTCAGCGCTGCTGGCTCCTCGTGTTTGCGGGTGTGCTGGTGATGCGGGGTTTTCCGCAAAAAACGAGGTGCTGACCTGCGTCAGCACCTCGTAGCGCGTCATCTTCCCGTAGCTGGTTCCCTTATTTTGCCTTCTTGTCCTTCACGAGGAACACGACCATGAGCGTCTGAACGGCAAACAGGACGCCGATGATCAGGAATGCTACATGGTAGCCTACGAAAGTGACCTGCGCGGTGCTGACGGCGGTCTCTGCAGCGGCAGCATTGCCGGCGAACACGCTGGAAACGGCGGTCGAAATAGAGATCAGCAATGCAACGCCGAATGCGGCAGCAACTTGGTTCACGGTGCCGGAAACGCTTTGCGAATCGGGAACATCGTCGTTGTCCAGTGCGTTAACGCCCCATGTGTTGATGGGGTTGGAGGCAAAGCAGAAGCCAAGGTTGTATACGGCATACATAATGCAGACCAACGAGATTTCGCTATCCGCCTTGAGCACCGCCAGGATTCCTGCGGTGATTAGCAGGATGACGGAGGCGAGCAGCATGGGTTTACGGGCGCCCATCAGGTCGTACAGTCGACCGCCGATCAAGCTGGCGATTGCAGCCACAATCGCACCGGGCAAAAGCGTAAGACCCGACACCGTGGCCGGGTGCCCGAGCACTCCCTGAATGTAAAGCGGCAGGATGGTTTCGAGACCGACTAAAATCGCCTGAGCAATCAGCACGTAAATCACTGCAAGGCGATAGCGGAACACACCAAGAATGCGGAGGTTGAGCATGGGGTCGTCAAGAGACAGCTGACGCTTGCAGTACACGCCCATAACGGCAACGCCAACGATGACCATTGCGGCAGTGAACAGGTGATTCTGGGTAGAGCTGAACGTCGAGATGCCGTATAGAAGGCTGAACAGACCGATGGTTGACAGGACGACCGACAGTGCGTCGAATTTCGAACGGCGGATCTTGTCATAGTTGGGCAGCACGAAGAACGCAAGGACGATGGTTGCGATGGCTAGCGCGGCGACAAGGACGAAGATGATGCGCCAACCAACGTAGTCAACCAATATGCCCGAAAGCGCCGGTCCGATTGCAGGCGCCACACCAATGATCAGCCCGACCAGACCCATGGCCATGCCGCGGCTTTCCTTGGGGAATACCAGAAGAATGACGCTGAACACCATGGTCATCATGTAGCCGGTTGCTGCAGCTTGCATGATGCGGCCAAGAAGAATGACGGCGAAAATGGGCGCCATTGCCGCGGTTATGCTGCCGGCAGCGAACAGCGCCATGCCGAACAGGAACAGCTGGCGCGTGGTGAAGCGGCCCATCAGGTAGGCGGCAAGCGGAACGACGATGGCCTCGGTCATGCAGTATGCCGAGGTGAGCCACTGAACGGTTGCCTGGTCGACGCTCATGGTGGCCATGATGGTCGGCAGGGCCGGTGTCATGAGGGTTAGATTCAGATAAGTGAGGAAGGCGCCAGATAGAAGCACGGCGACCAACGCGATGTCGTTTTTGGAAAGCTTCAAAGACATACGGAACACTCCTTGCCATGTCTGCTTCGAGTTTCGTTTGGTTGGCGTGAGAAAACGTCGGCCACAAACTTCTATAGCCTATCAGACAAGGGTGTTTTCGTACGTGATATCGGCAAATGCTTGAATATCAGTGAAAGTTTCTACGTTTTGACAGTAAAAAGCGCCCGAGTCGACGCATCGAGTGCTTTCGGGGTTGTTGGTTCTTTTAATTATCGTAAGAAGCAACAGAGTTGATGAAAAGATGTCCGATTTCATCGAGTGACATGCCCTTTTTCAGCACGTAGCCGATTTCCATGGGATCCTCGTTCTCGATGGGGACGGAAACGACGTCTTTGGCCGAGAAGTCGTTTTGCATCGCAAGCTTCTCAATGCGCTTGCGTTCTTCGGGGTCGATGGGCCATGTGTCGATGTGGTTGTGCGCGATTCCGTCGGTGATGACGCGACTCCATACGGTGTAGGCGTAACTGTCGGCGATGTCATTCACCAGTTGCGTGGGCGAAATCATAAGACCGTTCGGCACCGCAATGCCGTACGCCGTGCAGGATGCAGCGGGTTTGTCGCTTCGTCCGTTGCCGGAATCGTCGCTTTGACGGAGCTCCAGATGCACGAACTGATCAAATGCGAAGAAGGGATAATCTGCAAGTTCCTCGTGCGAAACGGAACGGCGCCCATGTCTTGCAAGGGGGTGCGAAGGGTTGAACATGGCGAACAGCGTTGCATTCATGATCGGATAAAACTGGACGTCGTTGTCGGCAAGCAATTTCGCGATGACCTTGCGGTTACTTGAGCTTATGCCGATCAGTCCGACATCGGCCTTTTCGGCTGCGACTTTCGAAATGACGTTCGGTGCTCCGCAAAGATCCCAGGTGAAGTTGAAGTGTGCGCTTTCCGGTTTCGTTGCAAGCTCGACCAGGGCTTCCCAGGCAAACCCGAACGATTGCGAGGCAATGCGGAAGTTGTTCTTGCTGGGGAAGCCGATGATGAAGCGGCGCTCCAAGTCGTCCATACGGTTTACAACGCTTTGAGCGTAATGAAGGAACTCGGTTCCCAGAGGCGTGGGTGTGGCACCCTTGCGGCTGCGTGCAAGGATAGTGAAGCCTGTGGCGTTTTCCATTTGGGAAAGGGCTTCAGAAAGGGTGCTCTGCGAGATGCCGAGTTCGCGCGCGGCGTCGGTGACCGATCCGGTTTCGGCTGTTTTCATGAGATAGCGAAGTTGCTGAACGGTGATTCTGTTGTTCGCGGAGCGCATGGTTCCTCCTGGTGCATGTGCCTAGTGTGCTGGCGAACGTATAGGCGCGCAAAGCGCTGTCTCTTTGGGCCCACTGATTGTATCGGTGAGTTGACCTTAATTTTACTAACGAATCGGGAATCCCGAATAGGAAAAATTTATATAGGCAAACGCGATGGCGACGTTCACAACTTCGGTCGCATCGCATGATACTATGCGGGCGTTCGAGTAAAGCGAACTAGTGAAGATATAAATCGGAATTGCCGAAATGAAGGAGGAGCAATGGGACGTCCAACTGTATTTCCAACGGGAACCACGCTTTATGACCCCAGCAAATGCGATAGCGGTTACACCTTGTTCATGGGTCGCCAGATCGGTGCGATCTTGGTCAACATGAACGGCAAGGTGGTTCGTCAGTGGAAAGATTTCATGGGTATGCCCTGCAAGATGATCAAGGGCGGTCATATCCTTGGCAGTCTTGCAGCACGCGACGCAGCCATTGCTTCACAAGACTTCGCGGACGTTACCATGATCGACTGGGATGGCAACGTTGAGTGGACGTTCAACAAGTACGACCACGTGAACGACCCCGACGGCATCGAGTGGGCCGCTCGCCAGCATCATGACTACCAGATGGAAGGCAACCCTGTCGGCTACCCGGTTCCGGGTCAGGAAGTCACGCCCGATTTCGGCAAGATGATGATCCTCACCCATAAGGACGTGAACAAGCCGAAGATCAGCCCGCATCAGCTGCTCGATGACTGTGTGATCGAGATCGACCGCGAAGGTAACATTCTTTGGGAGTGGAGCGTCATCGACCACTTCAACGAGTTCGGCTTCACTGAAGAGCAGAAGAACGCGATGTACCGCGACCCCACTATGCGTCCTACCGGTCAGGGCGATCTGTTCCATGTCAATTGCGCAAGCTATGTAGGCCCGAACCATTGGTACGACGAGGGCGACGAGCGATTCAATCCCGAGAACATCATTATGGACTCGCGCGAGTGCAACATCATGTTCATTGTTTCACATGAAACAGGCGAGATTGTCTGGCAGGTCGGCCCCGACTTCACCAAGACGCCCGAGCTGCGCATTTTCGGTACCATCGTCGGTCCGCACCATACTCATATGATTCCGAAGGGTCTGCCGGGCGAGGGTCACATCATGGTCTACGACAACGGCGGTTGGGCAGGTTACGGCGCTCCGAACCAGTTCAGCAAGACCGGTCTTAAGGTTTCTCGCCGTGACGGATCCCGCGTTGTCGAGTTCGATCCCACCACCCTCGAGATTGTTTGGGAATGCAAGGGCGAAGAAATCGGCGCGACTGACGCTCCGTTCGCCACGCATTATTTCTACAGCCCGTTGACTTCCGACGCGCAGCGCCTTCCTAACGGTAACACGTTCATTTGCGAGGGCACCAGCGGTCGATTCATGGAATTCACTCCCGACAACAAGCTGGTGTGGGAGTACAACTACCCGCGTCTGGGCTCTGGCTTGATTTACCGTGCCTACCGCATTCCGTACGACTGGGTACCTCAGCTGCCCGAACAGGAAGAGGTAGCTATCGAGCGTATCGACAATACCGAGTACGTGCTGCCTGGCGCGGAGAAGTTTGACCTTGAGGCCGAGGGCGTGCAGGTATCTGTCGAGGGTACGCGCGGCTTCGATAAGGGCTTTGCCAACTGCGTAGATACCAAGTAAGACAGGTGCATTGGATTTTGAGGGATTTGGCGCATGTTGAAGGGGCATGCGCCTGCTATATAAACAAAAAGGAGTGTATAAATGGCTGAAGTACAAGCCGGGGCTGGAAAGAAGGAGTTCCTGAAAGCCGCCATCGTTTTGGTGATCGCGTTTTCTGGTTGGTTCATTCCCGCCCCTGCGCCCATGACCGAGATCGGCATGAGGTGCGTTACCGTGTTCCTGTCGATGATCGTCGGTTGGTCTCTGACGGGTCGCGCATGGCCCAGCTTGATGGGCATGCTGCTTTTCCCGGCAACGGGCGTTATGACCCTGAAGCAGTTCGTTGCTGCTGGTTGGGGTACTGACACGTTCCTGTTCCTGGTTGTCGCATTCGTTTTGGTTGGCTACCTGAAGGAAACCGGCGTTAGCCAGTTCCTGGCCAACTGGCTGCTTGGCAGGAAGTTCCTCGAAGGTCATCCGTGGCGCCTTATCGCGATGATCCTGTTTGCGACGTACCTGATTTGCTCGTTGGTTAACACCTTCGTCGGTATGCTGCTGATGTGGGAGGTTGTCTACGGCATCACGCACGGCATCGGTCAGAAGCCGCATGACAAGTTCCCGTCCATCATGGTTTTCGGCATCGCAATGCAGGGCGCATTCAGCCTTTCCGCTATGCCGTGGGGTGGTAACGCTATCGCCAATTTGGGTGTGTACGCCAACATCATGGGAGCGCCTGCCGACATGATTCAGTACGTGCTGTTCATGGTTCCGTTCGGCATTCTTGAAATCATGGTCTACATTGCGCTGACCAAGTTCATCTTCCGTTTGGATGTCACGCCTCTCAAGGAGTACAAGCTTGATGTCAGCGGTCAGGGAGAGCTTGCTCACGAGCTGAAGACCGCTTTGATCATGCTGGCTGTATTCGTTGTTCTGCTGCTTGCTCCCTCGTTCATTCCCAAGGGTTCCGAGCTTGCTACGTTCTACAACAGCTTCGGCTCTGCAGGCATTGCTCTTCTGTTCTTCATCGTCATCACGCTGATGTACTACAAGAACAAGCCGGTTTTGAACTTCGCCGACCTTGCCACGAAGAACGTTCCTTGGAATATGCTCATGATGGTTGCCGTCATCCTTGCTATTGGTGGCTGCCTGATCAATGAGAAGACCGGCATCGCTGCGTTCCTGTCTCAGAACGTTGTCCCCGCACTTACCAGCGTTCCTAGCAGCATGTTCCTGCTGATCGTTATCGCTGTGGTTGTTCTGCTGACTAACTTCCTGATCAACATGGTTGTCGTCGCAATGTTCCTGCCGGTTATCATCCCGATTTGCGCTGGCATGGGTCTTTCGCCCGAGTTGGTTTCCTTCGGCATCATGTTGGCTTCGGTCAACGCCATCCTCACCCCTGCAGGTTGTGCAGCGAGCTCGTTGTTGTTCCCCAACAAGGAGTGGATCAGCGCCAAGGAGATTTACCAGTACGGTGTTCCGACCGTCTTGGTGAATACGGTGCTCATCGTTGTTTGGTGCTTGGTATTCCCGCTGTAACGGTTGAGTTTTGATTAAGGTTCTAGCCGATAGATTTCGGTTGGAATCGAGAAAGAACCCCCCCTTCCGTCGCCCCTGGCTTGTTTGAGTCGGGGGCGATTTTGTTGGGAGGATGACGGGCTTGCGCTGGAAAGCGCACGTCATCGTGTTGGAAAAGAAATAGCCCGCGTTGAAATGGCGCGGGCATGCAATTGGTTTCGATCGTGATGGGTGCAAGATTCGCAAATGACGCACGGGGCTAGTCTAAATAGGCGTGCTCTTTCATCCAGGCGATAAGCTCAAGAAGCGCAGGGTTTTCGTCGTTTGGGCGGCAGCCGACATATGCGGTGCCCGTCACGGGTTCAGTGAAACTGTGTACAGTCATGTCATGGCGAAAGCTGCATGCGCTGTTGCTTACAAAGCGGGATTTGATGCCCAGAACGATTTCGTTCGCCTTGAATTCCGAAAGATAGAATTCTTCGTTAGAGAAGCAGCTTTTAGTAACGAGTTTGAGGTCGATATTGTAATGCTTTGCGAGATGTTTGAACGCTGCCGTCTGGTCGTCGACAAGTGGGCCGTCTTGAATTACGGCTACGCAGCCATTTAACTGCTGGGGATGAACGGATTCGATATTTGCGAAAAGCCCGTTTGTGGGAGCCCAAAACGCCAACTCTTCTCGGGCAAAAGGAAAATACTCGTAATCGAATTCTTCTCGATCTTCGGCTACATCAAAGCAGTCAATGGCGATGAAGCCAAAATCGATGCTGCCGTCTTTAAGCATTCGCGTTGTTGGATTTAAATCGTCTGCGACAAGCTGAACAACGATATCGGGATGCGCTTTGCCAAAAGCGTAGAGTTCGCGGTTGAAATAGTCGCATGATTTTGCCGAGAAAACAGCCTTGTGAACTTGGACGACGTTTTGGTTGCCAGAGTGAAGTTGCTTGAGCTTTGATTTTACGTCGTCGTAGCTGTTAACGATGGACGTTGCATATTCCAGAAACAATTTGCCTTTGACAGTGAGGGCATTCGATTGCCGCCTGTCGATTAGTTTCGCACCGAGATCTTTTTCAAGTTTGAAGATATGGGACGAGAAGGCCGATTGGGAAATGTTGATTGCGCGAGCCGTTTTACTGAAGTTCAGGGTCTTAGAGAATTCAACGAACTCCCTGATAATTTCGATATCCGTGTAATCCTGCCTGGAAATGAAAGAAAAGGCTATCTCGAAACGAGATTAGTCTATCCGAAAACAAGATATCGAGACCGCAAAAGCAAAAGAAAACATCATCAAATAGAAGTCTACCTCTTAAAGCGAATCCGTAATAATGACCGACTAGGGAGATTTTGGAATCGTTAATTATAGAGAGGGGAGAAAATGGCAGAAGACAATTCGGGTGCCGGTAAGAAAGAGCTGCTTAAAGCCGTTGTGGTTTTGGCGATTGCTCTTTCGGGTTGGTTCATTCCCGCAGTTCCGCCTATTACTGAGATCGGAATGAGGTGCATCACCGTATTCCTTTCCATGATCATCGGTTGGTCGCTTTCGCCGCGTGCGTGGCCTAGTTTTATGGGCATGCTGCTTTTCCCGGCAACGGGCGTTATGACGCTGAAGCAGTTTCTGTCGATAGGTTGGGGTTCGGACTCCTTCTTCTTGGTCATTGCTTTCGTTTTGGTTGGCTATTTGAAGGTAACGGGCGTTAGCCAGTTCCTGGCTAACTGGCTGATGAGCCGCAAGTTTATCGAGGGCCATCCGTGGCGTTTGATCTTCATGACGTTGTTCGCCGCATACCTGATCAGCTCGCTGACTCATACGTATGTTGGCATGCTGCTGATGTGGGAGGTTGTGTACGGCATCGCAAACGGTGCTGGAATGAAGCCTCACGATAAGTTCCCCACCGCGTTGGTTTTCGGCATCGCGATGCAGGGTGCATTTGGCTTGGTTACCATGCCATGGGGCGGTAACGCCATCGCTAACCTGGGCGTGTACGCTAACATCATGGGCGCGCCTGCCGACATGATCCAATACGTTAGCTTCATGATTCCTTTCGGCATTGCTCAGATCTTGGTGTACGAGCTGCTTCTGAAGTTCGTCTTCCGCTTGGATGTCACGGCGCTCAAGGACTATAAGCTGAACATCTCGACCGGCGAGAAGCCTTATGAGCTCAAGCAGGCTCTGGTCATGCTTTTGATCTTCATCGTGTTGCTGCTTGCTCCGTCCTTTATTCCGAAGGGCAGCGCTCTGGCTACGTTCTACAACGGCTACGGCTCCACCGGCATGGCGCTCCTGTTCTTCATCATCGTCACGTTGAAGTACCACAACAACAAGCCGGCTATGAATTTTGCTGAGATTGCGTCCAAGGACGTTCCTTGGAACATGATCATGATGGTTGCGGTCATCCTTGCCATCGGTGGTTGCTTGAACAGCGAGAAGACCGGCATCTCTTTGTTCCTGTCGCAAAACGTCATTCCGGCGCTTGCGGGTGTACCTTCGAGCCTGTTCTTGCTCATCGTCATCGCTGTGGTCGTGTTGCTGACGAACTTCATGATCAACATGGTCGTCGTCGCAATGTTCCTGCCCGTCATCCTGCCGATGTGCGCTGGCTTCGGCTTGTCGCCCGAGCTTGTTGGCTTTGCCATCATGCTGGCATCGACGAACGCCATCCTTACGCCTGCGGGTTGCGCGGCGAGTGTCTTGTTGTTCCCGAATAAGGAATGGATTACCACCAAGGAGATTTATCTCTACGGCGTTCCGACCGTTCTGGTGAACACGGTGCTGATCGTTGCCTGGTGCTTGATCTGCCCGCTGTAATAGGCACGGCTCAATAGTGATTTCAGCTGAATGGTTTCGGTTGGATATATGAAATAACCCTCCCTTCCGTCGCCCCTGGCTCGTTAGAGCTGGGGGCGATTTTTTGTTGGGAGGATGACGGGCTTTCGTTGGGAAATAGCAAGCCCGCGTCGAGACGACGCAGGCTTGCTGTTGGTTTGGTTGTGTTCAAGTTTGGCTTCGTGAAAGAAAACAGGGAGTCCGCACCATGACGGAGCGGACTCCCTATTGGTTTTTGTGATGGCCAGTGTTAGATCCGCGAAAGATCTAGCGGCGGTTTTCGGGAGCGTAGGTCATCATGGCGTCGATGTACTGGCGCTCGATTTCGGTCAGAGCGGTGTCGGCGGGCTTAAGGTACCCGATGGTCATAGGCGCGCCGCCCTCGATGGGCACCGAAGCCAGTTCTTCGGGGTTGGTTTCTTCAGGAACCAGATCGCACCAGATCATGTAGCCATCCATGCCCGCAAACGAGCTGACGAACTCGCTCAGTGAAAGAACGCTGTCCATTTGAATGAGGCCGCCTGCGCGCTCGGCGGTGTACGGCAGTCGTGCTTCGCATTCCGAAGGGGTGCCAACGTAGATGTACTGCGAGAACAGGAACTTCGGATAGATTTTCAAATCGTCGAACGTCACGCTGCTTTTGTCGGCAAGAGGATGCTGCGGCTTTATCAGGATATGCGGCTTAGCTTCAAACATCTTCTTGAACACAAGGCCGCTATCCGAGAAGACGCGCAGCATGGGCATCTCGTTGTCTTCGGTCAGGTAAAGAACGCCGAAGTCGCGTGCGCCCGAGGATACGTCTTGAACCAGCTTCGAGAACGGGGCGATGTCGATAGAGAACTCGTAGCGATCGTTGGGCTGCGCAGCGGATACCATGCCAAGGGCGTTGACCGAAAATCGGAAGGGCAGTGAAGAAACGGCAAAGTTGATCTTCTTGTTCTCGGCGCCGAACCGAGACTCAAGGGCGTCCATCTTTTTGACAACACTGCGAGCGTAACCTAAGAATTCCTCACCGGTTTCAGTAAGCACCAAGGGCTTGCGCTTGCGTGTGAACAGTTCGACACCCGCTTCCGTTTCAATTTGCGAGATAGCTTCGGAGATGGTGCCCTGGGAGACGCTCAAAGCGCGGGCTGCACCCGTGATGGAACCAGCCGAGACAGTTGCAATGAGGTAGCGCAATTGTTGGATCGAGATTTTCACTTTGAAATCCTAACCTGATTGGTGGGTCAAATGGTGACACTCGGTAAACGCAACAATAAGCCTATCGGCGCTTGTCGTAAAGCCAATCAACGCCTTGCAGAAATCAAGCAAAAAACGAGTGAAAAGCCATCAAAAGTAAACGGAAAGCAACAAATTCGTAACCATGATCAAAGTGGCAAAAATCACGCTGAAATTCGATCGAAAGCATGTTAATATGAACGCGTTATCTAGGAAAACCGAAAATATAGGAGATATTCGGTAATTCCGAATATTCGGAAAACTAGATAGGAATGACGCGAAAGCGTCCAGCAGAATAATGAAAGGGAGAAGTTAAATGGGACGTCCAACAGTTCATCCTACTGGCGTAACGCTCTACAACCCCGAGAAAGCCGCTAGCGGTTATACCCTCTTTGCGGGTCCGGGCGTTGGCTCCATTCTCATCGACATGAACGGCAACGTCGTTCGCGTGTGGAAGAACCTCGGCGGTTTCCCGCCCAAGATGCTTCCTGGCGGCCATCTCATCGGCAACAGCGGTTCCCGTGAGGCTCAGTTCGCATATCAGGACACCCTCGACCTGAAGATGGTCGACTGGGACGGCAACGTCGAGTGGGTATTCAACAAGAACGAGCAGGTCGTCGACGACGGCGAGCCTTACTGGTGCGCCCGTCAGCACCACGACTTCCAGGTCACCGGCAACCCGGTTGGTTACTATGCCCCGGGTCAGGACCCCGACCCCAACTTCGACAAGATGCTCATCCTCACGCATCGCGACGTGAAGAAGCCTAAGATCTCCCCGCAGAACCTGCTTGACGACCGTCTGATCGAGATCGACCGTGAAGGCAACATCATGTGGGAGTGGAGCGCCGTCGAGCACTTCAACCAGTTCGGCTTCACCGAGGTTCAGAAGAACGCGATGTTCCGCAACCCCAACACCCAGAACGCGGGCCCCGAGGGCCAAGGCGACCTCTTCCATATCAACTGCGCTTCCTACCTGGGCCCGAACAAGTGGTTCGACGGCGGCGACGAGCGCTTCAAGCCCGAGAACATCATCATGGACTCCCGCGAGATGAACATGATGTGGATCATCGACCACGAGTCCGGCGACGTTGTGTGGCAGGTCGGCCCCGACTTCACCGACACGCCCGAGAAGCGCATCTTCGGCACCATCGTCGGCCCGCACCACACCCACATGATCCCGAAGGGCCTGCCGGGCGAGGGCCACATCATGGTCTACGACAACGGCGGCTGGGCCGGCTACGGCGCTCCGAACCAGTTCAGCAAGACCGGTCTTAAGGTCACCCGTCGCGACGGTTCCCGCGTCATCGAGTTCGACCCCACCACGCTCGAGATCGTCTGGGAGTGCGACGGCGACAACCACTTCAGCGCCGGCGGTTTCAACTTCAACAGCAACTACTTCTACAGCCCGCTGACCTCCAGCGCGCAGCGTATGCCTAACGGCAACACCGTGATCTGCGAGGGCTGCTCCGCCATCGTTCGTGAGTACACGGCTGAGAAGGAACTGGTTTGGGAGTTCGTGTACCCGCACATCGGCAGCGCTCTGCTGTACCGCGCTTACCGCATTCCTTACGAGTGGATTCCCCAGCTCGAGAAGCCGGTCGAGACTCCGATTGCTCAGCTCGACAACGACACGTTCCGCGTTCCTGGCGCAGCTGACACCAACTACGCCGACAACGCCGTCGAGGTTGAGGGCGTCGTTCTGCCCAAGGGCAACATGGCTCACTGCGTCGAGAGCCTGGACTAGCTCCACGTTCGACGAAAATCGCTCGACCGCAAGGTTGAGAAGCGACACGCGAAAGGTCGCAGCTTCGGCTGCGACCTTTTTTGCTGTCTGGGGCAAGCCTATTCTTTAGGTTGATGTTTGGTCCAAACAATGAGTTAGAGAATCGATACTTGCGCACAGGTTGGGGAATCTACAACCAGTATCGCGACTCCTTGGGGGAAGATATTCCGCCAGCTTTGCAGCTACAAGGGGGATGGAGATCATCGAGGGGCACCTCATGCCGGTCTCCTCTTGCGTCTAACGTCGCCACAGCGCGTATGAGTTTCCCAGCTCGCCGCGAAGCAACTCGACGCGTACGTCGAAGGCTTCTTCGACTGCCGCGAGCACCTCGGCTTCTTGCGGCGTCCCTTGCGCCAGAAGCTTCCCGTCGCGCATGACGCACACCTCGTCGGAATATCTGAGTGCCAAATCGATGTCGTGGATCACCGCGACGACGGTTTTGCCGTGTTCCTCCTTGAGCGAGCGCATCAATTCCATCACGTCGTAGCATGCGGATACGTCGAGGAACGAAGTCGGCTCGTCGAAGAGCACCACGGGCGTGTCCTGCGCCAAGACCATGGCGATGAAGGCGCGCTGTCGCTGGCCGCCGGAAAGCTCGGCTGCCGGGCGCTCGGCAAGGTTTGACAACTCGCACGCCGCAAGCGCTCGCTCCACTGCTTCGTAGTCGGTCGCATCCATCGTCGCGAGCATCCCGTGATGTGGGTATCTTCCGCATGTTACAAGTTGCCTTACGCTCATGGGAGGCGCCGCATGTTCCTGCGCAAGCAGACTCAGCAAACGTGCGCGCCCCTTGGAAGAGAGCGCGGCGACGTCGTGCCCGAGCACGCGGACAGTTCCCTCCCGCGGCTTGCAGATGCCGCTTACAAGCTTGAGCAGCGATGATTTGCCGCAGCCATTGGGGCCGATGATGCTTGTCACTTTGCCCTGTGCGAACTCGATCGATAGCCCGCTGAACAAAACACGCTCGCCGTATCCAAACGACACGTTGCTTAGTTGCACGCTAGTCATCGAGCCCTCCCTTCCCGCGACGCAAAATGAGGTAAACGAAGAACGGCCCGCCCAGCAGCGACAAGACGATGCCGACGGGGATCTCGTACGGGGCGAACATTGTGCGGGCGAGCAAGTCGCATAGGCACACCAACAGCCCGCCCAATAGCGGCGAGATCACAAGGACGCGGCGATTGTCGTGGCCCACCAGGGCACGCGTTACGTGCGGGACGATGAGTCCCACGAAGCCGATGAGTCCTGCAAAGCTCACCGCGCAGCCCGCGAGCGCCGCTGCCGTCACCAGTGCAACTAGCCGCGTGCGGCGGACGTTGAGGCCCAGGGAGTGCGCTTGGTGCTCGCCCAGTGAAAGCAGGTTGAGCCGCGTGCCCTGCAGCAGTCCAAGAACCAGCACCGTACAGATCGCGCATCCAGGCGTGAAGATCTCGCTCAGTTTGACGCCGGACAGGCCGCCGACCAAGAATCCGGAGGCGCCCACATAGGCGTCGGGGTTCACGATGAGAATCGCGTTCATGCCGGCGGTGAAGATAGCCGTGAATGCCATGCCGGCGAGCACGACGGTGAGGCGCGACGAGCCCCCAAGGCCTGCCACGGCAAAGATGAGCCCAGCTACGCACAGCGCGCCGAGGAAGGCCGCCGCAGGTGCAAGTCCAAAGGCGTTGGGGAACACGCACGCCGCCAGCAGCACGAAGAAGCCCGAGCCCGCGTTCACGCCGATGACGTTTGGGCTGGCCAGGGGGTTGTCGAGGGCTGCTTGGATAAGCGCACCCGCCTGAGCAAGCGCGGCGCCCGCCAAGAGGGCGGCGAGCACGCGCGGCAGGCGGATGTTCAAGATGACGTTGGCTGCAGTTTGATTGGCGCCGGTACCTGTGCCAAAGGTGAGCGCAAGCACGTCGCTCAGCCCGACGGAGGTCGAGCCGATTACTATGCCCAGCACCGTGGTGCAAGCAAGCAGCGCCGCTGCGGCAACCGTGGCTGCCGCGAAGCGCCCGCAGCCTGCCTGCAAATCGCTCCGGTGCGTGGCCTGAGAGTTTGTCGATTGCATTTCCTTCAAAACAGATGCTATTTCTGCTCGCGCTGGTCTTCGTAGAGAGCCTCGTACAGTTCCTTATACGCGTCATCCCAGTTGTTGTTGGGTTTGTAGAGGAACAGCTTGGGGTCGAGCGTGATGACGCGGCCCTCCTTGACGGCGCTCAGCTCCTTCCACGCGGGGTTAGCCGTGGTCTGATCCTCGAGGGCTTTTTGCGCTGCCTCGTCGGAGTCGCCCATCGGCAGCAGGAAGATGAAATCGGGGTCGGCCTTGACCAGGGACTCCAGGCTGTAGTCGGACAGCAGGCTCTTGTCGGCATCGGTGATGTTGCTCGCGCCCAGCTCGGCGAGCATGGTGCCGGTCTGCGTCGAGGACGCTTGGACGCGCGTGCCGCCGGAGTACGTGGTTAGCACCGCGATGCTGCCAGCGTTCTTGCCCTTGATCTTGTTCTTGATGGCGTCGATGTTCTCGGCGACGTCAGTGCCGTTTTCCTCGTATGCCTCGGCGTCGCCGGTGATGTCGCAGCAGGTCTTGAGCATGCGCAGGTAGTCATCGAAGGTGGTGACGTTGAAGTATGCAACGGCGATGCCCGCTGCCTGCAGGGTGTCCTTGAGGTCGGTCTGGGCGACGCCGCCGCCGCGGCCAGAGCTTGCACCGGTTAGGATAACGAAGTCCGGGTCGAGGGCGATGATGGTCTCGGCGTTGAGGGAGGAGAAATCGCCGACCTTCGCTGCGTCTGACTTGATGTGGTAATCGGAAAACGCATCGCTGGATGCGCCGACGAGCGTACCCCCGGCCAGCTCCCAGATGTTCGCGAAGCTGCCCATGCCTGCGACGACGCGTTCGTGCGAGCTCACGGTCACCTGGTTGCCCAGGTCGTCCGTGAAGGTGTAGCCGACCTCCTGGCTTGCCGCGCTTTGCTGTGCGCCGTTGCTGCCTGAGCTGTTGTCAGAGCAGCCGACCATCGCGCTGCCGCTTGCTGCCAGGGCCAGCGCGCATATGCATGCGCAGGCTTTTGTTGCGATCTTTTTCATGTGGTCCCCCTTGTCTTGTTGATGCAGCCGCCGATTACCTGACCGCTGGCTTTTGCTGATTTGTCGTTTGCCAGCTTCGTGCTACCGCTGATCAGCTGGCTATTGCTTGGCAGCTATGCGCCCGTACGGCCGAGCTTCTGGCCGTAGGCGCAGTAGTCGTCTTGTGCCATGATGTCGCCGTCGTGGTAGTAGGCTGCGCGCGCTCTGCAGCCGCCGCAGTGCTCCTTGTGGTCGCATTTGCCGCAGTTGCCGCTGTATGCCTGCGTGCGCAGGCGCTGAAATACGGTGCTCTTCGCCCAGATCTCATCGAAGGTCTGCTTGCGCACGTCGCCGGCCTCCTCGGTCATGTACGCGCAGGGGCGCACGATGCCCTCGCTGCCGATCACGCAGTAGGTGAGGCCCGCCAGGCAGCCGCGCGTGTAGCGCGTGGGGATGCCGAGCTGGTCTGCCACGCGGGTGAACTGCGGTGCGCAAGTGGGTTTGACGTCGATGTCGACCTCCGCGGATTTGCGCATGATGTCTTTGAGCAGTGCCTCGTTCTCGAGTACTTTGAGGCTTGTATCCTCGATGTATTTGCCGCGTCCTACAGGGATGAGGAAGAAGATCGAGTGGTTGACCGCACCGATGCTTTGCGCGAAGTCCGTGATGGCGCAGACCTCGTCGCGGTTCCAATCGACTACGGTGGTGTGGATTTGGAAGTCGAGTCCCGCGCGCTTGCAGGCCTCGATGCCAGCGAGGGTGTCGGCGTGGGCGCCTGCAACGCCGCGGAAGGTGTCGTGCTTTGCTGCATCGAGGCTGTCGATGCTGATGCCTATGGAGCATGCGCCGGCCTCTTTGAGCTTGTGCGCGATCTCGTCGGTGATCAGTGTGCCGTTACTGCCGAGCACGGGACGCAGACCTTGGGCCGCTGCGTGCGCCACAAGCTCGAAGATGTCACTGCGCATGAGCGGCTCGCCGCCGCTGAAGATCATGATTTTGAAGCCGGCCCGCGCGATCTGCTCGATCATCGCCTTGCCTTCGGCCGTTGTCAGCTCCCGGCTGTCGCGCTCCGCTGCATCCTGGTAACAGTGCTCGCATTTGAGGTTGCACTTGTTGGTTGTCATCCATGAAACGATCATCGTCTCTCCTCTCTCGAAACCGAGAGGGGATGTTAATGGGCGACGTTGCGTCGTGAGCAAGGGTTTATCTGCAAAGGATTGGCGAGTTGCTGCGATTGACGGCTTGCGGTTGGGCTGGCGAGCGCACGCTGACCTTTGTCAAGTGCCGATCAAGAACGGTTATCTGCGGGTAAGCGCTTGGCAGCGCCGAGCTTCCGATAAGTCTGGGTCGCTAATCTAGGATCCGTCAGATGAAATACGACGCCGCATAGGGCGATGGCGCGAGCAGCGCGGCCGACGGGCGGCAAGCGGTGCATGGGGCATCGAGCTAAGGAGACCCAAATGATCAAATTGATTGCAAGCGACATGGATGGAACGCTGCTCGATGAGAACGGCGTGGTTCCCGAAGAGACCTACGATTTGATCATTCGTCTTAAGCAAGCTGGAATCCGCTTCGCGGTGGCAAGCGGGCGGCGCCTTGACACGTTGTGCGACTTCTTCGAACCCATCGTGAACGAGGTTGATTACGTTGCTTCCAACGGGGCTCAGGTGTTTGTCAATCAGAAGCTTGTCGATTGCGAGACGTTCAGTTATGCGGCACTTCTTCGCTTGCGTTCGGTCGTTGACTCCCATCGAAACCTGCATCTGGCGGTGTTCGATCGCAAGATGACGTACCTGATGGACAACGAGAACCATTTCATGCCCGAACTGGACAAAAACCTGCCCAACTCTGTGCGCGCTTATGAATTGCCGGCGCCAGATATTGGGATTGTGAAAGCGTCGATTTACTGCGACGACGCACTTATGGACATGGCCTATATCCTTGAGCGCGAGCTTGGCGGCGATTTCGTTTTCGCGCCAAGCGGCGAAAAGTGGATCGATGTGATGCAGCGCGGTGTTTCGAAAGCAACGGGTATCCGTCAGGTGATGTCGGCTTATGGCGTTGCCCCGAGTGAGGTTATGGCATTCGGCGACGCCATGAACGATTACGAGATCCTTCGTCTGGTTGGCACGAGCGTTGCCATGGCTAACGGACGATCGGCCATCAAACAGATTGCCTCTAAAGTGATCGGGACGAACGCCGATCACAGCGTTCAGCGCGAACTTGAGGCGGTGTTGAAAGAGCGCGAGCGCTTGCATAGTCCTCGCCCAGCGATGACCGGCGGCCTGGCGATCCGTGCGATTCGTGAATACGGTCAGTATTCTGGCGCCGTCTATTCGTCTATCGCCTCGTAAGTAATCCCTTCACTTTCGAGCTTGGCGAAGAATTGGTCGCAGTCGAAAACGGGCACAAGGCTGCCTTTGAATCCTTCAGCATCGCGGGAAATGATGGCATCGGCGCGCAGCCGTAAAGCGGCTTCGGCTAGAAGCTGGTCTTCCGGGTCTTGCCAAGGAGAAGAAAGCACGATGTCGATTTCCTCGCTGGAAAGAGAATGCGCTTGGACGAAGGTTCGCAGCCCCCGCAGCTGTTTTGTCACGCGTGTGAGTTCGGAGCGCCTTCCACCTTCGGAAAGAATATAAAGAAGGTCGCTGAACTGAGAAGAAGAGATCCAAAGATCGAATTCGCCTGCTCGGCCGCAAAGCATAAGTAGGCGTGCTTTTTGGTAGAACGGATCGCGTTCGTTCAGGAAGTCGATGACGATATTCGTATCGAGAAGCAGTTTCTTGCGGGCCATGCTAGATCACGCCTCGGGATAAGAGACGTTCCCGCTTGATTTCTTCCTTGCTCATGGAATCGAATCTGGAAGCCCTTTTCTCGCTGAGCGAATCGACGAATGACGCAGCCGCGCGAAGGCTTTCTGATGTATCTTTCTTTTCTTCAAAGAGGAATTCCGCGCTGTTTGACTCGATGATTCGGTCGAACATGCGATTGATTGCCTGCGAGGCATTGCTGCCTTCGCGTTCGAGGATTGCGAGCCCCCGCTGCTTCTTTCGGCTGTCCATTCTTCCAGTAACCATCACGCTGCTCATGGCATCCTCCCAACTTCGATTCTTTGATACGAAGGTACAACAGAATATGTACAACATCAATGGGAAATCGAACCGGTGCAGAACGGGGCGCGGGTGTTGAGCGAATCGACTCGAATATCGGTCGACAGCAGAAGTCGAGGGCGGATCCCGCGCCGCCACGCGCATGTTTGACGGATAGCGCTCGCTGGGGCGTTTCAGCAGTCGAAATCGGCTAATTTGACCGCATAGTTACGCTAAGTAACGCGATGGTGACACTCGGCATAAGATAACTTGACACTCGCAGACTAAGATTTTATATTGACAATCGCTGAAGGAATCTTGAGCGACGTGTTGATGCGTTTAATCACGCAGCCAAGCAACGCTCGATCCCCAGCACTGACTTCGGTAACACAACTCTAATGAGAGGAATGACATATTATGGCTAAGATTCTTGGTATCGACCTTGGTACTACGAACTCTGCGATGGCAGTGATGGAGGGCACCGAGCCCGAAATCTTGGTTAACGCCGAGGGCGACCGTACCACCCCTTCCGTCGAGGGCTTCCGCAAGGACGGCGAGCGCGTTGTCGGCAAGGCTGCTAAGAACCAGGCAGTCACCAACCCCGAGAACACTGTTTCTTCCGTCAAGCGTTTCATCGGCCGTTCCTTCGCCGAGACCTCCGACGAGCAGAAGACCGTTTCCTACGCCGTCAAGGCTGGCAAGGATGGTCGCGCAGTCGTTGACATCGACGGCAAGGATTACACCCCCGAGGAAATCTCGGCAATGGTTCTGCAGAAGTTGAAGGCAGATGCCGAAAAGCAGGTTGGCAGCCCCATCACCCAGGCAGTCATCACCGTCCCGGCTTACTTCAACGACGCTCAGCGTCAGGCAACCAAGGACGCCGGTAAGATCGCCGGTCTCGAGGTTCTGCGTATCATCAACGAGCCTACTGCAGCTGCTTTGGCTTACGGCCTTGACAAGACCAACAATGACGAGAAGATCCTGGTCTTCGACCTTGGCGGCGGCACGTTCGACGTTTCCATCCTCGAGCTTGGCGACGGCGTCTTCGAGGTTGCAGCAACCGCAGGCGACAACCACTTGGGCGGCGACGACTGGGATCAGCGCGTCATCAACTGGCTTGCTGACAAGTTCGCTTCCGACAACGGCGGCATTGACCTGCGCAAGGACAAGATGGCTCTGCAGCGTCTGAAGGAAGCAGCCGAGAAGGCCAAGATGGAGCTCTCCAGCACCACCCAGGCCAACATCAACCTGCCCTTCATCACCGCCGACCAGACGGGCCCGAAACACTTGGACTACACGCTTACCCGTGCCGAGTTCGAGCGCATCACCAAGGACCTGCTTGATCGTTGCCGTAAGCCTGTCGAGCAGGCGCTGCATGACGCAGGCCTTTCCGCCGGCCAGATCGACGAAGTCATCCTCGTTGGTGGCTCCACCCGTATGCCGGCCGTTCAGGAGCTCGTCAAGCAGATTACCGGCAAGCAGCCCAACATGTCCGTTAACCCGGATGAGGTTGTTGCCATGGGCGCAGCTGTTCAGGGCGGCGTTCTTGCCGGCGACGTCGAGGGCATCCTTCTTCTGGACGTCACCCCGCTTTCCCTGGGCGTTGAGACCCTGGGCGGTGTGATGACCAAGATGATCGACCGCAACACCACCATCCCGACCCGCAAGACCGAGGTTTACTCCACCGCCGCTGACAACCAGACGTCGGTTGAGATCCATGTCCTGCAGGGCGAGCGTCCGATGGCCGCCGACAACAAGACCCTGGGTCGCTTCCAGCTCACCGGTATCCCGGCTGCTCGTCGCGGCGTTCCTCAGATCGAGGTCACCTTTGATATCGACGCCAACGGCATCGTGAACGTCTCCGCTAAGGATCTGGGCACCGGTCAGCAGCAGCAGATCACCATCAGCGGCTCTACCGCCCTGTCCGACGACGAAGTCGACCGCATGGTTAAGGATGCCGAGGCTCATGCTGCCGAGGACGCAGCCCACAAGGAGCAGGTCGAGATCCGCAACAATACCGACTCGCTGGTCAACGCCACGCGTCAGACCCTCGAGGAGCTTGGCGACAAGGTTCCGGCTGACGCAAAGCAGGCTGCTGAAGATGCTATCAAGGAAGCCGAGGAGGCTTTGAAGGGCACCGACACCGAGGCTATGAAGGCTGCTCAGGAGAAGCTGCAGCAGGCAGGTTACAAGCTGGCTGAGGTTGCGTACGCGCAGCAGGGCGCCGGTCAGGCAGCCGCTGCAGGCGCTGCAGGCCCGCAGGCCGCTGGCAACGATGACGGCCCGATCGAAGCCGACTACGAGGTTGTCGAGGACGATAAGGAAGGGAAGTAATTCCCATGACTGATCCGAAAAGCGCATCTGGGAAGAACCCGGTGGGCGGCAAGGACGAGGACATGAGCATTCCCATTGAAGATGGAAACGTGCCGGTCGACGATAAATCGACCGACACCGCGGAAGCCCCCCAGGCTGAAACCGCAACCGAGGTCGAGGCCGAGATCATCGACGAGGCTCAGCAGGCTGAAACCGCCGATGCCGATGCCAAAAGCGATGTCGTCGATCAGGCCAACGAAGTTCTGGCCGACGCCGCGATGAAGGCTGCGGCTGAAGAGCTGAAAAGGGTTCAGGCCGAGGCAGCCGATTGGCAGGACAAGTACGTTCGTCTGCACGCTGAGTGGGACACGTATCGTCGTCGCATGAAGGAACAGCAGAAGGAAGACCGCGCTCGTGCTACCGAGAAGCTGGTTTCCAACCTGATCCCGATTCTGGACGACTTCGAGCGCACAGTCGATTACGCCGAAGCCAATGGCGAAGGCGGTCTGATCGACGGCGTTAAGGCTGTTCAGACCAAGTTGTTCGACACGCTGGTCAAGGACGGGCTTGAAGTCATCAACCCGGTTGGCGAGGCGTACAACGCCCTGGAAGCCCAGGCTGTGGCAACCGTCGACGATTCGTCTGCATTTGACGAGACGGTCGCTCAGGTTTATCAGAAGGGCTATCGCATGGGGAACAAGGTCCTCAGGGCCGCAATGGTAACCGTCACCACGGGCGGGCCGAAAAGGCCGGCTCCTGAAGAGACGGAAGAACAAGAGTAATCAGAAAGGCGGATTTCCAAAGCACGGTGATCCGCCTTTGCATTTGAAGGGCGGCGTTCGGGCCGCCTGACCAAGGAAAGGAAAGAAGGGGTGGGTTAAATGGCAAACGCAACCCCTGATTATTACAAGATCTTGGGTGTCTCAAGGGACGCCAGCGCCGACGAGATCAAGAAGGCTTTCCGCAAGCTCGCCCGCACGAACCATCCTGACGCGGGCGGCGACGAGGAAAAGTTCAAGGAGATCAACGAGGCGTACGAGGTCTTGTCCGACGATAAGAAGCGCAAGCTCTACGACCAGTACGGCACTGCCAACGAGAACCAGATCCCGCGTGGCTGGTCGGGCGGCGCGGTGGACATGGGCGACATCTTCGGCGGCATGGACTGGTCTGAGATTCTGAACAACATGCGTTCGGGAAACGGCGCATTCGGTAGCGACTGGGATTTCTCCTCCGCCGGCGCCTCGGGCTTTGGCGGCTTTGGCGGCTACGGCGGGCAGCGTGCCCCGCGTCCGCAAAAGGGCAAGGACATGACCGTCACCTTGGAGGTTTCGTTCGACGAGGCGCTTAACGGCGCGCAGAAACGCGTGACGTTGCGCATCCCCGGTCAGGCCGACAAGCAAACGCTTGACGTGAAGATCCCGGCTGGCGCCGTCGACGGCGGTCGCTTGCGCTTGAAGGGCAAGGGTATGGCCGGTGCGAACGGCGGCCCTGCCGGCGACCTGCTGATCACCACGAAGATCGCCCCGCACCCATACTTCACCCGCGACGGCGCGAACGTGAAAATTGACGTTCCCATTACCATCGCCGAGGCGGCGCTTGGTGCGAGTGTGGTCGTTCCCGCTCCCGATGGAACGAAGGTTCGCGTGAAGGTTCCCGCCGGAACGCAAAGCGGCACCGAGCTTACCATCAAGGGCAAGGGCGCGGCTCGCGTGAACGGCAGCGGAAAGGGCGGCTTGCTTATCAAGCTGCAGGTGAAGGTGCCGGCGGTTTTGAATGACGAACAGCGCAAGGCGCTTGAGCGCTTCGGCGAGGCAACGACAGAGGACGTGAGGGCATGGCACTAGGAAGCGACAACGACCGCGATCGTCCGGTCTACATGATCGGCGTGGCGGCGCAGCTTGCGGGCATGCATCCGCAGACTCTCCGTTCATACGAGCAGAAAGGCCTGGTCACGCCTCAGCGAACCAGCGGCAACACGCGCATGTACTCGCAGGCCGATATCGAGCGTCTGGCTTTGATCAACGAGCTTACCGACGAGGGGATCAACTTGGCCGGCGTCATTCGCATCCTTGACTTGAAGGGACGACTTGACGAGCGCGACCAAGAAATCGACGACCTTCATCGTCGTGTTCGCCGCTTGGCCGATCGCGTGCACGAGCTTGAGACGCGCGAAAGCGTTACCTCGCTGGTGCAGGCTTCGCCTACCGCGCTTGCCATCAGGCGAATCAACTAAGAAACCATCCGGGGTCCAACAAGGATCGAACCGGAAACAGACAAAAGGAAAGGAGTTTCTCCTATGCCGCGTTTGGATAAATTGTCAGTCAATGCACAAGAGGCGTTCCAGGCAGCAATGGGCGTCGCAGGCGATGCGCAGTCAAGCACCGTCGAGCCGATTCACCTGCTGAAGGCCCTACTTGACGCAGAGAACAGCAATATCGACGTCATTCTTGAGCGCATCGGCGCCAATCCCGCCGCCGTGAAGATGAACGTCGAGAAGGAAATCGAGAAGAAACCGAAGGTCACCAACTCGGCTCTTCCCATGGCTATGCCTACCAACGACTTCATGAAGGTCTTGGACAACGCCGTGAAAACCGCCGAGAAAATGGGCGACTCTTACGCTACCACCGAGCACTTGCTTATTGCCTTGGCCGAGGACAAGGGTGACGCCGGCCGCGTGTTGAACATGGAGGGCATCACGCGCAAATCGGTCGAGGAGGCTTACGAGCAGTTGCGCGGTTCTACCCGCGTAACCGACCAGTCCGGCCAAATCGAACTAGACGCTTTGAACAAGTACGGACAGAACCTTACGCAGAAGGCGCGCGAGGGCAAGGTCGATCCGGTCATCGGACGTTCCGAGGAGATCCGCCGCACCATTCAGGTGCTGTCTCGCCGCACCAAGAACAACCCCGTTCTTATCGGCGAGCCGGGCGTTGGCAAAACCGCCATCGTCGAAGGATTGGCCCAGCGCATCGTTGCGGGCGATGTCCCCACCAGTCTGCGCGACCGCGACATCATCAGCTTGGACATCGCATCCATGCTGGCGGGCGCTAAGTACCGTGGCGAGTTCGAGGACCGCTTGAAGGCCGTCTTGCGCGAGGTTAAGGAATCGAACGGCAAGATCATCCTGTTCATCGACGAGCTGCACACCATCGTGGGTGCTGGCTCGGGTGGCGACAGCTCCATCGATGCCGGCAACATGCTCAAGCCTGCGCTGGCCCGTGGCGAGCTTCATGCAATCGGCGCCACCACGCTTGACGAGTACCACAAGTACATCGAGAAGGACGCCGCCCTTGAACGTCGTTTCCAGCCGGTTATCGTGGGCGAGCCTACGGTTGAGGACACCATCGCCATTTTGCGTGGCCTGAAGGAGAAGTACGAGATCCATCACGGCGTGCGCATCACCGATGGCGCCATTGTCGCTGCGGCCGAGCTTTCGAACCGCTACATCGCCGACCGTTTCCTGCCCGATAAGGCCATCGACCTGATGGACGAGGCGGCAAGCCGTCTGCGCATCGATATCGACAGCATGCCCGAAGAGGTTGACTTGGCAAGCCGTAAGCTCACTCAGATGCAGATCGAGGAGCAGGCGCTGATGAAGGAAACCGACGCTGCCAGCAAGGAGCGTCTGGAGGCATTGCGCCGCGAGATCGCAAGCGCTCAAGAAAGCCTGGACGCTCGCAAGGCCGAATGGCAGAACGAGAAAGACGTCATCGAAAGCGTGCAGGGCCTTAAGGCCGAGCTTGAATCCATGCAGATGGAGGAAGAGCGCGCCACCCGCGAAGGCGATCTGTCGCATGCGTCCGAGCTGCGTTACTCCAAGATTCCCGAACTGAAAGCCCGCTTGGAGCAGGCCGAGGCTGCTTTGAACGCCAAACAGCAGGATGGCGCCATTCTGAAGGAGGAAGTCGGCGAAGAAGAAATCGCCGAAGTTGTTTCTTCGTGGACGGGCATCCCGGTTCAGAAGATGATGCGCGGCGAGATGGAGAAGCTTGCCGACTTGGAAGAGCAGCTGCATAAGCGCGTCGTCGGCCAGGACAAGGCTGTCAGCGTCGTGGCGGGCGCTATTCGTCGTAACCGCGCCGGTTTGTCCGACCCCGATCGCCCCATTGGCAGCTTCCTGTTCCTGGGCCCCACGGGCGTTGGCAAGACAGAGCTTGCGAAGGCGCTGGCCGAGTACCTGTTCGACACCGAGAAAGCCATGATCCGCATCGACATGTCCGAGTACATGGAGAAGTTCAGCGTGCAGCGTTTGATCGGCGCCCCTCCGGGATACGTTGGTTATGACGAGGGCGGCCAGCTTACCGAGGCGGTTCGTCGTCGTCCGTACTGCGTTATCTTGCTAGATGAGATCGAGAAGGCTCACCCCGATGTCTTCAACATTCTGCTTCAGGTGCTTGATGATGGCCGTTTGACCGACGGTCAGGGCCGCGTGGTGAACTTCAAGAACGCCATCATCATTATGACCAGCAACGTTGGCAGCCAGTTCATTCGCGAGTTCGCCGAGAATGGCGACGCCGAGCATCGCGACAAAGCCATCGACGAGGCGCTGCGTTCGACGTTCCGCCCTGAGTTCCTGAACCGTATCGACGACATCGTGACGTTCGACGCATTGACGCTCTCGAACATCGAGCCTATCGTCGAGCTGCAGTTGAAGGACGTGCGCAAGCGTTTGGCCGAGCGCCACGTCACGCTGGACGTCACGTCTGCTGCGCTTGAGACGCTGGCGATTGATGGTTATGACCCCGTCTTCGGCGCTCGTCCGCTGCGTCGTTTGGTGCAGCGCGAGGTTGTCGATCGCATTGCTGATCAAATCGTGCGCGGCAACCTGATGGAACGTGATCACGTGCTGATCGACGTCGACGCCGACGGCAAGTATTTGTGCAAGATCGAGAAACCGCTTGATCTGGGCACGGCTGTTCCCGCGGAATAGCGCGAGTCCGATCGCAGCGCTCTCGCCTTTGGTGGGTTGCTGTCGGGCGGCGTGCGGGTGATGTGAGCGAAATAAAGCGGCGCGATCCTAATGGACCGTGCCGCTTTTGCGTGAAAAGGGGGCATCGTGCGGAAGGAGGTTAGGAGATTGCGCCAACTGCTTGCCGTTGCGAGCGGTCGGCGTTTTGGTTGTGGGCTAAAGCCGCATTATTGCATACTGATATTGACTCTGCATTCTTTCCGCCTCCTTTCGCTTTTCTGGTCTTCGTTGGTTTTGATAAGCGGCATTAAGCGGTCGTAGGCACGCCGAAAAACTGTTGCAGGAGCAAGCCGAGTTGTTGAAAGAGAAAAGTGAGCGCGTTCACGAACAATTCGAAGGCGTTGATGCTGTCGAAAAAAACGACGATTAGGAATATGAAGCCCATCGCAGCAATCAAGAAGATGGCAAGCGCTGCGATGCTTGGAAGAAGTCTGCTTTTCATGGGAGCCCTTTCATGGTTGGTTTGGCTTGGTTCTTGGCGTGGCTGTTATCCAGTTCGATGCGATTGGCTTTTTAATACCGGCGCATGACGGCGGACATTATGTAGACAATGAATATTCCAGCAACCAGCAGGGCTGCGGCGAATCCAGCTATCGCTGCGCCGCTGCAAAGGGTGGGGAGCGACCAGTTGAAAACTGCGTCGGAAACAGGAGCATTCTTGAAGCATCCGCGGTCGTCTACATACCAACGAATAATGCGATACAAGAAGTAAGCGATAGCAAGTGCGGTGAGTATTGCAAGCATGACCACGTTGGTGTCGTTGGTTCGTCCGAGAAGCGGAAGATACCTATTCTTTAAGGCGATAAAAAAGAACAATGACATTGCCGCACCGCCGATACGCATGGGCCAACGCAGCAGGGGATTATATATAAGCCGTGCGTTGCTGGTGGATTCTGCCGCAAGTTTTCCCGCAATCGGTAGAGCGAAGAGGGGGATGAGCGCTATCCAGCTTTGTTGAAGGGCTCTTTTTGCTGCTTCGTCGAATCCGATAAAGCATTCATCTATTCCGCAAAAGAATGCGCTGATATAGACGAGTGAGGCAAGGGCGATTGCCTGCAATGCGCAAATAGCGGTCGTCTTAAATGATGGAACTTTCAGGTTGAGTGTTTTCACGATGCCTTCTTCCGTGTGCAGCCGAGTTTGATTCGCTTTCAGCACTCATCTCAAGTTTTTTACGGAGATAAGGGCTGCTTTATCAGCTGATGGCAACCATCGTAAGGGAATCGACGAATAGCTATTAATAAAGTAACGGTCTTTGCCGTTGCTTTGTTAATAACCACTCGATTTATCACGATTGTGAAGCCGAATCCCTGTGTTTTGGGTTTTCGGTAGGGTGGGAGATTTGCGCCTCTCGGCAGGATGAGCTGGCGGTGAACTTCAACCGGGTAATCCCTGTTCGATCGAGGTTCATTTCACGGCGCCGCAGGAGCAGCGGTAGCCTACAGTGGCGGTCTCGTAGTGCCCGGTCGCGTCGTGGTGCACGGTGCCATAAGTCTCTTGCACGCTATAAGAATGACCCTGTCCGAAACCTAAAGACTTATTGTGTTGGCTCCATTGAGCTTGGTTGTCAAAACGCTGCCCACATGAACATTGAATATACGAACCCGTTGGGCACTGTTCGTCCCAGGCTGCCGAATCCTGCACCCAGCGCCGCTCGGTCTGCGCAACCCAGTTATGCACGTGTTCCGGTTGGCTGGTGCCACCTTGGCTGCTGCCGCCGTTGCCGGAAGGCTGGCTTGCCGAGGGGGTGCCGGAAGGCTGGCTTGCAGGCGCTTTGTCCGCGCCGCCCCCGTTCGACCCGTTGTCGCTGTTCGATCCCGCAGGCGCGTCGAGCTGGCTGGCGTTCGACTCGCTCGCGGATTCGGCCTCCTTGTATTCGCGGGTCCTGTCGGCATTGCCGATCGCCCCCGAGGCAAGTTCGCCGCCTTCCGTCCCCTCGTCCGAGAAGGCGCAGGCTTTAAGAAGCAGCGCTGCCGCGACCATCAGCAGCGCGCCGACTGCCGCCGCGACGACCCTAATGCGCCGCCCTGTTTTTCTCGATCCGCTCACGACGGCCTCCCTCCATTTTTGCGAATGCCTTGAGTTTCGCCGATCATCAATCGATCCATTTTCGCTTTCTTAAAGCTCGACAATCTCGTAGACGTACATGCTAAGCTCCCATCTCGATATCGAACGTTGCTGTCTTCGCAGCTCTATTTGGTTGCGCCGCAGGAGCAGCGATATCCAGTGGTCACCGTCTCATAATGGCCTTGGTCTTCATAATGCCCGGTAGCATCATGATGGATAGTGTTAATTACGACGGAGTAAGACTCGCTATGGTATCCGTTACATGCACTGCCGCGACCAGCAGCCTCGATATGAGCCCAAGGGTTTCCTGTGATATCGGCACCGCAGCCGTTGCAAATAGAACGCGTTTGTTGTCCGTAAATCTGTTCATCCCAGGCAGCGGAATCCTGCACCCAGACGTTGTTGGAAACCCACTTCTGCTCGGTCTGCGCAACCCAGTTATGCACGTGTTCCGGCTGGCTGCTGCCACCTTGGCTGCTGCCGGCATTGTTGGAGGGCTGGCTTGCCGAGGGGGTGCCGGAGGGCTGGCTTGCAGGCGCTTTGTCCGCGCCGCCCCCGTTCGATCCGCTGTTGCCGTTAGATCCAGTCGGCGCGGCAGGCTGGCCGGCGTTGGTTCCAGCAGAAGGCTCGCTTGCCTTGGTCTCGGCGTCCTTCTTCGCTTCCTCGACCTTGGATTCGTCCACCTTGCCGGTGGCCTTCACCGCTTCGGCGACCTTGTCCACCACGTCTTTGCCGGCATCGCCCTTGAGCGTGTCGTCGCCCTTCTCGACCGCCTTCTTAACGGCATCGAGCACGTTGTTCAGATCGTCTTGCGTGACGTCTTCGGCCGCCTTTTCGCTCGCCGGTGCAGTAGAGGCGATCGCGCCGTCCTCGACGACCGCGCTAACAGCGCCGTTCTTGGCGGTGACGAGCGAGCCGCCAGCCTTCAGTACCGGAAGGTACTCGACGGAGTAGCCGCCGGGCACGAGCTCTAATTCCTCCTGGGCGCCGGAGACGGCGTGGTAGTAGTCTACGCTGCGGTTGCCGTCGGTGGTCCCGGTGACATGCGCTATCACGGGGGTGTCGCCTTCGGCGGGCTCGTACCCCTCGTAGCCGACCTTCATCTTCTGCGGCGCGCCTTCCTCCGCCTCGGTGACGAGCGCCTCGCCCTCGCCTTCGTCCGCGGGCAGGGTGGCGGGCTGGTTCGACCACAGGCACACGC
>OLOM01000366.1_pt1 | contig 36048 bp, 24 predicted proteins | sample 1672531 | NCBI WGS metagenome assembly OLOM01 (sample SAMEA3136696, study PRJEB25190) | human gut metagenome | reverse complement strand
AGAGCACCTGACTGTTAATCAGGGGGTCGTTGGTTCAAGCCCATCTTGAAGCGCATTACATAAGCCTTGCAAGTCGATTACTTGCAAGGTTCTTTTGTTTTTATACATTTCAAAGTTGACAAGTTGAAAATCACTAAGGACTTTCAACCGTCAACAAGAAACTTCATTTTCAAATTGTCTCATCTCGAAAAAGATAAATTCTGAGGATCCAAAATAATCTTAGACACCTTCTCATTGAACAAAGCCATAATATCTTCATATGAAACTTTAATAAACTTATAGTTCTTATGATTGCGAATTTTATCATCAATAGTCTTTACAGGCTTCAAACGAGAATTCATATATTCATCAATTGTGCGATTATAAAAAGGATGCTGTGGGTCTGTTATTATATACTTTCCATGAACATCACCATACCCTCCTGGCATTGCAAAAGATTGTGTTTGGATTTTGCTAACAAATAACCGTAAGCTAGAGAATATATCGTCAATACCATCTTCATCAGAATCTAATGAATAGTACAAAGCATCCAACATAGGTACAAATGCGCCAAAAGCAGTACAAACATCTTGACCCGAAAAATAATTAATATAAGAAAAACCTAATGATATGACACACAACAGTGTCAATAATAACATCCAATATTTACATTTACTATCCATATGCATTTATTCTTTAGAATCTCTTTTGATAAAAGTAAATCTTGTCTTCAAACATGGACGAAGGGAAAGATCGTAGGTTCCCATCTGGAAATAGTTACGACTATCCTTGCTTGGATTCAAGTTCTGATAGAAATGAAGACCACGACCAAGGGTGATGTCCCAATCATTACTAGTGCGGATGTAACGGTCATGAGAGTTTTCATCAAATTCATATTCAAATGTCATTATGTTGCCATCCATATCAGTCAGGGTTTCCTTGATACCACTCAAACTATCTTTTATATAAGATGACTCTTCTACCGTATCGCCGAGTTTTGTAATCAACTTAAAAACTTTACAGTCACCTATCTTTACCAATAATTCGATGAATCGAACCAAATTGGTTACCTGATAGCCATGTGACAAGTAAGGTTCTTCGAGCATAACCACCTTTGCCCCCTTCAGATAGTCAGCAAACAAGTCATCATAACCATAACCTATATCGCCATATTGCACATCAATTGTCTTCTCTTTAGGAGAATCATCTTCAACAATTAGAGGTTTCATCATAGGACGATCCTCCATAACCTTTGAAGGTGCATTCTCAAAAGGCATTTCATCATAAGCTTCGGTCAAAACTGCCATTTCAGGATCTTTACGAGGATTCTGGGTTGCCTTGCTATACTTACTTTCCGGACAATATACTATAATTTTCTTTCCATCCCTATTTATATATGACATATTGATACGAGCGTATTCCTCATCAGGCTTACGCTTATTCAATTGTTCCTTCACACGACGACGGCCTTCTATCGCATATTCCACTATTTCATCGAACTCCTCATCAGTTGGTTGACCTGTCGGGAATAACAACTTGATAAAGCCAGATATCGTTTTTTGTAAGGCACGGTTATCACGGCCTTCAATATTATCACCCTTCTTCAAACGGGCATTGACTACCCCCACGTAGTCACTATCATGCACAAATAAGTAATGAAGTGCCTCTGACATATAATCCGTGATCAATCCAAAACCGTTATTATAAGCACTGTCATCAATCTTCGGTATCTCCCACCCTGGAATATAGTTGTAGATACGATCGATTACAGCGAGATCAAAAGCTTCAGGCAAAGTAACCAGCAAATCTTTATCATAGTTATTAACTATCTGCTGGATATTCAAGTCAAAGTTACCAACAAAAGAGAAACTGGCATAGCCTGTCACTTCCCTACCACGCGAGAAACGACCATTAGCCATATAATCTTTCATGATTTGCACGGTATCGGCATCCTTGATTTTCATCTTGGCAACCTCATCAAAGGCGACATTATCCCAATAACCAACAGCACCCACTTGCTTGCGTTGATTATTATATAGTAATGTGGCAGTTGAAGCCTGTCCACCAGACAACAAAGTAGAATAAGGAGAGAACTCCGAATAAAAATAGCTCTTACCGGTACTTCTGCCTCCCAACTCAATGCTATTATAATTACTTTGAACCAATGGCAGGAAGCGGGAGAGAATATGAAATTTCAATCTTCTACCATTCTTATCGCTATTCAGCTGACGTGATCTTTCAGAAAGCCAATCAGGATTAATGCCAATACTACGAATCAGAACATCCATCCACTCATCAGTAGTAAATTGCTCACGACCACGAAAGAACTTTTCTGCATCAAAATGGGCAATTTGGATAGGGCGCAAATCTTCGATGAAGAAGGCATAGTCATCCTCCTCCACTTCATTATATGCCAAAGTTATCTCAGCCCAGATGCCACTCTCGAGCAATTTTTCGTTTTCCTGATAGAAACAAGGATTGATTGCAATACGCTTGGAGGCAAAGTTCTCCATCTCAGCCCAGTAACGCTTTTCCCGCTCCACATATTTCACATGAATCTTATCAATGAATTTATGGCGTTTTTTCTGCTCCACGATTGCCTGTGCCTTGTTAGATTCATCCGGTCGAACATAGCATTTTTCTATAGTTTGCAGCACAGCTTTCTTTCCTTCCTCTATTTCTTCGGGATCCTCACTGGCACAATAACGTGACAGCAGGAACTCCAAGACAAAGGAAGGAACGTTCACAGCACGCTTAATATCATGCAGCAGGTCCTTGCGAACCACCTTTCCTGGGAAAGCATGGTTAAGTTTCATATCTAAAGCATCCATTTACAAATCATTTTCAAAGTTCAACTTCAATGTAGAGAGCGTAGCATGGGTATCAGCGTCCAACGCAGACACAACAATACAGTCACCCTCATATTCTTCATCTATAACTATCGGCTGACGGTATTGAGTAACACCAGAAGGTATTTGTGCTGTCTGCGTAACATCATCATAGAATTTACCACTCGGTGCGCCTATTGCATGGCCTTCGCCATCAGCCACTATTAATCTTATATTTACTCCATCTGCAAACAAATCATCCTGATGGATATTAATATCAATCAACGGACGGCAAGTATAAACTGTACCAGACGTATTCCCCTTATACTTTAATTCCACGCTGTATTTCTGCTTCTTCTGCTTATTCTGCAACTGCACAGTTATCACAGGTACCACATTCTCCTGGAGCGACAAGCCTTCATGGTAAAACACTTCACCTTTTCTAAACACAGTAAAGTTCTTGGCATAACATAGTTTCATAACCTCAGCATCCAGTCCCAGTTCTTCAGGAGTAAAGGATAAGGTGTCCTCGCTGTCATTCAGATTACCTACCAACAAGCGACTTTCTTCCAGCGAGACATCACTACCCATAGGTTTATCTATCAAATTACCCACATGGAAACTTGACTGCACCATAAAACCATGGTCAGCAACAAAGACAGCCATATCAAAGCCTTTTTGCTTGCAGGCATTCAAGGTACGCGCCAGACGCACCAACACCTTATCCATCACGGCAAGCCCACTCAACTTGATTTCTTCTCCAGCAGTATCCATATCCTGACTTCTTATAACCAACAATTGTACATTGTCTTCTATGGCAGACATATCGAAATTTTCCAAGCGCACATCTTGCGTTACTACATGGGTTTTCTGCTGCAAATAATCTAGTCGGTCATCAGGCGTTATAATCACTCTGCCATCTACAGAAGGTTGCAGTTTTCCGTTTTGTTCCACAACTTTCACATGTCCCAAATGAGCAGCCATACCAAATCGAGTAACAGAAGGCAGGAAAGACAACTTAGCCCCTATCTTTACTTGCTCAGGTTCATTGCGCATCATACTATCAGCAAAACATTTACCCATCTCATAGCGGAAAGCATCCACAAAAAACAAAGCCACCCGCTTACCTTCTTTCAAGGCAGGATATACAATATCTATACATCCCTGGTTTCGCAGTTGCTCATGATTCTTGATTTCCCCGGCACGCATCTGATACTCCTTGACACTACGCTCAGTAAAGTCTGCATACAAGCCTTCTACATTTTGTGTCATTGTCTTTACTGCAGCAGGAAGAGAGACTACTTCCTGGCTATCCGTCAAATATCTACGGAAAGCTCTATCAGCTTCCTGACCACTGGCAACATACCATTCCACCAAATCCTGGATATCTCCATCGCTCTTTACTCCCCGATTCACACAATCAGCGATTTGCAAGGCATAACCAGCCAACTTCCAAAACGTTGACACCTCAGAATCTTCCTGATACCAAACGTCTTCGATATTCTTTTTGAGCAACTTATGAGCCTCTCCTAACTTACCCTCTTTGAGATAAGCTACAAAACGCTCATATTCCACCTTATTTTCAAAAGCAAAAGTCACGCGGTCGCCCAAATGTTTGGACTTCGCAAACAAATCAGCAAGTTGGAAAGCATCCGCCGTTTTACGTGCCATTCTTACATAAATCTCACGCAAGTCGCTTCTGCGACGCAGATGGTCACACACCGAATAGATCTTATCCTTGATTTCAACCGGTGCCATAGCAACCGTCTTCAAGCTATCAGGCAAAGCCGAAGGCAAATCGAAAACGAACTCACTAAACAGCAAATACATCCATAGTTTCTGCTGAATATGCTGAAGAGAGATTCCGTTACTATCAAGCCCCGGATATTGAATCTCCGCAAAACGAACCCATTCAGGCAACCATGCCATATCCGAAGAAACCGTTTGAGCCAACAAGCCCACCGTCATCTCAACAAAGCTCTTGCCACCAGTCAATTGTTCCAATGCAGGATAAGCCGCTCCATCAAGCAAGGCATTAATCATATTGAAAGATGTTGTTCCACTCGCAAACAGGCGTTCAATCTCGTCTTTCTTGGTTGGCAAAAACGACTGACAGATGTACTTATAGTCATCTTGTGGACCTACAGGAAACATTGCAGCAGCGTTTTTGAAAGCACAATAAGGCTCCTCTACCCACTGACGGTCGGTAGTAGGTTGAGGCATCTGGCGATAGATAATCATACGCAAATCATTATTCTCTGCCAGTTCACCACACCAAAAACGAGACGCAGCCAGCCGGGCATGCAGTAAGCCCTTGGTTGTGTCTATCACCTTCACTCCTTTTTCCTCAGCAAGAGGCAAAACACTATGATAAAGCGCATTACGGTCGTAGATGACGAGCACAGGCTTCTCTGCGCTCATCTTCCCCAACCAGTGGTCTATGATATATCCTTGTATGTCCATCTTCTTGTAATTTTCTTGTAAATCTTCTTGTATTCTTGTAAATCTCAAAAAACATTTCTATCTGACTTCCAACACCTTACAAAATATTTCTTGTAAATCTTGCAGTTTTCTTGTAAATCTCTAAGCCTACAACTCTACTTGCACAAGAACCAAATACGTCTCTTCACATGGATTTTCCCTTCCTTTCTTAAGGAAGCCAGCAAATTAGTCACCTTATTATACTTTTGAGTTTCATCCAAGACCTCTGGCAATTTATCCATAAGAAGTTCTTCGACTTCTTTTCTTGATGCAGACTTAAACTTTTCCAAGTAATCAATAATCAATTTCTTATAATATGAATCATCAAAACTCTTATTCTTTATATATGAAGCCTTCAAACCTATATGTTTGGAAGATTCCACTACTTTATACGACAAATATAAATTGGTCTTTCTACCTTCAACAAATCCTTTGTATCTAAGAAGAGCTATAGCATCATTTGTCAAATCTGCATATTTTTTCTTCTGCACCTTATCCAGGAAAATAATTTCTGAAAGAGACAATTCTGGATTATTCACAAGAATACGAGCAAAATTCTCATCCAAGACTTTTCCTTGTATCTCACACCTTACCTTTTGGTCGGAAAGCGTATATATAGGCATCGGAAAAAATCTCTTCTTCTGTTCAACGAAGAGTTTCTTAATTCCACCTCCTTCTGTATCAGCCATTCCTACATTACACATCGCCTCCATCAAGAAAGGATTTCGGTACCTTGAATCAGGACAGTCTCGTTCAACCACATCTTCTACCGAATCAGGTATAAACTGACCATAATTCTGCACCACCAGTTTCTCATCTTCATATTCCAAAAGTTCAATACGAGTGCTCATACCATAATCCTGATGTCCAATGGCGTTATTAATTGGCTCTCTAAGTGTAAATACATCATAGCGTTTCATATTCTCTGGGAACATGTTTCCGCTGATGGTATATATGTAGTTAGTATTTCTTATGTACTGCTTTGTTATCTCATCCACAGCCTTAATCATTGGGATATGGAAATTACGAAAATCTTTATTCTTATCCTCTTTTGCAATCAGTTTCCAACGAATGACACATACAGCCGGCGACAAGAAATGTTCAGATTCCTCTCTACCCAATAGAATGATAGCTGCATTGGTTATCTTTCCGGCTCTTGTAATCTTTGCCTTGTTCAAGAAGGTTGCATCATCCCAACTCTCGATTTCCTTAGCTCTTCTCTCATGCCTTTCCGTATATTTTTCTCTTGCCATACGAATAGCATCAGGATCAAGATCGTCGATGGTAGCATCTTCTATAATATTGGCTGTCCAGTCGCCAAAGACTGCACTTGGTTCCGAAAGAATTCTTTGCATACGCTCTTGTGTCATCTCTACCAGAGAATCGGCAATACGCTGCCAAGCCTTTCTATGTGCATAGACAGGGCGGCGTGGCTGATGCTTGGGGATATGGATAATCCAAACAGTCTTGTGCGTATCATCTGTTATAAATTCTTCGATATGAAGACCTTCAGAAGAAAGGTTCACACATTGCTCCACCAACTTGAACGTCGCAGTCAATGGGGTTGCAGCAAAACCATTGAATGTCAATGCTGACAAATCTGTGCCAACGATATCCAAGGTCTGGTCTTTGACACCAATCACAAGTTCACCTCCCTCCATGTTAGCAATAGCCGACACGTAGGAAAGTACATCATTGCCCTCCTTGCCATTGAAGGAGTTCTTCAGATTTTTCATTTCCTTCCATTCGCATCTTGCGTTTTCTTCAGGATAGCGTTGGCGGATATATTGTTGTAACTCTTGCTCTGTCATACCTTTTTCTTATATTTTGATGTCATTAAAATGATAACGAAAGCTGTGGGTTTATGTTGTCTCCCTTCTTCTTTCTTGCCTTCTTTTCCTTCGGCTTGTTCTCACAGATGTGTTCCAAGCCGTGGGTCAGCGCCATGCACCAGTCTTTCTTCGCCTTTTGGGTTACTCGGGCTGGATACATGCTCATGGCAAGATGGCTCCAGTCGTAGTCGCCTTTTTCCAGCAGTTCCATGTTCTTCTCGCATTCCACTCGCCATGGGCGGCTGGCTGCAAGATGGAGCAATGGGGCGGCTGTCACCGGCACTCCGTCATCATGGTTAGGCACATAGCCTGCGGCAAGGATGCGGTTCAGCTCGTCCATCATGCCTTCCACCTGTTCCTGCTCGGCACGAATCTGCGACTCCTGTGTCTTGTCGTGGGCTGCAAGGGCGGCATTCAGACGAGTGCGCAACTGTTCCTGCTGTTCACGCAGACGGATGATAAGCTGCGGCAAGGTGTTCTTGCTGAGCTTTGGATAATACACCCAGTAGTCAACAGTGCCGTCTTCCGAAGCAAGGAGCCAGTAGATAGGTGCCTTGCGGCGGCTCTTGGTATAGCGCTTGAAGTGATAGTCAAAGAACCCGGTAGGCGATGCGAGGTAGGCTTGCAGACTCTTGCAGCCTATCAGCTGGCAGAGTTCATACTCCATATCGTCGGCACGGTCTGCCCAGAGCCAGTGCATCACCTCTCTCACGTGGCCTGCCAGACAGAGAGAGGAGTCGCTATTGTTGGTCAAGATGCCATCCGTAGGTACGTCGAGTTGAGCAGGGCAAGCTGCCTCACCCTGACTGACCACTGGCATAAATGGCAGAGCATCAAACACATCGCCAAACTCAGGAATAGCCTGTTCGCCCTTGGCGTATGCCGTGTTCCATCTGCCGAAAGCCATGCCCACCAATTCCATCACTATCTCCTGTGCCATCGTCTTCTTGTCTATCAAGTTCTGGTTGCTGGCTCCGTCTATCGACAACAGCTCCTCGTATGGGCGGCGAGCCTTATAGTCGTTTAAGGTCTGGCGAAATTCGCAGCCTCGGTCGATGTCAGCCAAGTCCATCCACAGGTCATCATTCTCTTTCACGAGTTCTTCATATCGGGTGTAATCAGCTGTCAGCTGCTCTTGCATCTTATCAAGACCTGCCTCGATGCCGCCCTTCAACTCCATCTGTGCTATCAAACCATGATATTCCAGGTTGGTCTCGTCCAAGCTGAACCATTTGCGCTTGATATCAATGATGGCGTTGACGATACGCTCGATATCGGATTGACGGGTGGCGTAGTCGGGCATGGGGAGGAGGTTCATATAACCAGATGGTTTATGTTGACCCGTATATAAGTTTATTGTATATTGGGATAATATTGAATTAACATATGAAAGAACTACAAAGCTATTGTTTCTTAATAGATTCGGAATCGTCTGTCCTTCAACTGTAAAAAAGAAACCTTTTTTCAAAACATGTGCATCTAAAATATCGCCACGTTTACCATATGCAACACCTTGCGATTTTCCTTGAAATTCCAAGCCTGTAGGTCTAAAGTTTGGATAAGTATATGCCAATAATCCATCTTTTTCCCACACGAAAGATTCGCCATAAGTTGTGTAAAAGAGAGAATAATTCCCTCCATTATATAGTAATCTATTATTTGAAGTGGAAGTCTCTTCAAAATAAAGCCTAAAATGGACATCTGCCACTAAAGCAAATCCTCTTTGTGGCATAAATCCACGCTGTCCCAAATTTTCTTTTTGGAAAAGATGCAATATATGATTATTAAAGCTATAGCCAATCACGGTATTCGGCAGATTATCAAACTCCACCGACTTAGCCACATAAATCCACTTCGCATCCTCACCTCTATTATATGTCCTTATCAATACAGAAAGATTCTCATCCTTTTCATCAGGTTCCACATCCTGCACATCCATAAACACGCCCTCCACATCAGAGCTTAATTTATTCAGCACCAACGTAGAAGTCTCAACACTTGCATCCAATACGCCCCAACCCGTATCAGCGCAAGCCGTAATAAAACCACAAAGGTTACGGCGGCGGAAAGCCTCGTAGCTCGACTTAATCATTACTGTACGGTCGAAAATTGCTCCCAATTTGCCTTCATCATCCAGCATTTCCTGCATACGATCGAAGAAAGCGCAAACCAGGTTTTTGCTCCAAGCAGGATAGTTATCGTTAAGATATTGCGAGGTATGCTCGCTCCCCTCACCGAACGGTGGGTTCATGACGATGCAATCGAATCGCTTCTGGCACAATTCGATAAAGGCGAAGCCACGGGTGGCATCTTCAGAAAAGAGCGCATTTTCGTAACCTTCTTCCTCACTCAGTCGGGAAGAAAGCTCTTGCAACGCAGTTTGCAGACGCTCTGCGATTTCCTCAAAAAACTCATCCTTATGGTGGCGCAGCTCTGTACGAACCTCATTGGCAGCCGCAATCTCAGCACGGCGCTCCTCAGAATCAAAGATATTGGCATTACGATTTTGGTTCACCTTACTCCAGTTCTTGCGCAGGTATTCGATATCATCGCTGATTTCCTTTTCCATCTTAAAGAGCAGACCAGCCTCGCCCACATATTTCATCTTATTCCAAATGGTGGTAAGCAGACGCTGCATCGGCTTGTCAAACTCATCCATCAAACCTTTGAGCAGACGCTTATTGCCAGGCATAGCCTCAGCCAACACCAAATTGCTTCGGGTTATCAAAGGACGCTCGGCTGCATCAAGGTTCATCTGGCTATAACTCTTCTGCGCACGGAGCCAAAGGCTGAGAGCGGCAATCTGCAAGGCACGAGGGTCAATCTCGCAACCATAGATATTATTCTCCAATATCAGCTTAGGCACCTCACGACGGAAACTCTCACGGGTATGTACCTCACGATATTTCTGAAGCAACGAAGGCTGATGATCCCAGGCATCCATATAGATATACTCATATACCTCGTAGAGATAAAGACCAAAGTGCATGGAACCACAGGTAGGATCAAGCGAAAGAATCTCGGTAGGCTCCTTCAGCTTGCGCTCCTCCAGCGGCTCACCAGGGCGACGAATCATATATCGGCATTGCTCCTCACCGATGCGGCTCTCACCACGGGTCATCTCATACCAAATACGGCCCAAGGAATTGTCGGTAAGGAAACGCACCACATACTCAGGCGTAAAGAACTGGTTGCGCACCGCCATCTCTCGGCTGTTGCGAGGCTTGCTGCTCGCTTCACGCATCTTTCTGCGCTCCTCCAAGGAATTGTAATCCTGGAACATCCATCCCAAGGTTTCGTCCTCTTTCCAGAAATTCACGGTCACAGCATTCTGCTCGTCAAACCAGGCAGAAAGCTGACTGTCGTTGATGAGTTCCAGGAGTTTCATCAATGTACTCTCATCAGGGAAAAGAAGACCAAATGGTGAAAAACGGTCGAAAACTGCCGGCAGTTCGATGCTCAGTTCATCGAACACGCTCAACAGATAACAGCGGTAACGCTCATAACGGCTTGCGCCTACATTTTGGGCGATACTATCATAAGCCATGAATCCTGCCGACTCATAGCCCCCACGAATACTCTCCATAATCAAGTCACGCTCCTCGCACATGCGAAGAGCGCAAAAACGGTTGAGCTGGGTAAAAGCCTGTTCAGCCACCAGCTGACCTACAGCCTGTCGCTCCTTGTCGGAATCAGAATCCGTATCAGGCAGAGCAGCCATCAGATGCTGCAAACGGTCGCGCAGCATACGGGCCGTATGCACAATGTCAGTATCCTGACTTGGCAACTGCTCCACACCAATGGTATGTCCATCCGCCCAGATGCCATACCACTGCTGCAACATTTCCGTTACGTTCTGCATCAGCAGGTTCTTGGCCGCCGATACAAAACGTTCTATTATCTTCTTTCCGTTTTGAGAAATCATATCGTTTTATTCTTTCAGAATAACTAAAAATTAGAAAATAAACTCTACTGGCGAATTATCGCCCACCTTGTCCAACAACTGTGTGAGTCGGTCGATGACCTCCTGCAATTCCGCACGAGAAGTAATCTTATGCTTGATACAGAGTTGAGTTGAGCTATACGAAGGAGAATAGAGATGCGTAGGCGTTCCCTTATCAGGATTGTCATCATTCCCTTCTGTGTTTTCACCTGCAGTTGATGACGTGACCGTCGTAACAGCAGGAGCGTTGGCAGCAGCCATCGTCTTGACACGCCCCTCAATAACTTCCACTGCGCCCATCGGCATATAGAATCCAGAAAACTTATTCAGCATATCACGCAAATTGTCGATAGAACTGCCACGACTCTCGATGGTCAATTCACCCAACAGCGTTTCTATCTGCGCACGTTGCTCTTCCTTCAACTTCTCCATTTCGGGATTCGCCAATATAGCCACACGCTTTTTATTAAGCTGTTCGTTGCTCTGTGTCTGGAATTCAAGACAAGCCTGCTGCAGATAAGCATCAAGCTGTGAGCTGAGCTCGGTGATGTCCGACACGATGTTAGGCAAATCAGGATTAGCCACATAACCATTATACACCTGTCGCACCTCATTCACCTGCTTGCGGAATCCATCAAGGATACCATTCGGAGCCAAATTATCAGCCTCGTCCATCAGTTTTTCCATGTGAAGGAAACGATCCAGGAAGCCAGCCTGTTCGTTACACTTGACGAGTTCCATCGCATAACGGAACGCCTTCTCGCATTCCTTGTCCTTACCCAGCAAATAGGCAGCTTCTCCGCCCTCACTATCCAAGATACGATTGCCATAGACAATTGCCTTGTTCAGCTGATGCAATCCTGCCAAATGCAGATGTTCGAAGTGAGGCACCAACTTATTCCACTTAGTCATCAGATACTTGATACGCTTGTTGGCAGCCTGTGCAATCTGATCCTTGACAGGAGCTGTGCGTGGAGCCCCCAATACGCCCATCAGTATCTTTGCCGCATTCAGCAGTTCAGGAACCGTTAAAGTTCCATCTGTATTGAGAGAAATACTTATCTTTCCAAAAGCATTGTTATTGCCCATGGCAGCCACTGCCGACTCACCAAACACGGTGATGTCCTTGCCCGATACACGAAGCTGTATGCTTCCAGCCTTCAGCATCAGGGCAACCAGATAGCGGATGGTATCCTTTGCCCAGCCATACGGAATGCTTTCGAAATGGGTCATCAGTTCCTGTCCCGTAGCCTCAGAACGAGACGCCACAAAATCCTTTATCTCCATCAAAGCCGGATGAGCAGCATCTATCGTTCCATCGTTCTTCTTGATGATCTTGAACGGATTGAGCGAATCGGGAATGGTGGTAACATCACCATACGAAGCAAGCTTGTTCACGCAATCACTCTTCATATTGGCAGAAGCCAACGGATATTTCTCAAACACCTTTTCGGCAATTCCCTTCAAGGCAACCGTCTTATAGGTATCGGCATTCACCTGCTGTGGAGAACCGCGGAAGATGATTTCGCTGTTGGCCTGTGCCTCTCGGAGCGCATGGCGCAACTGCAGTTTCTTCTCCTCTGCCATATCACCCTGTGCACGGAGATAAGCCTGTATTTCCTTGTTGGTCTCGTTTTGATGGCGGTTGCGGATGTTCTGGCATTTCACAATCTCCTGCAGCAGAGCCTCCTTGTCTTTATTAAGCGTACAGAGCCAATAGAGGGTACGCATATTTTCCTGTCGGGTACTCTCAGTAAGCAACTGCTGGCGAGTCTCCTCAAAATGCGCACCATTGACAAAACGCACGTTCATCTTCAAACTAGTTGTGTTATAGATGGTGTAAGGACGGTTGCGTTCTGTCAGTTCCACACCTGCGGTGATTGTCTTGCTCGCATACACATTCACAGCAGGAGCAGGAGTCAGCAAGTCTTTCAGCATATCCTGCATCACCTCGGCTTTCTCTACTTCACGAGGCACAATCTTACCACGTTCCTCACGGATGCCCAAGATGGCATTGGTCATAAACTGGTATTTGCCTTCCACCTCCTGCAAGGTAAGCTCGTTGGAACCCGAAATCTCGTCAATAATCTCACGCACACGGTTGCGGTCGAGCGTTTCGCTCACCTTGTTGTTCAACAACGCACAGATATTGTCGAAAGACAGATTGAAGTCGTCAAGCAACTGCATCACGGCGATGGTCTTACAGATGCGCACAGCCAGTTCATTGCCTGTGTACATACGTACTGCCTTATCAGCAGCCAGGACGATTTCCTTGGCTGAGTTCTTCTGCATATCAGATGACAACACATCATAGAAGTATTCCGGACCCGCCAGCTGTCCGATGGTAGCATCAGCCAAGTGATTGTCCACCAAGATGTCTCGTATCAAACGGATAACAGAACGGAGACCTACACCACCCGTGCGACTTGCCAGCTTCTGCAAGAGCGAAAGCAGGATATCGATATGCACCGGGAGGAACGGATAGAGATCGGCAAACGACTGCTCTGTAAGCACCTGATTATAGATGCTACGCTGCTGCACAGCCAAATGGGTATTATTCTTCAAGATGCCTTCGTTTTGATTGAAGAGCTTAACCAGGAATTCCTTGCCCTCCTGCGACTTGCCCAACAGACGCTTGGTGATAATTTCCTTGATGTCGTTAGCCTCAATATCCACCTTGATAGGGAAACGGTCGTTCAAACGGAATAACTCATTGGAATTGAGTTGCGCCTGTCGATTATCCTCCGTAAGAGTCTGCTGTGCTGTAGCAATCACCCACACATTTCCACGGAACTCATCCTTGAAAATCTGCATCATGCCCTGCACATTGAGAATCAGCTCTACATTGGAAGCCACATACTGTCCTACCTCATCCAAGACAAAGATTACCTTATCCTTTCCCGTTTTTTCCTTGATCAGCTGATAAAGACGCTTGAAACGTTCCTTCTCGTTCAAGGCGCTGTTCATCTTGATGTTCTTGAAGCTGGCGCTATCAGGGAAATAGGCAGGCAAGAGCCTTGGCGCAAGACTTGCCGCAATCATATTCGCAGCCAAGTCGTTGCACTGTTCCACTTCCCAGTCCTTGTGCTTCTCTTCCTTCACGATGCGGCAGAATTCCTCATATTTTCCCTCGCTGTGAAGCATATCTACGAAGCACATCACCTTCTGGTCAGTACACTTGGTGATGTTCAACTGTTTCAAAGTCTCATAATACACAATATCACTGACCGTTGAAATATTGCCGGCAACCGACTGAGTACTGAGGTCAATCATCACAACCAGCGGATTATGGCGATTGATGATGGCATGGTGCAAGGCTGTGATAGTTGTATCATGAATGCGACTCAACAACTTATCACCAAAAGTAACGCCATCAATCATCAGGCTCTTATCAAACGACAAGCCCAGATATTTGGCAAAGGAACTCTTACCAGAACCATAGAAGCCTGAGACCCAGATACCGATCTCCTTACTTGAATTATCAAAAGCCGACTGTAAATCGAGAAGCACGTCCTCATAGTTCTTGTGCAGTTTGTCCGTAACGACATACTCCCGAATTTCATGGTCTAAATCTTCCGTGGTATTGGCACCAAAGGTGACAACACTCTCTATCTTACGGTTGAGCTGTTTGGAAGGATCGAATAATTCCTGTATCTTATGCATAACTGATTATCTTTAGAAGTTAATGGAACGGTAATTTCCGTCCTGGTTATAAATGCCGAGGAAAGAACGGGCAGTGCCTTGCGTTTCTCCCGGATAAAGCACCAACATTGGAATCTGAATCTGGTTGTAGATATTGTTCTCTACAGCGCCAATCATATAGAAAGGATGAAGCATCTCCACATCCCGGATAACCAAGAGCGGATTTTCTTCTTCAGCCAACAGTTGGTCCTGCTTCTCCAACAGAGCTTTCTCTATATACCTGTCGTTCACAATGGCCTGTTTGATGCTATTATAGAGTTCTGGCTCTTCTACATCGGGATCGGTCCAAATATCCAGATAGTCATTCGTATTGATAAACCTATCAATGACTAGCCCCATAGAAAACTCATGGGCATGAAATCCCATGTATTCCGCCTTTGGTTTCAGAAACGAGTCAATCAATCCTCTAACCACGAAGGCATCCTCGGGCTGATATACCATATACACAATAGGGCTGTAGCCAGTAGGCGACAACTTGCTTGGCGACTTCAGGTAATCCAAAGCCCTTTCTATCTTATTCTCATAATGTAGCATCAATAAATTCCTCCATTGTTTGATAGTTCCACGAAATGGTGAGCAATTCGCCCGAGCACTGGGCAATATAGCCACCCTTGATATTCATATCCATGATGCGCTGCAACAGGCTGTACCTATCCAAGCCGAAGAGTTGCCAATCCTCATGATTCCAAATTGCCATATCTGAAAGACCTGCGAAATGAAGTTCATGCATGAGATAAAGCAAGGTGAAACAGGATATTTCATAGGGTAAAATGTTTCCATTGCGAGCAATCATGTCGAAATCAGCTAACACGGTCTTGATACTGGATGTTTGCTTCTTTTGTACACTTTCACCCCATTTTGCCTTTCCTTCATCTACTATGTTTTTGACAAAAACTGCAATCTGCTGCAATTCCACTTTTTGAACCAGACTGGTACGTAGTACATTCAACTCATTTACGATGAAATCATATACCACCGCATTTTCTCTAACACAATAAAGCATCAGCAACTGTTTGAATTGAGACAGCAGCAATCCTTTTTTGCGAATCTCACTTAGCCATAATACCACTTGAGGATTTTGCTGCATAAAACGAGGATAGAAAACACGCTTAACAATATCCATGCTGCGCATATCAGAGCACTTGCTTAACAAGTTCTGCTCATGAACATATTTGGCAAGGGAATCCTTTGTCGTATGTTCGTCGCATACAGACAGCAACGTCAGCGTTTCCTCTATCAAGCCGCAGCCTTTACCCAATGCAATCGTATATTTCGTATTCCTTGTCATTGCATATATGGGAATGATTTGACATTCTCCTGAAACGAATATCTATAATGAGAGGCACACAGACGCAAGAGATTGTCGATTTCATCTTGCCGATAAGCTCCAATAGGAACAGTTGTAAAGCAATGGTCTGTCGCAATAGTATCCATACTCTGCAGATAAACATCCGCATCGTCACCAAGACTTGCAACATCCATTTTTTCTTTTTTCAGATAGTCCATTATCATCCTTTCTATCTGTGCCGGTAGCTTAAAGAGATAAAAGACGCCACCCAAGAACATGCCGTGAGCTTTGCGCATCAGTTCCATCACTAGATTATAATAGGCGATATTACCAGATTTTGGGAAAATGTAATTCATCATCTCAGATGCGCCACTTTGATCTACGCCTTCCCAAAATCCAGCTTTTACGCCAGCCTTATATACAGCCATGCGCATTTTGATTATATCATAGATATTCTGTTCTGTCATGCTAGTATTTTTTGATTATAAACGCAAATATAAGAATTATATCTGAAACAGCACCATTTTACCAGCATTTTATATGAAAGTTTAACGTTAGTGGGGTCGTACGACCAAGAGGTACATAGTTGTACAACCAAGAGGTGTATTGTCGTACGATTAGAAGACATTACCACTAGGCTCACCCTAAAAGGAATACTCCTGCACTTCAGAAGTTATATCATTACCCCCAAAAAGATATACGCTTGCATCCAAGAAAAATATTTACTTGTACTCTAAAATATATGTACTTGTACTCAGAAAGAAGAATTGCGCCTAATAAAGGGTTATTCTCGTTTCCTTAAGGGAAAATATTTTTTTCCTTAAGGGAAAATTTTTATTTCCTTAAGGGAAAGTATATTTTTCCTTAAGGATACTGTTTCATAGGGGTTTTGACAAAAAAACGGGTGCATTCCGCTTTTTTGACGAAATGCACCCATCTATATTTATTAATGTATATAATACCAGGATTATTCTACATCATTGTTATGATCCAAAGAATCGTTGAAATCCTTAGGAGCCTGCTCCTCATTACGATGCTCGTAACGACGTGGCTGACGAGCTGGACGCTCACCACGACCCTCATGACGACCACGACGCTCACCGCGCTCTGGACGTGGACGACGCTCACGCTCCACGTAACCCTCAGGTTTCTCCATCAACACACGGTGAGAGAGTTTGTACTTGCCAGTCTTAGGATCAATCTCCATCAACTTCACCTTGATCTTGTCGCCTTCCTTGATGCCAGCCTCTTCAACTGTCTCAAGACGCTTCCAATCGATCTCAGAGATGTGGAGCAAACCATCCTTACCTGGGAGAATTTCTACGAAGCAACCGTAAGGCATGATAGAACGAACAGTACCCTCGTAAACCTCACCAACCTCAGGAACAGCTACGATAGCCTTGATCTTAGCCAAAGCAGCATCGATAGAATCCTTGTTAGGAGCAGATACCTGTACGTGACCCTTACCATCAGTCTCCTCGATAGTGATAGTAGCACCAGTATCCTCCTGCATCTGCTGGATAATCTTACCACCAGGGCCGATGACAGCACCGATGAACTCCTTAGGAATATCGAATGCTACGATACGTGGAACCTGAGGCTTCATCTCAGCACGTGGCTCAGAGATAGTCTCCATCATACAGTTGAGGATGTGCTCACGACCAGCCTTAGCCTGCATCAAAGCCTCCTCGAGAATCTCGAAGCTCAAACCGTCGCACTTGATATCCATCTGTGTAGCGGTCAAACCATCGCGGGTACCTGTGGTCTTGAAGTCCATATCACCCAAGTGGTCCTCATCACCGAGGATATCACTGAGGATAGCGTACTTGTCCTCACCTGGGTTCTTGATAAGACCCATAGCGATACCAGAAACTGGCTTCTTCATAGGAACACCTGCATCCATCAGGGCGAGAGTACCGGCACAAACAGTAGCCATAGAAGAAGAACCGTTAGACTCCAGGATCTGGCTTACCAAACGTACTGTGTAAGGGAAGTCAGCAGGAATCTGACCCTTCAAACCACGCCATGCCAAGTGACCGTGACCAATCTCACGACGGCCTACGCCGCGCTGAGCCTTAGCCTCACCTGTAGAGAATGGAGGGAAGTTATAGTGAAGGAGGAAGCGCTGGTAGCTCTTCTCGAGCACACCGTCGATAAGCTTCTCGTCCATCTTTGTACCAAGAGTACAAGTAGAGAGAGACATAGTCTCACCACGCTGGAAGATAGCGCTTCCGTGAGGCATTGGGAGTGGAGACACCTCGCACCAGATAGGGCGGATATCTGTAGTAGCACGACCATCAAGACGCAAGCCCTCATCGAGGATGCAACGACGCATAGCATCGCGCATTACGTCATCATAGTAGCGGGTAGCCTCAGCGTGCTTCTCCTCCAAGTCTTCCTCAGAGAGATCGGTATGAGCTGCGTCATACTTCTCAAGGAAGTCTGCCAAAACCTTGTCGAAAGCATCCTGACGAGCATGCTTCTCCAAAGCCTGGTGGTTGATATCATAAGCAGGCTTGTAAAGCTCAGACTTGATCTGCTCACGGAGTTCCTCGTCGTTGATCTCATGATCATACTCACGCTTCACGTCAGTACCCTTCTCCTTAGCCAACTCATACTGGAGCTCGCACATAGGCTTGATAGCCTCGGCAGCAGCCTTGAGGGCGCCGATCAGATCCTGCTCAGCAACTTCCTTCATCTCACCTTCCACCATCATGATGTTCTCCTTGGTAGCACCAACCATGATATCCATGTCAGCCTCTTCCATCTGCTGGAATGTAGGGTTAACAACATACTCACCATTGATACGAGCTACACGGACCTCAGAGATGTAGTGCTCGAAAGGAATATCTGAACAAGCCATGGCAGCTGAAGCAGCGAAACCTGCAAGGGCATCTGGCTGGTCAACACCATCGGCTGAGAGCAACATTACCTGTACGTAAACTTCTGCATGGTAGTTAGAAGGGAAAAGTGGACGCAAAGCACGGTCCACAAGGCGAGAGGTAAGGATCTCCTCGTCGCTAGCCTTGCCTTCGCGCTTGGTGAAACCACCAGGGAAACGGCCAGCAGCACTGTACTGCTCACGATAATCTACTTGCAAAGGCATGAAATCTGTACCCGGAACTGCATCCTTTGCTGCACAAACAGTTGCGAGAAGCACTGTGTTACCCATGCGGAGAACCGCAGCACCATCAGCCTGTTTTGCAACTTTTCCGGTCTCAATTGTGATGGTTCTTCCATCAGGCAACTGAACACTTTTTGTAATTACGTTCATCTAATTATTAAAACTTATTGTTTTGTCTAACATCTAATATCTAAAACGGTGCAAAGATACCTCTTTAATAATTAATAAACGAATATTTGGGCAACTATTTTCTACTTTTTTAATAATTTTATCTATCTAAGGTGCATTATTCCCGATTTTATTACTACCTTTGCAGTCGATAATTTCGCAAAATACTAAAATTCATGAAGATATCTAGAATCTATTCAGCGGCAGTGATTATGGTAGCTGCGCTGGCTCTCACTTCTTGTAACAACAAGAAATTTCATATCAACGGTAATATTACCGAGGCTCAGGACTCTATGCTCTACCTGGAGAACCTCAGCCTGAATGGTCCGGTGAAGATTGACTCGGTGAAACTGGGTGAAGATGGATCCTTCGCTTTCGAAGAGAATGCGATGGACAGCATCACTCCAGAATTCTACCGTCTCCGCATTGCCAACCAGAGCATCAACCTCAGTATCGACTCAACCGAGACCGTCAACGTGAAGGCAGCTTATCCTCAGATGAGCTACAAGTACGAGGTGGAAGGCTCAGAGAACTGCAGCAAGATCAAGGAACTTTCGCTCAAGCAGATGACTCTGCAGAGCAACATCAATGGCATCATCAAGAGCCCTAACATCGGGGTAGATTCCATGGATGTCATCGTGGCTCGCATGCTGGCTGCATACAAGCAGGATGTAAAGACCAACTACATTTTCAAGGAGCCGATGAAGGCTTCCTCTTACTATGCACTCTTCCAGACTATCCAGTTGGGCAACACCAACTCACTCATCTTCAACCCTCGCAACAACAAGGATGACGTGAAAGTATTCGCTGCCGTAGCTACAAGCTGGGATACTTACTATCCAGGCGCAGAGCGTGGCAAGAACCTGCACAACATCGCCATCGAGGGCATGAAGGATATCCGTATCATTGACAGGCAGCGTGCACAGCAGCAGATTGAGGCAAGCAAGGTGAGCGTAAACGGATGCATAGAAATTGCCCTGCAGGACAACAAGGGACAGGTTCGCCGCCTCTCTGACCTCACCGGCAAGGTGGTATTGCTCGATTTCCATATCTTCGCCAGCAACGAGAGCACCAAGCGCATCATGATGCTCCGTGAGCTATACAACAAGTATCATGCTGCCGGACTGGAAATCTATCAGGTTTCCGTAGATCCAGATGAGCACTTCTGGAAAACATCTACCGCTGCCCTTCCATGGATCTGCGTACGTGAAGAGAACGGCATCCAGGGAACAAGTCTCCAGCTCTACAACGTGCAGAGCATCCCTACCTTCTTCCTCATCGACAGAAGCAATACTCTGAGAGCCCGCGACATACAGATCAAGGACATTGATGCAGCCATCAAGAACCTTCTTTAATACGAGCTTTCATACAACAAACAAGTCGGAAGTCTGGACTTTTCTCCAGACTTCCGGCTCCTATTATCCAATACGAGCTACAATAGATTAACAGCAACTATAAATTTTAAGCACTAAAAAATGAACAAGAAACTTTTAGCTTTCGCAGCATTGGCTCTCGTAACAGCAGGAGCAAACGCTAAAGTAAAGTTGCCACACATCCTGGGTGACAACATGATTATCCAACAAGATTCAGAAGCCAACCTCTGGGGTTGGGACAAGCCTGGTACTCTGGTAGAGGTAAGCACCTCATGGTCGCAGCAGAAATATTCTGCAAAGACCGGAAAGGATGGCAAGTGGGCTGTCAAGGTACAGACTCCAAAAGCTAGCTACACTCCACTCTCCATTACCTTCGATGATGGCGAAAAGACTACCCTCAATAATATATTGGCCGGTGAAGTATGGGTCTGCGCCGGACAGAGCAATATGGAGATGCCGGTGAAAGGTTTCGGCAACTGCCCTGTAAAAGGCTACAACAAGGCTGTATTGGAAGCCAACCGATATAAAGGTGTACACTACGTGAAGATTCCTAGCGTGATGAGCAGCAAGCCACTCGATGACGCCAACTGCGAATGGAAGGAGATTAATCCGGAAACCGTGGGCGATGCATCTGCCACCGGATATTTCTTTGCCCAGGTAGTAAACAAGGCTCTCGATGTGCCTGTAGGTCTAGTTATGGCAAACAAGGGCGGAAGCCGAGTAGAAAGCTGGCTCGATCGTGACTATCTGAAAAAGAACACGAAAGAAGACCTCGACTCCCTCAAGATGACGAAGAATCCTAAGTTCAAGTGGGACTTCCTCTACCCTCTTCTCTGGGGCAACGGAACCTTCCATCCTATCCTCAACTATAGCGTGAAGGGAATCCTCTTCTATCAAGGCTGTTCCAACGTGGGCGACCCGGCAGGTCAATACACACAGCGTCTTGCCGACCTCGTAGCCCAGTGGCGTAGAGACTTCAAGCAGGGCGAACTGCCATTCTATTTCGTGCAGATTGCACCTTATCATAATGGCGATGTGAATGGTGATGCAGGTCCAAGACTTCGCGAGCAGCAGTTTAATGCAGCCAAGATCATCCCGAACAGTGGCATCGTCTGCACCGAAGATCTGGTTTATCCATACGAGGTAGAGCAGATTCACCCATGCCAGAAGCAGCCTGTAGGTGAGCGTCTGGCTCTTCAGGCACTCAGCAAGACCTACGGTATGAAGGGACTCTTCTGCGAGAGTATGACTTTCAAGGAGATGAAGATTGTTGGCGACACTGTGAAGGTTCACTTCGACAACACCTACGGAGCCTATAACCGCTTTGAAGGCATCAAGGGCTTTGAGGTAGCCGGCGAAGACAAGGTGTTCCATCCTGCCACAGCCAAGCATTTCTGGCAGGAAGGCAACGACGGATGGAACGAGTGCATCGTCGTAACCAGCCCTAAAGTCAAGAAGCCTGTAGCTCTGCGCTACTGCTTCCGCAACTTCCAGCTCGGCAACATGGCGAATGCAGGCGGTCTGCCTCTCTTCCCATTCCGAACAGACAATTGGTAATTAATAACATAGCGGTCGATCTTTGTGAAATCCAAAGACCGACCGCTCTTTAACATATATATTATGAGTCACGTTTTAGACAAATTCAAGTTTTGCCCGGTTTGCGGCTCTCAACATTTCGAGATCAACAACTTTAAGAGTAAAAAATGCAAGGACTGTGGATTCACCTATTATCTGAATCCCAGCAGCGCCACAGTAGCCTTCATTCTCAACGAGAAAGAAGAACTTCTGGTGGTTCGCAGAAAAAACGAGCCAGCCAAAGGCACCCTCGACTTGCCGGGCGGATTCGTAGATATGGATGAAACCGGTGAAGAAGGCGTGGCTAGAGAAGTAAAGGAAGAAACGGGTCTGGAAGTAATCGGGGTGAACTATCAGTTCAGCATCCCTAACCTCTATCTCTATTCCGACTTCCTGGTTCATACCCTGGATATGTTCTATGTGGTAAAGGTGAAAGATCTCTCTCATGTGGAGGCGATGGACGATGCCGAGGAGTCATACTGGATTCCTCTCAGCAACCTCCATCCCGAAGAATTCGGATTAGGATCAATAAGACAGGGAGTGGTCAAATTTCTTGCAAAACACAAGACGAAAGAATGAAAATACGCCCCAAAACATTTAAAAAACCCAAAAAATCACTATATAATAAGGTATAAGCAAAAAGTTTATTTACTTTTGCAGACCAAAAGAAATTGTGTAGAAGCGTATGCAAGAAAATTTAGTAATCGTCGAGAGCCCTGCAAAGGCCAAGAAAATCGAAGAGTTTTTAGGTAAAGACTTCAAGGTGATGTCTTCTTACGGTCATATCCGTGACCTCAAGAAGAAGGAACTCAGTATAGACGAGAAGACCATGGAACCTTGTTATGAGATTCCAGAGGAAAAGAAAAAGCTCGTCACAGAATTGAAATCAACAGCGAAGCAAGCTAAGAAGATTTGGTTAGCATCCGATGAGGACCGCGAGGGAGAGGCCATCAGCTGGCACCTTTGCGAAGTACTCGGACTGGATGAAGCGAAGACAAGCCGTATCGTCTTCCATGAAATTACCAAACCTGCCATCTTAGACGCTATTGAGCACCCACGCCATTTGGACATGAACTTGGTGAATGCCCAGCAGGCACGTCGTGTGCTCGACCGCATCGTGGGCTTCAAGCTCTCTCCTGTATTGTGGAGAAAGGTGAAACCAGCCCTCTCTGCCGGTCGTGTACAGAGTGTTGCCGTACGCCTCATCGTGGAGCGTGAGCGTGAAGTCCAGAAGTTCAAGAGCGAACCATACTATCGTGTCAACGCCGTATTCGCCCTGATCAGCGAGAATGGCGCAGCCACAGAGGTAAAGGCAGAGCTCGATCACCGTTTCAAGACCCATGAAGAGGTAGAAGCCTTCCTGGAGAAGTGCAAGGATGCCAAGTTCACCGTAGAGGCTGTCACCAAGAAACCACTGAAGCGTACACCAGCGCCTCCTTTCACCACCTCAACCCTGCAGCAGGAAGCAGCCCGCAAGCTCGGCTTCACCGTAAGCCAGACCATGATGGTGGCTCAGCGCCTGTACGAGAGTGGACGCATCACCTACATGCGTACCGACAGTGTGAACCTCTCTACCCTCTGCAGCAATGCCAGCAAGGATGAGATCATCAAGGAGTACGGCAAGGAATACAGCAAGCCACGTGCCTATCACACCAACTCCAAGGGGGCACAGGAGGCTCACGAGGCCATCCGACCTACCTACATGAGCGAGACAAGCATCGATGGCACCAGCCAGGAGAAGCGTCTTTACGACCTGATTTGGAAACGTACCATCGCTTCACAGATGGAGGATGCACAGTTGGAGAAGACTACCATCAATATCAGCATCGACAACACCAGCGAGAAGTTTCTTGCCAATGGTGAGGTTGTAGTATTCGATGGTTTCCTCAAGGTATATCGTGAATCTACCGATGAGGATGAGAACGTAGAAGATTCAACCCATCTCCTGCCAGCCATGAAGAAAGGCGATGAGTTGCAGCGCCGTGAAATCATCGCCACAGAGAAATTCTCTCTGGCACCAGCAAGATACACCGAAGCAAGTCTGGTGAAGAAGCTGGAAGACCTCGGCATTGGCCGTCCATCTACCTATGCTCCTACCATCAGCACCATCCAACAGCGTGAATACGTTGTGAAGGGCGACAAGCAGGGCGAGGAGCGTACCTACACCATAGATACGCTGAAGGGTATCATGATTACCCAGAAGACCAAGAAGGAACAGGCTGGCTCGGAGAAGGGCAAGCTTCTCCCTACCGATATCGGAATCGTGGTAAACGACTTCCTGATGGCCAACTTCCCTAACATCATGGACTATAACTTTACGGCCAATGTAGAGCAGAAGTTTGATGATATCGCCGAGGGAAAGACCGAGTGGACCAAATGGATGAAGGACTTCGACAAGCGTTTCGAACCGGAAGTGAAGGGCGTGATGGAAGCACGCAGCGAGCACAAGGCCGGTGAGCGTGAACTGGGCAAGGACCCAAAGAGCGGGCGCCCTGTATTCGTAAAGATCGGAAGATTCGGTCCAGTGGTTCAAATTGGTACCGCCGAAGACGAGGACAAGCCACAGTTTGCCCAGTTGCCTGCCGACAAGAGCATTGAGACCATCACTCTGGAGGAAGCATTGGAACTCTTCAAGCTGCCTCGCCAGGTTGGTGAGTTCGAAGGCACTACCGTAACCATCGGAAGCGGCCGTTTCGGTCCATACGTACTCCATGACCGTAAGTATGTATCCATTCCTAAGGAAATCGACCCAATGACCATCACCCTGGAACAGGCAGTGAAACTTATCAACGAAAAACGCTCTAACGAGCAGAAACGCCATATCAAGACTTTTGAGGAAGACAACAAGCTGGAGCTCCTGAACGGGCGCTATGGTCCTTACATCGCATTCGATGGCAAGAACTATCGCATTCCAAAGGCAAAGCAGGAGAACGTAGAGTCACTCAGCTACGAGGAGTGCATGACCATCATCAAGGAAGCACCAGAACCAAAGGCAAGAGGCAGAAGAAGTAAAAAAGAATAAAATGAAGTCTATCATCATCATTGGATATATGGGAGCCGGCAAGACTACTGTCGGTAAAGCCCTCGCCAAAGAGCTTGGCGTGATGTTCTACGACCTCGATTGGTACATCGAGAGCCGTATGCGCAAAACCGTGAAGCAGATCTTTGACGAAGTAGGAGAAGAGGGATTCCGCCAGATAGAGCATAACATGCTACACGAGGTGGCGGAGTTTGAAAACGTAGTGGTTAGCTGTGGCGGAGGAACACCCTGTTTCTTCGACAACATGGAGTATATGAACCAGTCGGGCAACACCATCTACCTCAAGGCAACGCCAGAAACCCTCTATGCTCACCTCAAGATGGGCAAGGGCGTACGCCCCCTGCTGCTCAACAAGACTCCGGAGGAAGTACAGGTATTCATCCGCGAGCAGCTGAAGCAGCGCGAGCCTTTCTATGAGAAGGCAAAACATATCATAGACATCAATGTGATGGACAACTTAGATAAAGTAAACGAAACGGTACAGGAGGTTCGTAGCCTGCTGAACGTATAAAGATAAAAGGTAAGCCACCTCAAGACAAGAGACGGCTTACCTTTCTACGATTTATCATAAACAGAAAATATCATAAAACAAACTTTTTAGCAAGACCAAGAACAGAAAATGAAGAAATGGACTATTGAAGACTCGAAGGAGCTCTACAACATTGGTGGTTGGGGCACTTCTTACTTTGGCATCAACGACAAGGGTGATGTCTATGTAACTCCATGCAAGGACAATACGCAGATAGACCTGCGCGACATCATGGACGAGTTGGCATTACGAGACATCAACGCTCCCGTACTGCTCCGTTTCCCAGACATACTCGACAACCGCATCGAGAAGACAGCCAGCTGTTTTCAGAAGGCCAAGGAGGAATATGGTTACAAGGGGGAAAACTTTGTCATCTATCCTATCAAGGTGAACCAGATGCAGCCGGTTGTAGAGGAGATTATCTCTCATGGAAAGAAGTTCAACCTGGGACTGGAAGCCGGTTCCAAGCCTGAGCTTCATGCCGTTATCGCCGTACAGGCACAGAGCGACTCACTCATCATCTGCAACGGTTACAAGGACGAGAGCTACATCGAACTTGCCTTGCTCGCACAGAAGATGGGTAAGCGCATCTTCATCGTGGTAGAAAAGCTCAACGAGCTGGATATCATCGCCAAGGTGGCAAGCAAGCTCAACGTGAAGCCAAACATCGGTATCCGCATCAAGCTCGCTTCTTCAGGCTCTGGAAAATGGGCTGAGAGCGGTGGTGATGCTTCGAAGTTCGGTTTGACAAGTGCCGAACTGCTCACCGCCCTCAACAAGATTGAGGAGATGGGATTCCACGACTGCCTGCGCCTCATCCACTTCCACATCGGAAGCCAGATTACCAAAATCCGCCGCATCCAGACGGCTCTCCGTGAGGCAGCACAGTTCTACATCAACCTCCACAAGATGGGCTACAATGTAGATTTCGTAGATTGTGGCGGTGGTCTTGGCGTAGATTACGACGGCACCCGTTCTGCCAGCAGCGAAAGCTCTGTAAACTACTCTATCCAGGAGTATGTAAACGACTGTGTCTATACCTTCGTTGATGCAGCCAACAAGAACAATATCGAGCATCCTAACCTCATCACCGAGAGTGGCCGCTCGCTCTCTGCCCACCACTCCGTATTGGTGATTGATGTCTTGGAGACTGCTTCCCTGCCGGAAATGCCAGAGGAGTTTGAAGCAAAGGAGACTGACCACCAGCTAGTGAAGGATCTCTATGAGATATGGGACAACCTGAATCCTCGCAACATGCTGGAAGACTGGCACGATGCCGAGCAGATTCGCGATGAGGCATTGCAGCTCTTCTCTCATGGTATCGTAGATTTGAAGACCCGTGCCGAGATTGAGGCGATGTACTGGAGCGTGTGCCACGAGATCAACAACCTTGCCAAGCACATGAAGCATGTGCCTGAGGAGCTAAGAGGACTGGACAAGATTCTTGCCGACAAGTATTTCTGCAACTTCTCATTGTTCCAGAGTCTGCCAGACAGTTGGGCCATCGACCAGCTCTTCCCTATCATGCCTATCCAGCGCTTGGACGAGCGTCCAACCCGCAACGCTACCTTGCAGGACATCACCTGCGACAGCGACGGAAAGATAGCCAACTTCGTAACCGATGGCCATATCGGCAACGTTCTCCCACTTCATCCCTTGAAGAAAAACGAGCCATACTATCTCGGTGTATTCCTTGTAGGTGCCTATCAGGAGATTCTGGGCGACATGCACAATCTTTTCGGCGACACCAATGCAGCCCACATCTCAGTAAAGGATGGCAAGTACTGCATCGACCAGATATTCGATGGCGAGACCGTAGAGGAGGTTCTGGATTACGTACAGTACAATCCAAAGAAGCTCGTCCGCCAGTTGGAGCAGTGGGTAACCAAGAGTGTGAAGGAAGGCAAGATTTCACTCGATGAGGGTAAGGAATTCCTGGGCACCTATCGCAATGGTCTCTTCGGATACACTTATCTTCAGTAAACATTCAACATAAGATAAAATGGAAAAAGTAACAGTAGTAAAGGTAGGCGGTGCCATCGTTGAAGACAGCGAGCAGCTGGCACAGCTCTTGAAGGATTTTGCAGCCATTTCCGGCAAGAAAGTATTGGTACATGGCGGTGGCCGCCGTGCCACCAAGGTAGCCGCAGCCCTCGGCATCGAGAGTAAGATGGTAAACGGCCGTCGCATCACCGATGCAGACATGCTGGAAGTGGTTACCATGGTGTATGGCGGTTTGGTAAACAAGAATCTGGTTGCCAAGCTTCAGGCTAACGGCGTGAATGCCCTCGGTTTGACAGGTGCTGATATGGATGTAATCCACAGTCACAAACGCCCATTGAAGGACGGCATTGACTTCGGGTTCGTAGGCGATGTAGAGCGTGCCAACGGCAAGATGCTCCAGACCCTGATTAACGAAGGCATCACCCCAGTGATGGCTCCGCTGACCCACGACGGCAAGGGCAATATCCTCAATACCAATGCCGACACCATCGCAAGCGAGACAGCCAAGGCTCTGGCTCCTTACTACGACGTGACATTGATATATAGTTTTGAAAAGAAAGGCGTGCTCAGCAATCCTGAGGATGACGACTGCGTGATTCCAGTGATTACTCATGCCGATTTTGAGAGATATAAAGCAGACGGTACCGTAGCAGGCGGCATGATTCCAAAGCTGGAGAATGCCCTTGCAGCCATCGATGCAGGCGTGAAAGAGGTGATTATCACCCTTGCTACCGCCATCGACGGAAAGCACGGAACTGTTATTAAGAGTTAAAAACAGAAATAATTCAGAGTTGCTTGTAACTTTCTTACAGGTGAGTCGTCATTAATTATAGAGGGATGAAAAAAATCAGTTTCCAAAACGATGTTTTGCCACTGAAGAATAAACTCTTCAGGCTGGCCCTTCGCATTACTCTCAACCGGGAGGAAGCGGAGGACGTTGTGCAGGATACCATGATTAAAGTCTGGAATGCCCGCGACAGATGGCAGGAGCTCGACTCCATCGAGGCCTACAGCCTCACCATCGCCCGCAACCTCTCGCTCGACCGCATCAAGAAGATGGACAATCAGAATGATTCGCTGGAAGAGCAGACCACGGAAAGGCTCGACGAGACATCATCCACTCCTTCCGAACGAATGATTCAGAAAGACAAGCTGAACATCGTAAGGAACATCATTAATGAGTTGCCCGAGAAGCAGCGCAGCTGTCTGCAACTTCGAGACATCGAAGGAAAATCCTATAAGGAAATAGCAGACATCCTCAGCATCACCGAAGACCAGGTCAAGGTGAATATCTTCAGGGCTCGACAAACAGTAAAACAAAGATTTCAACAATTCGACAGTTATGGATTATAAGTACATCAACCAACTTTTGGACCGCTATTGGAAGGCCGAGACTTCTCTCGAAGAAGAGGAGATTCTCCGTGCATTCTTCAGCCAGGACGAGTTGCCTGCCGAGCTGAAGCCATATCAGGCGCTCTTCTCTTACGAGATGGGCGAGGCTAAGCAAGAGACACTGGGTGATGACTTCGACCAGAAGATGATGGCGATGATTGAAGATGAATACACCAAGGAGCCAAACAAGGCGAAGGTCGTTTCATTGACAGAGCGTCTGAAGCCTCTCTTCAAGGCTGCTGCCGTGGTAGCCATCGTCTTGACCTTGGGCAACGCGGCCCAGGTTCCATTCCAGAACGATGTCGATAATCAGATTGAAAACGTAGGATACACCAAGAGTGGCAAGGGCGTTTCCGTAGCCATGGGCGATTCTGCTTCGGTTGACTCCATGCAGCGCACGGGCATCGACCAGATAAGCACCACCACTGCTTCCCCTACGATATTGAAGTAGTTATTTCTATGCTTTCTCTATATAAAAAATCATGTTTAGTAAAACAATTCTGAAACTGTGAAGTTTCAATTCTCTCAAATTTTTCATAACATACTAACGTATTAGGGCTGCCAGGATGTACTGGCAGCCCTTGCTGTTTTATAAATAAACTAATTCATAGTTTCGTGGGGCACAATTTATCGCCATCAAGAGTCATCATTTAAGGCTCCTGCCGGTCATCATTGATGACTCTTGCCGGTCTTCATATAAGGCTCCAGGCTAGCTTAAGAAGGAGGACTTGAAAGGGTGGTTTTCCTGATGGGGGTTAACAGGTTAACAGTTAACAGCCCGAAAATGCATACTACTCTCCACTCACATATTATAATAAGTATATATATATTTATATAATATAAGGTATGGGAAAGAGGGGGAGGATGCAAAAAAACAGCTGTTAACTGTTAACCTGTTAACTCCTTGCCCTCTTTGTTAACGAATCTAACTCATAGTTTTCTTCCCCAAAACTCACCGTTTCTTGGGTCAGAAGTCATTAAAAAAATAACACGGACAAATTGAATTTGTCCGGACAAATTGTCCGGCAGCTCATAACATACTGATTATTGCTCAGTTACAAGCACACGGACAAACGAGCCGGACAAATTCAATTTGTCCGTATTTTATTTTTCAACCGAAAATCGAATATAAGTTCTATCATCGAAGCTCTTATTGCCCTCAACGATGCCCTTGGTGGCGATAAAGGAATGGATGTTCTGAGGGTCGTTGGCAATCTGCTCTGCCAATGATGCCTCGCTCGCTGCCAAGGTTGGTTTCAGGAAAGGATAGCCATCGCTCGCCAATACTACTTCATTGAGAGATAAAACAGGCTTCGTTTGCTCTTGAAAGTATGTTTCAATGCTACTTGAAGCAGGCTTCATTTTTAACGCAACAACCTTCACTCCCTCCCGATAGATAGGAAATCCATCGATAACCGAATAGGTCTGGTTCTGCCCGGAAAGCATCGCCTCGATCAATAATGGCTCTATCTGCTTTCTAGCCTCAGCAGGCGAAAGGCCCTGCTCTATCAGCTCTACCCTCTTCCGGGCAATCTCCTGCTCATAAGGCTTGCCGTTCTCATAGAGTTTTCCGGCGATGATGGCCTGGCAATCGCCCACCATCCATACTTCATTCCTTGTACGGCTATAGAGGATAGCCGAGGCAGTAAGTCGCTCTTCGGGATGCTCCTTCAAACGTTCTTCCACCCCTAGCTTTTCATACACTTTATTATATATATACGCTGTTACGCCCTGGCAGAAATCATCCGCCGAGGCATCCGCTTTCAACTCCTCACGAATATACTCCGAGATAAGCATCATGGCATATCTTCCGTTCTTCATATCAGGATTGAGATGCTTCGGCGTCTTGCTCGTACTGCCATCAATCACAGCAATGAAATCATCGGTAACTACCATTCCATCCTCACAAGCCTCAGGGCTCTTCTTTCCTATGATACTGCTTTCTATTATCTTCATAAAATCTACTGATATATCTGAAAAAAGGCTACCCATTCAGGTAACCTTTTTACTCGTTTATTTATCTCTTAAGCCTTTGCTTTCTTTAATCTGATAATCATCTGTATGAAACTTGGAATCATGATGCAGAGAGAGAAGCCTACGGCATAATACATGGTCTTCTCATCGCCATGGAAGAGGTCGATGAGTTTGCCATCGCTCTGAGGCATGATATTGGATAGAACATACGCCATCGTATTGTTCACCCAGTGGAGCAGGATGCCCGGAACAAGACTCTTGGTGCGATAATACATCCACCCCAGGAGCAAGCCCATCAGGAGGGCATTGACAAACTGCGCTACGTTGGCGTGAGCCAGACCGAAGATGGCAGCCGAAATCATGATGGCTACCCAATGGTTCTTCTTGCTCATAAGACCCAGCAGGGTGCGGAGAACGGCTCCACGGAACACAACCTCCTCAGCAAAAGGCGCCAGAACGCCGATAGCCACATAGCCCCAAGGCTCCTTCATGAGCGATGCGAATATCTGCTCGGTATTCTCGTCCATCTCGATGCCTATCTGCTCATAGATGAACTCCAGAGGAATGATGGTTCCCAGGGTGAACAATGCCACCCAGAGAAGCGTTGCCCAAGGCTTGGAAAGCAGATAATCGCGGGTCAGCGGTGTCCACTTCGTCTTCAGGAAGATGACGAGGGTGATAACGTTGCTGAACGCTGAGGTAAGCGCCGTCAGGATAGGATTGCTGCCCGAACTGATAGCCAGGAGCGTTGCCTGGTAACCTTCGCCCTTAATGCCCGCCCAGATTCCTACGCCAGCATACATCACGATAATCTGTACTACTATAAATATAATAAGGTAGAGGACGATATCCGTCAAACCTCTCTTTAAATTAATCTTTGCCATTGCTTTTACTGTTTTATAATTAATCGTTTATAGTTAATAGCATTCTCGCTATCATTCCGCTTCCTTTTCAAAGAGATCCAGCACGGTCTGCTCATCCTCTTTCAGCTGCGCCGCCAACTCCTCGGGACTGTCAAACTTCTGTTCGCCCCTTATTCGCTTCACGAAGCTTACGAGCAAGAGCTGGTCGTAAATATCGCCTTCGAAATTGAAGATGTGCGTCTCTAGCGTCAGTTGTCTGCCATTGAAGGTTGGGCGATTGCCCACATTCATCATTCCCCGTTTCCATACCACCGTATTCTCCAGTCTTACCCTTACGGCATAGACACCAGGGGCAGGAATCAGCTGTCCGAAGTGAGAGATGTCGAGATTGGCTGTAGGGAAGCCGAGCTTTCTGCCTTCATGGAATCCGTTCACCACCTTTCCGATGAGGGTGTAAGGGAAACCGAGGCACCGGGCTGCCATCTCCACTTCTCCCTCTTTCAGGAAAGAGCGGATTACGGAAGAAGAGATGTTGATGCCATCTATCTGGAAGGCTTCGTTCCTGATTACCTCGATGCCCATCTCCTTGCCGTAGCGCACGTAATCTTCGAAAGTCTCCTCGCGGTTATGACCGAAGCGATGGTCGTAGCCGATGAAGAGTTTCCTTACGTTGAGATGGTCGTGGAGCACCTGCTGCATAAACTCTCTTGCCGACATGGCAGCCATCGCCTTGTCGAAATGCAACACCACAGCATTATCCACTTCCGTCTTCGAAAGCAGCAGCAGCTTGGAATCGAGCGTACTCAACATCTCCGGCTGATAATCCGCCTGCAATACCTTGCGAGGATGCGCATCGAAAGTGATGACGGTGGATTGCAAGCCATCCTTTCGTGCTGTCTCTACGAGATGATGAATCAGGAACTGATGTCCCCGATGCACCCCATCGAAGAAACCGATGGTTGCCACACAAGGCTGCAACTGAACGGTATCATTGTAATGTATTGTATTCATAAGGACTGTCTTTAACATTCATATCAGAAGAAGAACTCCGATGAATTATCTTCTCTTTGCTATCATTCTCTTGAAGCCTCTCCACAGCTCGCCCACCCAGAGCACAACAGAGGTGGAACCGATGATGAGCAGCCACTCGTGGAGCGACAATGGTGTGGTGCGGAACATTTCGCCACCAAAGGTTACGATAATCCACTGACCCACCAAGACCAGTACAAGCACCAGAATCATTCCCTTATCCTTCAGGAAATGGCGGAAGGCGGTGTGATGACTCATCAGCGCCTTGGCATTGAAGAGGTTCCAGAACTGAATCATCACGAAGGTGGTGAAGAACATGGTCAGTTCATGCACATCTACTCCACCCTTGCCTCTGCGCTCACAGTAAACCAGCAGGGCGAACATCACGAGGAAGAAGACGATGCCGCAGAACAGGATGCCGAAACCGATACTCTTGTTGATGATGAAATCGGATGCCTTGCGTGGTTTATCCTTCATCACCTCGTGAGATGGAGGCAATGAGGCAAGTGCCAAGGCTGCGAAGGTATCCATGATAAGGTTCACCCAGAGAATCTGAGTAACCGTCAGAGGCATCTCGGTTCCGATGACAGAGCCGCCAAGCACCAGCAGGAGGGCTGCCACATTCACGACCAACTGGAAGAAAAGGAAGCGCTGCAGGTTGCGATAGAGCGAGCGTCCCCACATCACGGCGTTGGCGATAGACTTGAAGGAATCATCGAGCAGGGTCATATCCGAAGCCTCCTTAGCCACGGAAGTTCCCGAACCCAGCGACAAGCCCACGTGAGCATAGTGAAGCGCCGGAGCATCGTTGGTACCGTCGCCTGTAACGGCAACCACCTCGCCACGCTTCTGGAGCATCGCCACCAGTCGCTGCTTATCGGTAGGACGGGCACGGCTCATCACACGGATATCCTTCGCCCGTTCGTAAGCCTCTTCATCAGAAAGCGCCTCCCACTGTTCGCCCGTAATCATCTGCTGGTCGAGCGAGGTCATGGAGCCATCTGCTCCGATATTCTCAGGTTCATCTTCGAAGACACCTATCTGCTTGCCTATCTCCATGGCGGTGGCAGCCGTATCACCCGTAACCACCTTTACTTCGATACCCGCATGACGGCACTCCTGCACGGCGGCAGGAACATCCGGACGGATAGGATCGGCAATGGCTGCAATGGCTTGCAGCTGAAGATCGTTGGCATCGAGAAGTGCTACCACTTCGGCAGTAGAGGTTCTGGAAGTTCTCATGATAGAAGCTTCTACCTTCTTATAGGCGAACGCCAGGGTTCTCATTGCCTTATGCTGCCACTCGTCGAGTTCTTCAGCAGTCTGTTTCTGCATTCTATCCTCGATGATGCATTTCTTCATCACGATTTCAGGCGCACCCTTCACGAAGAGATAGGTCTCGCCATCAACTTCTGCCAAGGTTGCCATCATCTTTCTCTCGGTAGAGAAAGGCAACTGCTTGAGCACGTTCACCTGCTTGCGGAGTTCTTCATAATCCTTGCCCTGGGCATCGAGCCAGAGCAGGAGAGCCGACTCGGTAGGGTTTCCGATAGGTTTGCCGTCATTCAACTCGGCTGTAGAGTTGAGGGCGATGGCAGTATCGAGCAGCGCCTCATCGCCCTGCTTGAGTTCCAAGGCGCTCACCTGCATCTTGTTCTGGGTAAGCGTACCGGTTTTATCGGTACAGATCACGGTAACGGCACCCATGGTTTCGCAGGCATGGAGCTTGCGCACCAGATTGTTCGACTTCAGCATTCTTCGCATGTTGAGCGCCAGAGAAAGGGTAATCGCCATCGGCAATCCCTCCGGCACTGCCATCACAATCAGGGTAACAGCCATCATGAAGTATTTCAGCACGATTTCTGCCATATAGAAATAATCCTTGCCGCCCCATGCCGGGTTGGTGAGGATATCGTGAATCAGGAAGATGAAGAAGGCTGCCACAGATACCACGGAGCCTACCTTGGAAATCATTTTTGCCAACTTATCGAGCTGCATGTGAAGCGGTGTCTCCACCGAAGTCTGTTCGGTAGATTTCTTCGCCACCTTACCAATCTCGGTAGCATCGCCCACGGCAGTAACCACGAACTCGCCCCTGCCATTCATCACCATGGTAGAACGGAGGATGATGTTGCGTGGATAGGCTCCATCGCCACCGCCCTCCAGAGATTTCTCGGCAACCGGTTCGCCCGTAAGGGCAGATTCATTAATCTGCAGGTCGTTGCAGACGATGAGTTCGCCATCGGCAGGCACCTCGTCGCCCACTTCCACGAGTACCACATCTCCCACCACCACATCGTGGCGCGGAATTTCCATCACCTTACCATTGCGGCGCACCTTTACCGGCTGCTCTTCGCTGAGCGCCGTGAGCAGATTAAACTTCTTAGCCGCATCGCGCTCAAAGTAGAAGCCCACGGTAGTAGCAAGGAAAACTGCCACAAAGATACCGATGGTCTCCATGAAATTCTTTTCGATGAAAGCGAGGATAAGGGAAACGAAAGCCGCCACAAGGAGTATCTGGATAATCGGATCGCGATACTTATCCAAATACAGTTTCCATAATGAGGTACGTTGAGGAGGGGTGAGCACGTTTTTGCCATGCTGTTCCCTACTCTGTTTTACTTGTTCGTCGGTAAGACCGATTCTTTTGTTTTTGTCTATGTCCATTTCTGAATAGAAATACTTTTCTTTTGTACGATTAATAAGTACATACGCACGTGTGCGCACATAATTTGGTGCAAAGATACGCTATTTTTCTGATTCAAGGAAAATTTTTAAGATTTTATTTGGTTATTTGCCTAAAATCTAGTATCTTTGCACTCGAATTTGATAAAAATTCAATGGACTTGTAGCTCAGTTGGTTAGAGCAACAGACTCATAATCTGGAGGTCCTAGGTTCAAGCCCTAGCTGGTCCACGCTTCTA